>Ga0256829_1000101_pt1 | contig 114100 bp, 100 predicted proteins | sample 131447metaG_FD_185979 | JGI IMG/M metagenome (GOLD analysis project Ga0256829, IMG submission 185979) | Hydrothermal vent microbial communities from Lau Basin, Pacific Ocean - 131-447 | ecosystem: Environmental > Aquatic > Marine > Hydrothermal vents | place: Pacific Ocean: Lau Basin... | reverse complement strand
CATCGATTTTTCCCCGAAAATTGCAAGAAAACGGATGCCAGGCTTGCAGAAGGTGGCGTTTTGGCACCCTGGAATTCGGGTATTTTACATGAAATATCAATTAGTTGTGAATTATTCAAGGGCGACTTGCTACGCACCGCACAGGCTGCCGACATCGCCGGTATCCGCTGCCTGTTGGTCCATGCCAAGGACGACGCAGCGCGGCAGTGGTACGAATCGTGGGAATTCGAGCCCAGCCCGACCGATCTGTACCATCTGTTCCTGATGCTCAAGGATCTCAAGAGCTTGTTGAGCTGAGGCGGCGTTTCCGCCTCAGAGCCCGACTCTTTCCCGCTGCTCATCCCACAGCGCCGGCGGATCAACCGCCAGATCGAACAACGTGATGTGATTCGGCAGCACGTTGTCCAGGATTGGCCGCCACGATGTCGGGTGCCAGCGTGGTCAGGTTGACCATGCGGCTGACGCAGCTGTTGTCGATTCCCTCCCCCGCGCGGCGATTTCCTTCAGCGACTTCGCTTCGCCTGATTCCAGCATCGCCAGCCAGCGACGACCCCTGAGCCACGTTGGCGTGCTCCGCAAACCAGCATGCGAGCGACGTCCCGGACCGCCCCACATGGCAAAGCGAAAGATTCTGGTCACCAGCGTCCTGCCCTACGCCAATGGCCTGCAGCAAATTGGAGTCTCTGGGAAATCCAGGGCGGTTTACTCCTTCCGAATGAGTTGGCAGGAGTCCATGGAAGCGCTGTTCCGGCCGCGAGCCAAACCAATTCCAGGAAGCGCCGCTACTCCGGCCGGTCATGCAGCTCGTAGCTGGTGCTGCGCCCACCAGCATCTGACTTTCTCAGGACGCCACGCGTCAGCAGATCGTTGATGTCGCGCAAGGCTGTGTCCGGCGAGCACGTGGCGATGGCCGCCCACTTGCTGCTGGTGAGCTTGCCCTCGAAACCGTCCAGCATCTTGTTCAGCAGCTTCACCTGCCGCTCGTTGAGTGGCATGGTTGCCCAGCGCTGCCAGAACCGCGCCTTGGTCAGCACGGCATCGAGCGTGTATTGGGCCTGGTCGACGGCGCGATGAAGGGTGCCGAGGAACCAGGCGAGCCACTCGGTGACGTCGATCGACCGCTTCTGGGTTCGCTCCAGGTTGTCGTAGTAGGCCTTCCGTTCGCGCTGGATCTGCGCCGACAAACTGTAGAAGCGTTGCGGGCTGCCATCGGCACGCGCCAGCAGCAGATCGCCAATGGCCCGGGCGATACGTCCATTGCCATCGTCGAATGGGTGCAGTGTGACGAACCACAGATGGCCGAGACCGGCCTTGAGCAGCGGAGGTTCGTTCGACGCGTCCTTCAGCCAGTCGAGGAAGCGGCTGGTTTCGGCCTCGAGGCGATCGGCCGGCGGTGCTTCGAAATGCACCCGCTGGCGACCGATAGGGCCGGACACTACCTGCATCGGGCCGGTGGCATCGTCGCGCCAGCCGCCGACCTTGATTTTGGTGAGTCCCGAATAGCCGGTGGGAAACAGTGCGGCATGCCAACCGAACATTCGCTCCCGCGTAACCGGTGCCTGGCAGTTGGCCGTGGCATCAAGCACCATCTCGACCACGCCTTCGACGTGGCGATCGACTGGAGCCAGGGCGCCGATGTCCACGCCCAGCCTGCGTGCGATGGACGAGCGCACGGATTCGACGTTGAGCTGCTCACCCTCGATCTCGCTGGTCTTGACCACGTCCTCGGTGAGCACCGCGAGGCTCGCCTGATCGCGTAGAACCATGCCGACGTCGGCCAGACGCCCCATCAAGTGTCCCTGGGCACGACTGACCTGGGCCATTGGCTCAGCGAGTACCGCCAGGTCGAAGCGCCAAGCCGGCCAGTCGCCGGCCTGCCAGATATATTTGTAATCTCCGCTATTCATGCGGAGATTATGCCTGCAATCTCCGCATACGCAAGACAATCGCTGCATGTTTTACGGTGAATGTTTGCCCCATTCGCCGCACGGCAGGTCGCCCTGCCCTAGGAATGGGTGTACTTGGGCGTGTTATTGGCTTCGGCAACGGACGGGGCTTCGATTCCAGATTCGGCATTGAACTGCCCCGGAAGGCAAACGAGTTTAATGCCTATTTCCCGGTGACCAGCATGGCTGAAAAACCTGCTTGCAGGTCTACAATTCGGCAGGCGTTTCGATGGAGTCCGCACGAGTTCGAAGCAGCCCGCAACGCTTCGATTGCGTACTTTCAATAGTCGTTTGGTGCGAGGTGCCACCCCACTACCAATCAACAATGCCCGTATGTCATAAATAGCCATCATATCAATGGTATGAAGGCTATTTTTATAGTCAGTTCTCAAATACGCCCTGCGAAGCAGAACCTTCGGCTGGCCGTATTGCCGGCAGGCCGGATGCCTGCAGGCGATGGTTGAGCGATGGCAGGGCGTGCGTGCGGATTGCTTGCCAGATCTGCTCGGCGGCATCCAGATTGCGTCGATACAGGGCCAGCACCTGACGTTGTCCTTTCGTGGGTGCGCGGTCGGCGCCGGTGACGTCGGTGGCGATGCCGGCCAGCACGTCGCTCATGCCGCGCAGGTTGCGCGTGCGTTCGCCGTTGCTGCCCTGGATCAGGGGTCGGGTGCGGCGTTCGAGATCCTGTACCGCCTGCCGCAACGCGGCCTGCTCGGGATGCGCGGCCAGTTGCCGGTCCACAGCGGCCAGTTCGGCACGTACGGCCTTGACCTGGCGGTAATCGGCGGCGATGCGTGCCAGGGTATGTCCCACGTCCTGCGAGAAGGCGAGCGCCTCGGCCAGCACCGCGCGCGGGACATGCTCGCGCGGATCCATGCGCACGGTGAGCGGCGCGCGGTAGTCCCTGCCGCCCACGCGCAGCACCGCTTCGTAGCGGCCGGGAAGCACCAGCGGGCCTTCCGGCGTGACGGGCGTGTCCGAGTCCCAGACCGCGGCGATGGAATAGCCGTATTGCACCGCGGCGGGACGCACGTAGCGCAGGTCCCACACGAAACGATGCGGGCCCGCCTTGGCCGACAACGGCAGGCCGGGACGCAGCCAGCCCTTCTGGAAATAGCGCACGGCATCCAGGTGCGCGGGCTTGTCCGCGCTGGAGTAGCGACGCACCAGCCGGCCTTCGGCATCGTAGATGCTCAAGGTGACAGGCCCGTGCGCATCGCGCGCCAGGTGGTAGTCGAAGATGGCGCCAGCGGGCGGATTCTGCCCCTGCGGTGTTTCCGGCGGCAGCGGCGTGTCCTTGTTCTCGTCGGCGCGCACGCGGTACGCCACGGCCGGACGGTACAAGTGCGCGGGCGCACGGATGGACGCCGCACGGGCCTGGCGCAGCGGGGTCACGTCGTCGAGTACCCAGATCGCCCTGCCCTGGGTCGCCGCGATCAGATCGTTGCCATGCACCAGCAGGTCGCGTACCCAGGCCGTGGGCAGGTTGCGCTGCAGTGGGCGCCAGTGGTTGCCGTCGTCAAAGGACACGTACACGCCGCGATTGGTGCCGGCGTACAGCAGGCCCGCCTTGACCGGATCGGCGCGCACCACAGTGACGAACTGGTGCGCCGGGATGCCGCGCGAGACTTCGCTCCAGTGCCGCCCGTAGTCGTGCGTGCGCCAGACCTCGGGCGAGAAATCGCCCTGCCGGTGCCGGTTGACAGCCGCGTAGGCCGTGCCCGGTGCCAGCCGCGACACGTCCAGCGAGGCGATCTTGGACCAGATCGGCAGGCCTTTGGGGGTGATGTTGCGCCAGTGGCGACCGCCGTCGCGGGTCAGCTCGATGCGCCCGTCATCGGTGCCGATCCAGATGTCCTGGTTGTCGCGTGGCGAAGGTGCGATGGCATAGATCACGCCGAAACCGCAGTCGTAGGCCTGGCGTGGCGTCGGATCGCCGTCGCAATGCTTCGCGCCGGCCTTGAGCCCGTTCAGCGGCGGGCTGATCACGTCCCAGTGCTGACCTTGGTCGGTACTGCGAAAAAGCACCTGGGAACCCAGGTACAGCGCATACGGCGGCCTGGCCGAGAAGGCAATCGGGGTAATCCAGGTGTAGTGATAGCGGTATTGCGTGGGCCGTTCGCCATAGCTGTTGACCGGCCACGGAGTGACGTTCTGCACCACCCCGGTACGGCGGTCCCAGCGCGAGACCCGCCCGCCCAGACCCGAGCCGAAAACGATGCCCGGATCGCCTGGATAGGGAAGGTCGTAGTCGCGCTCGTCGCCGCCCACCGGGTGCCAGTCACGGTAGGTGATCGAGCCGTAGTCGCTGCGGCTGGCGATGCCGACAGTGCCCGAATCCTGCTGCCCGGCATAGATCCAGTACGGGAACCGGTTGTCCGCCGCCAGATGGTAGAACTGGCCGGTGGGCTGGTTGTACCAGCTCGACCAGGTGCGCCCGCCGTTGACGGTGATCACCGCGCCCTGGTCGCTGGCGGTGATCATGCGTGCGGGGTCGCGCGGGTCGATCCACAGATCGTGGTAGTCGTCCCCGCCCGGCGCGCCCTTGATGATGGTCCAGGTGTGTCCGCCGTCGTCGGAACGGCGTATCGAGCGGCCCATGGCATAGATGCGGTTGGCATCGTGCGGGTCGACGGTGATGCGGCTGAAGTAGTCGTTCGGCATCCAGCCGGCATGGCTGACCTGGCGCCAGGTCCGGCCGTCGTCGTCGGAGCGGTACAGGCCGCTCTTTGCCGACGCGCTGGCATCGCCCAGGATCGCGTAGACCACCCCACCGCGCCCGGTGGCAATGCCGATGCGGCCCAGATCGCCCTTCGGCCAGCCGTGACCTCGCACGCGGCTCCAGGTCACGCCGCCGTCGGTGGATCGGTACAGCCCGCTGCCGGGTCCGGCATTGGGCTGGAAATAGGAAAGCCACGGGTAGTTGCGCACCTGCCAGGCCGCCGCGAACACCACCTCGGGATGCTGCGGATCGGCAGCCAGGTCCACCACGCCGGTGGCGTCATTGATGAACAGCGTCTGCTTCCAGGTCCTGCCGCCGTCGGTGCTGCGGAACACGCCGCGCTGGTGGTTGGCGTCAAAGTAGTGCCCCAGGGCCGCCACCAGCACGGTGCGCGGGTGATGAGGGTCAACCAGGATGGCGCCGATGTGACGCGAGTCGGCAAGGCCCACGTGCACCCAGCTACGCCCACCGTTGTCGGAGCGGTAGATACCGTTGCCCGCCGCCACGTCGTAGCGCGCGGCCACCTGCCCGGTGCCCGCGTACACCACGTCCGGATCCGACGGCGCCACCGCCACCGCGCCGATCGACGCGGCGCCCTGATGGTTGAACAGCGGGGTCCAGGTCCGTACCGTATCCACCGTCTTCCACACGCCGCCGCCTGCGGTACCGATATAGAAGGTATCCGGCTGACCGGGCACGCCCGTGGCCATGGTCGCCCAGCCGCCGCGGAACGGACCGAGCAGTCGCCATTCCAGCGCCCCCGAGACGCTGCCCGGTGGTGGCATCGACGCCTGCACCGACACCGCGAGAAGGCTGACGATACAAAACAGGATGATACGAACACCGGTTCGACGACAGGACATCTGCGGCATCTCCATCAAGGGTATGGCAAACCCCAACCATACTCCGCCAGGGGATATTCCCGCTATGCCCGGGCGGCGAGACCCCTGCCACCGGTCATGGTTGACTCGTACTGCTCTGGTGTTATAGTTACATACAACACCACTTCGCCATACCACTATGGAGGTCGACATGAGCATTCGCAAACTTTTCGCCGCGCTGGCATCGGTCGCGATCCTGGGTTCCACGATCGCCATCTTTCACAGCAGCGCAGAACCCGACATTTCCACACTGACCGGACATGCACCGGCCGTGGCCGTCATCGACGGTCGCCCGGTGGTGCACCTGGCACCCGTGACCGTTGTTGCCTACCCCCTGGCGCAGGAAACGCGGGAAAGCTCCGGCAACCTGATCGAGGCGGCCGAATCTGCAGGTTCGGGGGTCATGTACGGCAGCTCCAACATGACTTCGGAATCCCAGCTGGTGATGCCCTACTATTCCTTTGCCCGCAACCTGCACACCCTGGTCAAGGACTGAGCATGACGATCACCTGGAACGACAACGTCCCGATCTATCGCCAGCTGCGCGCACGCGTGGTGGCGATGATCCTGGACGGCGTGCTGACCGAGGGCGATGCCCTGCCCTCGGTGCGCCAGGTCGCCGCCGACTACCAGATCAACCCGCTGACCGTATCCAAGGCCTACCAGGAACTGGTCGACGAGGATCTGGTGGAAAAACGCCGTGGACTGGGCATGTTCGTGAAACAGGGCGCTCGCGGCCAACTGCTGGATTCGGAACGCGAACGCTTTCTGCAAGAAGAATGGCCCCTCGTGCATGCACGCATGCAGCGACTCGGACTCAACCTCAGGCAGCTTGTGGAAGCGGCCGAAACCGACAAGGAGAACAACGCATGAGCGCCGCCATCGAAGCCTCCGGGCTGACCAAGCGCTACCGCTCCACCCTGGCCCTGGACGGGGTCGACTTCCGCATCGAAGCCGGACGCATCATCGGTTTGATCGGTCCCAACGGGGCCGGCAAGACCACCGTTCTCAAGACGATGCTGGGCCTGACCGATTTCGCGGGCACGCTGAACGTGCTCGGCCGCGACCCGCGCAGGGAACGCGAAGACCTGATGCGCGAGGTGTGCTTCATTGCCGATGTCGCCGTGTTGCCACGCTGGATCAGCGTGGAAAAGGCGGTGGATTTCGTCGAAGGCATCCACCCGCGCTTCGATCGTCAGCGCTGCGAGCGATTTCTCGCGCGCACCAAGCTGCAGCCGAAACAGAAAGTCCGGCAGATGTCCAAGGGCATGATCGTGCAACTGCACCTGGCGCTGGTCATGGCCATCGACGCCCGTCTGCTGGTGCTCGACGAGCCAACCCTGGGCCTGGACATCCTCTACCGCAAGCAGTTCTACCAGAGCCTGCTGGAAGACTATTTCGACGAGCACAAGACCATCCTGGTCACCACCCACCAGGTCGAGGAGATCGAGCACATCCTCACCGACCTGATGTTCATCCGCGATGGCCGCATCGTGCTGAACACCGACATGGACAGCATGGGCGAACGCTTCATCGAGGTGATGGTGAATGCAGACCATGCCGAAACCGCCCGTGCACTCGGACCGCTCGACGAACGCACCGTGTTCGGCAAGCACGTCTTCCTGTTCGATGGCGTGGAACGCGAACGGATCATGGCCCTGGGCGAAACCCGCCGGCCATCCGTCAGTGATCTTTTCGTCGCCACCATGAAAGGGACCTACGCATGAAGACCTATTACTGGCTGATCAAGCGTGAATTCTGGGAACACCGCGGCAGTTTCCTCTGGGCGCCCGTCATCGCCACCGGCATTTTTCTGCTGCTGAACGTGATGGGCATCATCACCTTCGAGGTGTTCGCCGCCAGGCATGGCATCAACATCAACGGCCTTAACCTCGACCAGCTCGTGCACAGCATGAACGCCCACGACCTGGCCAAGATCGGCATCGGCATCGACATGGCCATGATGTCTTCCAGCAGCCTGATCGGCATCGTGCTGGGCATCGTGGTGTTTTTCTACTGCCTGGGTTCGCTGTATGACGATCGCCGCGACCGCAGCATCCTGTTCTGGAAATCCCTGCCGATTTCCGATCGCGACACGGTGATTTCCAAGGCACTCGCCGCCACGGTCCTGGCGCCTGTCATCGCCACAATATGCGGCCTGATCGGCGCCGTGATCATGCTGTTGCTGGTCATGCTGGTTGCGGCCATCCATGGCGTCGGCTTATGGAGCCTGCTCGGCTACGCCCATCCCCTGCGCAGCCTGTTTACCCTGGTGGCGATCATCCCGGTCAACCTGGTCTGGGCCCTGCCCGCCGTGGGCTGGCTGATGCTGTGCTCGGCCTGGGCGCGCAGCAAACCGTTCCTGTGGGCCGTGGCCATCCCGGTTGGCGCGGGCATCATCGTGAGCTGGCTGAAATTCCTCGGTATTGCAGGCATCTCGGGCGCCTGGTTCTGGCGCGATGTGGTGACCCGCGTGCTGCTGAGTGTGTTCCCTTCCGGCTGGATCGGCAACGACTCGTTCATCGTCTCGGGCGACCGGATGCAGGGCATGCATTTCCCCGAACACCTGCAGCGCCTGGCCAGCATCGGGCATGCATGGGGCCAGCTTGCCCGACCCGAGTTCATCATCGGCGCCGTGGCCGGGGTGGCCATGATCGCCGCGGCCATCTGGTTCCGTCGCACGCGCACGGAAACCTGATGGGCAATTGCGCCATGTACGAAGGGCCACTGCGCACGCAGTGGCCCTTCGCTTGTGAGCCCGTCGGAAGCCTTCGGCGCCCTTACTTGCCGTGGATGCCGCCGCGGGTCAGGGCCAGCGGATCGAGCAGCTTGCGCAGTTCGGCTTCGGACAGCCCGGTGGTTTCGCGCGCGACCTCGAGAATCGGGCGTTTCTCCTTGTAGGCCTGCTTGGCCGTGGCGGCACCCTTTTCATAGCCGATTACCGGATTGAGTGCGGTGACCAGGATCGGGTTCTTGTCCAGCGCCTGCCTGATGTTGTCCTTGTTGACCTTGAAGGTGGCGATGGCCTTGTCCGCCATCAGGCGCGAGATGCTGGCCAGAATCTGGATCGACTGCAGCAGATTGTAGGCAATCACCGGCAGCATCACGTTGAGCTGGAAGTTGCCGGCCTGGCCACCCACGGTGATGGTGGCGTCGTTGCCGATCACCTGCGCAGCGACCATGGCCGCTGCCTCGGGGATCACCGGATTGACCTTGCCCGGCATGATCGAGGAACCGGGCTGCAGGGCCTCCAGCTCGATCTCGCCCAGGCCGGCCAGCGGTCCGGAGTTCATCCAGCGAAGGTCGTTGGCGATCTTCATCAGCGACACCGCATAGGTTTTCAGCGCACCGGACAGTTCCACCGCGGCGTCCTGCGAGGAGATGCCCTCGAAGTAGTTGGCGGCGGATTCGAACTTCACGCCGGTCATCTTCTTCAGCTCGGTGGCCACCGTGGGGCCGATCTTCGGATCGGCATTGATGCCGGTGCCCACCGCGCTGCCGCCGAGCGGCAAGCGGCGCATGCGCTTCAAGGCATCCTCGATGCGCTCGATCGCCGAACCGACCTGCGCCGACCAGCCCGACAGTTCCTGGCCGAAGGTGATCGGCATGGCGTCCATCAGGTGGGTGCGACCGGTCTTGGCGACCTTGGCCAGCTGGCGCGAACGCTTGTCCAGGGCTTTCCTGAAGTGCTTGAGCGCCGGCAGCAGCTGCTCGCTGGCGGTCAGCGTGGCGCTGACATGGATGGCGGTCGGAATGACATCGTTCGAGCTTTGCCCGTAATTGACGTCGTCGTTGGGATGCACCTTGCGGCCGCTGTCGCGGTGCGCGATGTGGGCGATCACCTCATTGGCGTTCATGTTCGAGCTGGTTCCCGAGCCGGTCTGGAAGATGTCGATCGGGAAGTGCGCGTCAACCTCGCCCGCGACCACCTTCTGAGCGGCCTTGCGGATCACCGCGGCCTGCACCTTGGGCAGGTGGCCAAGCTTCGCATTGGCCTCGGCCGCCGCGGCCTTGATCAGCCCCAGCGCACGGATGAACTCGCGCGGCATGGTCAAACCGGACACCGGAAAATTGTCGACGGCGCGCTGAGTCTGCGCACCCCACAGGGCGTCGGCGGGTACTTTCAGCTCGCCCATGCTGTCGTGTTCGGTACGGAACTTGCTCATGCTGACTCCGGTGAATGCTGGGGGAAGACGCTCATTATAGCGAGCAGCCATGCCGGACCGTGGCATTCGACATGGGTCCTGGCGAGCGGCCTACCAATCGTGCCCGGGCAGCCCGTCGAACACGCGATGCAGGCCCTCGTCCCATTCCCGGTTGATGCGGGTCAGGTACGGGTCATCGTCCATCAGGCGTACGCGGGTATCCACGCGCAGGCTGTCGGCACGGTAGATCAGAAGATCAATGGGAGCACCCACCGACAGGTTCGAGCGGATCGTCGCATCGAAGGAAATCAGCGCGCACTTCACGCCCGCCTCCAGGGTCGACTGGCGCTGGATCATGCGGTCGAGAATCGGCTTGCCGTACTTGATCTCGCCGATCTGGAAGAACGGCGTGTCATTGAGTGCCTCGATGAAATTGCCTTCCGAGTAGACCAGAAACAGCCTTGGATTCTCGCCTGCGATCTGTCCGCCGAGGATGAAACTGGCGCTGACATCGATGTTCTGTTCGCGCAGGTATTTCTCGTCGTACTCGCGTACCTCGCGCATGGCATCGCCCAGCAGGCGCGCCGCCTCGAACATGGAGGACACGTTCCACACCGACGGCGCCTCGGGATTCTCGCGTGCGCGCATCTCCAGCAGGTTCAGTGCATTCTGCGTGACCGAGAGGTTGCCTGCGGAAAGTGCGACCAGCACCCGTTCACCGGCCTTTTCGAACACCCGCATCTTCTCGAAACGGGCGATCTTGTCGATGCCTGCGTTGGTGCGCGAGTCGGAAACGAAAACGAGCCCCTCGTCGAGGCTCATGCCGATACAGTAGGTCATGATGGGAAAAGCCCGGGATGGGTTGGCAAAGGCGTTCAGCTTAGCATCGAGGAGACCGGTCCGGCCCTCCTGTCATCCAACCTTCCGTCGATCTCGATCGAGGTCATGAACTGCGCCACGATGGCCTGGTGAAGGGCTTCCAGCCTCAGTATGAAATCATCGAGAAAGGGCTTGATGCCGCCTTCCAGCACGTCGTCCATGCGCCCGAACCGCAAGCTGGCGTCCAGGGCACCAGCCAGCCGCACGACCTCGCTTCGCCCGTCCTCGGCGAGCAGTTCGACCATGCGGTGCAGCCAACGGCTGCAGACCGCCAGCGAGCGTGGCATGTCCTGCTGGAAAATCATCATTTCCGACACATGCAGCGGATGTACCGCATCGCGGTAGGTCTTGCGATAGGTCTCGAATGCCGACATCGCCTGCAGCATCGCGCTCCACTGGTAATACTGGATGAAGTCGCGCGAGCCACCCTCGCCTTCATCGGCCTGGGCATACTTGAAATCAAGCAGGCGCACCGTATTGTCGGCGCGCTCCACGGCTGTGCCCAGGGTCATGAAGTGATAGCCCTCGTCGCGCGTCATGGTGCCCAGGGTCACGCCGCGAAACGCCGCACAACGCGTCTTTACCCAGTCCAGGAAACCCGAAACCCCGTCGGTGCTGGAGGCATCGGCGGCCATCTCGTCCATGTCCAGCCAGGAGGTGTTGAGTTCCTGGTACATCTCGGCCGTGATGGCACCGCGCTGCGCGCGACCCAGTTCACGCCCCTGGAACAGGCACTGGCGGATCGAGGACGGATTGTCGGTATCAAGCAAGATCCACGCGAGCACGCGTGCAGGTTCGAGTTCGCCCCGGCATGCCTCGTACGTCTCGAGCTGCCCCAGTGCATCCAGTGCGCGCCGCCAGGCGGTGGTCGAGGACCGGCCCGGGTCGAGACGTTCCGGCAGCAGGGAGATGCGCTGCGTCAGGTCGACCAGGCGTGCATTGTTCTCGGCACGTTCCACATAACGCGCCATCCAGTAAAGGTCACTTGCGGTACGACACAGCATGTCAGTCCTCCAGCACCCAGGTGTCCTTGGTCCCGCCGCCCTGCGAGGAATTGACCACCAGCGATCCCTCGCGCAAGGCCACCCGGGTCAGTCCTCCCGGCACGACCAGCGTTTCACTGCCACTGAGCACGTACGGACGCAGGTCGATGTGCCTTGGCGCCACGCCCGAGTCCACGAACGTGGGACAGGTGGAGAGCGACAGGGTGGGCTGTGCGATGTAGCGGGCCGGCTCGGCCTGGATACGTTGCCGGAAGGCTTCGATCTCGGACCGGCTTGCGGTGGGGCCGACGAGCATCCCGTAGCCCCCGGCGCCATGGACTTCCTTGACCACCAGTTCCTGCAGATGATCGAGCACGTACTTGCGGTCGTCATCCTGGCTCAGGCGGTAGGTCGGCACATTGAGCAGAATCGGGTCTTCGCTCAGGTAGAAGCGGATCATTTCCGGCACGTACGGGTAGATCGACTTGTCGTCGGCCACGCCGGTGCCGAAACTGTTGGCAAGGGTCACCCTTCCTGCGGCAACCGCGGAAAACAGCCCCGGCACCCCCAGCACCGAATCGGCCCGGAATACCCGCGGATCGAGGAAATCGTCATCGATGCGCCGGTAGATCACATGCACGCGCCGCGGCCCGCGTGTCGTGCGCATGTAGACCGTGTCGTCGTTGACAAACAGGTCCTGGCCCTCGACCAGCTCCACGCCCATCTGCTGGGCCAGGAAGGCGTGCTCGAAATAGGCCGAGTTGTAGGACCCAGGCGTGAGCACGGCCACCACCGGCTGGTCCAGTCCCTCTGGCCCCACGGATTGCAGCGTCTCCAGCAGCAGAGCCGGATAGTGTTCGACCGGCGCCACCGCCTGCGAAGCGAACAGCTCGGGGAAAAGCCGCATCATCATCTTGCGGTTCTCGAGCATGTAGGACACCCCGGACGGCACGCGCAGGTTGTCCTCCAGCACGTAGTATTCACCCTCGCCGGCTCGCACGATGTCGATGCCGGCGATGTGCGCATAGACCTGGCTGGGCAGGTCGATGCCGACCATCTGCGGTCGGTAGTGGGAGTTCCTGAGCACCAGTGATTCGGGGATCACGCCGAACTCCAGGATCCGCCGGTCATGGTAGATGTCGTGCAGGAACATGTTCAGCGCCCGCACGCGCTGGATCAGCCCGGCCTCCAGCACATTCCATTCGCCGGCGGGGATGATGCGCGGCGCAATGTCGAACGGGATCAGGCGTTCACCGCCGCTTTCCTCGCCGTAGACCGCGAAGGTGATGCCGACCCGGTGGAAGGAGATCTCGGCCTGGCGACGTTTCTGCGCGATGCGTTCATCACGCGTGTCGCGCACCCATTCGGCGAAGCATTCGTAATGCGCTCGCACGTTGCCCTGTGCGTCGTACATCTCGTCGTAGGGCGCGTCTGCATTCATCTGGAAGTCTCCGGGCCCGGGAGGTTGGCATGAGGTTGCTTGATGCATCCACCACCATCCTTGCACAGGTCCTGTAAAAATTCGGAATAACGTCCGGGTTGTGGGCGCGAGCCGACCCCCTCTGAAGCCAACTCGCCTACAATTGGCGCGGTCGCATTTACTGGAACCCCGATGGACCTGGAACCCCTGACTGCCCTGTCACCGCTGGACGGCCGCTACGCCACGAAGGCCGATCCGTTGCGGCCAATCTTCAGCGAGTTCGGCTTGCTGCACCGGAGGGTGCGGGTCGAAATCGCCTGGCTGATCGCACTTGCCGACGACCCCGGCATTGGCGAGCTGGAGCCTTTCCCGGAGGCCGCACGCCAGCGCCTGGCGGCGCTGGCCGACAATTTCTCGCTGGCGGACGGGCAGCGCATCAAGGCCATCGAAGCGGTCACCAATCACGATGTCAAGGCGGTCGAATACTTCATCAAGGAACGGATCGGGAACGACCCGGAACTCGCCAAGGCAAAGGAATTCGTGCACTTTGCCTGCACCAGCGAGGACATCAACAACCTTGCCTACGCCCTGATGCTGCACGACGCCCGCGAGCAGGTATTGCTGCCGCAATGGGGTACCGTCTCCTCCGAACTGCGCGCGTTGGCGCATGCCCATGCCGAGCTGCCGATGCTCTCGCGCACCCACGGGCAGACGGCCTCGCCGACCACCCTGGGCAAGGAGATGGCCAACGTCGTTGCGCGCCTCGAGCGCCAGCGCGAGCGCCTGGACCGTGTCGAGATACCCGCCAAGATCAACGGCGCGGTCGGCAACTACAATGCCCATGTCATCAGCTATCCCGAGGTCGACTGGCCCGGATTCTCACGGCGTTTCGTGGAGAGCCTTGGACTGGACTGGAACCCGTACACCACGCAGATCGAGCCACATGACGGCATCGCCGAGTATTGCGATACCGTGCGCCGGGCCAACGTGATCCTCGTCGACCTGGCACGCGATGTATGGGGCTACATCTCGCTCGGCTACTTCAAGCAGGCACTGAAGGAAGGCGAAGTCGGCTCCTCGACCATGCCGCACAAGGTCAATCCGATCGACTTCGAGAATGCCGAGGGCAACTTCGGCGTAGCCAACGCAATGCTCGAGCATTTCTCGAACAAGCTCCCCGTCAGCCGCTGGCAGCGCGACCTGACCGACTCCACCGTGCTGCGTGGCCTGGGCACGGCCTTTGGCCACACCCTGGTCGCTCTCGCATCGCTGCGCAAGGGCCTGGGCAAGCTCGAGACCAATCCCGAACGCCTGGCAGCCGACCTGGACCATGCGTGGGAAGTGCTGGCGGAAGCCGTGCAGACCGTGATGCGCCGCCGCGGCCTGCCCAACCCCTACGAGCAGCTCAAGGCGCTCACGCGTGGCCAGGGCATCAACCGCCAGTCGATGCGCACGTTCATCGAGCAGCTTGACCTGCCGGATGCGGACAAACAGCGCCTTCGGGCCCTGACCCCCGCCACCTACACCGGCCTGGCCGCGCGCCTGGCCCGGGACATCTGAACCCATCCAGCCCATGTCCCTTCGCCTGGCCCGACGCCGATGAATGCCCGCCCCCGCCCAGACCAGGCGTTGCCGATCGAAGTCCACGGCACCGCGCGCCATCCGCTCGGCATGCCTGCGGCCCGCTTCCTGACCAGCTACTGGCAGAAACGCCCATTGCTGGTCCGCCATGCCTTCGCCCATTTCGAACTGCCGCTGGACGAAAACGACCTCGGTGGACTGGCATGCGAGGACATGGCGTTGTCGCGCATCGTCATGCGCGATCGTGATGCCGACACATGGTCATTGCGGCAGGGCCCGTTCGATGAACACGATTTTGCCGCCCTGCCGGACCGTGACTGGACGCTGCTGGTACAGGACGTGGACAAATGGGATCCGGATGTGGCCCGGCTGCTCGATCCATTCCGCTTCCTGCCCTCCTGGCGCGTCGACGACATCATGGTCAGCCATGCCGAGGATGGCGGCGGGGTGGGACCGCATGCCGATCAGTACGATGTATTCCTGCTGCAGGGCAAGGGTCGCCGCCACTGGTCGATCGACATACGGCCCGATGCTCCGCAGACACTGCGCGAAGACAGTGAACTGAAGCTGCTGCGCGACTTCGAGCCGACCCACCAGTGGACGCTCGAACCCGGAGACATGCTCTACCTGCCACCCGGCATCCCGCACGATGGCGTCGCGGTCGGCCCCTGCCTGACCTTTTCCATTGGCATGCGGGCACCCTCGCAAGCCGAACTGCTGCTGGACCTGGCCGAGCACATCGCCGCGGCTTTGCCCGAAGCGTATCGCTATGCCGATCCGGACCTGAGACCGGCTCCCGCACCCGGCGAGATCGACGAGGCCGCCCTGAACCGCCTGGCCAAACGCCTGGGCCATTTCGCCCAGCCGCTTTCACGCGATGAACTGGCGTCATGGTTCGGCAGCTTCATCACCCGCTACCGCATGGCGCAGCAGGTTGCTCCGCCCGCGCGGCGCAAGAGCCGCAAGCAGTTGTTGCAGGCACTGGCTACCGGCGCCACCCTGATGCGCCACCCATGGTCCCGTTTTGCCTGGACGCGGCGTCGGGGAGGCGCCACCCTGTTCGCCTCCGGACAGCCCTATGCCTGCACCCTGAGCATGGCCCGATGGCTGTGCAGCGACCGCACCCTGCATCTGCCCAAGCCACCCGACGAGTCGGCCCAGGACGTGCTGCTCGCGCTGATCAACGACGGACACCTCGCCTTGAAGCGGGAGCGCAAGCGATGAATCGTTCCGGATTCCGGGTGGAACCGGCCGACTGGAAGAGCGACCGGGATGCCCTTCGCGCAATCCGCGAGACTGTGTTCATACGCGAACAGCAGGTGCCGGTGGAGGAGGAATGGGACGACCTCGATGTGCAATGCCGGCATGTCATCGCCCGCTCCGACGACAACATGCCCATCGGCACCGGGCGACTGACGCCGCAGCACACGATCGGGCGCATGGCCGTCCTGCCTGCATGGCGCGGGCACGGGGTTGGAGCAGCACTGCTTCAGGCGTTGCTTGAACAGGCGATGGCCCTGGGCTGGGAACAGGTCAGCCTGCACGCCCAGGTCCAGGCCATCGGCTTCTACCGCCGCCACGGTTTCGTCGCCGAAGGCGAACCGTTCATGGAGGCCGGCATCGAGCACCGCACCATGCGCCGCCGGCTCCAAGCCGCGCGTGACGCACGCACTGCACCATCCGAAGCCCCTGCCCGCACTGCAGGCAACCTTCTGCAAACCAACAGCTGCGCTGACCTGGCTGACGCGGTGTTGACGCTGGTCGGCGACGCTCGCCATACCGTATGCATGCACCACCGCGATCTCGCCCCTGGCGTGCTCGACCGCGAAGACGTGCTGGAAGCACTGCGATGCCTGGCCCTTTCCGGGCGCGGCGCCGGAATACGCATGCTGCTCGCCGATCCGGACCAGATCCTGCGGGACGGCCACCGTCTTGTTCCCCTTGTACAGCGTCTGCCAAGCGTCATGCACCTGCGGGTGCCGCAGGAGGATGAGGACCGCGCCTACCCGTCCGCCTTTTTCCTCAACGATGCCGGCGGCTACCTGATGCTGCCCATGGCCGATCGATTCGAGGGCCGCGGCTCCACCCACAACCCGGGTACCGCCCGGCCATTGCAGCGCTACTTCGACGAAGTATGGGAGCGGGCCGCGCCGGCCACCGTGCTGCGCCAGTTGGGACTGTGAACGAAAGCCCGCATGACGACGTCCCATTCGTGCATCTGCTTGCCGCAAGCGTGCTTGAAACGGCTATAATTGACGGAATGTCGAGTCGTGAGGACGACATCCTCGCCCCCACAACATTCCCTAACGACCCTCCGGCGTGCGCCAGCGCGCCCTTTTCATTTTTGCCGGTGGTGACGTGAGCTCTAACCTGATCCGCGAATTCATGGAAACCTCGCAGCTTGGCAGCAATGCCGATTACGTCGAGGAGCTGTACGAAACCTGGTTGAACGACCCTTCGGCGCTGCCCCGTCCGTGGTCGGAGTACTTTGCCGGCGTGGCCAATGGCCATACCGGCGATGTACCGCATTCGACCATCCTGTCACGCATTGTCGCTGCCCAGCAGCAGCGCGACCGTCATGGCGGCGTGGCGGTACCCATGAGCGATGCCCATGCCCGCAAGCAGGCCGGGGTGCTGCGTCTGCTGACCGCCTACCGTTCGCGCGGACATCTCGGTGCCGAACTCGATCCGCTGAAACTGGCCAACAAGCTGCCTGCCCCGGATCTCGGCCTGCCCTTCCATGGCCTTGACGATGGCGACCTGGACACCGAATTCGACACCGGCAGCTACTGCGGTGGTGATGGCGGTCGGATGCGACTGCGCGAGCTGCTCGAGCGGCTGCAGAAAACCTACACGCGCTCGATCGGCGCCGAGTTCATGCACATCAGCGACCATGAGCAACGCCGCTGGATCTACTCGCGCCTGGAAAAGGCCGCTGGAGATCCGGGCCTGACCCCCGAGGAACGTCGCCGCACCTTGGAAGGACTGACCGCAGCCGATGGGCTGGAGCGCTACCTGCATACCCGCTACGTCGGGCAGAAACGCTTCTCGCTCGAAGGCGGCGACAGCCTGATCCCGATGCTCGATGCCCTGATCCGGCGCTGTGGCGAGAACAATATCGAGGAAATGGTCATCGGCATGGCCCATCGCGGGCGCCTGAACGTGCTGGTCAATATCCTCGGCAAACCGCCTTCGGAACTGTTCGATGAGTTCGAGGGCAAGCTGCACCCGCCGGACGACCCCGAGCACAGCGGTGACGTGAAGTACCACATGGGCTTCTCCGCCGATGTCAGCACCCCGAGTGGGAACGCCGTGCATCTGGCGCTGGCCTTCAACCCCTCGCATCTGGAAATCGTCGACCCGGTGGTCGTCGGTTCAGTGCGTGCGCGCCAGACCCGTCGTGATGACAGCGGCCGCGACAAGGTGCTGCCGCTGCTGGTCCACGGTGACGCGGCCTTCGCCGGACAGGGCGTAGTCATGGAAACCCTGCAGATGTCGCAGGCACGCGGATTCACCGTGGGTGGAACCGTGCACGTGGTCATCAACAACCAGGTCGGTTTCACCATATCGGACCCGCACGACGCACGCTCGACGCTGTACTGCACGGACGTGGCCAAAATGGTCAACGCACCGGTTTTCCATGTCAACGGCGACGATCCGGAAGCCGTGGTGCAGGTGGCTCGACTGGCGTTCGAATTCCGTCGTACCTTCAAGAAGGACGTGGTGATCGACCTGGTCTGCTATCGGCGCAACGGGCACAACGAGGCCGACGAACCGGCGGCCACCCAGCCGCTGATGTACCAGGTCATCCGCAAGCACCCGGTCCCCCGGGCCATCTACGCCGGGGTACTGCAGCAAGCCGGCGTCATCGACGAAGGCCGTGCACAGGGCCTGGTCGACCGCTACCGGGAACTGCTGGAAGGCGGCGGCCCGGTCACCGAACTGGATACCGCACAGGGCGGCACGACCTTTTCCTGGAGCCAGCACATCGGCGGCAAGCTGGAGGAGGATATCGACACCGGGCTGGACCGCAAGACGGCATCCGAGTTGCTCGATGTGATCCTGAAGACGCCCGGGGATTTTTCCCTGCAGTCGCGCGTGGCCAAGATCTACGAAACCCGTCGCGAGATGGCTGCCGGCAACCAGCCCGCCGACTGGGGCTTTGCCGAAAACCTCGCCTACGCCGGGCTCATCAGGCAAGGCTACGACCTGCGCCTGGTTGGCCAGGACACCGGTCGCGGCACATTCTTCCACCGGCATGCGGTGCTGCACGACCAGAGCACCGGCAGAACCGCCCTGCCACTGGCCGACATCGACCCGGAGCGCAATGTCGAGGTGATCGACTCGCTGCTCAGCGAGGAGGCCGTCATGGCCTTCGAGTACGGCTATGCCACCGCCGATCCGGAGACACTGGTCATCTGGGAAGCGCAATTCGGCGATTTCGCCAACGGCGCGCAGGTCGTCATCGACCAGTTCATCAGCGCCGGCGAAGCCAAATGGAACAGGCTGTGCGGTCTGGTCCTGTACCTGCCGCACGGCTACGAGGGCCAGGGTCCTGAACATTCCTCGGCGCGACTTGAACGCTACCTGCAGTTGTGTGCCCTGAACAACATGCAGGTGTGCGTGCCGACCACGCCGGCACAGACCTTCCACATGATCCGTCGGCAGATGATGCGTCGCGTGCGCAAACCGCTGATCGTGATGACGCCCAAATCGCTGCTGCGCCACAAGCTCGCCGTGTCCAGCCTGGACGAGCTTGCCAGCGGGCAGTTCCAGACCGTGATCGGCGACCAGCGCATCAAGAAAGACGGAAAGGTCAAGCGTGTCGTGCTGTGCTCGGGCAAGGTCTACTACGACCTGTACGAGGAGGCCGAGAAGCAGAACATCGACAACGTGGCCCTGGTGCGGGTCGAGCAGCTCTACCCCTTCCCACGCGAGCGGGTGGTCGAGGTGCTGGCCGGTTTCAGCGCCGCCAGGGAAGTGATCTGGTGCCAGGAAGAACCCATGAACCAGGGTGCCTGGTTCCAGATTCGCCACCACCTGCAGGCATGCACCGATGGCAAGTACAAGCTGTCCTATGCCGGCCGTGCCCGTTCACCCGCACCGGCCTGCGGCCACGCCAACATTCACGCCGCAGAGCAGGCGGCGCTAGTCGAACAGGCACTGATCAAGCCGCTTGATGACGGCCACACCCCCGAATAACCGCCCCTCATTCCAACGAAACGCCATTTCTACAGGACCCTTCCATGGCCATCGAAGTCAAAGTCCCGGTACTCCCCGAATCGGTTTCCGACGCCACCATCGCCAGCTGGCACAAGAAGGCCGGTGATGCGGTCAGCCGCGACGAGAACCTGGTGGACCTCGAAACCGACAAGGTGGTGCTGGAAGTACCCGCGCCCGTTGACGGCGTGCTGAAGGAAATCAAGTTCCAGACCGGCGATACCGTCAACAGCGAGCAGGTCATCGCCCTGATCGAGGAAGGTGCCGCCGCAGCGGCACCCGCCCCCGAGGCTGAATCAAAGTCACCTGCCCCCGCTCCCGCCGAACCCAAGGCCGAGGCACCGAAAGCGGCCAGGGGCACCGAGGACCTGTCGCCCGCTGGACGTCGCGTGGCCGTCGAGGAAGGCATCGATGCCAGCAAGCTTGCCGGCACCGGTCGTGGAGGACGCGTGACCAAGGAAGACCTGCTCACCCAGGGCAGGCATGGCACTGCGGCAGCTGCGCTGGCTGCGCCGGGAGCCCGCCCGGAAGAGCGCGTGCCGATGACGCGTATCCGCAAGCGCATCGCCGAACGCCTTATGCAGTCCAAGAATTCCATTGCCATGCTGACCTCGTTCAACGAGGTCAACCTCGCCCAGGTCGCCAGGATGCGCAAGACCTTCGGCGAGCAGTTCCTCAAGGAGAACGGCGTCAAGCTCGGGTACATGAGCTTCTTCGTCAAGGCGGTGTGCGAGGCGCTCAAGCGCCATCCGGTCGTCAACGCATCGGTCGATGGCGAAGACATCATCTATCACGGCTACCAGGACATCTCGATTGCCGTGTCCACCGACAAGGGACTGGTGACACCGGTCCTGCGCGACGCACAGGACATGAGCTTTGCCGAGATCGAGCAGGCCATCGGTGATTTCGCTGCCCGGGCACGCTCGGGCAAGCTGTCCCTGGAGGACCTGCAGGGCGGCACCTTCACCATCACCAATGGCGGCACCTTCGGCTCGCTGATGTCCACCCCCATCGTCAATCCGCCGCAAAGCGCGATCCTCGGTATGCACACCATCAAGGAACGCGCCGTGGTCGAAGACGGCCAGGTGGTGGCCGCACCGATGATGTACATCGCCATCAGCTACGACCACCGCATCATCGACGGCAAGGATGCGGTGCTGTTCCTGGTCGATATCAAGAACCAGCTGGAAAACCCGCACCGGATGCTTCTCGGCCTGTAAGGCCGGAGCCGGGACTCGGGACTCGGGACTCGGGACTCGGCTGAACAAAACCGCGGATCCGGGATATACGGAAAACCATTGTATTTCCGGGTCCCGGACACCGAGTCCCGAGTCCCGTATCAAGGACTCTTAACGCCATGTCAGATTCAAAATACGATGTCATCGTCATCGGCGGCGGTCCGGCTGGCTACGTGGCTGCCATCCGCGCCGCGCAGCTTGGCCTTAAGACCGCCTGCATCGACGCCTTCGAGGGCAAGGACGGCAAGCAGGCGCTCGGCGGCACCTGCCTCAACGTCGGCTGCATCCCGTCCAAGGCCATGCTCGATTCCTCGCGCCAGTTCGAGAATCTGACCAGTCACTTCGGTGACCACGGCATCAGTGCCTCGAATCCGAAAATCGACGTGAAGACGATGGTTGGCCGCAAGGACAAGATCGTCAAGCAGTTCACCGGCGGTATCGGCATGCTGTTCAAGTCGAACAAGGTCACGCCCTTCTTCGGCACCGGCAAGCTGCTCAAGGGCAACACCGTCGAGGTCAGCGGCAAGGACGGCTCAAAGCAGCGCCTGAAAGCTGTCAACGTGATTCTTGCCTCCGGCTCGGTACCGGTGGAGCTGCCGTTCGCGAAGTTTGATGGCAAGCTGATCGTCGACAACGCCGGCGCACTGGACTTCGACAAGGTGCCCAAGCGCCTGGGCGTGATCGGTGCCGGCGTGATTGGCCTGGAGCTGGGCAGCGTGTGGCGGCGCCTGGGCAGCGAAGTGACCGTCATCGAGGCCATGCCGGACTTCCTGGCCGCCGCTGACCAGGACATCGCCAGGGTCGCTGCACGCGAATTCAAGAAGCAGGGCCTGACCATCCACCTGGATGCCAAGCTCAGCAAGGCCGAGGCCAGGAAGACCGTGGTCGAGCTCACCTACCAGGACAAGAACGGCGAGCAGAAACTCACGGTGGACAGGCTGCTTGTCGCGGTCGGCCGCCGTGCCTGGACCGAGGGCCTGCTCGGCGAAGGCACCGGCGTGAAGACCGACGAACGCGGCCGCATCGAGGTCGACGAAAACTGCTGGACCGGCGTCGATGGCGTGTGGGCGGTTGGCGACTGCGTGCGCGGACCGATGCTGGCGCACAAGGGATCGGAAGAAGGCGTGATGGTGGCCGAACTGATCGCCGGCAAGGCCGGACACGTCGATTACGACGTGATTCCCTGGGTCATCTACACCGAACCCGAGATCGCCTGGGCCGGCAAGACCGAGCAGCAGTGCAAGGATGCCGGCATCCCCTACAAGACCGGCAGCTTCCCGTTCTCCGCCATCGGCCGTGCGGTGGCCATGAACGACACCGCAGGCCAGGTGAAAGTGATCGCCCACGCCGAAACCGACCGCCTGCTGGGCGTGCACATGGTCGGTCCGTGCGTGTCCGAGCTGATCGCCGAAGCCGTGGTGGCCATGGAGTTCAAGGGCTCGTCCGAAGATCTCGCCCGCATCGTGCACGCGCATCCGACGCTGTCCGAAGCGGTGCACGAGGCCGCGCTTTCCGTCGACAAGCGCGCCATTCACAAGGCGAACTGAGCGCCGATGGCTGCCACACCGGACACGGCCATCCGCAACGTCTCCGATACGGCTTTGTGGGTGGCCCTGTACCGGGCCATGGAAAGCGAACGGCCCGACGCGCTGTTCCGTGACCCCTACGCACGCAGCCTGGCGGGCGAGCGCGGCGAAGCCATCGTGCAGGCCATGCCCCACGGCGCCAACCTGGGCTGGCCCATGGTGGTGCGCACCGTGGTGATCGACGCCCTGGTCGAGCGCTGCGTGCGCGAGCACGGCATCCGCACGATATTGAACCTGGCGGCGGGCCTGGACACCCGTCCCTACCGCCTCGACCTGCCCGCAGGGCTGGCATGGCTGCACGTGGACATGCCCGTCATGGTCGACTATATGCGTACCGGCATGCAGGGCGAGGCTCCTCGCTGCCGCCTCGAGTACCATGCTGCAGACCTTCGCCAGGAAGCGGACCGCAAGACACTGTGGCGTCACCCGGCCCTGAGCGATCCGACGCTTGTAATCAGCGAGGGACTCCTGGTCTATCTGGAGCCTGACGCAGTCGCTGCACTGGCACGCGACCTTCGCGGCGTTCCGGCCATCACGGCCTGGGTCACTGACCTGGCCAGCCCTGCCCTGCGCAAGCTGATGGCCCGGCAAGGCTGGCTGGACCGCCTCGAGTCCTCGCAGGCCGCGATGCGTTTTTTCCCGCAGGAGGGAACGGATTTCTTCACCCCGTTCGGGTGGCGCGAAGTGGAGTTCCACTCCACGGTGGGCGAATCCTGGCGCCTGAAACGCAGTTTTCGCGGCGCCGGCCTGTATCGATTCCTGTCGCGCCTGATGCCGCGTGCGAAGCGGGAAAACATGCTGCGCATGTCAGGCATCGTGCTGTTGCGGCCGAACCACGTTGGCGAAGAGGGACAGACTCCATGAACGCGAAGTTCTCCGATCCGTTCAAGGCCTTTCGCATCCACAACGACGACAAGGGTTACCGTGCAGGCCTCGAAACGCTGACACTGGACGCCCTCTCCCCCGGCGAGGTCGTGGTGCGTGCCGCGTATTCCTCGGTCAATTACAAGGATGCCCTGGCTGGCACCGGCCAGGGCCGGATCCTGCGTCGCTTCCCGCTGGTCGGTGGCATCGATGTCGCCGGTCATGTCGTTGCTTCGTCCGACCCGGCTTTCAGGGAAGGCGATGCGGTGCTGTGCACCGGTTGCGGATTGTCCGAAACACGCGATGGTGGCTACAGCGAGCTGGTGCGCCTGCCCGCTGCCTGGACGATTGCCTTGCCATCCGGACTCAGCCTGAAGGAATCGATGATCCTCGGGACAGCCGGATTCACTGCCGGTCTGGCCCTGCTGCGCATGCAGGAAAACCGGCAAACGCCCGATCTTGGTCCGATCGCGATCAGCGGAGCCACCGGCGGCGTGGGCATGCTGGGCGTGGATATCTTCCATCGCGCCGGTTACGAGGTGCACGCCATCAGCGGCAAGCGCGAGCGTTTCGATGTTCTGCGCGAGCTGGGAGCAAGCCAGTGCCTGGATCGCCATGACCTGCCGTTCAGCGGCAAGCCACTCGATTCGGCCCGTTTCGGCGGCGTACTCGATTGCGTTGGTGGAGACATCCTGGCCGGTTTGCTGGCTGCCACGACACCCTATGGCAACGTCGCCAGCTGCGGCCTCGCCGCCAGTATGTCGCTGTCGACCACGGTGATGCCGTTCATCATCCGCGGCGTGAGCCTGCTTGGCATTGCCTCGGCGGGCACGGCACGCGACCTTCGCGAACGGGTCTGGCAGCACCTTGCCGACGACTGGAAACCGGCGCACCTGCAACGCATCCATACGCGGACCCTGATGCTTGAGGAGCTCCCCCAGCAATTTGCCGACATGCTCGAAAACCGTTCCTGGGGCCGATGCCTGGTGTCGTTCGCCGAAAATTGAGCACAATCGCCATGAACCGGCGAGCTGTCGACATCATGCCGGGGGGCAGTCATGATGTGTAATGGCTTGGCCCGGCCTGCCATGCCACGTAAAATGGCCGAATTGCACATTCCTGATTTCTTGCAGTATGGGGTATCACATGGCGCGCATCCTGATCGTCGACGACTCGCCGTCGCAATTGCTTGGCATCAAGCGCATCGTCGAACAACTCGGCCATGAGGCCTTGACTGCAGAAGATGGCGCAGCCGGAGTCGAGGCTGCAAAGCGGGAAAAACCCGACCTGATCCTGATGGATGTGGTCATGCCCAACCTCAACGGGTTCCAGGCCACCCGCATGATAAGCAAGGACGAGGAAACCGCGCACATCCCGATCATCCTGGTCACGACCAAGGACCAGGACACCGACCGTGTCTGGGGCATGCGCCAGGGTGCACGTGGATATGTGACCAAACCGATCAACGAAAGCGAGCTGGCCAGCACCATCAAGAACCTTCTGGATTCCTGAAAGGGCAGCCAGCTCGCTACGCCACTCAGCGTGGATCATATCCCTTGAAGGCGTCACGGAACGCCGCATAGGCCTTCCGGGCATGCTCGTCATCGGCTGGTGGTACGTGTATCTCCAGAACCACCAACTGGTCTCCGGCAGGCTTGCCGGGAAGCCCGCGCCCCTTCAGGCGCAACTTGCGCCCGCTCTGGGAACCGGCGGGCACCTGCATGTCGACCATGCCGCCAAGCGTGGGAACGGCGACCTTGGCACCCAGTGCGGCCTCCCACGGCGCGACCGGAAGGCTGGTCACGATATCCCGGCCCTCCAGCCGGAATCGGGCATGTGGCCGGATATGGACCTTGAGCAGCAAATCTCCTGCCGGTCCACCCCCCGCACCCGGATGACCCTGGCCACTCAATCGGATGGTTTTCTCCGATTCGATGCCGGCGGGAATCTTCACGTCCAGCACGCGCTCACTGCCCGCGCCGTCATGCAGGCCAAGCCGGGTGCTGCCTCCGGCATAGGCCGTCGCCAGGTCGATGTCGATATCGGCGCTGATGTCCTGGCCACGCATGGACCGGGTCCGGTAGGACCCAGCCTGGCGCCCGGACGCACGTCCGAACAGGCTTTCGAAGAAATCGCTGAAGTCGCCACCGCCTCCAAAATCGAATCCGGGTCCGCCCTGCGTCCAGCCGGGAGGCGGCTGGAAACTGTCGCCACCGCGGTAACCCCCGGCACGCAACTGGTCGTACGAGGCGCGTTTTTCCTTGTCCTTCAGGACTTCATACGCCTCGTTGACCTCCTTGAATCTTTCTTCGGCATCCGATTCCTTGTTCTTGTCCGGATGGTATTTGCGTGCAAGCTTGCGGTACGCAGCACGGATCGCGGTTTCATCTGCCGTACTGTCGACACCGAGAATGCGGTAGTAATCCTTGAATTCCATCGGGACTCCTCAATTCGTATTCGCCATCAACGCCATGGTCAGGCGCAAGCGATCCGGCGCGGCCGCCAGACGGACGCGCCGGATCCCGACCCGAAGACTACTTCACTGAGTCCTATTCACTGGCCTCGATGTTGATGCGGCGCGGGGTGCTTTCGGGCTTTTTCGGAATGCGGATTTCGAGCACGCCATGTCGACCCTTGGCACTGACACCCTCGGCATTGGCACTGTCGGGCAATGCAAAACGACGATAGAAAACGCCGTGCATGCGTTCGACGCGTGTGTACTTGTCGTTCTCGTTGCGGCTTTCATTGCGGCGCTCGCCCCGGATCGACAAGATACCGTTGTCCATGCTGACCTCGATATCCTTGGGGTCGACGCCGGGGATGTCCGCGAAGATCACGAATCCGTCGTTCTCCTCGCGAATGTCCACGCGCGGTGTCCACTGGCTGGTCACCACGTCGGACTGGTCGCTGGTTTCTTCGCCGAAATAATGATCGAGAACCTGCTTGAACTCCTTCTGCAGGCTGCCTGCCGTATTCCAGGGCGTGTAACGGGAAATGTTCATGATGAAGTGCTCCTTCATTGGTTGCGGGAAGCTACCCGCCTGTAAGGCATAATGGGTACCCCGGCATGGCTTTCAAGTCGACCGCACCCAATGCCTGGCCAGCCCGGCCAGGGCCTTACACACAGGACATCCACATGAGCATCCGCGTGGGAGAACGCATACCCCGGGCCAGCCTGACCCGGCTTGGCGACGGCGTGGAAACCGTCACCACGGATACCCTTTTCCGCGGGCGGCACACGCTCCTGTTCGCCGTCCCCGGCGCGTTCACCCCCACCTGCTCGGAAAAGCACCTGCCCGGATACGTGGCGCACATGCCCGATTTTCGCAAGCTGGGGATCGCCGTGGCCTGCATGGCGGTCAACGATGCCTACGTGATGGCTGCGTGGGGTGCGTCGCAACAAGTCCCGGACGACCTGCTCATGCTGGCCGACGGCAATGCCGAGCTGACGCGCGCCCTGGGCCTCGAGCTGGATGGCAGTGGATACGGCATGGGCCTGCGCTGTCGCCGCTTCGCCCTGTACGCCGAGGACGGGGTGATTCGCGTCCTCAATGTGGAAGCTCCGGGCGAGTTCCGGGTCTCGAACGCCGAAACCATGCTGGAAGCCATCGGCACACCCTGACAGGATACGCGGACGAATCGATCCGCCGCGTATCCTGCGATTGAGATCCTGCGGTCAGTCCTTTTGAGGGCCTGCGTCATTTTCGTCGTCCAGCCCTGCAGGGCCTTCCGGTGATGCCGTACCGGCAGCACTTTCCTGACCGTCGTCATCGGCTTCGTCTCCGACATCCTCTTCGGCCTCAAGCCGAACCACGCCCGCCAGATGCTCGTCCCCGGGCAGGCGGATAAGGGTCACCCCCTGGGTATTGCGACCGAGGCAGGACACTTCCTCGACTCGGGTGCGCACCAGCGTGCCCTGGTTGGAGATCATCATCAGTTCGTGTGCCTGCGTGACCTGCACGGCAGCCACCAGTGCGCCGTTGCGTGAAGAACACTTGATGGCAATCACGCCCTGGATGGCACGTCCCTTGGTCGGAAACTCCTCGAGGGGCGTACGCTTGCCGTAGCCGCGCTCGGTGGCCAGCAGGATATCGCCCTCCCGGGCAACCAGCATCGAGACCACGCTGGCATCGCCAGTCAGCCTCATGCCACGCACGCCTGCCGCGGTACGTCCCATGGCGCGAACCTCGCTTTCGGCAAAACGCACGCACTTGCCATTCGATGCGAAGAGCATCACGTCGCGATCTCCGTTGGTCAGTTCGGCACCGACCAGGGCATCGTCATCGGCCAGCCTGATCGCGATCTTGCCCTTCTGCAACTGGAAGGCAAACTCGGTCAGTGGCGTTTTCTTCACGGTGCCGTTGCGCGTGGCGAAGAACACGAAACGACCTTCCTCGTATTCGCGAACCGGCAACACCGCCTGAACCTGTTCGCCCTCCGATAGCGGAAGCAGGTTGACCATGGGCTTGCCGCGTGCGTGCGGGCCCGCTTCCGGAATCTGGTAGACCTTGAGCCAGTAAACGCGCCCGGTACTGGTGAAGGTCAGCAGCGTGTCGTGGGTGTTGACCACCCACAACTGGGCGACGAAATCCTCTTCCTTGAGGGCCGAGGCCGAACGACCCTTGCCGCCACGCTTCTGCGACCGGTAGGTGGTTGCCGGCTGACGCTTGACGTAGCCGGTATGCGAAAGCGTCACCACCACGTCCTCGGGAGCGATCAGGTCGAGTACATCGAGGTCTTCCTGCGAATGCTGGATTTCGGTACGGCGTGGGTCGCCATACTCGGCCTTGACCGATTCCAGTTCCTCGCGGATCACCGCAAGCAACCTGTCGGGATCCTCGAGGATGGCGATCAGGCCACGTATGGTGTCGAGCAGCTGGCGGTATTCGTCGCTGAGCTTTTCCTGCTCCAGGCCGGTCAGCCGGTGCAGGCGCATGGCCAGGATTTCCTGGGCCTGCCTGTCCGACAGCTGGTAACCATCCTCGCGCAAGCCGTCACGTGGATCCATGTCCTCGGGGCGCGATGCCTCGGCGCCGGCAGCGCCGAGCAAGGCACTGACAAGGCCCGGCTCCCAGCGCCGCGCGAGTATCCGCTCGCGTGCCACCTGCGGTGTCTCGGATTGCTTGATCAGCTCGATCATCGGATCGATGTTGGCCAGCGCGACGGTCAGGCCTTCCAGGATGTGGGCACGGGAGCGCGCCTTGCGCAATTCGAAGATGGTGCGCCGGGTGACGACCTCGCGACGATGGCGTATGAACGCCTCCAGCGCCTGCTTCAGGTCCAGCAGCTGCGGACGGCCATCGAGCAGCGCCACCATGTTGATGCCGAACGTGACTTGCAGCTGGGTCTGCTGGAACAGGTTGTTCAGCACCACATCGCCCATGGCATCCTTGCGGATCTCGATCACCACGCGCATGCCGTCCTTGTCGGACTCGTCGCGCAGTTCGGAAATGCCCTCGATCTTCTTGTCCTTGACCAGCTCGGCAATCTTCTCGATCAAGCGTGCCTTGTTCACCTGATAGGGCAGCTCGGTGACGATGATCGTCTCGCGGCCGTTCGGCTCGGTCTCGATCTCGGCCCGGGCGCGCACGTAGATGCGTCCACGTCCGGTACGGTAGGCCTCGAGGATGCCCGCCGCACCATTGATGATGCCGGCGGTGGGGAAATCCGGACCCGGGATGTACTGCATCAGTTCATCGACGCCCAATGAGAGATCATCGATCAGGGCGATGGTCGCGGCGACGGTTTCCCCCAGGTTGTGCGGCGGAATATTGGTGGCCATGCCGACCGCGATGCCGGCCGAGCCGTTGATCAGGAGATTGGGTACGCGTGTCGGCAGTACCAGCGGTTCGCTTTCGGATTCGTCGTAGTTGGGTCCGAAGTCCACCGTTTCCTTGTCGATGTCGGCCAGCAGCTCGTGCGTGAGCCGGGCCATGCGCACTTCGGTGTAACGCATTGCCGCGGCGCTGTCGCCGTCGACTGAGCCGAAGTTGCCCTGCCCGTCGACCAGCATGTAGCGAAGGGAAAACGGCTGCGCCATGCGCACGATGGCGTCGTAGACCGAGACATCGCCATGCGGATGGTATTTACCGATGACATCGCCGACCACGCGGGCCGATTTCTTGTAGGACTTGTTCCAGGCATTGCCGAGTTCGTTCATCGCGAAGAGCACACGCCGATGCACCGGCTTGAGGCCATCGCGGGCATCGGGCAAAGCGCGCCCGACGATCACGCTCATGGCGTAGTCGAGATAGCTCTGCCGCATCTCGTCTTCGATGTTGACGCGTATGACTTCTTTGGCGAGTTCAGCCATCAACTGCTTCCCTGGTTTGAATGCAATACGGCGCCGTCGAACGACGCGAGAACGGTCGTTGCCAGGCACGGCGCAACCATCCGTTGATTATACCACAACAGGAGGAATTCTTCCGTCATTTTATATATATAAATCAATAGCTTGAGACATCATCGCGACATGGGTTGCGATGTATCTCCCGGGTCTGAGCAATGCAACGCGAATGGCCGTGGAAATGTCGATGCCGAGGGCACCATGCAGGCAGCGGCGTACGGCAATCAGTCGCCAGGAAACAACTCGCGCATGCGGGCGGCGTCGGGCTTGAGAACCACACCGCGTTCGCTGACGAAGGCATCGATCAGGGCCGCGGGCGTGACATCGAACACCGGATTCCATGCCTCGGCACCTGCCACCACCGTGCGTACGCCCCCGCACTGCAGCAATTCGGCAGGATCGCGCAGTTCGATCTCGATGTCGTCGCCAGTGGCCGTGGCCATGTCCACTGTTGAAGACGGGGCTACGACAAGGAATCGGACACCGTGGTGGCGTGCCGCGATCGCCAACGCGTAGCTCCCGATCTTGTTGGCGACATCGCCATTGGCGGCGATGCGGTCGGCACCGATGATCACCCACTGCACCTTGCCGGTACGCATCAGATAGGCCGCCGCAGCATCGGCAATAAGCTGCGCGGGTATGCCGTCCCGTCGCAACTCCCACATCGTCAGTCGGGCCCCCTGCAACCACGGTCGCGTTTCACCTGCGTAGACACGGGAAATCCGCCCCTGCTCGACACCTGCCCGAATCACTCCCAATGCGGTTCCGTAACCTGCCGTAGCCAGGGAACCCGTATTGCAGTGCGTCAATACCCCGCTCCCGGGTTCGATCAACGCTGCACCGAGGGCACCCATGCGCCGATTGGCCTGAAGATCCTCGTCCTGGATCGCCCGGGCTTCTTCGACAAGCAGCGTGTCGTCGGTACCGTCGACGATTCGGCGTTTCATGCGGTCGAGCGCCCACATCAGGTTTACCGCTGTCGGACGCGCTTCACGCAGACGAGCCAATGCCGAAGGCATGTCCATGCCGTCCCGACTTGCCAGAACCACACCCCAGGCAGCTGCAATACCGATGGCCGGTGCACCGCGCACCACCAGATCGGCAATGGCCCGATAAACGGACTCGCAGTTACGGCATTCGATCCAGCTCTCCTCACTCGGCAGCCTGCGCTGGTCGAGCAGGCGCAGATGATCACCGTGCCACTGCACGGCGCGGATCGTGTCATGGGCATGCGGTTCGGACATCAGCAGCACGATCGGTTAAAAAGCAATTATCGCGCGAACATGTCGGCCACGTCATCGGTCTTCGATGGCCAACTACAAAAAAGCCCGGCACGAAGCCGGGCTTTTCCGATGCTCAGGGATGTGCCTCAGGAGCTGGCTTTTTCATCCTCGGTCACCGCCTTCATGGACAGGCGGATACGGCCCTGCTTGTCCACTTCCAGCACCTTGACCTTGACGATATCGCCCTCGGAGAGCTTGTCGGAAACCTTCTCCACGCGTTCCTCGCAAATCTGCGAGACATGCACCAAGCCGTCCTTGCCGGGAAGAATGGTCACGAACGCACCGAAATCCATCAGCTTGGCGACCTTGCCCTCGTAGATACGACCCGGCTCGACGTCGGCAACAATCTGCTCGACACGCTTCCTGGCCGCATCGGCAGCGGCGCGGTTGACCGAAGCGATGACAACGGTGCCGTCGTCGCTGATGTCGATGGTGGCGCCGGTTTCCTCGGTGATCGAGCGGATGGTGGAGCCGCCCTTGCCGATGACCTCGCGGATCTTGTCCGGATGGATCTTGATGCTCAGCAGGCGCGGCGCATACTCGCTCATCTCCGAACGAGGCGTCTGGATGACCTTGGCCATCTCGCCGAGGATATGCAGGCGGCCACGCTTGGCCTGGGCCAGTGCCGTGCGCATGATTTCCTCTGTGATGCCGTCGATCTTGATGTCCATCTGCAACGCGGACACGCCATCGGATGTGCCGGCCACCTTGAAGTCCATGTCCCCCAGGTGATCCTCGTCGCCGAGGATGTCGCTGAGAACCACAAAATCATCGCCTTCCTTCACCAGACCCATGGCGATGCCCGCCACCGGCGCCTTCAGCGGCACACCGGCGTCCATCATGGCCAGCGAGGAGCCGCACACTGACGCCATCGACGAGGAACCGTTGGACTCGGTGATTTCCGAGACCACGCGCACCACGTACGGGAATTCGTCCATCGGCGGCTTGACCGCCATCACGCCACGCTTGGCCAGACGCCCGTGGCCGATTTCACGACGCTTGGGACTGCCCACACGGCCGGTCTCGCCTACCGAGAACGGCGGGAAGTTGTAATGGAACAGGAACGGATCCTTCGACTCACCGGCCGGGGCATCGATGATCTGCGAATCGCGGGCCGTGCCCAGCGTGGCGGTAACCAGCGCCTGGGTCTCTCCACGCGTGAACAATGCCGAGCCGTGGGTGCGCGGCAACACGCCCACGCGCACGCTGATCTGACGCACGTCATCCAGCTGGCGACCGTCGATACGGACCTTGGTCTTGAGCACGCCGTCACGCATGGTGCGATATTCGAGCTCGCCAAGCGCCTCGTCGATTTCGGCACTGTTCCAGCCTTCGGCTTCGATCCGGGCAGCCAGGGACTCGCGTACCTCGGCCTTGATTGCCGACAGGGCATCGCGGCGCTCCATCTTGTCGCGAATCTGGAAGGCCTCGGCCATGCGGTTCCCGACCGCTTCGCGGACAGCGTCGATCAGCGATTGATCATGCGTCGGAGCCTCCCATTCGAACGGCTTGCGCCCGGCATCGGCGACTAGTGCGTTGATGGCATCGATGGCTGCCTGCATCTCCCTGTGACCAAACATCACCGCGCCGAGCATCACGTCTTCACTGAGCAGCTTGGCTTCGGACTCCACCATCAGCACCGCATTGGCGGTACCGGCGACAACCAGGTCCAGCTCGGAGGATTCCAGCTCGCTGGTCGAGGGGTTGAGCACGTATTCGCCATTGGCGTAACCGACACGGGCGGCACCGATGGGGCCCTTGAATGGAATGCCGGCGAGGGTAAGCGCCGCGGAGGCGCCGATCAGGGCGGGAATGTCGCCGTCGATTTCCGGATCCAGCGACATCACGGTGGCGATGACCTGGACTTCGTTCTTGAACTCTTCCGGGAACAGTGGGCGTACCGGACGGTCGATCAGGCGCGATGTCAGCGTTTCCTTTTCGGTCGGACGACCTTCACGCTTGAAGAAACCCCCGGGAATGCGGCCCGCGGAGTAGAACTTTTCCTGGTAGTCGACGGTGAGCGGGAAGAAACTTTGTCCCTCGCGCGCCTTTGTTGCGGCCACTGCGGTCACCAGTACGGCAGTCCCGCCCATGCTGACCATCACGGCGCCGGACGCCTGGCGGGCGATTTCACCCGTTTCCAGCGTGACTTGATGTTTACCGTACTGGAACGACTTGCTTACTTTCGCCACGATCTTCTCCTTGGGCCCGGAATCAACGGCGCAGGCCGAGGCGTTCGATCAGGCTCTGGTAACGCGCGCTGTCGCGCTGCTTGAGGTAACCGAGCAGACGCTTGCGCTGGTTGACCAGCTTCAGCAGGCCACGTCTGGAATGATGGTCCTGCTTGTGCGACTTGAAGTGCTCGGTGAGATGGGTGATGCGTGCCGATAGCAGGGCAACCTGGACCTCCGGAGAACCGGTATCGTTGGCGGCGTGGCCGTATTCGGCAATGATCTTGCTGGTTTGTTCCGCATTGAGCGACATGAAGGTGTACCTCGAAAAAACATGCGCGAGGCTTGCGCGGCGGCACCGGCATCGATGCGTCCGCGCAAACCCCGCGTTTCGGTTAAAAGCGGCGGGTCAAGCGCCTATTGTAATGGCCGCAGGGCCGCGGCAACAAGGCTTAAAACATCCCCTGGTCCGAATTTGGTCGCAAACATGCCTGCCAGAGCGGTCCCTGGGCATCTTTTCGGCACCGTCCAGGCGTCCGCGCGCGGGCGGCGCATACTGAAGCAGCAGGACTGCTGGCAGCATGCGACGCGGGGAACCAGCGCCATGTGCAGTCCAGGTCGCTGTACCAGTGACCGCGGACCGCAGATCGATCAGCCAGGGGCATCCCTTCCCTGCAAATCCGGCCCGCCCGGCCTCAGGCCGGGACATTGCCGTCCACGGCCCCGGTCGGGGGAAGATTGAAACCCCTGCGTACCTGAAGGAGCCCATCCCGGGACAATTGGGCCAGGGCCAGCAACCGCCCGTCGGTTGCGGCATAGGCCCGGTACAGTCCGGCAGCAAGCGTTTCGTGCATTTGCAACGGTTGCCCGTGACGCACGGCTTCGCATTGCCGGGCATCGAGTTCCAGTCGTGGCAAGCCGGCCAGTCCCCGGTCCAGAGGCAACAGCAGGGCATCGAGTGCCTGTGTGCCGCAGGCGGCCTGGGCGCGCAACTGCTCGAGTGTAACCATGCAAGCAGAACCGAACGGCTCGACCCACAGGCGGCGCAGCGCGGTCAGGTGGGCACCGCAACCCAGCCTTTCGCCGAGATCGCGGGCGATGCTGCGTATGTAGGTTCCCGAACCGCATTCCACCCGGAAACGGACCCGGTCACCGGAAAGGGAGAGCAGTTCGATGGCATGGACCTCGACTTCGCGCGCTTCCAGCTCGAGCTGCTCGCCCCGCCGGGCACGCACATACATGGGCACACCATCGCGTTTGAGCGCCGAGAACGCCGGCGGCACCTGTCGGATACGGCCAACGAAGGCTTGCAGCAGCGTCTTGATGGCTTGTTCCGACAACACGGGCACCGCTCTGCGTTGCACGACGTCGCCCTCGGCATCGTCCGTGCGGGTTTGCACGCCGAGCATGCATTCGGCTTCATAGGCCTTGCGCGAGCCCAGCAGCAGGCCGGCTATCTTGGTCGCCTCACCCAGGCAGATCGGCAGCAGTCCGCTCGCCAACGGATCAAGGCTGCCGGTGTGTCCGGCCTTGGCCGCATTGAACAGTCCGCGAACGATCTGCAGGGCCTTGTTGGAACTTAGCCCGACCGGCTTGTCGAGAAGGACGATGCCATGTACGGCGCGGCGTGGACGTCGGGAATGTGCTGCAGGCATGACGGGATCCGATGCATATCGGCCTGGGCCGGGCCGGCAGGGGCGACTACAGGCGCCCCTGCTCCTTTTCCCGACGCAACAGCGAATCGATTCGCTCGCCCTGCTCCACCGATGCGTCGTACCGGAACCTGAGTTCGGGAACGCGACGAATGCGCAGGGTACGCGACAGTTCGCGGCGGAATTCCCCCGCCATCGCATTGAGAGCCTTGACCGTGTCCGCGGCGTGTTCGGGCTGCAGCACGGTGACCCATACGGTGGCCAGATCCAGGTCCTTGCCGGCCTCGACGTCGGACACACTGGTCGAAGGCAGGGCATGATCGCGTACTGCGGCATGCACCAGCGCTCCGACCTCGCGGCGAAGCATCGCCGAGATCCGGTCACTGCGTTTGAAGTCGCGGGAAGGCATGTCCAGGATTAGTCCACAGGTTCGCGCGCGCACGCTACAGGCTACGCGCCACCTCGATGCGTTCGAAGCACTCGATCTGGTCGCCCGGCTTGACGTCGTTGTACTGCTTTACGCCGATGCCGCATTCGGTTCCGGACTTGACCTCTTCGACGTTTTCCTTGAAACGGCGCAACGACTCCAGTTCGCCCTCGAAGACCACGGTGTTGTCGCGCAGCACACGTATCGGCTTGCTGCGTTTGACCACGCCTTCCGAGACCATGCAGCCTGCAATGGCGCCGAACTTGGAGCTGCGGAATACGTCGCGCACTTCGGCAATGCCGATGATCTCCTCGCGTATTTCATTGCCGAGCAGGCCCGAAGCCGCCTGCGTCACCTGGTCGATCACGTCGTAGATGATCGAGAAATAACGCACGTCGAGGCCGGCGGTGTCGATCACCTTGCGTGCCGATGCATCGGCACGCACGTTGAATCCGATCACCAGCGCCCTGGACGCAGCCGCAAGGGTGGCATCGGACTCGGTGATGCCTCCCACGCCGGAAGAGACCACGTTGACCTTCACCATCTCGTTGCCAATCTGGCCCAGGGCATCGCGAAGGGCCTCCGCCGAGCCCTGCACATCCGCCTTGATCAGGATGTTCAGTTGTTGCTGCTCCTCGCCCTGGCCCATCTTCGCCATGATGTCCTCGAGGCGGTTGGATTTGCTGACCAGACGCGTCTCGCGGCGTCGCTGCTCGCGCTCGAGCGCCACTTCCTTGGCCAGTCGTTCGTCGGCGACCGCCACGAAGTCATCACCCGCTTCAGGCACTCCGGAAAGGCCGAGCACCTGGACCGGAATCGAAGGACCCGCGGCATCCACCTGCTTGCCGTTTTCATCAAGCAGGGCACGCATGCGACCGTACTCGATGCCGCACACGACATAATCGCTCTTCTTCAGCGTGCCACGCTGGACCAGCATGGTCGCCACCGGGCCACGACCGCGATCGAGCCGGGATTCGATGACCAAGCCCGATGCCGGACCGTCATGGACGGCAGTAAGCTCCATGAGCTCGGCCTGCAGGGAAATGGCGTCGAGCAGATCCTCGATGCCCTGGCCCGTCTTGGCCGACACCGGTACGAACTGCACATCGCCGCCCCAGTCCTCGGGCACCACCTCTTCCTTGACCAGGCCCTGCTTGACGTTGTCGGGATTGGCTTCGGACTTGTCGATCTTGTTCACGGCCACGATCAGCGGAACATTGGCCGCACGAGCATGCTTGATGGCTTCGACGGTCTGCGGCATGACGCCATCGTCGGCGGCAACCACCAGCACCACGATGTCGGTGGACTGTGCGCCGCGTGCGCGCATCGAGGTGAAGGCCGCATGGCCCGGGGTATCCAGGAACGTGATCACGCCCTTGTCGGTGGTCACGTGATACGCGCCGATGTGCTGGGTGATGCCCCCGGCCTCGCCGGTGGCGATCTTGGTGCGACGAATGTAATCGAGCAGCGAGGTCTTGCCGTGATCGACATGACCCATGATGGTCACCACCGGCGGCCGGGGAAGCTTGTCGCCCTGGTCCTCGGCACTGGCCGACTGCTCCAGCAAGGCCGCCTCGGCGCCCCTGTCCTCTTCCTGTACCGGCCTGTGGCCAAGTTCCTCCACGACCAGCACTGCGGTGTCGTGATCGATGACCTGGTTGATGGTGGCCATCACGCCCATGTTGAACAGGGTCTTGACCACCTCCGAACCCTTTACCGCCATCTTTTGGGCCAGATCACTGACGACATTGGCTTCGCCGATCGCGACTTCGCGCACCACCGGTGCGGTCGGTTTGGAAAATCCATGCTCGCCACTGCCGGCGGTGGACTGGCGCTCGCCGCCGCGGCTGCGCTTGCGCCCGCTGCTGCGTCGTGCACGATCGGCATCGGTAAGATGCAGCTTGCCCGTGCCGAATTTCTTCCCGGCCTTGCGGCCGCGCTCCTCACGCTCCTCACGCTCCTCACGCGGCTTCTTCTCGCTGGGCCGTTCGGCAACCTTGGGACGTCCCATGGCTTCTTCGCGGGATACCTCACGCACGCGGTCGCGACGCTTGGGCTGGTCGTGCATGCGTGGCATCACCGGTGTGGACCAGGCGTCCTTCCCGCTTGTCTCGTCCTTGCCTTCGTCAGACGCACCCTCCGCAGCAGCCTCCTGCTCCGGTTCTGCGCTTTCCGGCGCTGCAGGGAGTTCCGCAGCCGGTGCGGCGGCGGCCGCTTCGTCGGCCCTGGCCCTCGCCTCGGCCTCGGCCGCCTCCTGCTGGCGCTTGTTCTCGGCTTCCTCGTGCTTGCGCTGAAGCTGTTCGGCGCGCTCGCGTTCTTCACGCTCGCGCAACTCACGCGATTCTTCCAGCTTGCGTGCAGCCTCCTCGCGCTCGCTGTCGCCCGCGGCCTCCTCGGCAATGGCGCTGCGCTTGACATAGGTGCGCTTGGATCGCACTTCGACGTTGACCGTCTTGGATCCACCGCGCGCACCGCTGCGACCGCTGCCGGCCGCGACCTTCAGCTCACTTACCTTGCGCCTGCGCAGGGTCACCTGACGTGGGGCCGCCGATACTGCGGCACCGGCATCGGCCTTGCCATGGGTGCGGCGCAGGAAGCCGAGCAGTTTCACCTTCTCGGTATTGCTGATGACCTGCTCGGGGTCGGAGAACTCCATGCCCGCTTCGCCCAGCTGCGTGAGCAGCTTGTCGACAGACATGTCCAGGACCTTGGCCAGTTGCTTGATGGTGACGTCCGACATTGTTCTCTTACTCCGCCTTTCCCGCGATTTTCGTGTGCACCGTCAATTGTGTGCGGTACAGCCGTTCCATCCGTGGCGGGAAGCATCGCAGCTTCCCCCGATGCACGCGATCCCGGCGTGCATCCGCAACGATCAGCCTTCCTGCTCCAGACGCGCGATCATCGGTGCGCGGGCCGCCATGATCAATGCCGCGGCACGTTCCTCGTCCATGTCTTCCATGTCGATCAGGTCGTCCACGGCCTGGTCGGCAAGATCATCCGCCGTGACCACCCCGCGCTCGGCGAGCGCATATGCAGTGGCCTCGTCCATGCCATCCAGTGCCAGAAGGTCCTCGGAAGGCTTGTTCTCCTCAAGTCCCTCTTCGACAGCAAGCGCGGCGGTCAGAAGGGCATCGCGCGCACGGGCGCGAAGTTCCTCGACGATGTCCTCGTCGAAACCTTCCACGGCCAGCAGTTCGCCGGTGGGCACGTAGGCCACTTCCTCGACGCTCGAGAAGCCTTCCTGGACCAGGATGTTGGCAATCTCCTCGTCGACCTCGAGTTTTTCCATGAACAACTGCCGTGATGCCTCCTGTTCGGTCTCGCTTTTTTCCTGCACCTGGTCCTGGGTCATCACGTTCAGTTGCCAGCCTGTCAGCTTGCTGGCCAGGCGCACGTTCTGCCCACCGCGACCGATGGCCTGGGACAGCTTGTCCTCGGCCACCGCAATATCCATCGAATGCCTGTCTTCATCCATGATGATCGACTGCACTTCGGCCGGCGCCATGGCATTGATCACGAACTGTGCCTGGTTCTCGTGCCACAGGATGATGTCCACGCGCTCGCCGTTGAGCTCGTTGGTCACCGCCTGCACGCGCGAGCCGCGCATGCCGATGCAGGCGCCGATGGGGTCGGTGCGCGCATCGTGCGCAAGCACCGCGATCTTGGCGCGATCACCGGGATCGCGCGCGCAACCCTTGATCTCGACCAGTCCCTGGCCCACTTCAGGCACCTCCAGCTTGAACAGCTCGATCATGAATTCGGGCGCGGTGCGCGAAACGAACAGCTGTGGCCCGCGGATCTCCGAACGCACTTCGTACAGGTAGCCGCGCAGTCGGTCGCCCACGCGTACCGGTTCACGCGGGATCGACTTGTCGCGGGGAATGAAGGCTTCGGCATTGCCACCAAGATCGAGATAGATGTTTCCACGTTCGACGCGCTTGACGATGCCGGTGATCAGCTCGCCGACCCGGTCTTCATAGGCCTCGACGACCAGCGCCCGCTCGGCCTCGCGAACACGCTGCACGATGACCTGCTTGGCAGCCTGGGCGGCAATGCGTCCGAATTCGGCATTCTCGACCTGCTCCTCGATGAACTGTCCGATTTCGGCGTCTGCACGCTCGTCAACGGCATCCATCAGTCGGATCTGCCGGTACGGCGATTCCATCTCGACATCATCGGCAACGATTTCCCAGCGACGGAAGGTCTCGTACTCACCGGTGTCGCGATCGATCGACACGCGGATGTCCGCATCCTCGTCGGGATAGCGCTTCTTGGCCGCGGAAGCCAGGGCCGCTTCCATCGCCTGGAAAATGATGTCGCGCGATACGCCCTTTTCGTTGGCTACCGCATCAACCACCAGCAACAGTTCTTTGCTCATTGCCGCCACTCCGCAAACGCCAGTCCGGCGCCTGTCTCCAGAAAATCAGTGATTCCGATCCCTGCCACCCGGTTTCGGGGCAGGGGCATATCCCAGCGCCACCCAGTCCGGAACCAGGCGCGCGCTTTCCACATCGTCATGCGCAAAGGCAAAAGGCCCGGCTCCCTCGACATCGACCACGATGCGCTCCGGCGCCGCCTCGATAATGCGTCCACGAAGCCGGCGCCGGTTGTCGACCGGCGCCTTGAGCACCACCCGCGCCTGTTCACCGACGTATTGCCCGAAATGCTCCGGGGTGAACAGGGGACGATCCATGCCGGGTGAGGAAACTTCCAGCACGTAGTGCCCGGGGATGGGGTCCTCGACGTCCAGAATCGCCGACAGTTCACGGCTGGCCGATTCGCAGTCGTCGATGCCGACCTCACGGTCGGCCGCATCGATGTACACGCGCAAGGTGCTCTGCCCGCCCGAGGGGATCCACTCCACTCCCAGGCAGGTCAGGCCGAGATCGGCGACGATCCCGTCAAAGCGTCGAGCCAGGACGCGCGTGTCCAAAATGATCACAACTCCATGATTCAAAAACAAAAAATGGGCTTACGCCCATTTCCATAGCGTTGCCGTTGGTTCCGACACCGGCGTCGCGCATCCATGCGCCTGGAGCCGAGGCTCCTAACAAAAAAGCCTCGCGGGGAGGCTTTCTTGTCGAAAGTCTATGGTAGCGGGGGCAGGATTCGAACCTGCGACCTTCGGGTTATGAGCCCGACGAGCTGCCAGACTGCTCCACCCCGCACCGGAGAAGCGAAACTATAGCGGCGCAGTACGGAATTGGCAATACCAAAGTGTGACCGGCGGACACGAAAATGCGCACCGCGAATCCCGGACCCTACGTTTGGAATCACCCTGCGAAGGCTTGCTGACACCATGAGATCAACGGCCCCCAGTAGAGACCAAGACCCAGCAGCGCAAGCGCGTTGAGCGACAGCACCCAGCGCAAGGGTGCATCTGCCTGCGGCCTGAGCTCGACACCCTCGTTCGGCTTGTCAAAGTACATCACCTTGACCACGCGCAGGTAGTAGTACAGACCCACGATGGCGGCCACGATGGCCACGATGGCCAGCCACAGCATGCCGGCGTCGATGGCTGCCTTGAGCACCAGAAGCTTGGCGAAGAATCCGAACAGGGGCGGCACTCCTGCCAGCGAGAACATGGCCAGCATCATCAGGAAGGCCATCCAGCGCGAACGTTCGTTCAGTCCCTTGAAGTCGTCAATTTCCTCGCACTCGAATCCGGCGCGCGACATCGCCAGGATCACGCCAAAGGCCACTGTCGACATCAGCGCATAGCTGATGGCATAGAAAAGTGCCGCTGCATATCCGGAAGGCGTGGCATTGACCAGACCCAGCAGCAGGTAACCCATGTGGGCAATGGTGGAATAGGCGAGCATGCGCTTGAGGTTGCTCTGCACGATGGCGACCAGGTTGCCGATCACCAGCGACAACACGGCCAGCACGGCCAGCATCAATTGCCACTGGTGCAGCAGGTCACCCGGGCCGAAGGCCGACAACAGGCGGTAGGCCATGCCGAAGGCCGCCAGCTTGGAAGCCGATGCCACGAAGGTGACGGACGCGGTCGGTGCCCCCTGGTAGACGTCGGGCAGCCACATGTGAAACGGAGCAGCACCCAGCTTGAAGGCGATCCCGACGATCATGAAGATCAGGCCGAATCGCAACAGGTTCGGCATGCCGGTTTGCAGGGCGCCCGCATGCAGTTGCATCAGGTCCAGCGTGCCGGTCGCGCCGTAGACCATGGACATGCCGTACAGCAGCGAGCCGGAGGCCAGTGCACCAAGCACGAAATACTTGATTGCGGACTCCGAGGCCAGGCGTGAATCGCGATGGAATGCCACCAGTGCATAGGACGACAGCGTCAGCAGTTCCAGCCCGAGATAGATCATGATCAGGTTGCCGGCCGACACCAGCAACATCACGCCCAATGCGGCAAACAGTGTCAGCACATAGAACTCGCCGAACCATATCTTGCGGTCACGCAGGTAGGGGCGCGCATACACGAACACCAGGATCACGGTGATCAGGGTGAAAAGATTCAGGATTTCACTCACCGTGTCGCGGATGAACATGCCGCCAAAGGCCACGGCTCCACTGCCTGCAGGCTGCCCCATCACCACAAGAAATGCGGTGATGACAGTGATGGCAATGGCCAGCCAATGCGTCGCATTGCGTTGCTCGGGACGGATGAACGCATCCATCAGCAACAGCACGCAGACCGCCGCCACCAGATACAGCTCGGGCAGAAGGATGAGAATGTCGTTCCAGCTCAGCATGCGGCTGTCCTCAGGTCTTGCTGATGGCGAGTTGATGCACCAGGTGGTCGATCGAACCGCCCATCAGGTGCACCAGGGGTTGTGGCCACACGCCGATGACCAGCACGGCCAGGGCGAACGCACCCAGCACAAAAGCCTCACGGCCGTTGATGTCCTTCATCGCGGCCACCTTGTCGCTGGTGACATCGCCCCAGATCACGCGCTTGATGAGCCACAGCGTGTAGCCCGCGCCGATGATGAGCGTGAAGGCCGCCACCAGGGCGATCCACGGATTGGCGCTGAAGCTTGCCAGAATCACCATGAATTCGCCGACGAAACCGCTGGTTCCCGGCAGGCCGACATTGGCCATGGCGAAAAAGACCATGAAGAAGGCGAACCATGGCATCACGTTGACCATCCCACCGTAATCGGCGATGCGCCGCGTGTGCAGGCGGTCGTACATCACGCCGATGCACGAGAACATGGCGCCTGACACGAATCCGTGCGACATCATCTGCACCACCGCGCCCTGCATGGCCAGGTTGGCCGCATCGAAATTGTGCAGGTCCCGCACCAGCATGAAGACGATGAACATGCCCAGCGTGACAAACCCCATGTGGGCGATGGAGGAATACGCCACCAGCTTCTTCATGTCCTCCTGCACCAGGGCCACGTAGCCGATGTAGACGATCGGTATCAGGCTGAGGACGATGACCAGCCAGGCATAGTGTGCCGACGCATCCGGCACGATCGGCAGCGAGAAACGCAGGAATCCGTATCCACCCACTTTCAGCATGACCGCGGCCAGCACCACCGAGCCGCCAGTGGGCGCCTCGACATGCGCATCGGGAAGCCAGGTGTGCACCGGCACCATCGGGATCTTGATGGCAAAGGCAATCAGGAACGCAAAGAACAGCCAGGTCTGCTCCTTCATGGTGAGCGGCAGGGCCGCCAGGGTTGCCATGTCGAAGGTTCCGGCCTTCTGGTACAGGTAGATCAGGCCGATCAGCATGAAGATCGAGCCCAGGAATGTGTAGATGAAGAACTTCAGTGTCGCGTACACGCGACGCGGCCCGCCCCAGATACCGATAAGAATGAACATCGGGATCAGCATGGCCTCGAAGAACACATAGAAAAGCAGCGCGTCGGTGGCGCAGAACACGCCCACCAGGAGTCCTTCCAGGACCAGCATTGCAGCCATGTACTGATGCGGCTTGTTGTCCTTGATCACGTCCCAGGCACCGACGATGACCAGTACGCCGACAAACGTGGTCAGCAGGATCAGGGCCACCGAGATGCCGTCCACGCCCAGGGCATAGTTCACATGCAGGGAGGCGATCCACGGGTAGGACTCGACCAGTTGCATCAGCGGCCCGTCGGTCCGGTAGGCCACGAGGAGGAACACGCTGGCAATGAATGTCGCTACCGCAACCGACAGCGCGATCCAGCGGCTGGTGCTACCGCGCGCACCGGCAATGAGAACCGGTATGGCGCCGGCCATGGGCAGCCAGATCAGCAGGCTTAGCAAATGATTCGACATCGATACGGCTTCCGTGATGAATCAAACGTGCCCGAACCACCAGAACCCGCCCAGAAGCAGGATCAGGCCGAGGATCATGGCGAACGCGTAATGATAGAGGTAGCCCGACTGCAAGCGGCGCATCCCGGAAGCAATGCGCTGAACCAGACTCGCCGAGCCGTCGATGGCGCCGTCGATGACGGTGTGATCGCCAGCCTTCCACAGCATCCGGCCCAGTTTCACGCCACCGCGGGCGAAAACCGCCTGATAGACCTCGTCGAACCAGAACTTGCGATCGAGCACCACATAGACGGGTTTCAACATGCGCTGTATGCGCCCGGCCATCGGCGGGTTGAAGATGTACACATAGGTGGTGATGGCAAACCCGAGCACGACCAGCACGAAGGGCCAACCGGTGAAGCCCTCGAGACCCAGACGGAACGCGCCATGGAAATGGGTGGCCATCTCGGCCAGCACGTCGTGGGCCTCCTGTACGTGGATGGCCTTGCCGAACCAGGTTCCGTACAACATTGGCCCGGCCGTGAAATATCCGATCAGCAACGAGGGTATGGCCAACAGGATGAGTGGCACGGTGACCACCCAGGGTGATTCCTTGGGCGGATGGGAAAGCACGCCGGGTTCATGATGGACATGCACATCATGGTCGTGACCATGCGACTCGACCACCTTGTAACGCGGCTTGCCGTGAAAGGTCAGGTGCATCAGGCGGAAGGTGTACAGCGCAGTGACCAGCGCGCCGAACAGCACGCAGTAGTAGGCATAGGTCGCTCCCCAACGATGTGTCTCGCCGACGGCCTCGATGATCGCGTCCTTGGAATAGAAACCGGAGAAGAACGGCACCCCGCAAAGCGCCAGCGAACCGATCCACATGGTGAGGTAGGTGATCGGCATGCGCTTGCGCAGGCCGCCCATGTAGCGCATGTCCTGCTCGTGGTGCATGGCGATGATGACCGAACCGGCGCCAAGGAACAGCAGTGCCTTGAAGAAGGCATGCGTCATCAGGTGGTAGACGGCACCGGCATAGGCCGAAATGCCGAGTGCCGCGGTCATGTACCCAAGCTGGGAAAGCGTCGAATAGGCAATCACGCGCTTGATATCGTTCTGCACGATACCGATCAAACCGGTAAAGAACGCACCGGTAGCGCCGATCACCAGCACCAGGCTCAGAGCCGTGGTCGACAGTTCATAGATCGGCGACATACGGGCGACCATGTAGATGCCTGCCGTGACCATGGTCGCCGCATGGATCAGCGCCGAGATCGGGGTCGGGCCCTCCATCGAGTCCGGCAGCCAGACATGCAGCGGTACCTGCGCGGACTTGCCCATGGCACCGATGAACAGCAGCACGGCTATCACCGTCGCAGCGCTCCAGTGGGTGTGCTGGGTGATCTGCAACGTCTGCTCCACCAGCGACGGCGCATGATCGAAGGCGGCCTGGTAATCGAGCGTGCCGAGAAAATACAACACCGCGCCAATGCCCAGAACAAAGCCGAAATCGCCCACTCGGTTGACCAGGAACGCCTTGAGATTGGCGGCGATCGCACTGGGGCGCTTGTAGTAGAAGCCGATCAGCAGATAGGAAACCAGGCCTACCGCCTCCCAGCCGAAGAACAACTGCATGAAATTGTTGCTCATGACCAGCATGAGCATGGAGAACGTGAACAGCGCGATGTAACTGAAAAAGCGCGTGTACCCGTCATCGTCGGCCATGTAGCCGATCGTGTAGATGTGCACCATCAGCGAGACGAAGGTGACGACCACCATCATCATCGCGCTCAGGCGATCGATCATGAAACCGATACTGGCGTGGAACTTGCCGATCTGGAACCAGGTGTAGATGTCCTGGTTGTAGTTCGCAGCCCCTCCCCACACCAATTGGTACAGCACGACGAACGAAAGTGCACAGGCAATTCCGACACCGAGGATGGTGACCGTATGCGCTCCGGCGCGCCCGATCTGCCTGCCGAAGAAACCGGCCAGCACCGCACCGGCCAGCGGCGCCAGCACGATGATCAGCAGGATGGAGGTCGATAGCTGGTGCATTGGGACAGGTCCTTCCTCAGCCCTTCATCGAATCGATGTCGGCAATGTTGATGGTGCCGCGGTTGCGGAACAGCAGGGTCAGGATCGCCAGGCCGATGGCGGTCTCGGCCGCTGCCACCGTGAGGATGAAGAACACGAAGATCTGCCCGGCAACGTCGCCGCCAAAACGGGAAAAGGCAACGAAATTGATGTTGACCGCGAGCAGCATCAGCTCGATCGACATCAGCAGAACGATCACGTTCTTGCGGTTGATGAACACCCCGGCCACGGCGATGCAGAACAGCACGGCGCCGAGAATGATGAAATGGGCAAGTGTGATCATGCCTGGTCCTCCTGCGGGCGTTCGGCATCCATCTTCACGATGCGCACGCGATCGCGGTCGCGTACGCGCACCTGCTCGGAAGGGTTCTGGTGACGCGCGATAGCCTTGTGGCGAAGTGTCAGCACCACGGCAGCCACCAGGCCTACCGTGAGAATCAGGGCCGCGACCTCGAATGGCAGCAGATAGCGCGTGTACAAGGCCTGCCCCAGCCAGGCTATGTTCGACATGCCGGCCTCGGTGGCCGGATTGGGCCCCATCACGGCCACATGCATGGCCCTCAGGCCGATGAGTGCCAGCATTTCCAGGAGCATCACCGCTGCCACCACGATGCCGACCGGCAGATAACGGATGAAGCCCTCGCGAACTTTTTCCTGGTTGATATCGAGCATCATCACCACGAACAGGAACAGCACCATGACTGCACCGACATAGACCACGATCAGTGCCAGCGCCAGGAATTCAGCCTGTGCCAGCAACCAGATGCTGGCCACGCTGAAGAAGGTAAGCACCAGGGAAAGCACCGCATGCACGGAATTGCGCAGGGTGATCACCATCAGCGCGGACACGACGGCGACCGCGGCGAAGGCGTAGAAGCAGATCAGCTCAAGCAACTGGGGGTTCATCATGTTCTCCTGATGCTCAGCGGTACGCCGCGTCCTGAGCACGTTCTGCAGCGATGTCCTGCTCGAAACGGTCACCGATGGCCAGCAACTGCTGTTTGGTCACCACGTTCTCGCCTCGTTGCTCGAAGTGGTACTCATGGATCGATGTTTCGACGATCGAATCGACCGGGCAGCTTTCCTCGCAGAAACCGCAGTAGATGCACTTGAACAGGTCGATGTCATATCGCGTGGTGCGTCGTTGCCCATCGCTGGCGCGCGGCGCCGAGTCGATGGTGATGGCCAACGCGGGACATACCGCTTCGCACAGCTTGCAGGCAATGCAACGTTCCTCGCCATTGGGATAACGACGCAAGGCGTGCAGACCGCGGAAGCGGTTGGACTTGGGAATGTGCTCCATCGGAAAGCGCATGGTGTACTTGGGCTGGAACATGTAACGGATCGTCAGACCCATGCCCTTGAACATCTCGATGAGCAGAAGGCTCTTGAAATAACTGGTGATGCGGGACATGTGCTGCTCAACCTCCAATCGTGACCCAGCCGAAATACTTCATGCAGCCAGCCACGAGCACCCAGACGATGGTGATGGGAATGAACACCTTCCAGCCCAGACGCATGATCTGGTCGTAGCGGTAACGCGGGAAAGTGGCGCGGAACCACAGGAACAGGAAGGAAAAGACAAACGCCTTGACGAGCAGCCAGCCAAATCCCGGCGTTCCGATCCATCCCCACGAAACCGGAAACGGACTCAGCCAGCCACCGAGAAACAGCACGGCAGCCAGAAAGCTGATCAGGATCATGTTGGCGTATTCGGCCAGAAAGAAGATCGCGAAGGCCGAGCCGGAATACTCGACATGGAAACCGGCCACGATTTCCGACTCGCCTTCGGCAACATCGAACGGTGCGCGGTTGGTCTCGGCAACGCCGGATATCCAGTAAATGACAAACACCGGCAGCAACGGCAGCCAGAACCAGTCGAACAGTCCCTTGGGACCGGCCTGCGCATCGACGATCGCGGTCAGGTTCAGGCTGCCGGCCAGCACCAGCACGCAGATCAGCGCCATGCCCATGGCCAGTTCGTAGGAGATGACCTGCGCTGCCGAACGCATGGCGCCCAGCAGGGCGTAACGCGAATTGGACGCCCAGCCGGCGAGGATGATCCCGTATACCCCCAGTGAACTCATCGCCAGCAGGTACAGCACCCCGGCATTGACATTGGCCAGCACCAGGCCCTGCCCAAACGGCACCACTGCCCATGCGGCAAGGGCCGGAACCAGCGCCAGCAGCGGCGCAAGGAAAAACAGGAAGCGGTTGGCATTGGCCGGAACCACGACCTCCTTGAGCAGCAGCTTGACCACATCGGCAAAAGCCTGGAACAGGCCCAGCGGACCGATCTTGTTCGGCCCCATGCGCACGTGCATCCAGCCGATGACCTTGCGCTCCCAGTAGACGAACATCGCCACCGCCAGGATCACGGGTATGGTGATCGCGAGGATCTTAAGCAGCGTCCAGAAGACGAGCCAGAGTTCAGCAGCCATGCTCAGAGCCTGTTCAAGTTGAGTGTTGCGCCATGCGGCGGCAGTGCCGCCGATTCCGCATAGGCCGACTCGATCCACACCGCCCCGACCGGCACGGCTTCATCCACGACAACCGGCAAGGTGACCGAACCGGACACCTGCAGGCTGTCACCGTCGCTGACGCCCATGCGGGCCGCATCGTCGGCATGCATGCGCACAGCGGCGCCACGTGTCAGCGGGTGTGCATTGAGCGCGCTCGCGCGACGCAGGACCGCATCGCTGCGATAGACCGGCATGCTGGCTATGCGCTTCATGCCACCTGCATCAGCGGCAAGATCGCACAGGCCCTGCCCTTCGGGAGCTTCGGCGGCATGCATGGAAGCGAGAAGCTCGGAGTAACTGGTGAAATCGAAACCGTCGAGTTTCAGTTCGCCACCGAGGGCACGCAGGATCTTCCAGCCCTCGCGCGCCTGTCCGGGCGCCTGGGCACCGGCCTTCACTGACTGTTCCTGCCCGTCCACGTTGGTCAGGCTGCCGTCGGATTCGGGCAACAGCGCCAAGGGCAGGATCACGTCGGCGACATCGCTAAGGCTGCGGCCGAGATAGGCGCTGAAGGCGACCACGGTGTCGGCAGCCATCAGCGATTGCATGGCACGGTTTTCATCGACCAGGTCGTACGGCAGGTCGACACCGTACAGCACATAGGCAGGGCGAGGCTGCACGAGCATGGCGCGCGCATCAAGGCCCTCATCGGTTGGCAACACGCCCATGCGCGAAAGCCCGATCGCATTGGCGCCCAGAGGTATCTCGTTGAAACCGCACTGTGCGGCTTCGGCGATGTAGCGAGCTGCTGCGCGCAACCAGGATGCCTGGGGGTGAGTGCTGGCCAGTTCGCCAAATATGACTGTGCCTGTCCCGGCTTCCTTCAGGGCCCGGAACGCTGCACGCGAGGCTTCGTCGACCTGCACGCCGTCAAGTCCCGGCTGCAATCGGCTCGGCAGCTGCAATTGGCTCTCATCGGCAGCGACCCGGGCAATTGCCAGCACCGCCGACAGCAGACGCGTCGGTTCGACCACGGTTTCACCGGCCAGGTCGTGTGCTTGATCGAGCTTCAAGCAACTGACCACGTGCACCTTGGCGCCATGGCGAACGGCCTTGCGCAGGCGCTGGCTCAGCAACGGCATTTCATGACGCAGGTTGCAGCCGAGCAGCAACGCCGCGTCGACCTTGTCCATGTCCTTGACCGGTGTACCGAAAGCACGGGCAGCCGGACGATCGGCCAGGTCCTGCTGGCGCAAGCGGTGATCGATGTGTGCGCTGCCCAGACCGGAGGCCAGACGGCGCAACAGGGCGCCTTCCTCATTGCTGGTGGCGGGGTGGACCAGGAAACCGGTTTCCTTGCCCGCACTGCGCAAGGCTTCGGATGCCGCCAGCAGGGCTTCATCCCAGGACACTTCCTGCCAGGTGCCGTCACGCTTGACCATCGGCTTGTGCAGCCGGTCTTCGGCATACAGTCCCTGATGGCTGTATCGGTCACGATCCGACAGCCAGCATTCGTTGACGGCCTCGTTGTCACGCGGAACGGTACGCAGCACCTGGCCACGCCGGGTATGCAGCCAGAGGTTGGATCCGAGCGCGTCGTGATAGCCGATGGAAGGGCGTGCAATCAGTTCCCAGGCACGCGCCTGGAACTGGAAGGGCTTGTTGGTCAGCGCGCCGACCGGGCACACGTCAATGATGTTGCCGCCGATTTCGCTGTCGATCGCCTTGCCGATATAGGTACCGATCTCCAGACCTTCGCCACGGTACATGCCACCCAGTTCATGGGTGCCGGCGATCTCGCCCATGAAGCGAACGCATCGCGTGCACTGGATGCAGCGGGTCATCTCGGTGGCGATCAGCGGACCGATGTTCTCATCGGCCACAGTACGCTTGCGCTCGGTGAACCGGCTGACCGAACGGCCATATCCCAGGGCCATGTCCTGCAGTTCGCACTCACCGCCCTGGTCGCAGATCGGACAGTCCAGCGGATGGTTGATCAGCAGGAATTCCATCACGTCGCGCTGCCAGTGCAGGGCCTTTTCCGAACGCGTGGAAACTTTCATCCCCTCGCCCACCGGTGTGGCGCACGCCGGTTGCGGCTTGGGAATGGGTTTGCCGTTCATTTCCACTTCGACCAGGCACTGCCGGCAATTGGCGGCGATGGCCAGTTTCGGGTGGTAGCAGAACCGTGGGATATGGATCCCGACGCTGTCGGCCGCCTGGATGATCATCGATCCCTTGGCAACCTGCATGGCCTTGCCATCGATTTCGATGTTGACCATGTCCGACGGGGTGTTGTTGGCGGGCTGCGCACTCATCAGGCGGCGACTCCCAGCTTGTCTTCGGTCATCGAACGGCCGTGCTCGACGAAATATTCGAATTCATCCCAGAAATGATGCAAAAAGCCCTGCACCGGCCAGGCAGCGGCTTCACCGAAGGCGCATATGGTATGGCCCTCGATCTGCCCGGCCACCGCCTTCAGGCGGTGCAGGTCCTCGCTGGTGCCCTTGCCCTCGACGATGCGCGTGAGTACCCGGTACATCCAGCCGGTACCCTCGCGGCACGGCGTGCACTGCCCGCACGACTCCTTGAAATAGAACTGCGATATGCGGCGGCATGCCTTGACCATGCACGTGGTCTCGTCCATGACGATGACGGCGCCGGACCCCAGGCCCGAGCCGGCCTTCTGCAGGCTGTCATAGTCCATGGTGCACTCCAGGATGGTTTGCGCGGGCAGCACCTTCATCGATGAACCACCCGGGATCACGGCCTTGAGCTGTCTGCCGCCGCGCACGCCACCGGCCATGTCCAGCAGATCACGAAAGGGCGTGCCGAGTGGAATCTCATAATTGCCCGGTGTATTGACGTGACCGGATACCGAGAAGATCTTCGGCCCGCCATTGTTGGGCTTGCCCTGGTTCAGGAACCAGTCCGCGCCGTTGCGCAGGATGGCCGGTACCGAGGCGTAGGTCTCGGTGTTGTTGATGGTCGTGGGTTTGCCATACAGACCGAAATTGGCAGGGAACGGCGGCTTGAAGCGCGGCTGGCCTTTCTTGCCTTCCAGCGACTCCATCAGGGCGGTTTCCTCGCCGCAGATGTAGGCCCCGGCGCCGAGCGCATTGTGGATCTCCACATCGATTCCCGAACCCTTGATGTCCTTGCCAAGAAGTCCGGCCTCGATGGCTTCACGCAACGCCTCTTCGATATGTTCATAGGGCTCGTGGTGGAACTCGCCGCGCATGTAGTTGTAGGCCACGGTCGCGCCGGTGGCGTAGCAGGCGATGGCCATGCCCTCGAGCACCGAATGCGGGTTGAAGCGCAGGATGTCGCGGTCCTTGCAGGTGCCCGGCTCGGACTCGTCCGAATTGCACAGGATGTATTTCTGCATGTCGCCACTGGGCATGAACGACCACTTCAGGCCGGTCGGAAATCCGGCCCCGCCGCGACCGCGCAGGACACTGGCCTTGACTGCATCGATGATAGTGGCCGGGTCCGGTTTTTCAGCCAGGATCTTTTCCCATGCCTGCCAGCCGCCGCTCTTGCGGTAGCTGTCCAGGGACCACGGCTTGTCGTGGTGCAGTGTCGTGTAGACGACCTGGTGTGCTTTGGGTTCGGGACCGTATGCCATGGGACTCTTTGCTCGTTTGCGTAGGAGCGGCAGATGCCGCAATCCGGTTTGCTCTTTCCTGTCGATTCGATGCGTGTTCGCGCAAATCGCACGACGCGCTTCACGGCTTGCGCCGCTCGGCGGAGGGTTCAATCCAGACCGTCGAGAATCTCGTCGACCTTCTCCGTCGTCAGGTTTTCGTGATAATGCCCGTCAACGACCATCATGGGCGCCCCGCAGCAGGCAGCCAGGCATTCCTCTTCGCGCTTCAGGTAGATGCGACCATCTGCCGAACTCTCGCCCAGCTTGACACCGAATTTCTTTTCGCAGTGACGCACGATGTCCTCGGCACCGTTCAGCCAGCACGAAATGTTGGTGCAGATGGCCACGTTGTGGCGGCCCACCGGCTCCAGCTCGAACATCGAGTAGAAAGTAGCCACTTCGTAGGCCCACACCGGCGGCAGATCCAGATATATGGCGACTGCGGTAATCAGTTCGTCGGTCAGATAACCGCCGTTCTGCTCCTGTGCCGCGAACAGGCTCTGGATCAGCGCCGAACGCTTGCGGTCGGCCGGGAACTTGGCCACCCAGTGATCGATGTGCTCACGGGTGTGTGCGTTGAGGACAGCCTGTGGGTCAACATGACGGACCGCGTCGAAATTGCCGGTGGCCTTCATCGGTCGACCTCCCCGAATACCACGTCGTAGGTACCGATCATGGCCACCACGTCCGGCAACATGTGGCCGGCGACGATGGCGTCCATGGACGAAAGATGCACAAAGCTGGGCGCGCGCACCTTCAGGCGAAACGGCTTGTTGGCGCCGTCGGAAATCAGGTACACCCCGAATTCACCCTTGGGCGCTTCCACTGCCGCGTAGGTTTCACCCGCAGGCACGCCATATCCCTCGGTGAACAGCTTGAAGTGATGGATCAACGCTTCCATGTCGGTTTTCATGGATTCGCGTGGGGGTGGGCTGACCTTGTAGTTGTCGAGCATGACAGGGCCATCATGCTCGCGCAGCCATTTCACGCATTGCTTGATGATGCGGTTGGACTGGCGCATTTCCTCGACGCGTACCAGATACCGGTCATAGCAGTCACCATGGACCCCGACCGGTATGTCGAAATCCACGTCGGCATAGGCGGCATAGGGCTGCTTCTTGCGCAGATCCCACTCGATGCCCGACCCTCGCAGCATCGGACCGCTCATGCCCCAGGCCAGCGCCTGCTCTGGAGAGACCACCCCGATATCGACCGTACGCTGCTTCCAGATACGGTTGTCGGTCAGCAGGTTCTCGTATTCGTCCACCTTGGTCGGAAAGTCGTCGGTGAAAGCGTCGAGGAAGTCCAGCATCGAACCTTCGCGCCAGCGGTTCAGTCGCTTGAGGTCCTTGCCCTTGTGCCAGCGCGATTCCTGGTACTGAGGCATCCTGGCCGGGAGATCGCGATAGACGCCGCCGGGGCGGTAATAGGTTGCGTGCATGCGCGCGCCGGAAACGGCCTCGTAGCAGTCCATCAGCTCTTCGCGCTCACGGAAGGCGTACAGGAACACCGCCATGGCGCCAAGATCGAGCGCGTTGGAGCCGATCCACATCAGGTGATTGAGGATGCGCGTGATCTCGTCGAACATGGTGCGGATGTACTGTGCACGGATTGGCGCCTGAATGCCGAGCAACTGCTCGATCGCGCGTACGTAACCGTGCTCGTTGCACATCATCGACACGTAGTCGAGGCGGTCCATGTAGCCGATCGACTGGTTGAATGGCTTGGACTCGGCCAGCTTCTCGGTGGCACGGTGCAGCAGGCCGATGTGCGGATCGGCCTTGACCACGGTTTCACCATCCATTTCCAGCACCAGGCGCAGTACGCCGTGGGCTGCAGGATGCTGGGGACCGAAGTTCATCGTGTAGTTGCGGATTTCCTGACCACTCATCATCGGTCGCCTCAATTTTCCTGCCAGTGATCGGCGGCTTCCGCGCGCGCCTGCTCAAGGTCCGCATCGTCGCGAATCACGCGCGGCACCAGGACCCTGGGAACCACCGACGTGACCGGCTCATACACCACACGCTGGCGTTCGGGGTCGTAACGCACCTCCACGTTTCCGATCAGCGGGAAATCCTTGCGGAACGGTCGGCCGACGAATCCGTAGTCGGAAAGAATGCGCCGAAGATCGGGATGTCCGTCGTAGACAATGCCGAACAGATCGAAGGCCTCGCGCTCGAACCAGTTGGCAGATGGCCACAGACCGGTCAGCGAGGGCAGCAGTGGTACTGCATTGTCATCGCAATAGGTACGCAGTCGCAGCCGTCGGTTGTGCTGCACGGACAGCAGGTGCACGACCGAGGCGAATCGGCGCGGCAGGTCGATCCCGATTGGCCGGCCTTCCCAGTCGAATCGCCCGGCAGCCTCACCCTGGACGCCACGGGAAAACCCGGTGGCCGACACGCTGCCGGTATCCCATTCAGCCTGCCCGTGACCAAGGTAGTCGACACCGCAAAGATCGACCAGCTGGCTGAAATCGAAGTCCGGCTCGTCGCGCAGCGCCGTCGCCACGGTCAGCAGATCACCGGCGTCGACCTCGACCGTAACCTGGTCCAGACGCGTATCCACGCTGGATAGCATGCTGCCGAACCGCGCAACGAGACGCTCGGCCAGCGAGTTGACTGATGCTTCGCTCATGGCCTGCCTCAACGCGCTATGGTGTGTGTACGGCGAATTTTCTTCTGCAATTGCAGAATGCCGTGAATCAGCGCTTCGGCCGTCGGCGGGCATCCCGGCACGTAGATGTCCACGGGTACCACGCGGTCGCAACCGCGCACGACCGAATACGAATAATGGTAGTAACCGCCCCCGTTGGCGCATGACCCCATGGAGATCACCCACTTCGGGTCGGGCATCTGGTCGTAGACCTTGCGCAGTGCGGGAGCCATCTTGTTGACCAGCGTGCCGGCCACGATCATGACGTCCGACTGGCGCGGACTGGGGCGGAAGATCACCCCGTAGCGGTCCAGGTCCAGACGCGCAGCACCGGCATGCATCATTTCCACTGCACAGCAGGCCAGACCGAAGGTCATCGGCCACATCGAACCGGTGCGCGCCCAGTTCATCAGGGCATCGACACTGGTCGTTGCCCAGCCGCGCTGCATCACCGGGTTGTCGCCCGAGGGCCGCAGGATGTCATCGACACGGTCAAGCGGCTGCGGGTTGTGCATCACCCGGTCGATGGAGGAGATCAATCCCATTCCAGCGCTCCCTTCTTCCAGATGTAGGCGAACCCGACCACCAGGAGGGCCAGGAAAAGCGCCATTTCGATCAAGGCAATCGGACCGATCTTGTCGAACACCACGGCCCATGGAAACAGGAACGCGACTTCCAGGTCGAAAATGATGAACAGAATCGCGATCAGGTAGTAACGCACGTCGAACTTCATGCGTGCGTCCTCGAAGGCCTCGAAACCGCATTCGTACGGCGATGCCTTCTCCGGATCGGGATTGCGGGGCGCGACGAACAGACCGATAGCCAGCAAGACCATGCCGAGGCCTCCGGCCACGACGAGAAACAGCAATACGGGCCAGTATTCGGCAAGCACGGTTCGACTTCCTCCACGCGTTCGTGTTTTCGTGGCAGGCGTTCCGTGGACGCCGGCCATCCATCTTGTGGTGCCCAAGGGGGGACTCGAACCCCCACGGCCATTAGGCCACTACCACCTCAAGGTAGCGCGTCTACCAATTCCGCCACCTGGGCAAGGTTCAAAAACTCACTTTCCGGAACTGGCCGGCGCTGCCGGAGTTCCATTTTTCGTGCCGTTCGCTGCCGAAGGCAGAGCCGGCACATCCGTTTTGCTCGGCGCGCCGCGCGCGGATCCGGCTGCCGGCACCGCAGCCGCGGCGGGCGCGGGCGACGTTGAAGCGCTGGCAGCCCCGGTCATCGCCGACATCACGCCAAGATCGCGTGATTTCGTGGGCGTCCCATGATGGCTGAAGTATATCGCCATTCCCAGGCTGACAAGAAAGAACAAGGTGCCCAGGACCGCGGTTGCACGGGTCATGAAGCTGGATGATCCGCGCGCACCGAACACGGTTCCGGATGCACCCGCACCAAAGCCGGCGCCTGCATCGGCACCCTGCCCGCGCTGCAGCAGGATCAGCACGATCATGGCTGCGGCAATCAGGATGTAGAAAACGCTGAAAATGATGAGCATGTCTAAGAGGTCTCCGCCGCGTCGTGCGCCTGATGCGCCGCTGCGCAGATGGCCAGGAAATCGGTTGCCTTGAGGGATGCGCCTCCGATCAGACCACCATCCACATCCGGCTGGGCGAACAGTTCGGCGGCGTTCGTAGGCTTGACGCTGCCGCCATAAAGCAGCCTCGTCAGACCAGCGATTTTAGCATCCTCCCTTGCCAGTTGGCTACGGATGAAAGCATGTGCCTGTTGCACCTGCCCAGGAGTCGCCGTGCACCCCGTGCCAATCGCCCAGACCGGCTCATATGCCACTGCAGCCCCCCGGAACGCCGACACGCCATGAGCCTGGATGATGGCACCGAGCTGCGCACCGAGCACGGACTCGGTATCGCCGGCCTCACGCTGAACCAGGGTTTCACCCACGCAGAGCATCGGCCGCAACCCGGCCTCCCGTACCGCCGCGAACTTGCGTGCCAGCAAGGCGTCATCCTCTCCGTGATACTGGCGTCGTTCGGAATGCCCGACCAGTACCCAGGTGCATCCCACGTCGCCAAGCATGGCGGCGGATACTTCCCCGGTGAATGCGCCCTCGCCGCCGTGCTCGCTGACATCCTGGGCACCAAGGGCCAGCGTCTTGCCATGCACCTCATGCACTGCGTCCAGATACGGAAACGGCGGAAACAGCACCACGTCGATGCCGGACGGACGGCCTGCGGCCACACTTGCGGCAAGTGCCACAGCCTGTTCGCGACTGCCGTGCATTTTCCAGTTACCGGCCACCATCGGTATACGCATGTCGTGCCCCTCATCCACATCGCGTCACCAAAGCATACTGGCGCCGTTGCAGGCGGACAACGAAAACACGGCATTCCCGGCAGCAGGCGAAAAGACAGCCGGTCGCACCGGTCCCACGTATGATGGGGCCTCCAATCACCACGAGGCCACCATGTCGACGCAAATACGCCCCATCGCAATGGTTACAGGCGCTTCGGCCGGCATCGGTGAAGCCATCGCGAGTGCCCTCGCGGCACGCGGATACGACCTGGTACTCACCGCACGACGGGGCATGCGGCTCAAGGCGCTGGCCGAGCGCCTGCAGCATGCATCGGGCATCACCGCGCATGTCCTGGTCGAGGATCTTGCCGATCCGCTGGCACCTCGACGCCTTGTCGATGCCCTGGAGGAACGCGCCCTGGACATCGACCTGCTGGTCAACAACGCGGGCTATGGTGTCCCCGGCCGGTTCGAACAGCCCTCTTGGGGATCCCATGCCGCCTTTCTCCAGGTATTGCTGCATGCTCCGACGGAACTGACCTATCGGTTGCTTCCGGCGATGCAGCAACGACACCGTGGCGGCATCCTGAACGTCGCCTCGCTGGCAGGCCACCTGCCCGGCTCGGTCGGACATACCCTGTATGCGGCCGTGAAGGCCTACATGATCCGCTTCTCGCAGTCGCTGGCACTCGAGAACCGCGATCGCGGCGTGCACGCCTGCGCCTTGTGCCCGGGTTTCACCTACAGCGAATTTCATGATGTCACCGGCACCCGCGAGCGTGTTTCGCGCATGCCAAAGTGGATGTGGATGGATGCCGACACGGTTGCCCGGCAGGGCCTGGATGCGCTCGAACGCGGTGATGCGGTGCATGTCACCGGGCGCGTCAACCGCATGATCAAGGCACTGTCCGACATCCTCCCCGACCGCATCGCGCTGCGACTGGCTGCCAGCCAGTCCTCGCGTTATCGCGATCTGGACGGGGGCTGACGCGACACGGAAATCAGATCAGCCGGATTTCCCGCAGCCGCTGCTGGAGATATTCATCCGCCGTGATCGAGGTGTCATAGCGGCTGAGGTTGTCCGGCGTGATGCATTGCGGCACTGGATCGAGCACGACATCGGAATTGGGGTGCAGGAAATAGGGCACCGAATAACGCGGCTTGCGCGCATCCGCACCCGGCGGGTTGACCACGCGATGGGTCGTCGACGGGTAGACGTGGTTGGTCAGTCGCTGCAGCATGTCGCCAATGTTGACCACGATGGCATCGCCCTCGGTGGTGATCGGCAGCCAGGCCCCCTCGCGCGTGAGCACTTCCAGTCCCGCAGTGCTGGCGCCGACCAGCAGGGTAATCAGATTGATGTCCTCGTGCGCACCGGCGCGCACGTTTGGCAGTTCGGCCTGTTCTATGGGCGGGTAATGAATGGGGCGCAGGATCGAATTGCCCTGGTCGATCCTGTCATCGAAGTAGTGCTCGGGCAGCCCGACATGCAGAGCCAGTGCACGCAACACCCTGGCACCGAGCCGGTCGAGCGCCTGGAACAGGCCGTAGCCGTACTCGCGCATCCCCGGGACCTCCGCCGGCCACAGGTTCACAGGCAGGGTGCCGGCGAAGCGTGACCCGGGTTCGAGCTCGCGGCCGATATGCCAGAACTCCTTGAGATCGGGATACTCGCTGTCCTTGGCGGTCTCGACCTTGAAGGGGGTATAGCCGCGGGCACCGCCACTGCCCGGCACGTGGTATTTCATCTTCACGTCCAGCGGCAGGGCAAAAAACTGCCGGAAGGCGACATAGGCACGGTTGATCAGGTTCGTGTCCACGCCGTGGCCGCTGATGCAGCAGAAACCGAAAGTGCGATAGGCCGTGCCGAGTTCCTCGACGAAGGCTTTCCTGTCGGAATCGAAACGGCGGATGTCGAGAGTGGGTACGTGTTGCATGTTCTGCTCCAGGATGGCGTGACAGGTGTACACGTCGGGCCGTCCATGGCGTCCTGGTGGGGCGTGTACCCCGCAGGCTCACGAGCGTGAGTGAGCCGATTTTACGACGTCTGCCAGGGCTTGCGCCACGTCATGCACTTCCGCCGCGTCCTCGCCTTCCACGGTGACGCGAATCAGGGGCTCGGTACCCGAAGGGCGCAGGAAAGCCCTGCCCCGTCCAGTCAGGCGCTGGCGCGCCGTTTCGATGGCCTGCTGCACGACATCGGATGCAAGCAACTTTGCGGCATGCCCGGCAACCGGCACATTGATCATGACCTGCGGCAGTTTGCGCATGCCCTTGCGCACCTCGGCAAGATCGGCGTCTTCGCTGCGCAGGGACTCGAGGACAGCCAGCGCGGACACGATGCCATCGCCGGTGCTGGCGCGGTCCAGGCACAGGATATGCCCCGAGGTCTCCCCACCGAGCACTCCACCTCGGGACTTGAGCTGTTGCAGCACGTACCGGTCGCCGACCCGTGCGCGCACCAGTTCGATGCCAAGTCCCGCCAGGGCCTTTTCGAAACCGTAATTGCTCATCTGCGTGCCGACCACAGGCCCTCGCAGGGTCCCGGCGCGATGCCATGCCTTGGCCAGCACAAAGAGAAGGTCGTCGCCATCGGCGATGACACCGTTCCTGTCCACCATCTGCACCCGGTCGCCGTCGCCGTCGAAAGCAATGCCCATGTCCGCACCGGAATCCAGCACGGCCTGCCGCAAGGCCTCCGGATGCGTCGAACCGACGCCAGCATTGATGTTGAACCCGTCGGGCCTGGCGCCGACCAGATGGACATCGGCACCGAGTTCGGCAAACACCTTGGGCGCCACCTGGTAGGTCGCGCCATGGGCACAGTCGAGCACGAGCTTGAGTCCCTTGAGGTCGAAGTCCTCGTGCACCGTGCTCTTGCAGAATTCCACGTATCGCGCTTCGGCATCGGCGATGCGTCGCGCCTTGCCCAGCCCGGCTGACGGAACGGTGACGAAGTCGGCATCGACTTCGCGCTCGATGGCGGCCTCGACGGCGTCCTCAAGCTTTTCGCCCATGGCGGAGAAGAACTTGATGCCGTTGTCCTCGAACGCATTGTGCGAGGCACTGATGACGATACCGGCTGTGGCACGCAGACTGCGCGTGAGGAAGGCCACCGCCGGCGTAGGCATCGGGCCGAGCAGAAGCACATCGGCACCGGCGGCAACCAGGCCTGCCTCGAGGGCCGACTCGAACATGTAACCCGACACCCGCGTGTCCTTGCCGATCAGGACCGTCGCGCGATCCCTGCCGCCACGCAACGATACACCAGCCGCGCGTCCCAGTCGCAGCATGAATTCGGCGGTGACGGGCCATTGCCCGACCCGTCCGCGGATGCCGTCCGTACCGAAATATTTACGTTGCGCCATGTCCTTGCACCTTTCTCGCGAATCCCGGCAGGATGCGGCCACCCTGCCGGACAAGCATTCAATCCTCGTCCGGCCAGCTCGTCGGTGAATCGGACGGCCTGGCGCCTGTATCACCGTCATGAACGGCCTTCCACACTTTCAAAGCATCGACCGTGGCCGCCACATCGTGCGTGCGCACCAGCACCGCGCCGCGCTGCACCGCAACCAGGGTGGCGGCCAGCGAGCCGGCCAGCCGGTCTGTGGGCGATTCGTGCCCAGTGATGGCGCCGATCATCGATTTGCGTGACAGGCCGACGTACACCCCGGCCGCCAGGTCGACAAACTGGCCGATTGCCCTCAGCAGGGCCAGATTGTGCTCCAGCAACTTGCCGAAGCCGAACCCCGGATCGACCAGTACCCGGCGCTTGTCGATGCCGGCCATCTCGCAGGCGAACACCCGTTCGGCAAGAAAACGATGCACCTGCGCCACCACGTCGTCATAGTGCGGCGCCGACTGCATGCTGCGGGGCTGCCCCTGCATGTGCATCAGGCACACCGGAACGCCCAGCTCGGCAGCCGCTTCCAGGGAACCGGCCTCGCGCAGCGCACGCACATCGTTGATCATGCCGGCGCCGGCCTCCACCGCGGCACGCATCACCGCCGGCTTGGAGGTGTCTACCGACAAGGGGGCGCTGCACTGTCTGGAAAGACCGCGGATGACCGGGATGACCCGGCGCACTTCCTCGTCCACGTCCACGTCCCGTGCACCGGGACGGGTGGACTCTCCACCGATGTCGAGCATGTCGGCACCGTGTTCAAGCAATTTCAGTCCATGCTCGATGGCCGCACCGGTCTCGGCATGTGCTCCGCCGTCTGAGAATGAATCGGGCGTGACATTGACGATACCCACCACCCTCGGCCTGTCCAGCCTCAGCATCCGCCCGCCACAATCCAGGCAGGGGATGCCGTCCTCGCCGTACAGCTGGCTCACGTTGCCGCCTCCGGCAACCCGGCCAGCGCGCCCATGTGACGACGGTAGTAGCGCAGTTCCTCGATGGAATCGTGGATATCGCTGAGCGCAGTATGCGCGCTGGTCTTGCCAATACCGCGGGCGATCTGGGGAGCCCAGCGTCGCGCCAGCTCCTTGAGCGTCGACACATCCAGGTTGCGGTAATGGAAATAGCGCTCCAGCGCGGGCATCTGCCGGTACAGGAAGCGGCGGTCCTGGCAGATGGAGTTGCCGCACATCGGCGACTGGCCGGCCGGCACCCATTCAACGAGGAAGGCGAGCGTCTCCGCTTCGGCCTGGGCATGATCGACCCCGGACGAGCGCACCCGCTCCCAGAGCCCCGATCCGCCGTGCTGGTTGCGATTCCAGTCATCCATGGCCTGCAGGCGCGATTCGGCATGGGCGATGGCGAACACCGGGCCTTCGGCAAGCACCTTCAACTGGCGATCGGTCACCACCGTGGCGATTTCCAGAATCGAATCGTGTTCCGTGTCCAGGCCGGTCATTTCCAGATCGATCCAGATCAGGTTGTCTTCGTGCTGGGCCATGGCTGCTCCTCCGGGAAAGCGAGTGTAGCAGGGCGACCATCGACCTTTGCTCATGCGAAGATGGGTACATGAGCGATGCAAGTTTCCTCTGGCATGACTATGAAACCACCGGCACGGATCCGCGACGGGACCGGGTCCTGCAATTCGCTGCTGTGCGCTCCACGCTGGATCTGGAGCCTGTCGGCGACCCGGTCATGCTTTTCTGCCGGCCACCGCGTGATGCCCTGCCCCGGCCCGAAGCCTGCCTGGTTACCGGCATCACACCCCAGCGGGCCATGCACGAAGGCCTGAGTGAAGCCGAGTTTGCCGCCAGGGTGCATGAGGAACTGAGTCTGCCCGGCACCTGCACCGTAGGCTACAACTCCTTGCGTTTCGACGACGAGTTCACGCGGCACATGCTGTACCGGAACTTCTACGACCCCTATGCCCGCGAATGGCAACAGGGCAATTCGCGCTGGGATCTCATCGACCTGACCCGGATGTGCCATGCGTTGCGCCCACAGGGGATCGAATGGCCGCTACGCGAGGACGGCTCTCCGAGCTTCCGGCTCGAGGATCTGGCTGCAGCCAACGGCCTGGAACAGCAACGTGCACACGACGCTCTTTCCGACGTGCAGGCTCTGCTGGCACTGGCCAGACTGATACGCGACAAACAGCCCCGACTGTGGTCCTGGTATTTCGAACTTCGACGCAAGAAGCGTGTGCTCGAACTGCTGGACACGGTCCACAAGCCGGCACTGGTGCATGTTTCGTCGCGCTACCCGGCACGTAACGGTTGTCTGACCCTGATTGTGCCCCTGGCACGCCATCCAGCGCGCGACAACGAGATCATCGTCTACGACCTGAGCGTCAATCCCGTCGACCTGATCGTGCTCGACCCCGAAGAAATCGCCGACCGCGTCTTCACCCCGCGACGCGACCTGCCCGAAGACGTCGAGCGCATTCCGCTGCGCACAATACACGTCAATCGTTCACCCGCCCTTGCCCCCGTATCCACCCTCGAGGGCGTGGATACCACACGCATCGGCCTGGACATGCCGCGTTGCAAGGTACACCGCTCCGAGTTGCTGGCGGCCACGGGCATCATGCACAAGGTGCAGGAGGTCTTCGCCCATGCTGCCGACCTGCCTCCCGCCGAGGATCCCGAACTTGCGCTCTACGACGGGTTCGTTTCCGACGCCGACCGCAAGCGTCTGGATACGGTGCGTGCCACCCCGCCGCAGGACCTGAGCCGAAACTTCGGATTGCAGGACCCTCGCTATGGCGAACTGCTGTTCCGGTACCGGGCCCGGAACTGGCCCGACTTGCTGGATGCTGACGAAAAGAATCGCTGGGACGACTTCCGGCGGCAGCGCATCGTCGGCACGCATCCATTGAGCACGCTGCCACTTTCCGAATATTTCCCCCTGTTGCAACGCTTGCGAAAGGACGCCCAAGGCGACGATGCCAAGGGGTTGCTCGACCAGCTCGATGCCTGGGGACGCGATCTGGCCTATGAACTCGGACTTCAGCCCGGCGCATGAGTACCCTCTACTTCACTGCCGCCAGTTTTGGTTTCCTGCGCCAGCTCGACAGGCACAACACGCGAGAGTGGTTTGCCGCGCATCGCGACCAGTACGAGGCTTATCTACGCGAACCCTTCCTGGCACTGATTGCGGACCTTCAGGGTCCGGTCGCGCAAATCAGCCCGCATTTCCGGGCCGATCCTCGCAAACAGGGCGGCTCGCTGTTCCGCATCCATCGCGACGTGCGGTTCTCGAAGAACAAGATGCCGTACAAGACCTGGAGCGGCGCACGCGTGTTCCACGAACGTCGCCGGGAAGTCCATGCCCCCTCGTTCTATCTGCACATCGAACCAGGCCGATGCTTCGTCGGCGGCGGCATCTGGCACCCCGAGGCTCCGACGCTGCGACGCCTGCGTCAGTTCATCGTCGACAACCCGGCTGGATGGAAACGAGCGACTACACGCCCCTCCTTCCGCAGGCAGTTCCAGTTCCATGGCGAACGCCTCAAGCGCCCGCCACGCGGATTCGATCCCGGGCACGAGCTGATCGAAGACCTCAAGCTCAAGAGCCTGGCTGCGGGCATGCCCCTGGACGATCAGCTGGTCTGTTCGCCGGGACTGCTGGCGGAAGTCGTTCGCAGCTTCAGGCAGGTCGCTCCGCTGGTGGACTATCTATGCGCAGCCGTGGACCTGGAGTTCTAGGGATGCTCTCAGGCCGATGCAAAATCGAATGCGAGCACGTCGGACATGGCCTCGCTGCCCAGCATGGCCATGAGCAGACGGTCCACGCCCAGCGCTACTCCCGAACAATCGGGCATGTCAGCAAGAACACCTAGCAAGTTCTCGTCGATCGGGACCGCTTGCTGTCCACGGCGTCGACGCAAACAGTTGTCGCGTTCGTGCCGGCGACGCTGCTCGGCGGCATCGCGCAGTTCGTGATAGCCGTTGGCCAGTTCCTGCGGGCCGAGATAGACCTCGAAGCGTTCGGCAACCGGTGGCGAACCGTCGCGGACCTGCGCCAGTGCACACTGACTGGCTGGGTAATCATGGATCACGGTGATGACATCCGCTGGAAAATACGGCTGCAGACAGTGTGTCATCAGCAGGTCAAGCCAGTCATCGCGTTCCAGCCCATCCTCGTTGATGGCATACGCACGCAATGGCGCCTTGAGCGATTCGATGCCGGCAACATGGGGATCCAGGCCTAGTGCCGAACGGTACAGTTCCATGTATCCCAGCACACGCACGCCCACGGAACGCCCGACCCCCGCCAGGATCATTTGCGTCATCTCCACGACCTCCCGTGCAAGACGGCGCTCGTCCCAGCCGACCCGGTACCACTCGAGCATGGTGAATTCCGGATTGTGACGTGACCCCGATTCACCGTTGCGAAACACCCGTCCAAGTTCATAGCAATCCCCGATGCCCTCGGCAAGCAACCGTTTGAGTGCAAACTCCGGCGAGGTGCGCAGATAACGGACCCCGGCTCCGGCATCGACATGCCCGTTGAAACGGGTATGGAAACTTTCGATGTTGGGGTCGGTATTGCCAGCGGCCGACAGCACCGGCGTCTCCAGTTCGAGCACGCTGCGATCTGCGAAGAACCGGCGGATATCGGCATACAGGCGTGCACGCTGTTGCATGCATTCGCGGCGGGACGAAGCGTCGCTCATGATCGCGAAGACGACCGATCCCTGCGCGATGAGCCAGGACGGACGCGCTGCAGGCGCGCGACGATGTCCTGGATGAAGGCATCGGGAAGCCTGGCCCGGACCGGCACGCTGTACCAGTTCGTATGGGCAAAATAGATGCACTTGACCGCATCCTTGCCGGTCATCAGTACCGGCAGGTCGTCACCGAAGTCCAGATCCCGCTCCGCAAAGGCGTAATGGTCTGGAAATGAGTGTTCCGTCACCTCGATGCGTTGCGCACGCAGGCTGTCGAAAAATCGCTGCGGATTGCCGATGGCCGCAATCGCATGAACGCGCCTCCCGGCCAGGGTATGCAATGCAATCGGTGGTTTTTCACCGAGCAACGGGTACGCCATGTCGCCCATCAACCGCATGGGCACTTCCCCAGTGCCGGGCACGCCGCCGTTGCAGACCATGAAATCGACCCGGGAGAGGCGCTCCAGGGGTTCACGCAACGGTCCCGCCGGCAACAGGCATCCATTGCCGAACCGGCGCATGCCGTCGATCACGCAGATCTCGATATCGCGCTGCAGCGGATAATGCTGCAGGCCATCGTCGGCCACCACCACGTCCACACCTGCCTCGACAAGCAGGCGCGCGGCAGCCGGGCGATCACGCCCCACCGCGACGGGCGCCCCGGTACGCACACGGATCAGGCAGGGTTCATCGCCCACCTCCTCGGGGTCCGGGTGGTCGCCGAGAAGTTCCGGCACGTGACGTTGCCCGCCGTAACCACGGCTGACCACCCCGGGATGCCTGCCGTGCTCACGCAAGGCCTCGACCAGCGCAATGGTGAGCGGTGTCTTGCCGGTACCGCCAACCGTGATGTTGCCGACGACGATCACTGGCACGGGAAGACGCACCGTCGAGTGCGCCTGCCTGAAGGTTTTCTGCCGGTGCCTGACGAGCCAGCCGTACAACCGGGCCAGCCCCAGCAAGACGAGTGATCGCGGCGGACTGCGTTCGTACCAGCGACGCTGGACAAGGGCCTGTATCCCCCGCCCTCGCCTTTTCGTGCGATGCCCCGCTGCCATGGCTATCCTCAATCGGTTCCCGTCAATGCCGAATCGTGATCGTGAAACTGCATGCGATGCAGGGCAGCGTAAGTCCCGCCACGCGCAAGCAACTGCTCATGCGTGCCCTGCTCGATGACCCGGCCCTGGTCGAGCACGGCAATCTGATGCGCATGCTCGATGGTGGACAGGCGATGGGCAATAACCAGGGTGGTGCGATCGCGCATGAGACGGTTCAGGGCCTGCTGGATGAGCCGCTCCGATTCGGTGTCGAGCGCCGAGGTGGCCTCGTCCAGAATCAGGATCGGTGCATTCTTCAGTACCGCCCGAGCAATGGCGATACGCTGCCGCTGCCCTCCCGACAACTGGTTTCCTCCCTGGCCAATGACGGTGTGCAGCCCATTCGGCAATTCGCGGATGAACTCCATGGCATTGGCCGCCTCGGCCGCGGCAATGGTCTCCTGTTCACTGGCACCGGCCAGTTCGCCGTAGGCAATGTTGTTTGCCACCGTGTCGTTGAACAGGACCACCCGTTGTCCGACCCAGGCGATCTGCCGCCGCAAAGCCGCCAGCGTGAAGTCATCCAGTGGCCGGCCGTCCAGTTCGATGTGCCCTGCACTGGGCTCGTAGAAGCGCGGCAGCATGCTGACCAGGGTGCTCTTGCCACTTCCCGAACGACCGACCAGTGCGGTTACAGTCCCCGGCTTGCAATGCAGGTCGATGCCGCGAAGTGCGGGAACGTGGGCCCCCGGATAGCGCATGTGGACATCGGTATAGCGTATCTCTCCCTGGCAACGCGAGATGTTCTGCGATCCGGTGTCGGCTTCCGGCGGCATGTCCATGATCTCGAACAGTTCCTCGGCCGCCGCCACGCCGCGCTGGATGCCTGCCTGTACGCCGGTCAGCCGTTTCAGGGACGGGAGAATGGCACCCATCGCGATCAGCATCGTGGTGAAGGAACCCGGCGTGAGGGTGTCGATGATCGGCTTGCGGGTCGCCATGAATATGATCAATGCCAACGACCCGGCTGCAACGGTCTGCACGGTTGCCGATGACAACGAGCTGGTAATCGCCACCTTCATGTTCAGGCGGCGCGCCGTTTGCGTGACATCCTCGAATCGGTCGCGTTCATTGCGCTGTGCGCCATAGATCTTCACCTCGCGCTGCCCGTTGACGACTTCGTCGACCGAGCCGGTTACCCTGCCCATGACATTCTGGACTTTCTTTCCGATGCGCCGGTAGCGCCGACTGATGTAGGTCACCACGATCGTCACCACCGGCACCATGATCAGCAGCGCCAGGGTCAGGAATGCACTCGTCCACAACATCAGCCCGACCATGCCGATCACGGTCAGCCCATCCGTGATGGCCACTTTCACCGCCTGCGTGCTGGCATTGGAAACCTGTTCGCAGGTGTAGGTCACGCGCGCAATCTGGTGGCCACTCGACTCCCTGTTGAAGAAGGACGACGGCATGCGCAAATAGGCATCGAAGATGTCCATGCGCATCTGCTGCACCACGTTGAGCCCGATCAGGGATGTACCGTAGTTCTCCATGAACGCACCCAGCCCGCGCAGCGAGAAAATGCCCACGATCCAGAATGGCATCCAGAAAATGGTGTGCGGATCGCGAGCCGTGAACAGGTTGTCCAGCATCGGCTTGATGAGGCTGGTGAACCCGGTCAGTGCGCTGGCATCGACGATCATGCCGATCACGGCCAGCACGGCAATCGGCCAGTGCCTGCGGGTATATCCGAGCAGGCGCCTGTAGGTCGCCCAGGAGCCCACTTTGTGTCCATCGCCAGCGTTCGTATTCACGGAGCAGTGGACCTCGCATCGGGTGTGGTCGCGATGGACAGGCGTGTGAAGCCGAGCTGCCCCAGTGCATCCATGGCAGTGACGACGGCCTGGTGCGGGGTCAGCGCGTCGGCTCGCAAGATTACAGGGCGATCATGGCTGCCGTCTGCCACGCCGGCGATGGCGCGCTTGAGTTCATCGACGCCGGAACCGAGCACCTGGTTGTTGCCGACGTAGAAACGCCCCTGACGGTCGATCACCACTACCAGCGGATGGGCCTGGGCGGCAGCCGGATCGGCACTGGCCTTGGGCAATGTCACCTGCATGCGCGCATGGCGCACGAAGGTCGTGGTCAGCACGAAGAACATCAACAGGGTCAGCAGCACGTCGATCAGCGGCACCACGCTGATTTCGAATTCGTCCTGGCGATGCTGGTCACCGATGCGCATCGAAAGGCCTCACTGCGTCGCGCGGGCGGGATGCGCGGATGCCGCAGCCGGGGAACGACCGACCGCGGCAGGCGGTTGCGGCGCATGAGTCAGGGTGTCGAGCAGGGCGCTGGCCTGACGCTCCATGTCCACGCAGTAGCCCTGCACGCGTCCGCGGAAATAGCGGTGCATGACATAGGCCGGTATGGCCACGATCAGGCCCGAAGCCGTGCAGATCAGCGCTTCGCCTATGCCGCCGGCCATCTTCATCGGATCACCCACGCCGCTGGCCATCACGGCCAGGAACATGCGGATCAGACCGATCACGGTCCCCAACAATCCCAGCAGCGGCCCGATGAGCGCAATCGTGCCCAGGGTGTTGAGATAGCGTTCCATGCGGTGGGTGACATGCCGGCCGACATCTTCCAGCCGTTCCTTGATCTCGTCACGCGGCCGGTTGCGCACTGCGAGTGCCGCCGCCAGCAATTCGCCGAGCGGAGAATTGCGGGACAGTGTATCCAGATGGCGGGCATCGAGCTTGCGCGACTGAGCCCACTTGCGTACCTCATCGCCCAGCCCCTGTGGCATCACGGCTGCCCGGCGCAGACTCCAGAACCTTTCCAGAACAATGGCCAGCGCAATGGCCGAACATACCAGGATGGGCAGCATGCCCCAGCCGCCCGCTTCAATGAGCTCCAGCACGTGATTGATCTCCAGCCACAGGATATTGCACTGCGCGCATGATACCAGCGACCGGACTCTTGCCTGTGAATCGTGTCGCGTACCTCATTCACGCCAGAACCGGGGATGCTCATGCCGCCATTGCCAGATGACGCGCGGCGTGCCATGGGGTGGGAAATCCACGCGAACGGCCCCCGAGGTGGCCGTGTCGAATACGGGCACCCCGGCATGGCGGTAGCGTGCCAGCACGGTTTCGCGTGGATGTCCGAAGCGATTCAGCCAGCCGGCAGAAACCAGTGCCAATATCGGGTGCAGGTCCGAAATGAAGCGACTCGAGGAGGAGGAATTGCTGCCGTGATGCGGCACCAGCACGACCAGTGGCGGCCCCGAACCGACGCGATCGGCCACCGCACCTTCGAGGTCGCGAAGGATATCGCCCGTCAACAGCATCCGTCCCCCCGGACCGCTGATCAGCAGCACGCACGAAAGGTCGTTGCGCCCGAGCAACGGTCGCAGCCGGTCAGCGGGACTGAGCACCCGCATGCTGACGCCATCCCAGGTCCAGTGCTGGCCTGCACGACAGGTCTGCATGGGCACCCGCATGCGTGCCGGCTCGCCGCTCAGGCGCAGCGCTCGTGGAAAGGCCCTGGCCACGGCCACCGCGCCACCCGCATGGTCGTTGTCGCCATGACTGATAATCATGCGATCAAGTGCTTGGTAGCCACCGTGGCGTATTGCCGGCAGCACCACGGCATCGCCGTAATTGAAGCCCGACGGATAGCGTGCGCCCGCATCATAGAGCAGGAGATGCTTGCGTGTGCGAACCAGCACCGACAGCCCCTGCCCGACATCGAGCATGGTGATCCGGAAACCGCCCGTCGGCAGCCGCGGCAAGCCAGGCCACAACAGGGGTGCAAACAACAGCAGCCCGAGCCAGCGTCCCGGCAGGCCGCGCGGGACAAACAGCCACAGGGCACCGATGCTGGCAAAAATCAGTGCCGCTGCACCGACGGCAGGCAGGTACCAGAGCGCGCCGGGCCAATGGGCCACGCCCCCCAGGGCCTGCCAGAGGCGTTCCATGGTCATGCCGGAAAGCTGCCACAAATGCTGTGCAAGACTCGGCACCAGCGGCCAAACGAACATGCCAGCAAGAATCAAGGGCACCACCAGCAGGCTGATCACAGGTATCGCGAATGCGTTGGCAAACCAGCCCCAGGGGGCACCCTGCCCGAAAAACCACGCCGTCAACGGCAGCAATGCCACGCTCATCAGCAATTGTGCCTGCCCTGCGGTACGCAGGTGGCCGCGCCAGCCCCCGGCCTTGCGCGGTTCGAGCATCAGCACCAACAGGGCGACGGCAGCAAAGGAGAGCCAGAAGCCGGGAGCGAGTACCGCCAGCGGGTCCGTCACCAGCACCGCGAGCAGGGCCAGTGACAGGGCTTGCGCGGGCATCACCCTGCGCCTCCAGCTGCCGGCCAGCACCAGGACCGTGATCATCAGCAGCGCACGACGCGTGGGCAAACCGAACCCGGCCAGCAAGGCATAGGCGCTCGCCGGGACCAGGGCGCACCAGTACTGCGCCACGCGGCGAGGCACCCGGTTTCCGAGTCCTGGCCACATCCACCAGATTCCGGCTGCCAGCCAGCCCCCGAGAAGGGCTGCCACGCCCACATGAAATCCGGAGATGGCAAGCAGGTGCGATACCCCCGTGCTGCGCGCGATCCGCCAGTCCTGCGCCCTGAGCCCGCGCTTGTCGCCCACGGCCAGCGCGCGCAGCAGGGACGACGCAGTGCGCGATTCGACACTGTGGCCGATGGCCGATGCCAGCCGTGCACGCATACCGTCGACACACCACCGGACGATGCCAGGCGAGCGGTTGTCACCTTGCGCCCTGACATAACCCACGGCCGAGATGCGCTGTTCCAGCGCCTGCCTTTCACTGTCGAAGGCACCCGGATCCAGGCTGCCACGCGGCCTGCGCAGGCGTAGCAGAAGGTGCCAGCGCCGGCAGGCATAGTGCGCCATCTGTGGCGCCCCGTACCAGGACACACGCAGCTTCCCGTGCAGCGGAAAACGCTTGCCGTCGTGCCATGCCTGTTCTACGCGCAACACGAACCGCACGGCATCGGAGCGCGATTGCGGCAGGCCCACGACTCGACCGGTCACCAGGAACTCCTGGCGCTCCAGCGCGCGCGGGAGCCGGTCATGCAATACCAGACCGGCACGGCAAACGGCGATCACAAAGGCCAGTCCGACCCAGCAGACGGCTCGTGCCGACGGGACCCGCCAGGCCAGCCACGCCATCCCGGCTGCGCCAGGCAGCAACAGCGCGATTGGCGGCAATTGCGGCAACCAGAGCAGACCGAGCGTGCCCAGCAGGACGGCCACGCTCAGGGGGGCATGGGCCGAACACCGGGCCCACGCCATCAGATTCAGTCGCAGGTGCTGCGCATGCATGTCCCCTCCGTGGGCAGTGGATCGGTTCCCTCGATCGGCATCCCGTCCTGCGCACCGTGCGGACACGGCGCCGCATGTCAGCGGGTGCTGCAACTAACCGTGCAGACGCCCACCGGAAAGCTCCATGACCTGGTCCATGCGGGCGGCCAGCTCGCGATCATGGGTGACGAGCACGAAACTCGTACCGATCTCCTGGTTCAGTTCGAGCATCAGGTCATAGACCTGTGCGGCGTTGTGTTCATCGAGGTTTCCAGTCGGTTCGTCGCCGAGAATGCAGGCCGGGCGCGTCACCAGCGCCCGCGCCACCGCACACCGCTGACGCTCACCCCCGGACAGCTCGCCGGGCTTGTGTTCCAGCCGGTGCGACAGGCCCACGCGTTGCAGCAACTGTGACGCCCGCTGCCTGGCTTCGGCAACATCGGTACCGCGGATCAACAGCGGCATGCACACATTTTCCAGCGCCGTGAATTCGGGCAGCAGGTGATGGAACTGGTAGATGAAGCCCAGCGAACGGTTGCGCAGGCGTCCTCGTTCGGCATCTGACAGCGTGGACATCACCCGCCCCTCGACCTCCACCTCGCCGGCGGTCAGCGTGTCCAGCCCCCCGACAATGTGCAACAGGGTGCTCTTGCCGGCTCCGGAAGCGCCGACAATGGCCAGCGTCCTGCCCCGCTCCACTTCGAAGCTGACGTCCTCGAGTACCTCGGCGCGCAACTTGCCTTCACTGAAGGTCTTGGCGACATGGCGCGCGGCCACGACCACACCCTTTCTGCCGGTGTCATGTTGCGCTGCTGCTTGCTCATTCATAACGCAGGGCCTGTGCCGGATGGGTGCGCGCGGCACGGCGCGCGGGGTAGATGGTCGCCAGCAGCGAAAGCACGAAAGCGGTGGCGCATATCCAGCCGACATCGCTCCAGTGCAGTCGGCTGGGCAATTCGCTGATGTAGTACACTTGGGGTGAAAGGAACTGCACATGGAACGTGCGTTCGATCCATTCGGCCAGCGCCGGGAGATTGGTCGCAAGCATCACGCCGCCAACGGCGCCGACCATGATGCCGACCACGCCGACGAAAAGCCCCTGCACCATGAACACGCCACGCACCGTGGAGGGGGGCAGCCCGAGCGTGCGCAAGATTGCGATGTCGGCCTGCTTGTCGGTCACCAGCATCACCAGCATGGACACCAGGTTGATCACCGCGACCAGCACGATCAGGACCAGGATCAGGAACATGACCTTCTTTTCCATGCTCAGTGCCTTGAACAGATTGGAGTTGGTCTGGATCCAGGTTTCCACCCGGTACACATTCCCCAGTTGCCGGTTCAGGTGCGATGCAACGCGGTTGGCGGCATACATGTCGTCCAGGCGCAGGCGGATGCCGGTTGGCCCCTGCAGTCCGTACAGGTGCTCGGCGTCCTGCATGTTGACCAGCGCCAGCCCCGAATCGTATTGCTGCATGCCCAGCGAGAAGATGCCGCTGACACGGAATGCCCGCAACATCGGCATCGCACCCATCGGGCCGGCACGAAATCGCGGCGCATAGACAATGACCTTGTCGCCCGGCTGCGCGCCAAGCAGCATGGCCAGTTCATTGCCAAGCACGATGTTCCAGCTTCCCGGCTTCAGGGAATCCAACGAGCCGGCGACCATGTGTTTGTTGAAATCGGATACCTGCGGTTCCATCGCCGGTTCGATGCCGCGCAGCATGGCACCGCTGGATCCTGCGCCCCGCAGGAAGGCCTGCTCCGCGACATAGGGCGCAGCACCGAGGACATGCGGGTCGGACTTGGCAACCTTCAAGGCATGCTGCCAGTCCTGGATGCTCTCGCCGACCCCGGAAATGGTGGCATGCGCCACCGCACCAAGAATGCGCGATCGCAACTGGTAGTCGAAGCCATTCATCACCGACATGACCGTAATCAGCGCAGCAACACTCAGCGCCAGGCTGACGATGCAGACGCCGGATATGAAGGAGATGAAATGGTTGCGGCGCTTGGCTCGGCTGTAGCGCAAGCCGATGAACAGGGATAGCGGTCGGAACATGGGGGTGTCGGTCTCGGGCGCGATCGGAACAGGGGTGCGACCGCGGGAAGGCGCCAGAGTGCCCGAAAGCAAGGATCCACGGCAAGCCGAGTTTGCCCTCAGTTGCTGTCGGCAGGTACTGACAACCGCATGCGCAAGCGCCTACGGATGTCACCATGAAGATTGTCCGGAAACAGCAACAGCACCGTGCGTTGCCGACCGGCCCATGCAAGACCCAGGATGACCAGCCCGGCCACAACCCGTGCATGCACGAGACGTGCGGGGATGTCCTCGTCCGCATCGAGCCGCAGCCACCAGCCACCGTCAGCCTCCCAGCGCACCGTGCGCACCGGCGACACACGGCTGCGACGGCAGGCATGCACCAGATAGGCCAGCACCAGACCGCCGGTCGCCAGCGACAACCACCACGGCATGCCGCTTGACGCGATGGCAGCAAGTGCCAGCACGGCGATCATGGTCAGCAGTACGCCCGGCCACCACGAGGGCCGGTAATCAAAGCCGATGGTGGGCACGGATGTCATCGACAATGGCCTGCCAGTCCGGTCGCGGGACCTTGCCGCGGCCAATGGTCCAGTCCCACAGATCCGGGTCCTGCGCACCGAGCAGGTCCTCGAAAGCCTTGCGTGCCTCTTCGCTGGCCTGTGGATAGCGCTGCTCCAGCCACCAGCCGTACAACACGTCAAGCTCCCTGGTGCCCCGGCGACAACGCCATCGCAGGCGGTCCATCTGTGTTTCGCTCATGTCAGGCTCCTGGAGATTGTCATATCAAACCCTTGCGCGGTCCATGTCGTCCATGCGGCCCGCATGCCGAGTGCATCCGGCGAAACGCGGACATGCCGAACCGGTGCATCGCGGGTCTGCCGCTACATGCCGGCAAGCCCATCTGTGATGCGCGAACACGCACGATGATGCACGATCGCACCAAATCGTGCCGCACATCGCGTGCAAAGCAGGTACATTTTATCCACGACCGGGCAGAATCCTCCCGGTACACAGGACCTGGTCCGTTGCGTTCACCCCCGCAGGAGCCGGTTCGACCCACCACGACCGTTTGCATGGATTTTTTCCCGCACGCAGTCGTACCCGTTCCGATGAAGGGATACCAGCGATGCCAGCCATCCTCTGTTTCGGTGAAGCGCTCATCGATTTTCATCCCGAAGGCGCCGATACACGGGGCTTTCCACGTGCTTTTGTTCCCTTCGCCGGCGGTGGCCAGGCCAATGTAGCCGTCGGGGTGGCCCGGCTTGGCAGCATGGCGCGATTCACCGGCATGCTGGGACAGGATCGTTTCGGCGACTTCCTTGTCGACCAGCTGGCATGCAACGGTGTGGACACCCGCTTCGTCGTGCGCACGCAACAGGCGCCCACGGCCCTGGCCTTTGTCGAACTGGATGCGCACGGTGAACGCAACTTCGTCTTCTACCGCCCTCCTTCGGCGGACATGCTCTTCAGGGTCGAACATTTCGCCGATGCCGCCTTCGACGAGTGCGCGTTTATGCACGTGTGCTCGCTCAGCATGAGCGAACCGGGCCTGGCCGAGGCCACGCGCGAAGGCATGCGCCGCGCGCACCGGGCTGGCGCGCTGGTCAGTTTCGACCTCAATCTTCGCCCCGATCGCTGGCGGCATGTCGACGACCCGAGGACGGTGATGTGGAGCGGACTCGAGCTGGCTGATGTGGTCAAGTTCAGCGCCGAGGAACTGGCCTACCTTGCCGGTGACGACGAAGCAGCGTTTTTCGGGCGTTTGTGGCACGGCTGCACGCGCCTTCTGGTGGTGACCGACGGCGCCGCGCCCCTGCGGTGGTTCGCTCGTGATGCCGAAGGTGTCATGCCGACCTATGCCTGCGAAGTCGTCGACAGCACGGCAGCCGGTGATGCCTTTGTCGCGGGCCTGCTGCATGCCCTGATGCGTCAGGAAATTACTGCATCACGGTTCGACGACTGGCTGCTGGACCTGCAAGGGATCCACGCGACACTGCGGTTTGCCGCCGCATGCGGTGCCCTGACCGTCAGCCGGCGCGGTTCGTTTTCCGCCCTGCCGGATGCAGGGGAGGTTGCAACGTTCATGGACCTGCAACAATGAAACCGCGGTTGCCCGCAGCCCCGGTACCCGATTTCAGGTCCCGCGGGTTCCTGCGTCAGCACATTGCGGACATCATGGAATTCTATGATGCCCGCTGCATCGACCCGGTGGGCGGTTTCTTTCATGGGTACCGCAATGACGGCAGCATTTTCGATTCCCGCACGCGGCATTTGCTGAGCAGCGCGAAATTCGTATTCAATTTCGCCATGGCGGCACGGCATTTCGGCAGCCCGCGCTATGCCGGTGCCGCCCGACATGGCCTGGCCTACCTGCACGAGATCCATCGCGACAGCGCGACCGGGGGCTATGTCTGGATCGTCCGTGACGGCTGTGCCGCGGACCGCACCAATCATGGCCTGGGCGTTGCCCACGTGCTGCTGGCCTATGCCTCCGCCCACAAGGCAGGCTCCGATCAGGCGGCATCCTGGATGGAGCAGACCTGGAACCTGCTCGAGGAACGCTACTGGGACCGTCAAGCCGGCTTGTACCGTGACCAGGCTGATGCGGACTGGCACTTCTCGGCCTACCGGGGCCAGCATACGAACCTGCGCCTGTGCGAGGCGTTGCTCGGGGCCTACGAAGCCGATGGCAATCCACGCTACCTCGACCGCGCCCTGCTGATTGCACAGAACATCACGCAGCGCCAGGCACAGTTGGCCAACGGCCTGGTCTGGGAGCACTACGATGACCAGTGGCGGATCGACTGGAACCATCACCGCAACGAACCGAAGCACCCCTTCCAGCCCTGGGGGTTTGTCGTCGGTCATCAGACCGGGTGGAGTCGCCTGTTGCTGCAGTTGGATCGCCATTGCCGGCGGCCAGCGTCGGAAGTCGACCTGCCGGCCAGCGTGCCCGGATCCATCGAGCCCCTGTGGAAACCCATGCCGGCAAGACAGGAATCCAGCACGCTACCGCTGCCATACACGCAGGGATACACCATCCTGGACCCGCATGCAGTGCAGGAAGCCTTGCCGCCCATGGCGCGTCCGGAATCGCAATGGCTGCTGCCGACCGCGCGCAGGCTGTTCGACACCGCCGTGCCGCTGGCATGGGACGAGAAGCACGGAGGCCTGTGCCAGAGCTTCGACCCCGAAGGCAACATCTGCGACGACGACAAGCACTACTGGACCCAGGCCGAAACGCTGGCAGCCTCGGCACTGCTGGCGCAGCGCACCGGACAGGATGAATACTGGATGTGGTACGAACGCATCTGGCAATACGCCTGGCAACACATGGTCGACCACCAGTACGGTGCCTGGTACCGGGTCCTGGACCGCAGGAACCAGCATTACGACGATCGGAAAAGCCCGCCCGGCAAGGCCGACCTCCGGGTCATGAACGCCTGCTACGAAGTGCTGCAGATTCTCGACGAACTCTGAATTACCCCCGCAACAGCACAGCCGGTGTCTTGGCTTCAGGCCGAGTGGCGCTCGACGATCAGCTTCTTGATCTCGGCTATCGCCTTGGCCGGGTTGAGCCCCTTCGGACAGGTGCGGGTGCAGTTCATGATGGTATGGCAGCGATACAGCTTGAACGGATCCTCCAGATCGTCCAGGCGGCTGCCGGTATCCTCGTCACGCGAATCGGCGATCCAGCGGTAGGCCTGCAGCAGGATGGCCGGCCCCAGGTACTTGTCGCCGTTCCACCAATAGCTGGGGCAACTGGTCGAGCAGCACGCGCAAAGAATGCACTCGTAGAGGCCGTCCAGCTTCTTGCGCTCTTCCGGTGACTGCAGGCGCTCGGCATCGGACGGTGCGGGACTTTGCGTGCGTAGCCAGGGCTTGATCGAGGCGAACTGCGCATAGAAGTGCGTCAGGTCGGGCACCAGGTCCTTCACCACCGGCATGTGCGGCAACGGGTAGATGGCGACTTCGCCGCCCCGGCAATCCTCGATGGCGCGGGTGCAGGCCAGCGTGTTGGTGCCGTCGATGTTCATCGCGCAACTGCCGCAGATGCCTTCGCGACAGGACCGGCGCAGGGTCAGCGTCGGGTCGATCTCGTTCTTGATCTTCAGCAAGGCATCCAGAACCATGGGACCACAGCTGGCCAGGTCCACCTCGTAGGAGTCCATGCGCGGGTTCTCGCCGTCATCCGGGCTCCAGCGGTAGATCCTGAACGTGCGCGGTTTCTTCGCGCCCTCGGCCTTGAAATGCTTGCCGGGATTGATCCTGGAATTCTTCGGTAGCGTGAACTCGGCCATTATTTTTCCGGATATCGGGTTGGATGATCAGTAGTGGCGAACCTGGAGCGGTATCGGCTTTGCCATTGCCGACTCCCGGCTCCCCATTCCCTGCACTCAATACACGCGCTTTTTCGGCGGCACGGTCTCGACATCGTCGCTGAGCGTGTCCATGTGCACGGGGCGATAGTCGAAGCGGGGCTTGCCCTTGTCGTCGACCCAGACCAGGGTGTGCTTCATCCATTCGCCATCGTTGCGGTCGGGAAAGTCCTCACGTGCATGTGCACCACGCGATTCCTTGCGCTGCTCGGCCGAATGCATGGTGGCCACCGCCTGGTCGAGCAGGTTGGACAGCTCCAATGTTTCGACCAGATCCGAATTCCACACCATGGAACGATCACTGACGCGCACATCGGCGAATGAGTCGTGGATCTTGCTGATCTTCGTACAGCCCTGCTGAAGGGTTTCCTGAGTGCGGTAGACCGCAGCGTCGACCTGCATCGTTTTCTGCATGTTGATGCGAATCTGCGCAGTCGGTGTATCGCCGTCGGCATGGCGAAGTTTGTCGAATCGCGACAGGGCCTGGTCGTACGTGCTGGCAGGTAGGTCCTTGTGCGCGGTCCCTGGCTTGATGATCTCGGCACATCGGTGCGCAGCGGCCCGGCCGAACACCACCAGGTCCAGCAGCGAGTTCGATCCCAGGCGATTGGCGCCGTGCACGGAGACGCAGGCGGCCTCGCCGATGGCGAACAGGCCCGGCACCACGGCATCCGGATCGTCGCCCTTCTTGTGCACGACTTCGCCATGGTAGTTGGTCGGGATACCGCCCATGTTGTAGTGCGCGGTCGGCAACACCGGTATCGGCTCCTTGGTCACGTCGACCCCGGCAAAAATACGCGCGGTCTCTGCGATGCCCGGCAGGCGCTCGTTGATCACCTCGGACCCGAGATGCATGAGGTTCAGGTGCATGTGATCGGCATGCTCCCCCACGCCGCGCCCCTCACGGATCTCGATGGTCTCTGCGCGCGAAACCACATCGCGCGAGGCCAGGTCCTTGGCGCTGGGTGCGTAGCGTTCCATGAAACGCTCGCCCTTGGCATTGGTCAAGTAGCCGCCTTCCCCGCGCACACCCTCGGTGATCAGGCAGCCGGCGCCGTAGATGCCGGTCGGGTGGAACTGCACGAATTCCAGGTCCTGCAACGGCAGCCCGGCACGCAGCACCATGCCGCCACCGTCACCGGTGCAGGTGTGCGCCGAGGTACAGGAGAAATACGCCCGGCCGTAGCCCCCGGTGGCCAGCACCACGGCATGGCCGCGAAAGACATGCAGCGTGCCTTCGTTGAGATCGAGCGCCAGCACACCGCGGCACACACCCTCGTCGTCGAAGATCAGGTCGGTGGCGAAGTACTCGACGAAAAACGTGGCGTCGTGCGCCAGCGACTGCTGGTACAGTGTATGCAGGATCGCGTGACCGGTACGATCGGCAGCGGCACAAGTGCGTAGCGCGGTCCCCTTGCCGTAGTGCGTGGTCATGCCGCCGAAGGGCCGCTGGTAGATCTTGCCTTCCTCGGTGCGCGAAAACGGCACGCCGTAGTGTTCCAGCTCGATCACCGCTTCGGGCGCATGCTTGCACATGTACTCGATGGCATCCTGGTCACCGAGCCAGTCGCCGCCCTTGATGGTGTCGTAGAAATGGAAGCGCCAGTCATCCTCGCCCATGTTGCCCAGCGCCGCGGCAATGCCACCCTGTGCGGCCACGGTATGCGAACGGGTCGGGAATACCTTGGAGACACAGGCTGCCTTCAGGCCCTTCTCGGCAAGACCGAACGTGGCGCGCAGACCGGCACCGCCGGCACCCACCACCACGACGTCGTACTTGTGCTGCTGGATCTTGTAGCTTTCCATGAATTTTCCTTCAGTGCCCCAACGCGATGCGCACGACCGCCAGGGCGGCGGCGATTACCGACAGCACGGCAAGCAGCTTGACCAGCACCACCAGGAACGTCTCCAGCCACCGGGTGTGCACGTAGTCCTCGATTACCACCTGCAGCCCCAGCTGCGCATGCCAGAACATCGCCGTGGTGAATGCCACCATCAGCACCGCATTCCAGGGCCGTGCCAGTGTGGCCAGTGCCGTCGGATAATCGGCATGCAGCAGTCCCAGCACGGTGATGAGGAACCATACCGACAGTACGACCAGTGCCAGCGCCGTCAGGCGCTGCATCCACCAGTGGCCGGTGCCGGCCTTGGCCGAACCCAGCCCGCGGGCACGGCCGAGAGGGTTGCGCATGTCGCTCACAGCACACCTCCCGCAAGCAGGTAGGCCCAGATGGCCACGGTCAGTAGCAGGCTGACAATCACCGCGAGCCAGCTCGAACGCACGAACTGGGCGATTTCAAAACCCATGCCCGCGTCCTGGAACAGATGGCGCACGCCGTTGCACAGGTGATACATCAGCGACCAGGTCCATCCCGCCAGCAGGATCTGCCCCGGCACGCTGCCGGCAATGGCGGTGAATGCGGTCCAGTCCGTGGCCCCTGCAGCAAGGGCATAAAGACCCCACAGCACCATGCCGCTGCCTGCAACCAGTGCAATGCCCGTCGCTCGATGCAGAATCGAAGTCACCATCTGCACCTGCCAGCGGTAGATGCCCAGGTGCGGAGAAAGAGGTCGCCCGCTGTGTGCCATCGTGGCTATCCTTGTGGTGTTGATGCGCATTGTCGGGTGGCCCGGGGGACCACCATGCCGTTACCTCAGAAATCGATGCAGCGCCCGTTCTTCTCCCAGTCTCCGTAACGGACCGGGTCCAGACGTGGCTGTTCCGATCGATTGTCCCACCCGGGCGGTGCCGGCACCGCCCGGGTGGGCGTTGCTGGTGTTTCGTGTTGCTCGGGGTACCGGGGTCTGGAGTCGTTCATGGGCTTGCAAATCACCTCTGGAATCCTAATACCTGCCATGGAACTGCACAAGGCCCGGGTACGCGACACCGGTTCACGGCCCGCTACGTTGGCATGACAGGATCGAATGACGTGGAAGCATCGCAACCCACCGCAGGCACACTGCGTATCGAGGGCCCGGACGCGGTAGCGTTCGCGCATGCGCAATTCACCAGTGACGTGGCCAGCCTGGAAACCGGTCACTGGCAATGGAGCGCCTGGCTGGACGCACGCGGTCGCGTTCGCAACCTGTTCCATCTGCTGCGGCTGGAACCGGACCGGCTTGTCGCCATCCTGCGAGGCGGAGACGGCGAAGCCATGGCGCAAGCGCTGCGGCCATCCGTTTTCCGTTCGCGTGCCTCGATCACCGCACTACCACCGCAGCATATCGCTGCAGGCACAGCCCTGCCCTTCGGCACCGTACATTCAGAGTCAGGCACACTTCACATCGGCTTCAGCGAACGCAGTCTTTCGCTCCCTTCCCCGGACACCGGTGGATCCGACCTGGAATGGCGCCTGCAGGCCATCCGCCACGGCGAGCCCTGGCTGCCCGCCGACCTGGCAGGCACTCTCCTGCCCCCGGCCCTGGGTCTGTACCGGCTCGGTGCGATAAAACTGGACAAGGGTTGCTACCCCGGTCAGGAAATCGTTGCCCGACTGCACTATCGGGGCGGTCACAAGCATCTGCTGGCTCATATGCGTCTGACCGCTTGGATTGCACCTGGATCGAGCCCGCCTGCCCCAGCACACGACACAGCGAGCGGTATTGCCACGAGCATGCAGGTTCTCGATTGCGTACCCGTCGACGATGCCTACGAAGCACTCGCCGTGGTGCACGAAAGCAGCCTGGACGCGCTGCGACAGGCAGATGCACCCATGCAGGTTCTGCACGCATTCACCCCTTGACTCGTGCAAATCCGGGCGCAACCACGACGACTGGCTCCTGGGGCAAACATTGACGTGTGCTCCGCGAATTGCTAAATTGAAGTTATTCGACGCCTGCGATGGTGACTGGATACGCGAGCGTCGAACGAGCGCGACGAACCGGATGATTCCGGCTTGGCGCGATCCGGCGGCAATGTAGCCGCACCACCCCTGAGAGTCCGCGAAATGCGGACACCGATGTGCGGAGCCACCCATTCGCTTCCGCCAACTGCCGCGCATCAGAAATGCAGACGAACAACTTGGACCCCTGTATCGGCGCCGCTTATGCGGCCTGAGCCGCGTGTGCAGCCAGGCATCCGATGCAGATCATCAAATGACCGGAAAGCCCACGGATGGCTGCCGTTCACGCACATCGGGCCGGAAGGCTCCGTGCATGGTCCTGGACAGGGCCTTGAGGAGAAACAACCATGAAACTTGCCTGGCTGTTATGGCTTACCACCCTGCTGCCTCGTCCGTTGGCCGACCAGACCTGCCTGGCCACGACGGTCTATCTGGAAGCCCGCGGGCAATCGACCATCGGCCAGTTTGCAGTCGCCGAAGTGGCCTTGCGCCGCCGCGAACAGGGCCGTTACGGCAAGACCGTGTGCGACGTGGTGAAGGCCCCGTACCAGTTTGCCCTGAGCACCACGCCACAAAGCTTTGAAATCACGAATCTCAAGGCCTACACCAAAGCCTGGAAGATTGCCGGCGAAAGCATGGCGATCTGGAAACTCCCCAGAAAGGACAGGGTTCTGGTGGTCCCGGGAGCCAATCACTTCGCGACGACCAGCATTTCCCCCCACTGGGCCAGCAACGCCCCCTTGCGCACCATCGGCGAGCATGCGTTCTACGCTGCAAACTGAATGGGCCTGTGCCGCTTACCTGAACCACGGGCCGAACTCAGCAAATCCAAAGCCCTGCAGGTGACACTGGCGCCGGTGCATTCTTGCTAGAGTTGTCGCATGAACCTCGGGCGTACCATCCCGCCGAAGATGCTGCTTGCCAGCCTGCTTGGCCTGTTCGCCACGACCACTCCGGCGGCATCCAAACCTGCAGCCTCACCCCCGCCTGATGCAGGCACGATCACAATCTCGGCGCAACGCATCGTCCCCCGCCTGGAAGCGTTTGCACGTGTCACACCAATGTCCCAGGCAAGGCTGCTCGCAGGGCTCGACGGTCGCCTGCTGATGCTTGCGGTTCGTCCCGGGGATACCGTGCACCGGGGCCAGATCGTGGGCCGGCTTGGCGGTAGCCAGACCGATGCCCTGCTCGCCAACGACCGCTCGGCCGTACAGGCGGCCCGCGCTGGAGAACACGCAGCCGACGATACCCTGGCCGCGCTGAAACAACGCCTTGCACAACATCTGGCCACCCGCCAGCAGGTCGACATCGCAGCGGCCGCGGCGGCCCGCGCCCGTGCCGCTCGCCAGCAGGCCCGACAGCAATTGCAGGCGGACATGGAATTGGCAAGGGTACGTGCGCCGGCCGACGGCGCCATCCTCGAATTGCGTGCTCATGCGGGTGAACGGGTGCGTGCCGGACAGACACTGGCCGTGATGCAGCCGACACGGGCGCTGTGGCTGCTTGCCCCGCTCTATGGAACCGATGCACGCCAACGGGTCCACGTGGGCATGGAAGGCAGGTTCGTGCCCGACGACGGGTCTGCGCCGGTGCGCGTGCACGTCGTGCAGCGTGTCCCGCGCCTGCAGCCCGACGGCGGCCTGCCCATCGCCCTGCTACCCCTGCACACATCGAATGCCCCACCGTGGATCAACGGTGAAACGGGCGTCGTGAAACTGGACGGCAAGCCACGCAAGCGGATCCTCGTACCCACCCGGGCCCTGATCCTGGATCAGGGCCGATGGTGGGTACTGCTCGTCACCTCGCACGGCGATGTCAAACACGCCGTCATCCCCGGCCATGCCGTAGGCAGGCAGACCGAAATCCTCAACGGCCTGTCCAACGGTGACAGGGTCGTGGTCGACCAGGCCTATCTTCGTTTCCATCGCGAGATCACCCGCCACTACCAGGTCCAGGACTGAGCATGACCCGGAAACAGGATCTGCAAGGCGTAGTTTCCCGGCCTGCGATATGGGTGCTGCTGTTCGGGGCACTGGCCTTGTACGGCCTTGCGACCCTGAACCGGATCCCCGCCGAAGTCCTGCCAAGATTCGATTTCCCCCTGGTCAGCGTCACGGTTCACGCCCCCGGCACCAGTGTCGAAGCGCTGGAATCAGGGATTGCACGCCCGCTGGAAAACCAGATCCTGACCCTGCCCAACCTGGTCGACGTGCGATCCACCATCGGTCACGGCACCATACAGACCAGCGTGCGGTTTGTTTCAGGCAGCTCGGCCGAGGCGGACCTGCAAGCGGTCAACAGCGCCATTGACCGCGCGCGCACCCAATTGCCCGGAAACGTCAATCCGTACGCCCAGATCATGGGCAATGCCATCAACGAAGTGGCCGACTACGTTGCCAGGATTCCTGCCGGTGTGGATCCGTCCGATGTACAACGCACGGTGCGCGCGCACATCGAACCCATGCTGCGGGCGTTGCCAGGCGTGCAGCGTGTGGAAGTCTACGGCACCGGCGACCCGGTACTCTGGGTGCAGCCGGACATGCGTGCCATGCGCGCACACGACGTGCCGGTCGACAGGCTGGTCCAGGCCATCCGGCAGCGTGTCGCGCTGGATGCCGCAGGCTATGTCGACCAGGGCCATCAGGACGTCAACATCCAGCTCAACGACCAGCCGCGCACGGCGGCCGCGCTCGGCATGACCGCAGTCACCGGCGAGCACGGACCCATCCCGCTGCAGGATGTGGCAATGGTGCTGCGCACGGCCAGGCCGGTGCACAACGCTGTCACCCTCGACGGTCGCGCCGGGGTGGCCTTGACCGTGATCAAGCAGCCCGGCGCATCCACACTGCAGGTGACCCGTGCCGTGGCCCGGGCCCTGAAAGCCAGCCGTGGCCTGCTGCCTGCCGGCGTACATTGGCAAGGCATCTACGATCAGGGACACATGGTGCGCATGATCGGCACCGATCTCAGCCGCAACCTGCTGATCGGCGCCGCACTCGCCATCCTCGCCCTGCTCTGGGTGTTCGGATGGGACCGCGGGGTATGGCTTCTCGCCGCGAGCATTCCCCTGTCGCTTTTGATGGCCATCACCGGACTGCAGCTGTCGGGCCACAGCCTGAACCTCATGACCCTCGGCGCCCTGACGGTTGCTGTCGGTCTGGTCGCCGACGATGCCATCGTGGTGCTGGAGGCCATAGAGCATCGCCGGGAAAGCGGAGCCCGCGGCTGGGATGCCGTGCGCATGGGCCTGTCCGACGTCGCCAGCCCTGACATCAGCGGCAGCCTGACCACCGTGGCGGTCTACCTCCCGCTCCTGTTCATGGGTGGGCTGGCCGGCCTGTTCTTTGTGCCGTTCGCCTGGTCCATGACCCTTTCCATACTGGCGTCGCTTGCGGTTTCGCTGACCCTGATCCCGATCGGCATGGGCATGCTCGGGCGGGACAAGCCTTCGCGCGGCCCGACCCTCGGCGCACGGATGCTGGAGACCATCCGCCGTGCCAATGCACGCATCCTCGGCTGGATGATCCCGCATCCGCGTCTGGGGCTATGGATGTGCATCGGATTGTTCGTGCTCAGTGCCGCCGGTCTGACGCTGGTGCCCATGCACCTGCTGCCATTGCCCAACGAAGGTGTGCTGCTGGAAAGCTTCTCCCTGCCGCCGGGAACCTCGTTGCAGAAGACCCGGGTGACGGTGGATACGCTGACCCGCCGCCTGCGCGCCGATCCGGCCGTGGCCCACACCTTCGCCCGCATTGGCTCGGCCGGCGACACGGCTTATGTGGAACCCGCCTATGCCGGCGAAATCCAGATTGCGCTCAAGCCCGATGTCAGCGTCAACAACCTCGATGCGATCGCCCAGCGTCTGCTGCGCGCAAGTCGCATGGACGGCGTCCAGACCCAGATCGACACACCGACCGTCGAGCGACTCGGGGAAAGCCTTTCCGGCCTACCCCAGCCTTTCGTCATCCATCTTTACGGCAGCAGGATCGCGACCCTGCACACCTTGTCCGAGCAGATCGCGCAGAAACTGCGGAAGTTGCCCGAATTCAGCGACGTATTCGCCAATGACGGCTACCCGGTCAACCAACTGCGCATCCAGCCCCGCAACGCCGTCATGGCTGCGCGTGGCATCACCACTGCCGGGCTCAAGGCGCAGCTGCAGCCATTGCTCGCCGGCACGGTGATATCCCAGGTCATCGACGGCAACCTGCCGCTCGACATCTACATGCGGCTGGCCGATGCCACCCGGATGTCGGTCGATAGCGTACGCAATCTCGCCATCCACGATCACGGCTGGACGCCCCTGGGGGAACTGGCGCATGTTGCCCTGACCACCACTCCCAACCAGTTGCAGCACATCAACGGTGCCCGCGCCCTGGACATCCTGGCCACCCCGACCACCACCCTCGGCCGCGCAGTGACAGCCAGCCGCAAGGCACTCAAGGACCTGCACCTGCCCCCCGGGTACCGCATCGCCTATGGCGGCCTGTACCCGCAACTGGTGCAGACACTGGAACACCTGGCAATGGCCTCCGCGATGGCCCTGTTGCTGATGATCGGCATCCTGCTGCTGCAATTCGACGGCTTGCGCATTCCCGCCCTGCTGTTGCTGCAGGTGCCACTGGCCCTGACCGGCGGCGCGCTGGCACTGCTGGTCAGCGGGGTCGGCCTGAACGCAATGGGGCTGGTCGGCTTCCTGACCCTGATCGGTCTCAGCCTCAATCACGGCATCGTGCTGCTGTACCGCGCACGGCGCAACGAACAGTCCGGCATGGCACGCAAGCTGGCCGTCGAGGAAGCAGTACACGCCCGCTTCAGGCCCATCGCCCTGACCACGTTGACAGCGGTGCTTGGCATGCTGCCCACGGCACTGGGTTGGGGCCAGGGTGCGGCACCCGAACAGGGACTGGCCATCGTGATCCTCGGCGGCATGCTGTGGAGCGCGCTGCTGACCACCAACCTCATCCCCGCCCTGTACCTGCGCTATGGACGCGGGAAGGATGCTGGTCCGGCAGGCGGGCCGGAAGTGGCCTGACAGGTGACTCGGCTTCGAAGGCCGATGCGCGCCCTGCACTGCCGATGAAAATCATCGGGGCAGGACCGTGACGGCCCCGCCCCTGTTGCGCTCAGCCCAGGGCTGTTCTGATCAATCCAGGGGCATACAGTCCTCCCGTCAGGGCGAGGACACCACGGTGGCCTGCTTGATTTCGACCTTGTCGCCGGGATCATGATCCATGCGTGTGGTCTGCACCGTGCCGTCAGGCAAGCGGTAGCGAACGGTATATCCCACCACCTTGGAATAGGGCCTGTTCACGGTCTGGCACTGCTGTTCCTGCGTCGTGTAGGTATCCTTTTCCTGCTGCCGTTCCTGGATCTTCTTCCCGGCATATCCGCCGGCCACGGCACCGGCCACCGTGGCCAGGGTCTTGCCTCGACCACCGCCTACCTGGTGACCGAGCACACCGCCCACCACCGCGCCAATGGCCGTGCCAGCGACCTGGTTGGAGTCCTTGACCGGCTTGTGGTGGGTTACGGTTTCCTCGTGACAGACCTGCCTGGGGTTGTTGTAGGTCTTCTTGATCGGCGTGGCGCTGATGACCTTGGCATACGTCGGACCTTCGGCGCTGGCATTGCGGTTGCATGCACTCACCCCGAGACCGAGCACCACGGCCACGCCCGAAGCAAGCGCGCTTTTCATGATCGTGTTCATGTCGCCTCTCCTGTTTCGGCCCGGCGGGCCCCTTGCGTACGCCGCATTCAATCACCGGCCTCCTGAACGTGCAATAAGGCTTGCACGCACACCGTGGCGTGCATCGCGCACCAGTGCGCAGCGCAACCGGGCATCGTCAAGCACCTGTGCCAAGATAAACACAAGGAAACAGCCCCCATCCACCGCCCCGACAGACGACGTGTATTTCGATTCCCACGCCCACCTTGACGATCCCCGTTTCGATTCGGACCGGGACGCGGTGTTGGGCCGGGCCGCAGGCGCCGGAGTGAGCGACATCGTGCTGGCCGGCGTCTGTGCGCAACGCTGGCCAGCCATCCGTGATCTTTCCCGGCGAAAGGTGGCTGGTGTCCGCATGCACGCCAGCTACGGCCTGCACCCGTGCTTCCTCGATCAACACGACGATGCGGACCTCCACGAACTGGAAGTGTGGCTTGCCCGGGAAACTCCGGTCGCCATCGGCGAGTGCGGGCTGGATTTTCATGACGGCAGTGATCCCCGGCGTCAACAACGGTATTTCCTGCACCAGATCGGTCTGGCCCGTGAGACCGGACTGCCGTTAATCGTCCATGCACGCAAGGCGGTCGAGGCGGTATTGCTGACTCTCCGGCGGGAAGGACCCGTCCGCGGCGTGGTGCACAGTTACGGAGGCAGTCCGGAGCAGGCTCGTCAGTTTTGGGACATGGGCATCCGTCTTGGCCTGGGCGGCCCCCTGACCTATCCGCGCTCCCGCAGGCTGCGGCATCTGGTCGGCGAGATCCCCTTGCAGCAGCTGCTGCTGGAAAGCGACGCCCCGGACCAGACCGGTGCGGCGCACCGTGGTCACCGCAACGAACCGGCCTGGCTACCCGAGGTCGCCGAAACCGTGGCCGGCATTCGTGACCTGCCCGTGGAAACCGTCGCTTCAACCACGCGCGCCAACGCGCTTCACCTGTTCGCCATCGACGCGGACTGATGAGACGCTTGAATCGCGGGCCATTCATCGCTACGCTTATAGTTCACTTGTGAACTATCCACCACTGAGATGGGAAGCCTGCTCGACTCCTGCCATGCCATGCAGTCCGCCGTACAGCGGGTGGCCGAACGGATACCGGACGTACCGGTCGATGACGTCATCGTGCTCAAGCTACTCAATATCGCCGGCGTGCACCTGGATGACGTCGAGGAGCAGTGGCTCAAGCCCCATCCACTCAGCCGTAGCGAATTCCGTACCCTGATGATGCTGTTCAGCAGCCCCGGCCAGCAAAGCCACCCGTCGGAACTGTGCCAGTGGGCCGCCCAGAAACCGACCAACATGACCCGCATCATCGACAGCCTTCTGAATAGGGGCCTGGTCACCCGTCGGCCCAGCGAGACGGACCGTCGCCGCATTATTCTCCAGGTCACCCCCGAAGGAGACCGCATGGTGCGCGAGCTGTTGCCCCGCCTGCGCCCCGAACTGCAGTCCCTGTTCCGGAATTTCAGTCCCTCCGATCTTCGCCAGCTGCGCATGCTGCTGGAAAAGCTTCTGTGCAACATAGACGCCGTGGATGTCGTCAAACCATGAACATGTCCCGATTGCTCCGCACCCTGGCGGTGATGCTGGCCACCCTGCTACTTGGCGCCTGCATCGGCGTCCCGGACCGCGTCCGCCATGTGGACCTGCGCCAGCAGGTACCCCTGGCCGGCCTGCCTTCGACCCATGGAGGCAAATGGCCCGATGCCGCCTGGTGGAAGCAGTACCACGACCCGCAACTGGATACCCTGATCGGCCATGCGCTGAAAGGCGACACCAGCCTGGCGGCCGCGCGCAGCCGGGTCGAACTGGCCCGTGCATCGGCCCGCCTGACTGCCGCACAGGTCGGTCTGCGCATCAACGGAAGCGCCCAGGTCAGCCGCCAGCGCATGAGCGAGAACGGCCTGATACCGACCCGTTTCCTCGGATTCACCTGGTACACGCAGGGCGATATCGGCATCCAGGGCAGCTACGACTTCGATCTGTGGGGCGGACATCGCGATGCCGTGGAGGCGGCCATCGGTGAAATGCGCGCCGCGCAAGCCGGACGCAGCGCAGCCGCGCTGGAACTGGAAACGGGTATTGCCCGCACGTACTTCGGCTGGCTCGCCGACCAGGCACGTCTGCAAAAGGCAAGGCAGCTGGTGGCCAGCCAGCAGCATCTGGTGCGGATTCTCAAGGCACGGGTGGACGCCGGCCTCGATCCCAGCGACAACCTGGAGCAGGCACGCGCCAACTATGCCTCGGCACGTGAACTGGAAGCGGCACTGGAAGGCAGCGCACGGATCCGCAAGGCCGTTCTTGCGGCATTGATCGGCGTGGCACCGGCGAATCTGCCACCCCTCAAGCCACGTCCCCTGCCTGTTGCCGAGACCACGCTCCCGGCCGATGCCGGGCTGGACCTGATTGCACGCCGCCCCGACATCGCGGCACGACGCTGGCAGGTGGAAGCCGCCATGCGTGGCACAGACGCCGCACGCACGCGCTTCTTCCCGGATCTCAGCATCAGTGCCCTGGCCGGCTTTTCCAGCATCGACATGGGCAAGCTGCTCAATCCCGGAAGCCGCGTGCTCACAATCACGCCCGCTGTGCATCTGCCAATTTTCGAAGGCGGCCAACTGCGCGCAGGCTTCGGAGTGAGCAAGGCCCGGCTCGATCAGGCCGTCGCGCAATACAACAACGCCGTGCTCGATGCCGCACGCCAGGTTGCCACCGGCGTGCTTGACCTGGACCGTTTGCGTGCGCAACGCCGGCAGAAAGACAAGCAGCTTCAGGCCGTGAGCGCCCTCGAGAGCAATGCTTCGGCCCGCAATCGCCGGGGCATCACGAACCTGATACCGGTGCTCGAGGCCCGTGCCCGCTCGCTGTCGCAGCGGGACGCCCTGCTGCAGCTCGATGCGCAGATCCTCGATGCCGATGTGGGCCTGATCCAGGCTCTTGGCGGTGGCTACCGCATGCGCGCCCCGGTATCGAACACACCATCCGCATCCGATCCTGAACCTGCCAACGCATCCCGACAGGCCCTGTCCCATGAATGAACGCGAGAATGACCCGACCAAGGCTGCCGTCATTTCCACCGAAGCCAGCAACGGAAAACGCACGCGCATCCTGCTGATCATCACCGGCGTGTTCATCCTCGCCGGACTGGCCTGGTTCCTGCTCTGGTTCTTTGTGTTCTCGCAACGGGAAGTCACGGAAGACGCCTACGTCAAAGGCAACCAGGTCACCGTCAGCACCCAGATACCCGGCACCGTGGTGGGCATCCATGCCGACAACAGCGACCTGGTGCACAGCGGACAGGTACTGGTGGTGCTTGATCGCACGGATACCGACCTCAATCTCGACCGGGCGCGCAGTGCGCTGGCTGAAACCGTGCGCAAGGTCCGCCAGGCATTCGCCCGCGCCCACCAGGCGGACGCTGCCGTGGCCTCACGCAAGGTCGAGCTCAAGCTCGCGCTCGATGACCTGGCGCGCAGCACACCGCTCGGCAGCCAGCAGGCCGTATCTGCACAGCAACTGCAACACCTGCGTGACCGCGTGCGTATCGCCCGCAGCGCCGTGCAGCTGGCCGAACGCCAGGCCACGGCCGCACATGCCGCCATTGATGGCACCGAGGTCACCGACAATCCCGCCGTCAAGCAGGCCCGGACAGCCTTCATGAGTGCCTGGGTGGCAGCGCAGCGTACGCAGATCCGCGCACCGGTCAGCGGCTACGTGGCCGAACGCAGCGTGCAACTCGGGCAACCGGTCCAGCCCGGCGTGCCGCTGATGCAGATCATCCCGCTCGACCACCTCTGGATTGATGCCAATTTCAAGGAAACGCAACTGGCGCATATCCGCATTGGCCAGCCGGTCCGCATCCAGCCCGACCTTTACGGCGATATCACCCTGCACGGCAAGGTCATCGGCTTCGACCCCGGGAGCGGCAGCGCCTTCGCACTGCTACCGGCGCAGAATGCGTCCGGCAACTGGATCAAGGTCGTGCAGCGTGTTCCGGTGCGCATATCCATCGACCGGGCCGATCTGCGCAAGCATCCATTGCTGATCGGGTTGTCCACCTCGGTCACGGTCGATACCCGTGACCGTTCCGGCCACATGCTGGCGCAGACTCCCGTGAATTCGACCATTGCCCAGACCGCGGTCTACAGGCTCGACATGGCCAGGGCCCGACGCGAGGCCGATGCCATCGTGCAGGCCAATCTTGCCGCCCGCCACTGAGTCCTTCCCGCACCATCCAGCGGCGAGGGCCGCTGTTCGACAAGGAACCCACAGCACGCGATGGCCACGCAAGACCCGGCACACATGAAACCGCTGCAAGGCGCACCGCTGGCCCTGGTCACGGTCGCGATCTCCTTTGCCACATTCATGGAGATCCTCGACCTGACCATCGTCAACGTGGCTGTCCCGCACATTGCCGGGGCCATGGCCGTCAGTCCACAGGAAGGCACATGGGCCATCAGTTCCTACGCCCTGGCCAGCGCCATCATGCAGCCGCTTACCGGCTGGATCGCCAAACGTTTCGGCGAAGTGCGCACATTCATCACATCGCTGATGCTTTTCGTGGCCTTTTCGATGCTGTGCGGCTTGGCCACCAACATGCCGATGCTGGTGATATTCCGGCTCCTGCAGGGTGCTGGATCGGGACCGATGGTGGCCCTGTCACTGGCGTTGCTGCTGGGCGCCTACCCGGTCGAGCGCAAGGGCATGGCACTGGCACTGTGGGCCATGACGGTGGTGGTGGCGCCTATCTTCGGCCCGATCCTCGGCGGCTATATCACCGACACCATGTCCTGGCGCTGGATATTCTTCATCAACATGCCGGTGGGCCTGCTGGCGGGCCTGATGGTCTGGGCCATCATGCGCAAGCGGGAAACACCGACGGTGAAGAACCCCATCGACATCGTCGGCCTTGCACTGCTTGTCATTGGCGTGGGCTGCCTGCAATTCATGCTCGACAACGGCAACGACAAGGACTGGTTCTCCTCCCCGCTGATCGTGACGCTGGGCATCATCGCGCTGGTCTGCCTGACATTCCTGGTTGCCTGGGAACTGACCACCAGGCATCCGGTCGTCGAACTCTCGCTTTTCCGCAAGCGCAATTTCGCTGTCGGGGTGACCGCATTGACACTGGGCATGGTGGCGTTCTTCGGCATCAATGTCGTCTATCCGTTGTGGCTGCAGATCAACATGGGCTATACCGCCTTCTGGGCCGGCCTGGCCCTGGCTCCGATCGGTATCCTTGCTTTTCTGCTCTCACCCGTCATCGGGCGGAACATGGAGCGTCTGGAACTGCGCGCTGTCATCTCGTTTTCGTTCGTGGTTTTCGCTGCAACTTCGTACTGGTTCTCCACGTTCAACAACACAGCCTCGTTCGACAGCCTCTTCATGCCACGCTTCGTCATGGGCCTGGCCATTCCCTGCTTCTTCATTCCCCTCAACCAGGTGATTCTGTCCGGTCTGCGGCCCAATGAAGTGGCTACGGCATCGGGCCTGGCCAATTTTTTCCGCACCATGGCCTCCAGCGTCTCCACCGCCATCACCGTGACGCTCTGGCAGCATCGCTCCGAATACCATCACGCCGTACTTACCGAACATGTAGCCGACAGCAATCCGGCTGCAGTCGACTACCTGGATCATCTCCACGCCCTGGGCCTGCAGGGCCAGCGTGGCTGGGCGGTACTTGACGGTATCGTCACCCGTGACGCCCTGACTCTGGGGGTCAATGACGTGTTCTGGGGCTGCATGATCCTGTTCATCGCCCTGATCCCGCTCATATGGCTGGCACGACCGCCATTCGGCGGGGCGGGACCGGAAGCCATGCACTGAGACGAACCGGCATCAAGGATCGACTGCGCGGGCATCCGGTACCAGATGCCGCGTTCTACCAAAGGGGCGTGACCTATGCCCCGGCCCCGATACACGTCCCCGAGCCCGGTTCACTAGGCCTGCTCATCTTCGGCATGCTGCTGGTTGCGACAATCGCATGGCGAGGCCGCGTGCGAATCGATCCCAGCACAAACCGGGGCGTTGAAGCGGATTCATTGCAAGCGCCGCCTCTCCACCGAAACCGCGAAGAAACAACTACAGACACGAAAAAGGCGACCGGTGCGGCCGCCTTTTTCGTGTACTGCCGGTTACACAATGGAAAGCTAGCTCTGGGGCGCAGGGTCACCCACCTTGCCGCCAACCGGGGAGCCTGCGCCGCCGCCGTGCGGCGCATCGGGACGGGAACCGTTACCGGTGTCGCCATTCCAGTCCGCAGGCGGCCCGGGGCGCCGGCCCTGCATGATCTCGTCAATCTGGTGGGCGTCGATGGTCTCGTACTGCAGCAGGGCCTCGGCCATCAGGTGCAGCTTGTCCATGTTGTCGGTCAGGAGCTTTTTCGAGGTGGCGTAGGCCTGGTCCAAAATGCCGCGCACGACCTCGTCGATCTTGCGCGCTGTCTCGTCGGACACACTCTTGTGCTGGGTCACCGACCGCCCCAGAAATACCTCGTCCTCGTCCTCGCCGTACGTCACCGGGCCCAATTCGTCGGAAAGACCCCACTTGGTGACCATGTTGCGAGCCATCTTGGTGGCACGCTCGATGTCGTTGGAAGCGCCGGTGGTGACCTTGTCCTCGCCGAAGATCAGCTCCTCGGCCACGCGCCCGCCGTACAGCGAACAAAGCTGCGAACGGATCGCGGTCTTGTTGATGCTGTAGCGGTCGCCTTCGGGCAGATACATGGTCACGCCCAGTGCCCGCCCCCGGGGGATGATGGTGACCTTGTAGACAGGATCATGGTCGGGCACCAGACGACCCACGATGGCATGGCCGGATTCGTGGTAGGCGGTGAGCTTCTTCTCGTCCTCGCTCATGGCCATGGAGCGACGTTCGGCGCCCATCATGATCTTGTCCTTGGCCTTCTCCATATGGTTCATGCGCACATCGCGCGCATTCTCGCGCGCGGCGAACAGCGCCGCCTCGTTGACCAGGTTAGCCAGATCCGCACCGGAAAACCCGGGCGTCCCGCGGGCGATCACCATGGGGTCGATATCCGGACCCACCGGCACCTTGCGCAGATGCACCTTGAGGATCTGCTCGCGCCCCTTGACGTCAGGCAGGCCGACCACGACCTGGCGATCGAAACGACCCGGTCGCAGCAGGGCGGGGTCGAGCACGTCCGGGCGATTGGTGGCGGCAATCACGATCACGCCCTCACCGCCTTCGAAACCGTCCATTTCGACCAGCAACTGGTTGAGGGTCTGCTCGCGCTCGTCATGACCGCCACCCAGACCGGCGCCGCGATGACGGCCGACCGCGTCGATCTCGTCGATGAAGATGATGCACGGCGCGTGCTTCTTGGCCTGTTCGAACATGTCGCGAACACGGCTGGCGCCGACACCGACGAACATTTCCACGAAGTCCGAACCGGATATCGAGAAAAACGGCACCTTGGCCTCACCGGCAATGGCCTTGGCCAGCAGCGTCTTGCCGGTGCCGGGCGGACCGACCATCAACACGCCGCGCGGGATCTTGCCGCCCAGTTTCTGGAACTTGGAAGGGTCACGCAGGAATTCGACCAGCTCGCCGACCTCTTCCTTGGCCTCCTCGCAGCCGGCCACGTCGGCGAAAGTGACCTTGACCTGGTCCTCGCCCTGCAGCTTGGCGCGCGACTTGCCGAAACTCATGGCCCCGCGCGCACCGCCACCGGACTGCATCTGGCGCATGAACCAGATCATCAGGCCGACGAAGATGATGATGGGCAGCCAGTTGATCAGCAGGGAAAACAGCGAAAACCCGTTGTCGGACGGTTGCTGCTTGACGCTGACACCGTTCTTGGTCAGCTTCTGCAGAAGATCGCTGCTGGTGATCCCGATCAGCGGCACCACCGTGGTGAAGCGATTGCCATCCTTGAGCTTGCCGCGCACCACCGGAGGCGTATCCGAGCTGATGGTGGCATCGGCAATGTTGTTGCTGCCTACCTGCTGTATGAAAGCGGAGTAGCTCATCTGCTGCACGCGGGCGGCATCGTGGCTGAAGCTCTGGAACACAAGCACCATGACCACGGCGATGATCAGCCAGAACAGCAGGTTTTTGACCATTTCATTCATGCGCATGTCTCTGTTGTCGGCCGGAAGCAGCACGATGCCCCATGGCCAGTGCATAGACCTCGCGCGAGCGCGCGCGTGAGGCCTTCGGTTTGCGCATCGTCACGCGGTCGAAGCCCGAGCGCAAGTCACGCAGGTAATCGTCGAAACCGGTGCCCTGAAAAAGCTTGATAAGCAAGGTGCCTCCAGGTTTGAGCCATTGTCGGCAGAAATCCAGTGCCAACTCCGCCAGATCCATCGCCCGGATCTGGTCGGACACGGCCACACCACTCATATTGGGGGCCATATCCGAGAGCACAAGGTCGACCGGATGTCCTTCCAGGTGCCGTTCCAGTTCAGCCAGGACCTCCGGTTCACGGAAATCGCCCTCGATGAACTGCACCCCGCCGATGCCCTGCATGGGCAGGATGTCCAGCGCAAACACCTTGCCCGATGACCCGAGACGACGCTGCACCAGTTGTGACCAGCCGCCCGGGGCCGCGCCAAGGTCGACCACCCGCATGCCCGGCTGCAGCAAGGCATCGCGTTCGAGTACTTCCTCGAGCTTGAATACCGCGCGCGAACGCCATCCCTCCGCCTGGGCACGTTTCACGTACGCATCGTCGAAGTGCTCCTGCAGCCAGCGGGAGCTGCTTTTGCTGCGGGCCATGACGAGGGGTTCCGGATCGGTCAGACGGGCGGTCCATGATACCCTTTGCGGTCCCTTCCTGCGCGAACCGTTGCAATCACCATGCCCGTCCCTGAATCCATGCCGCACGGCGCAACCGGAACACTAACCGCCAGCCAGCGGCGCTATCTGCGCGGTCTGTGCCACCACCTGCACCCCGTGATCATGCTGGGCACCAAGGGCGTCACTGCCGCCGTCACCGGGGAATTGCGAAAGGCACTGGCTCATCACGAGCTGGTCAAGATCCGCCTGTCCGGTGGCGACCACGCCGAACGCCGTCGCCAGATCCAGACGCTGCTGGACGCGACCGGGGCCGAGCTGGTCCAGGAAATCGGCCACACGGCCAGCCTCTTCCTGCGCAATGACGATGCGCCGAAGCTGGCCCTGCCGCGCTAGGAACACGCCGATCATGCCATATGCCCCGCCTGAGCCGGGAGGTAATCCATGGAAATCTCGCTCGAACGACCCGACGACTTCCTGTATGTGCGGCGGGTGGAAAACGACGCCGTCACCGTCGTGGACCGACGGTTCACGCGCAGCCTGGTACTTGCACGCAACCGAGTGATCGAAAACTGGCCGGTGAGCAATGCATCCTGCCTGGAGCCGGCGGATATCGAACCGATCCTCGCCCTGTCACCGGAAGTCGTGCTGCTGGGTACAGGCCACTCGCAAAGGTTCCCCCCTTCAAACACGCTGCACGCTTTCCTGGCAGCCGACATCGGGGTGGAGGTGATGGACAACCATGCGGCCGCACGCACCTACGCCGTCCTTGCCGGCGAGGGCCGGAATGTGGTGGTCGCGTTCATTCTTGAATCGCAGTAATCATATATATTTCAATTATATACTTAACTTGTTCAAGGTAATTTATAAGGTCGGCATGCATGCACGTTTTGATCGCAGCCGGCCGGCTCATTGCCCCCTCCAGGCAATCACGCACCAGGCCGTCGCACCCAACGCCCTTACTTTTGAAGCTGCGCCCGGGCCCAGCGCTCGATGTCCGCAGCGCCGACCGCTCCGGAATGGCGCCCCACCTCCTTGCCACGATGGAACATGACCAGGGTGGGAATCGAACGAATGGCGTGACGACTGGCCAATTCAGGCACCGCTTCGGTATCGACCCGCGCAAGCCGCATGCCGGGCTCCAGATTTCGGGCAGCCTTTTCGAACTCCGGCGCCATGACCCGGCAAGGACCGCACCACGGCGCCCAGAAATCCACCAGCAAGGGCAGATCATCGCGTTCGAGATGGCGCCCGATGCTCGATGCATCCAGGTTTATCGGCCTTGCGTTGAACAGCGGCGAGTGGCACTTGCCGCAGGACGGTCCCTGCCCCAGCCGTTCCACGGGCACACGGTTGGCTGCCTTGCAGTGTGGGCAGACCACATGGACGCTTGACATCAGGACTCGACTCCAGGCAACTGAGACACGGGTCGATATGGGGACGTTTTGCGCCGTGTAAAGCGTCGGTTTGAACCAGTACAGGAGTGTCTCCTGCCGTGAAATGACCAGGGCATCGCGTGCGGGAGGTACTTGTGGCCATTCCCCCGTACCGCCCATGGACAGGGCACCGCGGGCAGGTTCACATATCGTGCATGCGGGACCCTATTTATCCGCCAGCTGCAAGACCTGAATACAGCACTTTGCTCGGCCCGGTGTATGCGCTAGGCTGGGTCTGGAGGTTCACAGGGGGAGGTGTCGGGAACACCGCATGAGCGCCTCGTCAAACGAATTCAAGATCAGCGTGCAGGGTCTTCGCGTCGGGATGTACTTGTCCCGACTCGATCGTCCATGGCTCAGCACACAATTCGCCCTCGAGGGATTCATGGTCACCTCGGAGGACGACCTGCGCCAAATTCGCAACCTGTGCACCTATGTGTACGTGGATGTCTCGCGTGGCGCGGCGCCGGATTTGCGCTACCTGCAGACCGGAGAGAATGACACTGCGCGCCCATCGGGCAAGGAGGAATTCCAGGCCCTGCGCAAGACCCGCTGGGAAAACCAGAGCAGTTTCGAAGACGAGATGCCGCGGGCCAAGAGGGCGCACAGGGAAATCAAGCAGCACATCGATGCAGTCATGCTTGATCTCAAGGAGGGTCGCAACCTGGAACTGGACCGGCTGCGCGAGGGTGTTGAGGCCATGGTCGAATCAATTACCCGCAATCCCAGCGCATTCAACTGGCTCAAGGAAATCAAGCGCAAGGACCAGTACGCCTACCATCACGCCCTGGCCTGCTCGGTGTGGGCCGCCAGTTTCGGGCGGCACCTGGGCCTGAACCGCGATGAACTGTCAGAGCTGACCCTGGCCGGGCTGCTGTTCGATGTCGGCAAGACCCGGGTGGATTCGCAGATCGTGGTTTCGCACAAGCCCTATGACGACCACGAGCACCAGACCATGCGCAAGCATGTCCAGTACAGCCTGGATATTCTCGGCACAGCCCGGGGCTCGGCGGTATCCGATCGCATCATGCAGGCGGTGGCCACCCATCACGAGAGGCATGATGGCAGCGGCTATCCTCACGGGCTCAAGAACGGCGCCATACCGATCTTCGGACGCATCCTGGGCCTGATTGACAGCTACGATGCCATGACCAGTATCCGCCCCCACGTGGAGAGCCGATCACCACACCAGGCCGTGATGCAGTTGTATAACGCTCGCGACACGCTGTACCAGGCCGAACTGGTCGAGCAGTTCATCCAGACCAGCGGCATCTATCCCACCGGGTCGCTGGTCGAACTCAGTGACGGCCGGGTGGGCGTGGTGACCGCCGTGCACAGCCTCAAGCGCCTGCTGCCCACCGTGATGGTGTTGCTGGACACCGGCAAGCGACCGTTGTCGGAATTCAAGCCGCTGGACCTCGCCGAATACGCCGAACGTTCCGAAGGCCCGCTGCTCGGCATCAAGACCGGGCTGCCACCGGGCGCCTACGGTATCGATCCGTCCGAACTTTTCCTCGACTGACCTGCATGATCGACAGCGCGGATCTTCTGACCGGCCTTCTTTCCCGCAGTGCCTTCCTGTCACGGCTCGGCAGGCAGATCCTGCGTGCCAATGAATCCCATACACGGCTGGCATTGCTGGTCGTCGACATCAACGGCTTTGCGCAAACCAATGTCACGTATGGCTACAGCACCGGCGACGTGGTGTTGCGCCACCTCGCCAGACAGCTGAAGGAAGTCGCGCGCAAGCAGGATCATGTGGCACGGATTGGTGACAACCGTTTCGCCCTGCTGCTGTCACATGTACTCAACCGCGGTCATGCCGAACTGGCCATCCAGAAATTGCTGCGCAGGCTGGAAGCCGCGCTGGAAATCGGCGATCAGCAGATTGCAGTTCGCGTGACCGTGGGCGCCGCCATGTGTCCCGACCATGCCACTCATGCCGAATACCTGATGCGCAAGGCCGAAACAGCGCTGGCCACCGCGCAGGACGAACACGAACCCTACTGCATCCTCGAAAAAACCGATGCCGGCGGACTGGACCTGTCCGCGCTATGGGAGCTGGAAGTCGAGCTGGGCAGCGCCATCGAGCGTGGCGAACTGCAGATGCATTACCAGCCGCAGGTCGATCTGCGCACGGGGCGCATCGTGGGGGCGGAAGCCCTGATGCGCTGGGACCGCTTCAGAGGTGAAATCGTAGGGCCCGACGTCTTCATACCCCTTGCGGTCCGTGCGGGGAAAATCAAGAAAATCACCATCTGGGCGCTGAATACCGCCTTGCGGCGGGCCGGCGAATGGCGCAGCGACCTTGGACCGCTGACGGTTTCCGTGAACCTTCCGGGGGAACTGGCGATGCAGCGCGACCTGCCGGAACTGGTCGAAAACGCGCTGCAACTCTGGGGCAGGCCGCAGGTACGCCTGGTACTCGAGATCACCGAGCGCTCCCTGATGGACGCACCGCGCGGCAGGCTTATCCTGGAACGCCTGCGCGCACTGGGCGTGGGTGTTTCCATCGACGACTTCGGCACCGGCTATTCCTGCCTGGCCTACTTCAAGGACCTTCCCGTCGACGAACTGAAGATCGACAAGTCCTTCGTCACTGGCATGCTCGAGGATACGGCCAGCCTGGATATCACGGCCCTGATCATCGACCTGGCGCGCCGCTTCCATCTGCGGGTGGTGGCCGAAGGGATCGAGGATGCACAAACACTCGAGCGACTGCGAACGCTCGGCTGCGACCTGGGCCAGGGCTTTCATCTCGGCAAGCCGATGCCACCGGAAGGATTCCGGCAATGGTTGCTCGACCTGCCCGCACATGCGGCGCATGCACCGGTTGCCCAACCCGCTACCGGCAAGACCCAGCGGCTTGTCGATCCCGGCAACAGTTGATCACTGCGCTTGCGCCGAAACCAGTTTCACATTGAATACCAAGGTGGCATCGGGTGGAATCACGCCTCCTGCGCCCCGCGAACCATAGGCCAGTGCAGCAGGGATGATCAACGTCCGCGTGCCACCGACATGCATGCCGGTCACGCCTCGATCCCAGCCTGCGATTACCCGGCCTTCGCCCAGCACGAAGGCATACGGACCTCCGTGGTCGCTTGAGCTGTCGAATGCGCTGCCGTGGAAATCGGCCTTGCGATCATCGTACAGCCATCCGCTGTACGCCACCGTCACCTTCATGCCAGGCCTGGCCTCGATACCCGTACCGACGCTACGGTCGATGACCTCGAGCTTGTCCACATGACCGTGCATGCGCGATGCATGTTCATTGCGGTTGCAGGCGACAAGCAGGGGGGTCGTCAGCAGCATCAGACACAGGAAGCGCAGGATTCGCATGGCAGGCCTCGTCGTATTCCCCATCGTAAGAACCACTCACCTTGCACGAGACGTTCGCCTGCCGCAAGCAACTTCGGCGCCCGGGTTTCGCCAATCCGACGACCTGACGTCCATACGCTGCAGCGGTGCCTATCCTCATGCAGGGGTTTGACGCTCCCTGCCCGGATCGCCCACCATCGCAAGGCAACCTCTGCTCCTTGCATGTCCGGCACGCCTGGCACTGCATGCCGGGATCAGCAGTCCTTCCATTTCACAAGACAGGGGCAACAGCAGCGTGCAGACATTTTTCCAAGTGCTCAACGACTGGATCTGGAGTCTCGCACTCGTTGGCCTGTGCCTGGGGGCAGGATTGTATTTCTCGATCCGGACCCGTTTCATGCAGGTGCGCGGGATCGGCGAAATGATCCGCCTGATGCTTTCAGGTCGCGAATCGAAGGCCGGCATCAGTTCGTTCCAGGCACTGGCCATGTCCCTCTCCGGTCGCGTCGGCGTGGGCAACATCGCAGGGGTCGCCACCGCAATCTATGCCGGCGGGCCGGGCGCGGTTTTCTGGATGTGGGTCATGGCTTTTCTTGGCGCATCGTCCGCGTACGTCGAATCGACACTGGCCCAGATCTACAAGGAAAAGGACGACGAGGGACGCTACCGCGGCGGACCGGCCTATTACATCGAAAAGGGCATCGGACTGCGGTCCTATGCCTGGGTCTTTGCCGTGGTCACGATACTTGCCTGCGGTTTCCTGCTGCCCGGCGTGCAGGCCAGCGAAATCGCCAGCGGCATGCACCAGGCATGGAACGTGGAGCCGTGGATCACGGCGACCGCACTGGTTGCCGTGCTGGCCTTCATCATTTTCGGCGGCGTCACCCGCATCGCCCACTTTGCGCAGGTCGTGGTGCCGTTCATGGCGCTGGCCTATCTGCTCCTGGCACTGGTCATCCTCGGATTGAATGCCTCCGCGCTGCCACACATGTTCATGCTGATCATCGACAGCGCCTTTGGCGCCAATGCGATCTACGGCGGCATGCTCGGCACTGCCATCGAGTGGGGGGTAAAGCGCGGCATCTACTCCAACGAGGCCGGCCAGGGCACCGCTCCGCATGCTGCTGCCGCGGCCGAGGTCTCGCACCCTGCCAAGCAGGGCTACGTACAGGCGTTTTCGGTATACATCGACACCCTGCTGGTATGTTCGGCCACGGCATTCATGATCCTGTCCACAGGCATGTACAACGTGCGTGCCCCCGATGGGGCCGTTTTGCACGAGGGTCTTCCGGGCGTTGCTGCCGGTGCAGGATACGCACAGGCTGCCGTGGAAACCCTGTTGCCAGGGTACGGCAGCGGGTTCGTCGCGCTGGCCCTGCTGTTCTTCGCTTTCACCACGATCATGGCCTATTACTACATGGCCGAGACCAACATTGCCTACATCAACCGCAAGGTACACCGGCCGTGGCTGACCCTGGCCTTGCGACTGGCCATTCTGGCTGCCGTCGCCATCGGCATCCTGCGCGCCGGAGGCTCGGCATGGACGCTGGGCGACATTGGCGTGGGCCTGATGGCCTGGCTCAATTTCATCGCCATACTGCTCCTGCAACGACCCGCACTGCGCGCACTGCGCGATTACGAAGCTCAGAAAAAACGCGGGGTCGATCCGTGGTTCGATCCGGAAGCACTGGGCATAACCCGAACCGACGTCTGGAACGAGGTCGCCCGCAGCCGATCCGGAAGCAACGAAGGGGACGCGTAAAGGCAGGTCTTCGCCACTTGTGGTGGCGGCAATGCTGCGACTGAGGCCAGCGCCGGCGCAGCGCAATCAGAATGCAATGGCATCGCCACCGTACCGTTATGCATGCGGCTCATCCTCAGCTCTGGACCTGGGAGGGCTGGATGATGCAAACCCGGTATCGGAGCGTATTTGTCTCCGACATTCATCTCGGCACACCGGATTGCAAGGCAGACTACCTGCTGGACTTTCTGGACACGATACGCTGCGAACACCTGTACCTGGTCGGCGACATCATCGACCTGGAAGCTCTTTCGCACCGACAAGGGTGGCGGCACGAGCACGGCAGGGTCTTGCTGAAACTGGTGGAGCTGGCCCGCACCGGCACGCAGGTCACATACATTCCCGGCAATCACGATGCTCCCCTGCGTGCACTGGCCGGGCAATGCATTGCAGGCATCGATGTCGCGGTGGATGCCGTGCATGTGGGAATCGACGGGCGACGTTATCGCGTAAGCCATGGCGACGAATTCGATACCATGGACGCGGGAACATCCTGGCTGTACATCCTGGGCGACGCATTGCACCGAGTGATCAGCTGGGGCAACCGGTGCCTGCATGCGTGGCGTCGGCGGAAGGGCAAGCCCTACCTGCCGCTGTCGATCATCGTCAAATCACACATCAGGCACGCCATGGCCTACATAAGGAACTTCGAATCACGGGTAATCAGACGTGCCCGTGAGGATGGCTATCACGGTCATATCTGCGGGCACATCCATTTCGGCCATGTGCGCGAGGAAGACGGCGTGTTGTATCTCAATGACGGCGACTGGGTCGAACACTGCACGGCGCTGGTGGAGGATGCCACCGGAGCCATGGAATTGCTGCACTGGAGCGAAGTCGCCACGACCCTGGGGCGAATCAGTCGCGAGATCATCCTGCCCTCGCCTACCGTCTTCCAGGCCATGGCACCCCTGGCAGAGATTCCCCTCGACCTCAGCAAGATACGCCGCGCGGCGTAAGTTGAGCTTATCGAGCCAGGGGCACACAGACCGCGATACACGCACGATCCAGGATCACTGGTGCCGTGCGCACGCCAGTAGTTGGCATGTCTCGGGCAGGTCAGGAAACAGCCAGATCACGCAGATAGAAACGGTCGCAACCGAAATGCCCGGTCGATCCCATCGGGCCGTCCAGGCGGCGAAATCCGGATTTCATGTACAGCGCCTGGGCAGCGTCCATGCCGGTCAGGGTTTCGATGTAGCACTGGCGATAGCCGAGTTCCCGGGCTGTCTCGAGACAGCGAGCCATCAGGGCACGACCGGCGCCATGCCCGCGCAGTGCCGGCAGGAAGTACATCTTGCGCAACTCGCACACGCCTTCCTCACCACCCTCCAAGGCGGCCACCCCGGCTCCACCCATCACCTTGCCGTCCATTTCGACCACGAAATACGCTGCATGCAGCCCGGCATACGCCGCATGCATGTCGTCGACTTCAGCATCATGAATCGCAAAACCCTCGCCTCCGGCACCGAAATCCGGCATGACGCTGCGGATGACACTCGCAATAGCCGGGTTGTCACGAGGCTCGATGGCGCGGATGGTGAAGGATTCTTGCATGGGTTGATGGATCGATACGGATGCATGCTCATGCATATCGCATACTCCGTTTTTCGGCAAGCCCTGCCAGACCAGGATCAAGGCTTGCCGTAACGCCTGGACACCCCTCCGGGGGCCCGCATCCCTTGTGTACGCCCCATGCCAACCCGCCCCGCAGGGGCGGCCTGGGCTGGAACCGCAAACTGACGCGGCGATAGAGAATCCGGCCGGTTCACCCATTGGGGGAAACCGCGCATGTAACGCCACGTGCCGCTATCGGATGCGGCAAGTGCCAGACGATGCCCATTGATGTGCACCCAATACCACGACCCTGCAGGCACGGGCATGGCGGACACATATTGAAAATGCGCCTTGTAGATCCCGTCACCCTTGCGTTCGGTGATCAGGGCCAGCTGAATGACAAACTGGCTGCTGACCGGCTTGCCCTTCTCCACGGCGGGACGGGTGATCATCTGCTCGAGATTGCTGCGCAGCAAACGGTCGGTACGCGGTGCAAGCTGCACTGCAGGTAGCACCGAGGTCACTTTACCTGCAGCATTCACGCGTACCAGTACCGGCAATGCATGATCATGGAAGCCGTTGAGGGACATCGAGTCCGATGCAAGCGCAGGGGCGGCAGCCAACAACATCCACGCACACATCATGAATTTCGGCATGATTCGTTTTGGCACCATTGCGTACCCTCGTCAACCACACCCGTGACTCTACGCCGAATTGCTTCCTTGTGCACAATGACCGATCAGGGGGTGGGCCACAGTCGGTCCGGATCCGGAATTACCGCAGGTACTGCTTCATCCAGCCCACCCAACGCCGCATCACGTCGGTCTGCTGCACGATGTCGGGCGGGAAGTGCGTGTCGGCGGGATAGGCATAAAATTCCACCTTCACGCCGTTGTCGCGCAATGCGTGGTACCACTCGTAGCTGTTGACCAGCGGCACGTTGGGATCGCCCACGTCGCCCATGATCAGGGTCGGGGCCTTCACATGCTGCGCATGGGTGATCGGAGACTGTTCGCGCCAGATGTCGTGGTATTTCGCCACCCAGGGGGAGCCGCCGAAGAAATAGGTGTCGCCGGTCTGGTAATAGGCGATGGTGTAATCCATCACCCAGTCGGTCAGCGCGGCTCCCGCCACGGCAGCCCTCCACACGTCGTAATGACTGCTCAGCCAGGCGGTCATGTAACCGCCGTAGGACCAGCCGCTGACACCGATGCGCGAGGTATCGACGATACCGAGCTTCTCCACCGCCGCCAGACCCGCCATCACGTCCCTGCCCGGGCCTTCGCCGGTATCGCGGTAGATCGCGTGCTGGTAGGCGTCGCCGAGGTTGATCGACCCGCGGTAGTTGGGCTGGAACACCAGGAAACCGGCCGCCGACAGCAACTGCGGCAGTGGGGAGAAACCGACCCCGCTGGCACCTTCCGGGCCACCATGGATGACCAGCACCAGCGGATACCTGCGACCTGCGTGGAAGCCGACCGGATAGGTCAGCACACCATCCTCGTGAAAGCCGTCCGGGCCGTTCCATGTGATCGCCCGCACGCGACCCAGCGCCAGGCTGTCGACGAAACCGTTGAGGTCGGTCAGGCGCCTGGGGGCCGGCTTCGATACGTTCATCACATACAGTTCATCCGGGTGACGGGGAGTGCTGCCCAAAAACGCCACCTCGCCGTTGCGCGAGACACTCACCGGACCGCGCACCTGGATATCGCCAAGATGCAGGCGCCGGGCCTTGCCGTCGAGCGGCAGGTGCCACATCACCGCATCGGTGCCCAGGTCGCCGGTCAGCAGCAGGCTGCCTCTTCCGGGCAGCCAGGCGTAACTGTTGATGTTGCGTGCCATGGCGGCGGTGACGTCGCGATCGTGCCCGTCGTGACCCACATAGACGGCATTGCCGTTGTTCTGGTCGCCGCCGCGCGGTCGCAGATAGGCATAACGGTTGCTGCCCGGCGCAAAACGCAGGCCGAGCACTCCCTGGGACGGGACCAGGGTACGCGGCTTGCCGCCCGTGGACGGCACGATGTCGGCCACCGAATGGAAGGACGGGCCCCAGTACGGTCCGGGAAACCGCACGAAGCCGATCGCCTTGCCATCGGCGCTCCAGGTCGGGTTGGGAGGGTGGTCCTGCTGGTCGGTGTTGAGACTGAATTTCCCATGGGTCAGGCGAATGGCCTTGCCGCCGTCACTGGCCACAACCCAGAGGTGCCAGGGGCCCAGCGGTTTGCGCAGCAGGAAGTTGTTGCTGGTCACGCGGAAAGCGCCGTTGTGCTTGCTGGCCGCCCTGGCATTGGGCGCAGGGTCCTCGGCCACATAGGCGATGCGCCTGTCGTCGGGGCTCCAGGCATAACCGGCCACGCCGCGTTCGGCATGCGTCACCGGCACCGGGTCGCCACCGTTCATCGGCATCACGAACACCTGCGGTTTGGGTCGCTTGTCACTGGCCGCCTTTTCGGCCCCTGCTGCCGACGTTTTCGCAGTTGCAGAGTCGGGGGCAATGAATGCCAGGCGCGACCCGTCATGCGACCACTGTAGATTGCCGATGCCCTTGCGTTTCCAGGTCAGCGTACGCCGTTTGCCGGTTGTCACGTCGACCAGAACGATCGCCGGACGGCTCTTGTCGTTTTTCCAGTCCCAATGCGAGACCACAAGGGCAACCTTGCGGCCGTCAGGGGAGATCTGCGGATCGGACAGGCGTACCAGCTTGCGCAGATCGGTGAGCTGGAAAGCATGCCCGGCAGACTTTGGCGGCGCCGCCCTGAGCACAGGGGACAGTATCGCCAGGGCAAGACCGAGGACCGCGACTCGTATAAGGTTTTTCACACTGGACTCCTGGAACCGGGCAACATCCGCACGACAGTCACCGGGCATGGACCTGTCAACGGGCGTGCGCCAGCACGTAGTCGATGGCAGCGCAGGTGGCCGTAACCTGGGCTGCATTGCACTGCTCGGGCGTGGCGCGCGGGCTGTCGGGATAGACCTCGGTGGTGCTCCGGTAGCGGGCATCGGTGATGCCGGCGCACAGGCCGAGCTTCTTCAGTGGGTAGGCAATCACGCCCGGTGCAATGACCGGCGAGCCGATGATTTCACCGCTGGCGTCGGCCGGCGCGATATGCGTCACCTCGGACACCGCCGCAATGATGGCCTGCTGGAAAGCTGGCTGCGGCGCATCGCTGTCATCGACCAGGTAGAAGCCGTCGGGGATCTCGCCCGGCTCGTACTGCTTGCCGTCGCGCGCCGCCAGGGCGGGGCGAAATTCCGTCTCGTCGCTGTCGGTGGTCTCGTGCAGGTCGATGTGCATCACGAATCGCTGCCTGAGCGGCGCTATCCATGCCATCAGCGCGGCCGACTCCTGCGCCGGGCTGTCGGCATGGAAGGAACGGTTGGGATCGATGGCGTCGCGATTCCAGCGATGGATGCGCTCATAGCCCCATGGACTCACGCACGGCACCACCATCAGGTTGATGCGACCGGCATAGTCCGCGGCGCGGGTTTCGAGAAACTGCAGCGCACCGTGCACACCGCTGGTTTCGTAACCATGCACACCACCCGTGACCAGCACGCAAGGCAGATCATCGCGCCAATTCCGACTCCTGAGCACGTACAGGGAATAGACGTCCGGCGCGTAGTCCAGCGTACCGTAGGAGGCGAGGTCGAACGCGTCGCCGAGCAGATCGATACGGCGAACCACATCGTCGACGTAACTGCGCTTGCGGGACTGCAGGGTTTGCCATTGGGCAATTTGATCTTCTCCCCAGGGGATTCCAGGGGTGCCGATCGGGTATGTCGTGCGGTGTTTGTCCATGCGTTCTTCGAGGCCGGGAGTGTGACGCAAGATGTCACTCTACCACCCGCCGTGTCACCCTAACGCAGCGACAGGCCGAGTCCGGGCGCGACCAGCAACCCCCGGCAGGCGGGCCGCATGGAACAGACAAGCGATACTACCGTCGGGCCGCCTCGAAAGCAGCGAGATATCGCCGCAGGAAGCTCGGTGCGGTGCCGGCGTGTGAGGCATCGACACCATCCTGCTCTGGAAATGTGGGCATCCGCGCGGCCCCTGCCCCGACCTGCACGCCTGTCATGAGCACACTGCAGCATGCCCCGGTGGACCTGTCTTCCTGCGCAAAAGCAGACTTCTGCGCGGCAATCCTGCTGGTGAAGCGTCTGGCCCGCACCTGTCTCACATCGGTCGGCTGGGACGCATTGTGTTCGGCAAGCATGACGGTGTACCTGCAAAAACATGAACTCGGTCACGGTTTAGCATGCAAAGGCCATGCCAGCACAAGCGCCATTTTAATATTTTCAGATACTTGTAATGTTTTATGGATGTTGATTCTGACTGCAGACTTCCCCCCCTTGAGCCCCATCGACCGCTACACGCCCAGCCTGGGCCAGGCACCGGCAAGGTCCGCTATCAGGTCGTCGGAATCCTCCAGCCCGATATTGAGCCGCAGCACCTGGCCTCCATAGCGCTCCACGAGGTCCCGGCGCCCGGGATAGGTCATGAGCAGGGAACGCGTGCCTCCCCAGCTGTATCCTGCCGCGAACCATTGCAATGCATCGGCGAATTCCCGTACCTGGCCCGCAGATACCGAAGGCACGAACACCACCGAGAACAGGCTCGCACTGCCGCGGAAATCGCGTTTCCAGATGTCATGACCGCGACAATCGGCGAGGGCCGGGTGCAGCACATGTCTCACACCGGGCTGCCGCTTCACCCATTGCGCCAGTTTCAGAGCCGATTGCCCGAACCGCTCCAGGCGCAGCGCCAGCGTCTGCAGACCGCGCAAGACCAGACTGGCATCATCGGGGGAAACCCCCATGCCGAACATGTGCCGGGTACTGCCGACGCGTTGCAGCCAGGTCTCGTCGCGCACCGACACCGAACCCATCAACACGTCACTGTGCCCGCCGGCATACTTGGTCAGGGCCTGGATGCTGATGTCGACACCTGCGGCAAAGGCATCGAAGAGCACGCCGGCCGCATACGTGTTGTCGAGCGCGACCGGCACGCCTTGCGCGTGTGCCGCGGCCACGATCGCCGGCACGTCCTGGATTTCCATCGTGATCGAACCCGGACTTTCGGCCCAGATCAGCGACGTATTCCCCCTTATCCGTTCCGAAATTTTGCCGCCCAGCATCGGATCGTAGGTCTCAACCTCGATACCCAGTCGGCCCAGGTGTCCTTTCAGGGCATGGTTTGGCCCATACGCCGTCCAGGGCAAAAGCACATGATCCCCTGCCTTGCAGCAGGACAGGTACACCAACGCGATGGCCGCCATGCCGGACGGCGTCAGAAACGTATGCCGTGCGCCTTCCAGTTCGGCTATGCGCGCGGCCAGCTCCAGCACGGTAGGTGTGCCGAACAGACCGTAGGCATATCCGGCCGTTTCGGCCTGCCAGTGTTCATGGGCATCGGCCAGGCTTTCGAATACCACGGTCGAGCCACGCCATACCGGGGTGGCCAGCGAACGAAATCCGCCCGGCGCAGCGGTCGCGGAATGCAGCAATCGGGTTTTCCAGTCCATCGGGCGGTCCTGAGAACGAGGATGCGCACCCATTACACCAGAGCACCAGCGACGCCATCCAATGTTCTGGCTCAATGCTGCAAGGCGACTGACCTGGGAAGGAAAGATCAATACATCCCGTCGGCGCCATGGGCGTGAGCGGCGATTCATCCTGATCGCGATCGCATGCTGCATAATCGGTCAATGAACACACCCAAACCCCGCAACCGTCGCCGCCTGCTGGTGCGCCAGGCCCGTCTGGAAGACGTACCGCAGCTTGCCGAGCTCACTGACCGTGTCTATGGCAGCGGATGGGGCCATTCGCCGGAAATGCTGCGCGGCCAGCAGGCGCATTTTCCGCAAGGCCAATTTGTCGCCGAATACGACGGCAAGGTCGTGGGCTATTGCGCCACCTTCCGCATTGACGAAGCCACGGCACTGGCACCGCACAGCTGGCTGGAAATCACCGGCGGCGGCTTTGCCTCGCGGCACGACCCCGAAGGCAACTGGTTGTATGGCATGGAAGTGGTCGTGCACCCCGATCTGCGCGGCATGCGCATCGGCCAGCGCCTGTACCGTGCGCGCAAGAAACTGTGCACCGACCTGAAGCTGCGCGGCATCGTGTTCGGCGGTCGCCTGCCGGGCCTGGGCAAGGCCATCAAGCGCTACGGCAGCGCGGACATGTACGTCAAAGCCGTACTCGAGGGACGTCGACGCGATCCCACCCTGAGCTTCCAGTTGCGCAACGGCTTCGAACCGATCGGCCTGTTGCGCGACTACGTGCCCTCCGATCACGAATCGCTCGGCTATGCCGCACACCTGGTCTGGCGCAATCCTGCCTTGCACGACCAGCCTGACGTGCCGCATGCCTCGGGTGGCCTGCCGATGCCCGCCACGGTGCGTGTGGCTTCCGTGCAATACCAGCAGCGTCGCATCACATCCTTCGAGGAATTTGCACGACAGGTGGACTACTTCACCGACATCGCCGCGGATTACCACGCCGATTTCGTCACATTCCCCGAGCTGATCACCCTGCAGCTGCTGTCGATCGAGAACGAGGAACTGTCACCCAACGACACCATCCGCCGGCTCAGCGAATGGACGCCCCAGGTACGCGAATTGTTCTCCCACCTTGCGGTGCGCTACAACATCAATATCATCGCCGGCTCGCACCCCACGCGCATGCCCGATGGCGATATCCACAACGTCTGCTACGTATGCCTTCGCGACGGCACCGTGCACGAACAGGAGAAGCTGCACCCCACGCCCAGTGAACGCAATGTGTGGGGCATCACCGGCGGCGATACCGCAAGCATGATCCAGACCGATTGCGGGCCGATCGGGGTGATGATCTGCTACGACTCGGAATTCCCCGAGGTTGCAAGGCACCTGATCGACCAGGGCGCCCTGATGCTGTTCGTTCCCTTCTGCACCGACGTGCGCGAGGGGTATCTGCGGGTTCGCTACAGCTGCCAGGCGCGTGCGATCGAAAACCAGTGCTACGTGGTGATGTCGGGCAATGTCGGCAACCTGCCCGGGGTCTACAACTTCGACATCCAGTACGGCCAAAGCTGCATCCTGACGCCGTGCGACTTTCCGTTCGCCCGCGACGGCATCGCCGCCGACTCCACCCCCAACATCGAAACCGTGCTGTTCGCCGACCTGAGCCTGGACAACCTGGCCCGGGCGCGCAATTCCGGTACCGTCACCAATCTCAAGGACCGCCGTTTCGATCTCTACGAAACCCGCTGGCGGCAACGCCGGGGCCACAACAGCGAGTAAGGCTCCGAACCATGGCCGGCCCGCAGGTGCGGTGTCGTGCCTTGTACCGGGTGCTGCAAACATCGTACTTGCAGCACCCATTGTCTGCACACCACGATCGTGTCAGCGATGGCGTCTATGGGTTTCGCGCATGTCGCACCTGCCCACTTCCGCGCAACACGAAACGCTCGATGGTCAACGCCTCGGCACCCATCGGGCCGTAGGCATGCAGTCGCGTCGTCGAAATGCCGATTTCTGCGCCCAGGCCCAGCTCACCCCCGTCGGAAAAGCGTGACGATGTATTGACCATGACCACGGCAGCGCGCAAGGCATGGATGAAACGGTTTGCTGTCGACTCGTTTTCCGTGGCGATGACCTCGGTGTGATCGGAACCGTAGCGGCGCACATGTGCTATGGCATCGTCCGCATCGGCAACCACGCCAATGGCCAGTTTCAGGCTCAGGAACTCGGCGGCGAAATCGTCTTCGCCGGCAGTGCCCATGGCGGGGTAAAGGGCCTTTGCACGCGCATCACCCACCAGTTCCACGCCACACGACTGTAGTGCTGCACAGGCACGCGGCAGGAAGCGTTCCGCGATGTCTTCATCGACCAGCAAGGTCTCGATGGCATTGCAGGCGGCCGGGCGTGTGGTCTTGCCGTCGAGGACGAGATCCAGGGCCCGGTCGAGGTCGGCCTCCCGGTCCACATACAGGTGACACACCCCCTTGTAATGCTTGATCACCGGCACTCTGGCATGCTCGGTGACGAAACGGATCAGCCCCTCGCCACCGCGCGGAATGATGAGGTCGACGATATCCGTGAGCTGCATCAGTTCCATCATCGCCTCGCGGCGCAGGTCGTCCAGAAGCACCAGCGCATCCTCGGGCACGCCCGCGGCGGCAATCGCCCTGCGCAGGCTGTGGGCGATCGCGCGATTGGAGTGCAGGGCCTCCTTGCCACCCCGCAGGATGACGCCATTGCCCGCCTTGATACACAACGCTGCGGCATCGGCAGTGACGTTCGGACGCGCCTCGTAGATCATGCCGATGACACCCAGCGGAACACGTACGCGCTCTATGGTGAACCCCTTCTCCGAGGTGCGCCGTTCGGTGACCTGCCCGACCGGATCGGGCAGGTCCGCCACCTCGCGCAGTGCCCGGGCGACACCGGCCAGACGTGCGGGATCGAGTGCAAGCCGATCGAGCATGGCTTCGCCGATGTCGCGCTCGCGAGCAGCCGACATGTCCTGTGCATTGGCAGCCAGAATAGGTGTTTCATCCGCTTCCAGCGCATCTGCCATGGCCCGCAGCATCGCATTTTTCGCATCGGTGTCGAGGGCGGCCACGTGTTCGGCGGCATCACGGCAGGCTCGTGCAGCCTCGCCTACGGTTCGGTCCATGGAATTACCTCCTGTTTCGGATTTCGGATGTACTGCGCTCGGCGACAGGGGTCGCGGTGCCGGTAACCTGCGGGGCCCTGCCATCGTCATGCATGACCAGATCATCGCGGTGGATGACCGTCTCGCCGTAGCTGTACCCAAGCAACTGCCCGATGTCGCGCGTGTGCGCGCCGGCAATACGCTGGATTTCCGCAGCGCCATATTGGGTGATGCCGCGCGCAATGACCTTGAGCGCACCAGGGTCGCCCGCGACGATCTCCACCATGTCGCCACGCTGGAAATCACCTGCAGCTCCAAGCACGCCCTTGGGCAGCAGCGACGCTCCGCCCCTGCTCAGGGCCCGCACGGCTCCTGTATCGATGTGGATATGTCCGGGCTCGGCGGGCACATGTCGCAACCAGTACTTGCGCGCCTGCAGCCTCGACGCCGAAGTCCGGAGCCTGGTGCCACGGAGAATGTCACGGGACAACAGTCGCATCACATCGCTGTCCCGGCCGTTGAAAAGGATCGTCTCGATGCCGGCGGCAGCGGCCTTGGCCGCCGCCTCCAGCTTGGTGCGCATGCCCCCGGTACCGAGTGCACTGCCCGCTCCGGAAGCCATGTGCATGATTTCCGGAGTGATCTCGGCGATCTCATCCAGTGGCGTGGCATTGGGATCGGTCCGTGGATTTCCCGTGTACAGGCCTTCGATGTCGGTGGCAATCAACAGCACGTCGGCGCCGATCAGCGCCGCCACGATGGCCGCGAGATTGTCGTTGTCGCCCAGCGTCAATTCGTCCACCGCAACCGTGTCGTTTTCGTTGACCACCGGCAGGACGCCATGCGTAAGAAGTTCACGAAGCGTGGCGCGTGCATTGAGATAACGTCGTCGATTGCGCAGGTCGTCATGGGTAAGCAATACCTGCGCAAGCGGGCGGTCGAACATGCGTTGCCACAATGCGATCGTCTGTGTCTGACCCAGTGCCGCCATGGCCTGGCGCGGCGCACTGCTGATGTCCTCGCTGGAATGGCCCTTCAGCAACATGCGACCAGCGGCCACGGCCCCGGAGGACACCAACACCACTTCCCGTCCTGCGGCATGGCAGGCCGTGATGAAATCGGCAAGCCCCAGCGCATAGCGCGTGCTCAACCCGCCACGATCGGTGGCCAGCAGGCTGCTTCCCACCTTCAGCACGGCGCGCTTCCAGGGTGGTATGGGCTGTTCCTTGAATGCGTTTGGGGTGCTCATGAATCCTTTGCCTGCGCGGTGCGCATGGAGAACTGGCCATGCATGGACACATCCATGGAGTCCATGCTGCAACATCTGACCGCACATGCATGCACCTGATTAGCCCTCTTCCTCAGCCATGAAAATTGCCAACTGCGCGCAGCCTCGGGTCAGGCCAAGGGCTGCAGAGCATCATCGCACGCATCAAACGAGGCAGCATTGCGGCC
>Ga0256829_1000100_pt1 | contig 114500 bp, 117 predicted proteins | sample 131447metaG_FD_185979 | JGI IMG/M metagenome (GOLD analysis project Ga0256829, IMG submission 185979) | Hydrothermal vent microbial communities from Lau Basin, Pacific Ocean - 131-447 | ecosystem: Environmental > Aquatic > Marine > Hydrothermal vents | place: Pacific Ocean: Lau Basin... | reverse complement strand
TAGTCAAAGAAGCTGCGTTGCATGGTGCAAACATTATACTTTTACCTGAGCTTTTTTCATCACTTTATTTTTGTAAAGATAAAGACAGTACTTACTTCGCTTTAGCAAAGCCTCAACACAAACATCCCCTTTTAGAACACTTTTCACACTTAGCAAAAAAACTGCAAGTTGTTTTACTCGTGAGTTATTTTGAAAAAGCACAAACAGAGTATTTTAATTCCCTCGTTGTTATCAATACGCAAGGAAAGATATTAGATAACTACCGAAAAACACATATTCCAGATGGTCCAGGTTATGAAGAGAAGTTCTACTTTAGTTCAGGAGATACAGGTTTTAAAGTCTATAAAACTCCTTTTGGAACGATAGGAGTAGGGATTTGTTGGGATCAATGGTTTTGTGAGACAGCACGTGACTTAGCACTTCAAGGTGCAGAAATCATCTTTTATCCTACAGCTATTGGAAGTGAACCTGAGATAAATATTGACTCTAAAGAGCATTGGCAAAGAGTACAAATGGGACATGCCGCTACCAATACTGTCCCCATCGTTGTAGCCAATCGAACAGGAGTAGAAAAAGGGGAAAGTTGTGAACTTAGCTTTTATGGTTCCTCATTTATCACTGATTATACTGGTGCAAAAATTGCTGAAGCAAGTCGTGATGAAGAGTGCATTATCTATGCCCAATTTGACCTCGATGCGAACAAAAAACAGCGTGAATACTGGGGGCTTTTACGGGATAGAAAACCAAAAATGTACAAAAATCTCGTCTCTTCATAAAAACTTCATAAACTTTTCTTACAATAACACTTCATTACAAATTTCAGGAGTAAGTTATGTTCAAGAATGCCTTTCGTACTTTACAAAAAAGTAAACTCAAAACCTTTCTTATCTACTTTAGTCTTACTTTTTCTATCGCTTCTATGTTTTTAATTAGTTCTATTTCCCATGGTATCATTGGGATGTATAGCACGATGTTACAAACTGATGGCGATATTATCGTTACACAAAAAAAAATAGCTGATACCTTTTTCTCAGATGTAGATATTAAACTCCTCCAATCCATTAAAAAAATACCTCATGTCTCTTCTGCTTCTGCCATGATTTTAGGGGCTTCACCTGTAGAAACGTTACCAATCGTCGCGGTTTATGGTGTAACTCAAAACCGTTTTCACAATTATAAACTCCTTCAAGGGGTATATCCTCAACAAAATCAAGCCCTTATCGGTACTTCCATATATAAGCAGCTCTCAGATAAAACCAAGATTCAAATTGCCAATAAAACCTTTCAAATTTCTGGAGTTTTTAAGAGTGAGATTGGATTTGAAAATGGTGGAATCGTTCTCAACATAAAAGATGCAGGAGCAATCTTTCACAAAAGTGCTTCTATTTTACTGCTCACTACCAACTTGAATGCAAACATTGAAACTATCATTCAGACAATCAAAAAACTAGATGACAACATCGATGTGAAATCAACTAATAGCTTTGTAAAAAACTATAATCAATTTAAAATCATTCAAACTTCTTCCAATCTTATCTCATTTTTAGCCTTTGTTATGGGGCTTATCAGTATTATAAGTATCATGAGTATTACAGTTGCACAAAGAGAGAGTGAATTTGGGATTATGAGAGCCATTGGTATCTCTATGAAAAAAATTGTTTGGAGTTTGCTTGTTGAAGCACTTATCTTAGGGCTTAGTAGCTTTGTCAGTGCTTATCTCTTTTCTCTCGTGCTATTAGCTATTATCAAACATACCCCAAGCTTACAAGGCTATGTTAATGGTGTTATCTCTTTGGAACTTTTTCTTTGGATTTTTGTAAGTTCTCTCCTTATGGTAACTTTAGGCTCTATTTTTCCTGCCCTCAAAGCAGCAAAAACTGACCCAATCCTACTCATACAAGGAAATAAATCATGATAACAGCTCGCACTATTTCCCACCGTTACAACAATGACCTTGCCCTGAAAAAGACTTCTTTACATATCGCCAAGGGTGAGTTTGTTGCATTTACTGGGGAGAGTGGCAGTGGAAAATCCACCCTCCTCTCTATCCTCTCCACCCTTTTAACACCCACAGAGGGCGATGTTTTTTTTCTAGGAAAGAAAGTACAAGAGATTCATGATATTGACACTTTTAGAAAAGAAAATATTGGTTTTATTTTTCAATTTCATTATCTTATTGATTATCTCAATGTCAAAGAAAACTTAAAAATTGCAGATAATTCCATCTCCGATGCAAGAGTGCAAACACTCACTCAAAAGCTAGGGATTGAACAACTTTTAGAGAAGTACCCCAATGAACTCTCAGGAGGACAACGTCAACGTGTTGCTATTGTTCGCGCACTCATTAACAAACCAAAAGTAGTTTTTGCAGATGAGCCAACAGGCAATTTAGATTCAAAAAATGCTCGTATTGTTTTTGAACTTTTTAAACAACTCTCAGAAGAAGGGACAACGATTATCGTAACAACTCACAACAAACAATTAGCAGATTTTGCAGATACTATTTATGAGGTTTCAGATGGAGAACTTTAACACTTTTATCCACAAACATTTTATGTACTCTTTGAGTTTTTTAGCACTTGGACTTTTCTTTGGATTTATCTACTCTATCAATCTCTTAGGCTACTCTATAGATGCACCTACACTCAACCCTTACAATATGCGGAGTCTCCACATCAGTCTTATGTTGTATGGATTTATTACACTGATGCTCTCAATGCTTCCATTTTTACTCATCAACAAAGAGGTGGGAAGTTCCAAAGAGGGTTTACACTTTTTAAATCTCTTTTTTATCTTTTGGTACATCTTCTTAGTTTTTATGGTTGTCTCTCTCCTTTTTGGCGACCATCGTGGTTTAGCATTTTATGATTTTGATTATACCTTGAACTTTATTCTTGCCTTTGCTGGACTCTTTTATGCGATTGCTTTGTATAAATTTATTCAACTTTATAAGGTCATTCCACTCTGGGTAAAAGTCTCTTTTCGTATTGTTCTTATCTCTCCCTTTGCCCTACTTATTCTTATGAACCCTATCATTGGGCAAGTAGAGAGAACAGTCACAGGACCACATGGAGATAATACCTTAGGCATGAGTTTCGCACTTATTCCTCTGTATTACCTCATCATTAAACTCCTCAATACAAAAGCATTTATTCCGCGATGGAATAGTCTTTGGATTATTCCTATGCTCTACTATTTTGGCACTGTTTTATACCGTACTTTTGTAGCAGACCTTACATATAATGAAGAGTGGCTTGCACAGTATATGACCCTCTTATATCTTCCACTATTATACCGTTGGTACAAAGATTCCGATAGTACAGGGTTCTCAAGAAAAGCACTCCTTACTTCTATTCTAGGATTTTTATTTGTCGATGTAGAAGGCAACATCCTTTTTATTCCCTCTATTCGTTGGGTATTTCACCGTAACGATTTAGTAGTAGCACATTCGCATATTGCTCTTGGAATTGGTGTTTTTTTCATGGTAATTGCGATGTTTTCTCAGCACATTCCAAATATCAGTAAAAAATCATTTTTTACTCTTTTTGTCGGGGGTTTACTTGGGATTTTCACTGTTTTAACTGTAAGTGGCTTTGTGCAAACAGGTATGATTCACTTCATTACAACAAATACAATGTGGCATTTGAGAACACTCTTTGGTTTTCTTGTCTTCATAAGTCTCATTCCGCTTGTCCACTGGAAAAAATCCTATACAAAAAAAGAGTTGTACAATCTTTTTGGTTTTTTAAATGATGGAGTCGGTGGTATTTTACTTTTGCTGATGGGTTCTTTTATCTACCAAAAGCTAGGGTTTTATTTTGATAGCAAATACAGCTATATCGTTTTTTGTTTTGTAAGCATGACAGGCATGATTCATTTTCTCGCACTAAGATTAGAACAATATAGCCCTATCTTGACCTTTCTCACAGCACTCATTCGTGTCAGTATAAGTAGCCTTTTTTTCTCTTTATACATGACACATGCCCTTGGCATAGAAGCACTCTTTATAGCTCTGTTTGATTTAGGGTATGCATTTATATATTTTATCTTTTTTCATAAGGAGGTACACACATGAAACGGATAATGTTAATTATATTTATAGGACTCGAACTCTCTTACTATCTACTGATTGTACAAACAGGTTTAGTGGAGTATTTTGCCTCTGATTTAGTTCGTATCGCCCCACTCCCTATTGGGGGCATACTTGGTTCTTTGTTGATTGCACTCACAAATATGCAAGATAAGAACAAGATAAGTCTTCTTGTATCTTTGCAACTTTTTTTAAGCTTTTTCTATCCAAATTTTTCATCACTCATGCTCTTTTTTCTTGGGCTAAGTGCAGGTGCCTTAGCACCGCTTATGGTACATACTCTTAAAAAAGCACGATTAAGTGAGATTGGACTGAGTCTTGGACTCTCTTATAGTCTGGGAACTGCTCTTTTTACTTACGATGTTGCAAACAGGCTATGGATAGCACTGACTTTAAGTGCTCTTGTTTTACTCGCTTCACGATTTCTCCCACAAGAAAAGACCAAATTACTTCCTCAAAAGCAACACTCTTTATGGATGATGAGTGCATGGATTTTTTTAGACTCTGCTCTTTTTGAAACACTCTCACGAGATGTTGTTCTTCCTATATGGCGTTTAGGAATGAGTGGAGAGATTATCTTTTTTCATCTTGTAGGCATCATCTTAGCACTCACACTTAAAACTTCACATCGACATAAAGAAATCTCTGTTTTTATTTTATTTGCATTGAGTTATACACTCTACTTCATGCAAGAAGCGAGACTCTTAGCTGTTATTTATCCCATTGTAATCTCTTACTACAATGTACTTATCTTACAAACATTACGACACAAGGAGTTAAAGACCATTAGTATTTTTATGATATTTATTGCTTGGATTACCTCAGGTGCAGGATTAGTTGTCGCTCTTAACCAGCTGACATTCATCATGCCAATCTTTATTATTATAGCCCTCATGAGTTATACAAAACACACACAAAAGGATTTACAATGTTTAAATTATTCATCATAGCCCTCTCTCTACTCCTTAGTAGTTTACTAAGTGCAACAACTCTCCACTTGAGTGAGGGAACAATCAAAGCGCATACGCAAGTTTTTGGCGATAGCAGTATCGACCCATTTACCACACACATCACTTCGCAACTCGACTTAGGGGCAAACCCGACACAACTCTCTGGCGAGATTAGCATCCCAAGTATGAGTTTAAAGAGTGAAAATGAAGGAAGAGATGAGCATATGCATGCAGCGATGAATACAGATAAAGAAAAGATTATTTCTGTCCACCTTACCCAAGTAAAACAACGAGGTAACATCTACCAAATCACTGCCAATCTAACCCTTAATGGAGTAACAAAAAAAATTGTCTCTCTTTGTAAGATTACAAATGATGCTAACACACTCCAACTTGATGGGAACTTTACAATTAAGATGACAGACTACAAAATAGAACAACCCTCTATGCTCTTTTTTACAGTTCGAGATGCAGTAGATGTGCATTATAATTTAAAATACAAAAAATAAATGTTCTTACCTCAACTCTCAACAATCAATCTCACACTAAACCATCCTTCTTTGGATGGTTTTTCTCTTTTACATTTAAGTGATTTACACATCAACAAAAAAACAACTATAGAGTATATGCAAGCACTTGTCAGTAGATGCAGAGATGTTGATTGTGAATGTATCGTCATTACTGGTGATATTATCGACACGAAGGTAAAATTTATCACTCAACAACTCCACATTCTCAACCAACTTCCAAATGTCTATTACATCAGTGGCAATCATGATATATTTTATGGTCTTGATACACTCAAAAAAGCACTGCATAATTTTACATTTTTAGATAATGCTTTACAAAAAATTCACTTTCAAAATAAAGATATTTATCTTGTAGGTTTAGCAGACAGATTCTCAAAGTTTTTTCATGTCCAAAGAGATATGCAAAAAGTGATACAGCTTACAAAAAACAAAGAGGCACTGATATTTTTAGCCCATCAACCAAAAGATTTTACCCTTGCCTTGCAAATAAAAGCTTCCCTCTTTTTATGTGGACATACCCATGGTGGACAGATTTGGCCTTTTCACTACATTGTACGCCTTGTACAGCCCTACCTCAGTGGTCTCCATTATAAAAACAACATGGCAATTTATGTCAATGCAGGCTTAGGTACATGGGGTATAAACTACAGATATAAAGCGCAAAGTGAGATAACTCTTTTACAACTTAGTGCTTAAACACTAAATATACTCTTGTCCCCTGCCCTAAACCATCACTCTCTAGGGCAACTTCTGCATCCAATAAATCTGCCATTTTTTGGCTCAAGGAAAGCCCAAGTCCTGTCCCTTTATGTTGTTTTTGCATTGGGTTTTCAAGCTGTGTAAATGCATCAAAGAGTAAAGAAATATCCTCTTTTGCTATCCCTACACCACTATCTTCAACACTTACAATTAGCATCTCTTCCTCTTTGTAAAGTGCAATTTTTACAAAACCTTTTTGCGTAAATTTAATCGCATTAGAGAGAAGATTGATAATAATCTGCTGAACAATTTTCCTATCTGTAGAGAGAGTGAAGTCCTGCTTTAATTCTTGTGAAAATTCAAATGCCAAATCCTTATCTTCTGCTAATGGCTGTAACATATTATAACTGCTTTGTACTATTTCACTCAAATCAACTTGCGTTTTATGCACCTTCATTTTTCCTGATTCTATTTTAGCAATATCTAAAATCTCATTAATCATATTTAAAAGATAGTGTGCAGAAGATTCTATGTTAGCAACGGTATCTTGTTGTTCATCACTCATATTTTCATAGGTTATCAAAAATTGACTTGCTCCCATAATAGCATTTAAAGGAGTTCTTAGTTCATGTGACATACTTGAGATAAATGCTGACTTGGCATTAGAGGCCGCTGTTGTTCTGTGAATAAGACGAATTTTATCAAGTTGGAGCATCATCATATTTGCAATAGAGGTATAAAAACGCTGTTCATTTATATCACTAAAGCCTTTTAAAGATAAAGCAATAGACCCAAAATAGACCTTTGTATTTTTCTCAAAATCACTTACATACAAATCAATTCCTTCAGGAGTTTTCTGCTTTAAAAACTCTAAATCATGTTTATGAGTAATGATTCTAATCTCCCGCATTGCGACCTCAATACACTCAAGCTCATCTTTTGTTTGTATAATACTGTTAAAAAGTTCGATGAGTTGGATGAAACGCTGTAAACGCAATCGGTTTTCTACTTCTAATGTTTCTAATGTTTGCGATGTCGTACGAAGCATTGCATTAAATGAACTTGTTAAAACACCAATCTCATCCTTAGAGGAGACGACCAAAGTTTGCGAGTAATCTTGACTCTTCCCTATCTCTTTTGTTGCGTTAGTCAGCTGTTCAATGGGAAGTACAAGACTCTTTGAGTAACGTAATGCTAAGAGTAAAATCATAAACACACCAAAAGCAGAGATATACAGCATAAAAGAGATAAAGTCATACATAAATTTAAGGGCAAGACTCTTGTCTACAGCATAAACTAAATAGTAATTTTTTAAAAAAGTATCTAATTTTTCGTATACAATAACATGCTCTTTTGTAATAACATCTGCTTTTTGTTTTTCTAAAGTAACAGCCAGTTTCACTGTATCTCCAAGATGAAAATCGCTATGGTTCGTAATGTAAGAGTGCTTGTTCCTTGCATGAATCAAATAACTATCTAAATTTTTCAAATCATATTTCAATACTAAATATCCTACAACTTTTTCTTTATTAAAGGAAGCATAAATTTTTGTAAAAAGGAAAAGATTTTCTTTTTGTATATAAGAACTCTCTTTGAGTTTTTGAGGAAATACAAAATGTTGATTTAACAAGCTATCCGTACTACTTGCAATAACTTTCTCATTTCTATCGACAACAAACAAAGCAAGCCCTTTACCCAAATCACTTGCTTTTTTTGTCAGTAAACTTGTGACTCTTTTGTCTATATCCTCTGCCAAAATATCATCCATCACATCTAGTGAGGCTAGAAAAAGTAGCTCTTTTTGGAGTGAGTGCAACTGTGTGTCTATTTGTAAACGCACACTTTTAATACGGCTGTACTGTTGCGCTATAGACTTATCTACAATCTTTGTTTGTGTAAAAAAAAGGACATAAGCAAAAAGAATGGTAAAGGGAAAAAGGCTCACAAATAAAAAGTTTAAAAGAAGTTTTAAACGCAGTGATTTTCTGATTTTGTTTCCAAGCATTATAGTTATTTATACACTATCTTTAAATCTATTTCTAATGCTTAAAAACTGCTCTAAATGCTCAAAAAAGATATCTATTAACAATGGGTCAAAATGCTTGCCTCGCTCTGCTTTAAAAAGGGAAAATATTCTTTCATCATCCCATGCCTTTTTATAAACTCTATCAGAACCTAAGGCATCAAAAACATCAGCAAGTGCTGTTATACGACCATAAATATGAATACCCTCTCCAGCCAATCCTCTGGGATAACCACTTCCATCATACTTTTCATGATGTTCATAAGCTACTATCGAGGCAGCTTTTAAGAGTGGTCTTTGAGAATGTTTTAACATTTCATAGCCTAACTCTGCATGTGTGTCCATTATCGCTCTCTCTTCTTCATTAAATCGACCAGGCTTATTTAACACAGCATCAGGGATAGCAACTTTTCCTATATCGTGCATAGGTGAAGCTTGTTTCAACATCTCAGATTCTTCTTCACTTAAACCATAAAAAAGTGCTAAAACTTTAGAGTATTCTGCAACCCTCTTTACATGGTTACCCGTCTCTTTTGAACGGCTTTCACCAATAGCACCCATAGTAAAGACAACTTCTCTTTGTGTCTCTTCAATCTCTTTATTGAGAAGTTTATTCTCATTTAATGCCTTATCAATACCATGCAACATCGTGTTAAAAGCTTTTGCTAGTTTTGCTATTTCATCATTACCTTTCACAAGAATAGAGCGAGAATAGTTTTTTGTTTGCGTAATACTCTGTACTAATTGTGATAAATCAAGGATAGGTTTTATCAACTTATTTAAAAGAAAATAGGAGATAAAAGTGATGAAGATAGCACCAATCAACAAAATAATAACAAATAAAAATTCATATCTTTTCAAAGAGTCTATAAATACTTTTTTATCCTTTTCAAGGACTAGATGTATCTCTTTCTGTGTAGCTAATGGTTGTTTTACTACTATATTATTTGTAAAATTTGTTTTCTTAAATAAAGTTTTATTGTTGACTTCAATATAATAAAATCTATCTTTACTGTTATCAAAAAAATGACTTATATTGTTTAAAGAAAAATCAACTATAAGTTTTGCAATCTCTTTTCCATCAAAATTTGATGTAATAGAAACAGTATATAAAGGGGTGTACTTAATTTTTAACGTATTCTGAGGAAGAACATCTCTATTACTCGATGCAATTATTTTATTGTTTGTATCGACAAGATAAAAGTCTCCATCAAGGGATAAATCCCTTTTCTTCTGCTCTAAAAGAGTAGATATACGACGATCTACATCTTGAGAGTATATATCATTCATCACATCCATGTGGCTCATAAATATCATATCTCTGTGTAAGTTATTGATATATTGGTCAATTTTACCAATACTTAAAGAGAGTTGTGTTTGTAACTCTTCTTTGGCATTCGCAGCATATTCTCCACGCAATGTATTTGCAAAATAGAGCATAGTCATGATATAAGGCACTAAACTTACCAACAGTATCAGAGATATAATTTTTAGTCTAAAACTCATAAATAACCTTTAAGTGAGAATCTAAAAGTTTGAGAGGGATATACCCTATCGCACCATCAACATTTTTGACAAAAAGCTTGACCGCTTTTACAGATGCTTGTACAACAGGAGGTTGAATACCTTGGAAATGCTTTTTAATCCAATATTTATTTAATTTTTTTCTATTTTTATGTAAAATATTTTTCTCAAAACTCGCACGAATTTCTAAAGATGCCGCACTATTTACAGGGATAACCTTCTTATCATTTATAAAATGTTTCTTCATCAAAAAGATATTTTTTATCTGTATCATGGAAAGCTTTTGAATGGAAGAGTGTGTATTTATCACAACTGCATACTCTGAAGCGAAACTACTGACACTTAAAAGAAGAGTGAAGATAAATACTTTTACTAACATTAGAAAAGTACCGAGAGAGAGATAATAGCTTGATTTAAATAAGCATCGGAATTAAATTGATATTCCCCTTTTATGGACACTGCATAGAGTGGTCTATAACTGTATCCGATGATAGCAATGTGATTTTTACTCATGACATTTTTTTGTGTATCTTTAAAATATTCATAACGACCTACCAAAGCATTTTCAGGGTTTAGATTATACATCCCTTGTACATAACCACCCACTTGATATGCTTTAGAATACAAGAGATTGTTTTGTATGCTCGTATATGCCCATTCTGTTTGCAGTAAAAAAGGATAATTATCATACTTTGCATTTGCTTCTAGCAAAGAAACATCTTTTTTCGCATATGTTTCATAGTAGCCAACAGCACTCCCAATATTGATTTCATCTGAAATATCAACTCCTAAAGAGGCTCCAAGAAAAAAATCATTTTGAATATTAATATAATTTTTATCTATATCATCAGTGGCTTGTGCGAAAAGATGATATTTGATAAGTTCATCTTCATCTAAGTACCCATACATTTGCGCACCTGTTACAAACTTTGGAAACATAGTTAAGGAATAAAGAGGATTTGAATCTGTATCGCGTAAAACATTAATAGGCTCTAAATTCCAATACCCTATAGGAGTGATGAATTTTCCTAATCTAAAATTTAACCTATCAGAAGAAGAATAATTGAGATACATTCGCTCTCTATGGGGTGTAGAATTTGTCTGCGAAGTTCCATTTTTATAATCCCTTATATAAAATGGAGCAGCTTCAAATTCAGAGAGATAAGAGAAGTTTGAAGGAAGATTCCCATAAGCTAAAAGTGCCATATCATCCAGTCTCAATCTATCAATACTCTTGCCATTAGTATAATCTAGTGAAAAGTAAGCCCCCATATTGAGTGTATTATTTACCCTATAACCATGCCCTAACTCATATTTATCAGCAAACAGATAACTGGTGAACAATAATATAAAAAGAAAAAAATATTTCATGTATTAAACCTTATTATTTGTTTTACTAAGCATTTGTTACAAAGTACTCTAATTGATTATTAAGTTTTTCTGTCATACTTGCTAGTTCATGTGTTGCGGTAGAGATTTCTTCAGCACTTCTTGAGTTAGAGGTAGAGAGTGTATTGATTTCTTTAATTTTTTCCATAATCATAGTAATTTTTTCTGCTGTTTCTTCTGTTAAAGAACTTGCCTGACTTACGCTTTGCAGTGCTAAATTCATATTTTCTTTACTTTGAGATACTTTTTCATCCACTTCATTTGATGATGCTACAAGTTGCTCAAATTTTTGTGAATTTACAGATATTTGCCCTGATGCTTCTAGTATATTTTGTACAATAACATTGACTGATGCCTGAATCTCTACCAAACTTTTTTGTGTACGCTCTGCAAGTTTACGCACTTCATCTGCAACTACTGCAAAACCTCGTCCATGCTCTCCTGCACGGGCAGCTTCAATGGCAGCATTGAGTGCTAGTAGGTTTGTTTGATCAGCAATATCTCCTATAATTGTCAATATATCTTTTACCTGTTCTGCATCACTTGAAAGTTCATTGAGTTTACTTGAGAGTTGATTTTCTACTTCAGCACTCTCTCGAATATTATCAATAAGGAAACTGAAATTATGTGCAACATCATCAATGGTTTCAGATGCAAGTTCCATTCTATCATTCGCTTGACTTGTTTCACAAAGCATATCGTTCATTTTCTGTTGTGCTACTAAAGATTGTTCCGTCGTTTGTGTCACAATATTTGCAGATTCTTCCGAACCACTATGTATGTTATGTGCAGTAACTGCGAGTTCCTCTGCTATCGTTACATTTTCTAAACTTGTAAGCTTACTTCTATTGACTGTTTCATTGAGCTTACTTGAAAACTGATTAATGGCATCTACCATAACTTTGAGTTCATCATTTCTATCATATGTATAATGCTTTGTAAGGTCATTTGTATTTGAACCTATCTCTTTAGAAAGTTTTGATAACGGTTTTGTAATAGAATTCATTACAGCTGTTATAAAACTTAACAAAATAATAATGGTAAAGAGTAAGACTATATAAAAAAGTATTTTTTCATCATCAGACTTTTTGTTCAAGATTTGATTGGTGTTTTTAAGCATTATGTCAAGACTAGCATCAGTAGAATGCACAGCATCACGAAGTTTTCCTTGAAGACCAAGCTTTTCATTGAGTCCAAGTTTTTTATGTGCATTTGCAAAAATATTAAATGCACTTTCATACTCTTGCATACTTTGACGTATAGATACTTTCGCTTTAGCATTTATCGCAAGTGCATTGAGTCTTTTAAGTAACTTAGCATAATTTTTGGCATGTTTTTGGAGATATTTTTCTTGATGTCGAATGATAAAATCTTTTTCATTTCTTCTCAACATCAATATATCGCTTAATAATTCACTATTGTTAATTTTTCTTACATCTTTTTCTGCATGATGAACAGCATCACGAAGTTTCCCTCGAAGCCCTTCTTTTTCACTCAAACCAATATCTTTGAGTTGTAGTGCTATCTGATTAAATTTTGTATTATAGATACCTAATTTATTTTGCAGATTTGAAACTTCATTTGCAGCTACATCAGAATCTTCTAGCAAATCCTGAAGCAATGTTATTTCATGCTCAAGTTTTATCATAGTCTGTTGAAATTTATCTATATACTTCAGTTTTTGACGTGCGAGAAAATCTTTTTCATTTCTTCTCTCTTGAAGTATAAGAACTTCAACCGAAGCAAGACTTTCTTTAATGTTAGCAAGTCTTAGTTGCGTATTATTTATTTTCCAAGAAAGAAAAACAACGACTATCATACCAAGCATACTCATGAGTAGTACAAAGAAAAGTCGCTGTTTTATAGTAAGTGCATGAAACATTTTTAACCTCTGTGTGAATTATATCAAAAAAAATAATCTCTATAGTGAATATTACATAAAAATTATCTTTTGCTCCATCCTAGCGAAAAAGAATGAAGACTTTATGAAGATTTGTTCACTTTATACCCTATCCCACGTACATTTTGTATAAACTCTTTTGTGCCTAATTTTTTACGTAGATTTTTTATATGGACATCTACTAAGTTACTATGTTTCACATTATAGTTATCTTTGTTTATATGTTCACTCAGTTGATAACGGGTTAAGACCTGATTTGGGTTTTGCATAAAGAGTTCTAAGAGGTCAAACTCTGCAGCTGTGAGTTGTACTGCAAGTTCTTCTACAAAAACAGTGCGGCTCACTAAATCAAGCCGTACAGGAGCGATAGTTAAAGAAGAGACTTTTTGTGAACTCTCACGGCGTAGTAAGGCGCGCATTCGTGCTAAGAGTTCGACAGAGGAGTAAGGCTTACACAGATAATCATCTGCTCCACTATCTAAAACCGCTACCCTATCATCAATGGCAGCATTCGCTGAGAGCATTAAGACAGGAGTCTCAATCTCCAAATCTCGTAACTCTTTTAAAAGAGTCAGCCCATCCCCATCTCCCAAATTCCAATCAAGTAGTATAAGCAAATACGCATTTTTATCAATATACTCTTGTGCTTCTTTGTATCCAAAAGCGATATCGCAACTATATTTTTCACTCTTTAAAAGTTGGGCTAACTGTTTTGCTGTCATAGTATCATCTTCTACGATTAAAATATTCATAACATTCCTTCTAAATCTTCAAGTGGGGCAGAGAGAAGTCCTCTAAACTGTGTTTTATTAAAAGTTTGTTGGCGTTTAGCAAGCTGAGCAGTATGTGTGATTATATTTTCAAGCATCTGTTCTTGTGTTACTTTAGCATCCAAATACTCTAGGACTTCCACTATCCCAATAGCTCCCATAGCATGTGGTAAACGAGTGTATTTTTGCTCTAAATAACTGACCTCATCGACTAAACCTTTGTCATACATTTTATATGTACGCGTTCGAATCCTCTCTCGTAAAACATCACGACTCACTTCTATGTTGTAAATCGGCAAATCTTCAATAATTTTTTGTGGCGGATTCGCTAAAAACCACTCTGTAGGACTCATCTGAGATGCCTCATAAATGAGTAAAACTTTTTCTATTCTATAGCTATCATTTGGAGCAATTTTTTGCATATATTCTGCATCTATCTCTGATAAATCTTTATAAGTTTGTTCTAAATTTTTGAGTCTATTTTGCACTCTTTTTTGTATATCAGGTGTCAGTATTGGAATCACCGATAAACCATCGATTAAAGATTTGAGATAAAAAGAAGTCCCTCCAACAATGACAAGATTTTTGCCACTTTTTTGACACTCTTTAAGGGTACTTTTATATAAATCTCTTAAAATATCTACACTAAAATATGCATCAGGGGAAAGCACATTTACGCCAAAATGCTTGACCTTTGAAAGTTCTTCTTTAGAAGGTTTTGCACTCACTATGTCAATCTCTTTATAGATACTCAAAGAGTCTATAGAAAAAATATTTGCATTCATTTTTTGCGCTACTTTGAGTGCTAAATCACTTTTCCCCGATGCCGTTGGTCCAATAATTGCCAGTTGTTTCATGCTACAATTATATCATTTTAAAATAACTTTGGGTAAAATAAGGAAAAAGAATATCCAAGGGAAGAAAGATTGCATAAATTCATCAAAAAAGCAAAAGATTTTAACGAATTAGTGATGTTTGAACACTCCATCTTTTCATTGCCTTTTATATTTATCGCAATGGTTGTCGCAGCAGATGGTTGGTTTGGTTTCGAGCTTTTAATTTTAGGAGTGGGGGCAGCACTCACTGCACGTAACTTTGCGATGGGTGTCAACCGCTATGCTGACCGTGACATCGATGCACAAAATCCTCGTACGGCAAACCGTCCTAATGTTGATGGGCGACTTGATGCTACCAGTATGTTGCTTTTTATTGGTGTGAATGCACTTGTTTTTATTATGATTGCATTTATGATTAATCCACTTGCATTTACTTTGAGTATTCCTATTTTACTTGTTTTAGGTTCTTACTCATATTTTAAACGTTTTTCATCTTTAGCCCATGTTATCCTCGGTATCTCCTTAGGGCTTGCTCCTATCGCTGGGGTTGTTGCGGTTTTAGCAACCATTCCCCCATGGTCAGTTCTTTTGAGCCTTGGGGTTATCTTTTGGGTAGCTGGTTTTGATTTGCTCTACTCCTTGCAAGATATGGACTTTGATAAGGAGAAAAATCTCCACTCCATTCCCTCAGAGTTTGGAGCGAAGGCAACACTCTTTATCTCTGCCCTATTCCATGGACTCAGTGTCATCTTTTGGCTTCTTTTTGTCTGGGTAGCAGGGCTTGGATTTTTTGCATTTGTCGCTGCGTTTGGAAGTGGTTTTGTTTTGGCTTATGAGCAGTACTTAGTCCGAAAAGATTTTACACAAATAGACCGTGCATTTTTTACCGTCAATGGCTATTTAGGCATCGCTTTTTTTGCACTCATCATTCTAGACAAGGTTTTATAGCATGAGTTCACCGCGTTTAGTTCCTGCACCTATCAGCCTTGTTTTTAGTGAAGCTTCCCAAAACAAAGAACTCTTTGAGCGAGAGTATCATCAACTCAGTGAGTCTGATGAAAATGCCATACAACAGTGGCTTAAACTTGCAAAAGCAAGAGGTGAAACTTCGGACACAGACCCTGTCTTACTCCAACTCATAGTAGAGTTACATAACAAGATAGATGCCCTTGAAATGTTTTTAAAAGATGAACAACCCGTACGTGTTTCACTCACAAATGCCGCCAATATTGATGCCATAGGCTTTGAGCATTTTCACATTGCCGAGCCACTTTTTAGTAAAGGCACACTCTATTATGCCCGCATAGAAATGCCTGTGCATCCCAAACGTGATGTAGGTGTTTTTATGATGGCGTTGAGCGACACACTTGCAGAGTTTCATAAAATCCACGAAAGAGACGAAAAAGAGTGGGCTGCCTATATGACGGCAAGAGAACGTGTACTCATCCGTGAAATGAAAGAGAAAAAATCGTGACTCTCCCATCCATAGACCTGTCTCAATTTCATCTTGAGTATGTTGTCATCTTGATGGCAGGCATTATTCTCTATCTTTTGTACTATGTTTTTACCAAAGATGCAAGCTACACAAAGAACATCCGCTCTGTTGCCTCCGTTGCAGAAGATTTAAACCGTGAAATCTTTTATCTTAAAAAAAAACTTGAAGAGACCCAAAAAAATATAGCAAAAAACTCACAACGCATGAATGATAGTGAAATATATGAAGAGATTGAACGCAGTGTATATGATTTGATAAATCCTTTTTCACAAGGGATGAAACAACTCCAAGAAAACATTAACTATATTGAATCCGAACTGAGTTCTCGAGTTGCAAATCTTGAAAGTGGGGTAAAACAGATTTCCATTCCTGCCTCTGTTCATGGAAATGATGATGAGAAGATTATCTCTTTGTTTAAACAGAGTGTCTCCATCGAAACTATATCGCGCGAGTTACACATCTCAAAGCCAGAAGTTGAGTTTGTCCTTAAAATCAACCAACTGCAGTAAGGCTTCCCTATGATTGCAGATAGAAGATTATTTACGCTTGTTGCCATTTTGATTGGCATAAGTATCATTCTGTCTTACTCACTTTCTGTCTATGCTACTTTACTTTTTGATACAAGTGAATTTCACTTTGCACTCAGACAAGCTATCTTTGGAGTACTTAGCTTAAGCATCATGTTTGTACTGTCACTTTTAAATCCTGACAAATGGCTCACACCCATTGGTTTTACCCTCTTTCTAGGCTCCTTGGCACTTATGATTGCCATGCCTTTTTTACCTGCCAGTTTAGTTTCAGAAGTCGGTGGAGCAAAACGCTGGATTAAAGTTGCAGGATTTTCTTTAGCACCTGTAGAATTTTTTAAAGTTGGTTTTATCTACTTTTTAGCATGGAGTTTCTCACGTAAACTTGGCTACCATCAAAATATGGGACTTTTAAGAGAATTTCAACGCTTCATTCCTTATGGAGTTATTTTTGGTGGGGCAATGGTTATTATCGCATTTTTACAAAAAGATTTAGGACAAGTAGTTGTTTTAGGACTCACACTTTTGTTTATGCTTATCTTTGCAGGGAGTAGTTTTAAATTTTTTATTAGTATTCTAGGGGGAATCTTCACAGCGGTAGTTATCTTTATTGTCACGGCACACCATAGAATCCTTCGTATCAAATCATGGTGGTCACTTGCGCAAAATTCTGTCCTTGGTCTTTTACCTGACTCTATCGCCGATAAACTCAGAGTCCCTGTCGAAGTCGTCCCATATCAGATTGGTCACTCCCTCAATGCTATCCATAATGGTGGACTGTTTGGGGTGGGTCTTGGCAATGGTACTTTTAAACTTGGATTTTTGTCCGAAGTACATACTGACTTTGTTTTAGCAGGTCTTGCCGAAGAATTTGGTTTTTTTGGTGTGCTTATTGTCGTTGTAATTTTTCTACTGATTTTACACCGCATTTTTAAAATTGCTAACCGTTCAAAAGAACAAACACTCTATCTTTTTAGCATAGGCATTGGGCTTATTTTAGCCTTTTCCTTTATGGTCAATGCCTATGGAATCAGCGGAATAACTCCCATCAAAGGACTCTCTGTCCCTTTTTTAAGTTATGGAGGTTCTGCGATGCTAGGTGCTGCCTTTGGCATAGGTATGGTACTTATGGCTTCAAAAAAAGCAAACATGGAAAAAGGAAAACTTAAATGAGATTATGTATAACAGGTGGCGGCACGGGAGGACATCTTATGATAGCGCAGGCTCTCCTAGAAGCCGCAAAAAAAGAGGGGCATGAACTTATCTTTATAGGTTCAACACATGGACAAGATAGAAAATATTTTGAAAACAATAGTGACTTTGCTCATGTCTATTTCTTACCAACGACAGGTGTTGTCAATCAAAAAGGTTTAGGAAAATTCAAAGCCCTTTTGAAAATTCTCAAAGCTTTTTTTATCTCTCGTAAGCTCTTAAAAAAACATCAGATAGAGGCTACATATAGTGTCGGTGGCTTCTCAGCAGCTCCTGCAGCATTTGCAACACTTAGCAAAAAAATCCCACTCTATATTCATGAACAAAATGCTGTCACAGGACGACTCAATGCCATTTTAAAACCCTATGCAAAAAGTTTTATCTCTGCTTATGATACAAACTCCTCCGTACAAGGCTATCCCGTCAAAGAGGTTTTTTACAAAAATGCACGAGTAAGAAAAACATTAGAGTGTATCATCTTTTTAGGAGGAAGTCATGGGGCGAGAGCTATCAATGACTTAGCACTTAGTGTGGCTCCAGAGTTAGTAAAACGCAAGATTACCATCATACATCAAGCAGGTGAAGCAGATTTTGAACGGGTGAAGAGTGCTTACAAAGCGCAAGACATAGATGTAGAACTTTATGCCTTTACACACGAACTCGACAAACTCATTAGTCGTGCAGATTTAGCTGTTTCTCGAGCTGGTGCTTCGACACTTTGGGAACTCACAGCCAACGGATGCCCAGCACTTTTCATCCCCTACCCTTATGCTGCAGGTGATCATCAGTTTCACAATGCTACCTTTATACTCAAAAATAAGATGGGCTGGTGCCAACGAGAAAAAAGTGACTTAAAACAGCAACTTTTAGCGATTTTAAAGGAACCTTTAAAAGAAAAAAGCAAAAAATTACTTTCCTATGGTACAATAAATGTCGCTTCTCAAATGATACAAGAAGTACAAAAGGATTTTACACATGCATGAACTCGCACAACTTTTAGTAGATGCCATCTCTGATTGGGGGTATCTTGGTATTTTTATAATGATGGCCATTGAGTCCTCTTTTATCCCTTTTCCTAGTGAAATTGTTCTTATCCCTGCTGGGTACTTAGCCTCTCAAGGAGAGATGAGTATAGTACTTATTATGCTCGTAGCACTTGCAGGTTCTATGGTTGGTGCATTTACAAACTACTATCTTGCCCTCACTTTAGGACGGAAGTTTTTACTCCGTTATGGAAAATACTTTTTCATCAAAGAAGAAGCCCTTTTAAAAATGGAAAACTTTTTTGAGAAACATGGACATATCTCCACTTTTAGTGGTCGTCTCATCCCTGGGATTCGTCAACTTATCTCTATTCCCGCTGGTTTAGCACGAATGAATCTCGCACAATTTTCACTCTTTACAGCCTTAGGTGCTGGGATTTGGGCATTAGTGCTTGTCCTTCTTGGATATATTATCGGAGAAAATCAAGCCTTGATTGCAGAGTATTTACATCAAATCACACTTGGAGTTGTCGTTACCTTGGTTTTTGTAGGTATCGCATACTATTTTTACCAAAAAAAGAGAGCTTAATAGATGAAGGAGCAAATGAGTTATATGTTTCAAACGGGATTTCTTGGAACTCGCGCACCATTTTTTATGGATTTTGTAACTTTGATTGTGGTTTTCTTACCGCTTATCGTATTTGCTTCCATTCTTCTTGCAAGAAAGGGGCATTATATTTTACATGCCCTCACACAAAATCTTATCTTTATCGTGGCACTTATAGTCATTGGCTACTTTGAACTAGGCGTGCGTGTGGGTGGTGGATTTGATGCTTTTATGCAAGGCAGTGGTGTTTCACCTACCTATGCTTCTATCGTTCTCGTCTTGCATATCCTCATCGCACTTGTCATGCTTTTTTACTGGATACTTACAGTACTCAATGCAAATCTACACTTCAAAAGGGGTCTCATCCCTGGAGTAAAATCAAGACACCACAAACTCTTAGCAGCCAAAACATTTATTGCCATTGTTTTTACCTCTTTTAGTGGTATTTGGGTTTATCTTTTACTTTTTGTTTATTAAGGAATATATATGTTAGAAATCAACCAAGAAGCACCTTCATTTTGTTTACCAAATCAAGATGATGTCGAGATATGTTCTCGTGATTTAAAAGGCAAATGGATTGTCCTTTACTTTTATCCTCGTGACAATACACCAGGGTGTACAACAGAAGCCTGTGAGTTTACCGAGGCAGCACCAGATTTTTCAGAACTTGATGCCATCATCCTAGGTGTGAGTGCAGATAGTACAAAAAAACACCGTAATTTTATAGAAAAAAAAGAGCTAGGTATCACACTTTTAAGTGATGAAAGTACAAATATGATGCAAGAGTATGGTGTTTGGCAACTCAAAAAGAATTATGGTAAAGAGTATATGGGGATTGTACGAACAACCCTTATCATAGACCCGCAAGGGATTATAAAAGCCATCTTTGAAAAAGTACGAGTGAAAGAACATGTAGCAAAAGTACAAGCGAAACTTCAAGAGTTGCAAGCCTAAGGTATGCTCAACACTTCTTTACATCATTATTAAAACTAAGCTTCCCAAATCCATGTAGTTTACTCTTTGCACAGATAAGAGCATCTATAAAATCAATATTTTTGGCTTATGCAATAGTGAGTGTTCCATATAATTTAGTTATGTTATTGTGTATCAGCTGTTTAGAAAAACTAAACATTAAAATCATAAAATATTAATCATGGCTTAGATATACTAAAGAAATGAAAATTAATAGAGGAATATACTTGTTTAAAATATCACAAAGAAGATACTTAGGTAATAAAAATAGTATTTTACCATTTATTGATAATATAATTAAAAATGAAATTGGTCATTTTAATTCATTTTGTGATATTTTTTCAGGTACTGGAGTCGTTGGTAACTACTTCAATAAAAAAGACAATACAATTATTTTTAATGATTTACTTTATCATAATTTTGTATCAATAAATGCTTTTTTAAATAAAGATAAATTTAATAAAGATAAATTATTTTTCTAATAATTTTGGAGATAGATATTTTTCTAAACAAAATGCAATTAAAATTGGATTCATAAGAGAAGAAATTAGAAATTTATTTATACAAGATAAGATAAATTTAAAAGAAAAATTTATCTTATTAACATCATTGAATTATTCAATTGATAGAATTGCTAATACTGTTGGACACTATGATGCATATATTAAAAAAGATTTAAAAGACTTAAAGTTTGAAATGAAACTTATCAGTACAAATACTGAAAAAAATTTACATAATAAGATTTATAATAAAGATGCAAATCTCTTAATTAGAGATATAGAATGTGATATTTTGTATCTTGACCCACCGTATAATTCAAGACAATATAGTGATGCATATCATTTATTAGAAAATTTATCTTTATGGCAAAAACCTGAAGTTTTTGGAGTAGCTAAAAAATTTGATAGAAGTAAAATTAAAAGTGAATATTGCAAAGTAAATGCCTCTATTTTATTTGATGATTTAATTCAAAATGCAAAATGTAAATATATACTTTTGTCATACAACAATATGGGAAATAATGGAAATGGCAGAAGTAATGCAAAAATAAGTGACGAACAAATAATGAAAAGTTTATCAAAGCGAGGAAAAGTTAAAATTTTTGAGCAAGACTATAAAGAATTTAATACTGGCAAAGAAAAAAGAAATGACAATAATATTTTATATAATGTAAATATAAGGATTGCAAGTTGAGTAAAATACAAATATTATCAAATACTAATTTTCAACTTGAAAAAGTAATTAAAAATGAATTAATAGAAGCTGACACAGTTAGAATAGCTGTAGCTTTTTTGAAAAAGACTGGTTTAGATTTAGTAAAAAAACAATTAGACTTTGCATTGTCTCAAAAGACAAATATTGAATTTATAGTTGGATTAGATTTTAAAACCACAGATTATAAAGCACTAAATGAATTAGAAAAAATTAAACAAAAAAATGAAACTTTTAAGTACTATTGTTTTGGAGATAAGGCAGATAATTATAATTCATTAATTTTCCATCCCAAAATATATTTATTTAATTCAAAAAATAAATATATTTCAGTCGTTGGTTCATCTAATTTTACAGGCGGTGGATTATCTACCAATTTTGAAGTGAATACTGTATTTCAAGAAACAAATAAAAGTTATCAATATTTTTCTCAATTAGAAGCTATTTATAAAGAAATAAAATTTCAAGATTCAATTTTTATACCTAACAATGATTATTTAGATAGATATTCATTAACAAGAAAAGAGATTGAAGAATTTGGTAAAAAAGCACTTGAGTCAAATACAATAAAAGATGAAATCAGAATTTTACAAAAACAATCTTTAGACCTAGAAGGCACTATTCCGTCATTGAAAAAAATTATTATTGAATTTATGAAATCAAATTTGAGTAATAAATTTAATATCAAAGATATTTATGTTTATTGTGAAAAGTATATTATAAAACATAATTTACAATATAAATTTCAATCTAAAGATTTTAGGGCTACAATAAGAGGTGAATTGAATAAACATGAATTAGAAAGTAAGCATAAAGATAATATGCAACTTTTTAAAAGAGTGAATAAAGGGTTTTACTCTTTGTCGGCAAATGGATTAATATATGAAAAAAGATAATAGCTTATACACATTAAAAGAGTGGTATGACAACAAAGAAACTTCTGCAATTGATTTAACAGAAGAGCAGTTTTATGAGTTGTTAGATTTTTTAGATTTTGAATTAAAATTACAAGAGTTAGAAAATGGTATAATAATATATTTTTTAAAAGATTTACAGGGTGGTAATTTAGGGAATATAGAACAAAATATATTTTATTGTAAATATGATAAGAAATCTAAATATGGTATTTATAAACAACGAGAAAATAAAGAAAATTGGCTTGAAATTAAAGATTCAATTATTAGTAGATTAGAAATTTATTTGTATGATTATTTTGTAAGGGATAAACTTTATGAATAGCTTGACACTAAAAGATGAACTAACAGATTTTTTATTATACACTACACCAAATAGTGATGTAAAAATAGAAACATATTTACATAATGAAACTTTGTGGTTACCTCAAAAAAGAATAGCAGAACTTTTTGGAGTACAAAGACCTGCTATAACTAAACACTTAAGAAATATATTTGAAAGTGGAGAGTTAGAGGAAAATTCAGTTAGTTCCATTTTGGAACATACTGCTGAAGATGGAAAAAACTATCAAACTAAATATTATAATCTTGATGCTATTTTATCAATTGGTTATCGTGTAAATTCTTCAAAAGCTACACAGTTTAGAATATGGGCTACAAAAATATTAAGAGAGTATATCATCAAAGGCTTTGCCATGGATGATGATAAAATGAAAAATGGTAAATATTTTGGTAAAAATTATTTTAGAGAACTACTTGAACGCGTTCATTCAATTCGTACAAGCGAGAGAAGAATATATCAACAAATAACAGATATATTTTCAGAGTGTAGTATAGATTATGATAAAAATTCACAAATAACAAAAAACTTTTATGCAACAGTTCAAAATAAATTTCATTTTGCTATAAGTGGATATTTCGATTATATTGAAAGAATTATAAAAAATAATACAACTTTTACAATGGAAGGTTTATCAAATTCAGTAAATAAATTTCTTGAATTTAATGAATATAAAATACTTGAAAATAATGGAACTGTATCAAGAAGTCAAGCAGAGCAAAAAGCTTTTAATGAATATGAAGAGTTTAATAAAATTCAGAAAATAGAATCTGATTTTGATAAAGAGATGAAAAGAATTTTAAAAAGTGAAAAGTAACATCCAAGTAATTTTTGCAGACCCACCATACAATTTATCAGGCAATGGATTAAAGTCAAAAAATAGTAAAACTGGTGGAGAGTTTACGATGGTAAATGAAGATTGGGACAAAATGGGAGAAGCCGACTTTATTAATTTTACTAATGAATGGATAAAAGCTAGTAAAAAAATTTTAAAACTAAATGGTTCATGTAGTTATCATAATATGGGTGAATCAATGATGAGTTTAAAAGCTAATGGTTTTGAAGTTAAAAATATCATAACTTGGAATAAGTCAAATGCTATGCCAAACCTTACAAGAAGGGTTTTAACACATACTACGGAATTTGTACTATGGGCAGTAAAAGGCAAAGGATGGATTTTTAATTATGATAAATTAAAAGAACTTAATCCTAATAAAAAACAAGATGGAACAGATAAACAAATGAGAGATATTTGGACTATGCCTCTTTGTCAAGGTAAAGAAAGACTAAGAGATGAAGATGGAAAAAAAGCACTTCATCCAACACAAAAACCAGAAGAACTTTTAAAAAGAATAATACTAGGATTTTCAAATGAAAATGATGTAATATTAGATCCATTTGCAGGAAGTGGAACAACACCGTATATTGCAAAAAAATATAATAGAAATTTCATAGCAATTGAAAAAGAGTAGCGGTTAAACAAGAAAATCAAATATCACTAAGTGGAGAAGAAGAGTATAATACTGGATTACTAAACTTTGATGTCAATTTTCGTAACAAGCCTAACTTAAACAAACTTTCTGTATAATTCCCCGATTTTTCTTTTATCAAGAAAATATTCACAGATTATGTCAAAAGTTAGTGCAAACCACTTTTTAGTGGTCATTGTCCGACATTCTCGAAGCCAACTAACAAAACTCTGGTTTGAAAAACAACCTTTAAGGATACCCTATGGTAACTATGAAAGACCTCTTAGAATGTGGTGTACACTTCGGACACCAAACTCGTCGTTGGAACCCAAAAATGAAAAAATACATCTTTGGTGTTCGTAAAAACATTTATATTATTGATTTACAAAAAACTTTACGTTATTTCCGTAACACATATAAAATCGTTATGGATGCTGCTGCTGAAGGGCAAACTGTTCTTTTTGTTGGTACAAAAAAACAAGCGCGTAACTCTGTAAGAGAAGCAGCGATTGCTTGTAACATGCCTTATGTAGATAACAGATGGTTAGGTGGTATGCTTACAAACTTCCCAACTATTCAAAAATCTATCCGTAAACTTGATGTAATTACTGAGATGCAAGAAAATGGGCAAATTGATTTACTTACGAAAAAAGAAGCATTAATGCTTTCTCGTAAAAAAGAAAAACTTGAAATGTATTTTGGTGGTATTCGTAACATGAAAACACTTCCAGATATGTTGTTTGTTGTTGATGCAGTAAAAGAGCATATTGCTGTTTTAGAAGCAAGATGTTTAAACATCCCTATCGTTGCACCACTTGACACAAACTGTGACCCTGACCTTATTGATTACCCAATCCCAGGAAATGATGATGCAATCCGTTCTATCCAACTTTTCTGTCGTGAAATGACTGCAGCAATTAACGAAGGTAAAGCGTTAAAAGATGCACCAGCTGAAGAAGAGCAAACTGAAGAAGTAGCTGAAGCACCAGCAACAGCAACAGAGGAAGCATAATCATGGCAGCAGTTACAGCAGCAATGGTAAAAGAGTTGCGTTCAGCAACTGATGCACCGATGATGGATTGTAAAAAAGTTCTTGTTGAAGCTGATGGAGACATGGCAAAAGCAACAGAACTTTTAAAAGAACGTGGTATCGCTAAAGCAGCAAAAAAAGCAGATAGAGTTGCAGCAGAAGGTCTTGCGGGACTTAAAATTGCTGATGATTTTTCTAAAGCTACAGTTATAGAAATCAACTCAGAAACTGACTTTGTTGCACAAAATGAAGGTTTCCAAAATCTTGTTAAAGATGCTACAGAAGAGATTTTCACAAATCAGCCTGCAGATGTTGCAGCATTTACTGCTTCTCCATTTGGCGCAAAATTTCAAGAAGAAGTTATCAAAATTGGTGAAAAAATTGAACTCCGTCGTTTTAACACTTTAGAAGCAGATGCTACAACTTCTTTAAATGCTTATATTCACTCGAACAACCGTATTGCCGTTATCGTTACTGCAAAATGTGATAGTGAAAAAACTGCTGAAGGGATGAGACCTTTTATGAAACAAGTTGCTATGCATACGTCTGCAATGAAACCAACAACACTTTCATACAAAGATTTTGATGCTGAGTATGTAGCAAGTGAGACTATTGGTCGTATTGAAGTTATCAAAAAAGAAAATGAAGAACTCGTACGCTTAAAGAAACCTCTTAAAAATGTACCACAATACATCTCTATGAGTCAACTTACAGAAGAAGTTTTAGCACAAGCTGAAGCAGATATCAAAGAGACTTTAAAAGCACAAAACAAACCAGAAAAAATTTGGGACAAAATCATCCCAGGTTCAATGGCTCGTTTTATCTCAGACAACACAACTTTAGATAAAGAACAAGCATTGCTTGACCAAAACTTTGTTTTAGATGAGAAAAAAACTGTTGCTCAAGCAGTAAGTGATGCAGCTAAAGCTCTTGGTGGAACTGCAGAAATCACTGCATTTGTTCGCCTTGAAGTAGGTGAAGGTATCGAGAAAAAAGAAGACGATTTCGCAGCGGAAGTTGCTGCACAAATGGGTTAAGCACTTCGCTTGCCCATGAACTTACTCCAAGCCACTCAACTCTCACACACCTTTGAATGTGAACTCTTTTCAAATGTATCTTTAGAACTCAACAAACACGAATCTATCGCTATCGTGGGAATGAGTGGTAGTGGAAAATCAACTCTTTTACATATCTTATCAAGCCTTCTCAAACCAAATCAAGGTAAAGTGAAGATACTTGGTAAAGATATTTACACACTTAAAAATGCAGACTTAGCTGCACTCAAACGCAACTCTCTTGGTCTTGTTTTTCAATCACACTATCTTTTTAAAGGTTTTAGTGCCTATGAGAACTTAGAAGTCTCCAAACTTTTATCACAACAAAATATAGATGAAACACTCCTCCATCGTTTACAGATTCATGAATGTATTCACCAAAAAGTAACTGAACTCTCAGGTGGACAACAACAGCGTGTCTCCATAGCTCGAGTTCTTACAAAAAAGCCAAAACTAATCTTTGCAGATGAACCGACAGGTAACTTAGACACAAAAACAGCCCACGAAGTGATGCAACTTTTTTTTGAATACACCAAACTAAATGATGCGGGGATGATACTTGTGACCCATGATGAGCATCTCGCTTATCTTTGTGATAAAGTATATAAACTCAAAGATAAAGCTCTCATACAAGTCAAATAATCCTATGCAATGGGCAGTGATATTTAACGAAACAAATGTCGTCGGATTTATCTTACTCTTTTTTCGTTTTGCAGCACTCTTTCTAGCCACTCCTATCTTTTCACATAAAAGCATTCCTATGAATGTTAAAAGTGCTATGGCTTTCTTTTTTACTATTGTATTTTACAACTCAATGCCGCCGCTAAGTATCACGATTGATGTGCCGACTATTGTCATCGCAATACTCAGTGAACTTTTACTCGGTTTATCTGTAGGGATTGTTTTACAACTTGCCTACAATGTCATCACTTTTGCAGGAGGGCAAATCTCATACATGATGGGGTTTTCCATGGCAAGTGCTATTGACCCCCAATCAGGTATCTCCATGCCCATCATTTCACAATTTTTGTCTCTTATGTCCTTAATGATACTTTTTGCTTTAGATTTACACCATTGGCTACTGCTGTTTATAGATAAATCTTTAAAAACTGTTCCCTTAGGTGGATTTATCCTCGCCCCAAATATGTTTCACTATATTATTCATGCAGCTTCACATATGTTTTTAGTTGGATTTATGATTGCATTTCCTATTACTGCACTTTCATGGCTGACAGATGTTATCTTTGGTATGCTTATGAAGACTATGCCACAGTTTAATCTTCTTGTTATTGGTTTCCCTATCAAAATTATGGTAGGTTTTACAGTACTTATCGCAACATTTACTGCTACCATGTTGATAGTAAAAGGACAAATGCTAGAAGCTTTTAATGCATTAGAGATGTTATTTTAGTTTTTTTTAGCTACAATATAGAAATAATGATTTTAATTAAGAATTAAAGGTATTTGCATGAATATATTACTCCTCAATAATAACCCCGTAGTCAATAAGCTCGTAACTCTTAGCGCACAAAAAACTTCTGATAATCTTGACCTCGCTCATGTTGTTGATGATATTGCAAACGGTTCTTATGACCTTTTAGTTATAGATGACACTCTTTACGAAGAAGGTATCCTTGCACAAGTACAAGAAAAAACTTCTTATAAAAAATCGCTCCTTATCTGCTCGCGCGATATGGATGAAGTACCAGATTTTGATGAAACACTCAAAAAACCATTTTTACCTACTGACTTAGTAGAACTCTTTTCTTCTGTGGCTAAGGAAGTAGAGAGTATGAAAGACGTTACTCCGGATGAAGCAGTTGAAGAGATGCTTATCCTCGATGATTTTGGAGAAGATATTGATTTGTCTTCACCGAGTATTCTTGATGACGATGATGCACAAGAAGTAAAAGAACTCCTTGATGAGACCAGCGATGCATTTGAAGACTTCGATGATGAACTCAATTTAGATAATATTGACTTAGATGATGACTTAGAGCTTGAAGATAGTTTAGACCTTGAAGGTTTGGAAACTCCTGAACTAGAAGAAGCTTCTGTGCTTGAAGAGAGCTTAGATAGCCTTGAAGAAACAGCACCAGAAGAGATTGAAGAAGAGATTTCTTTAGATGAGATTACAGATTTGGAACTTGAAGATAGTTTAGAACTTGTAATGGAAGAAGATCCAGAGATTGAAGAACCTGCTGAACTTGAAGAGAGTTTGGAAAGCCTTGATGAAGATGAAGAAATTACTTTAGATTCAATGCCAGATTTAGAACTTGAAGATAGCCTCGACCTTGAAAATGAAACAATATCTGAGATGGAAGAGAGTCTTGAACTTGAGACAGAAGAGACTCCAGAACTTGAAGAGAGTTTAGAACTGGAAGATACAGCCCTAGATATAGAAGACCAAATTAAAACAGCTGTGAGTGAACTTAGCCCAGAAGATTTAGAAGAAGAAGTAAGCGAAGAGACACTTTTAGAGATTGCAGAAACTGAAATCAACTCTTTTGACACCTTAAATTCTAAAGACTTAAAGTTAGCTATTGGTGAAGAGGTCGAAGAAGAAGAGGAGGAGGAAGAAACAGAAGAAATTGTTGAAGAGATAGAAGAATCTGTCATTCCTCAAGAAACACCTTCTTTAGAAGAGACTAACGCAGATAATGGTGTAGAATCCCTTAAAAATCTACTGCAAGCACTTACAGATAAAAATGTAGCAGCTTCCCTCCAAGGTATGAAAATTAGTATTAACATCACTTTAGGGGATAACTCATGAGTTTCATCAATGGTGCAGTCCTTGTCTTATCTGGTCCTAGTGGTGCTGGAAAAAGTTCGCTTATCAAGAAAATTGAAGATGAGATAGGGGCATATTACTTTTCCATTTCGACGACAACACGTCCTATGCGTAAAGGTGAAACACATGGTGTTGAGTACTACTTTGTCGATAAAGAAGAATTTAAAAAAGATATAGAAGACGATATGTTTTTAGAGTATGCACTCGTTCATGGCAACTACTACGGAACCTCACTCAAACCTGTAAAAAAAGCACTAGAAGAAGGAAAACTCGTCCTCTTTGACATCGATGTGCAAGGTAATAACGCTATTACAAATAGACTCGGAGACATTACAACATCTGTTTTTATTTCACCACCAACACTCTCAGAATTAAAAAAACGTTTATATGCACGCGCTACAGATAGCGACGAGATTATCAATACTCGCTTACAAATGGCAGAACTAGAGATACAACGTGTCTCCGAGTATGATTTTTTAATCATCAACGATACACTTGATGTTGCTGCAAAGCAACTCCTTAAAATCGCACATACAGCAAGACTCAAAAAACCACTTGACCAGATAAATGATTTTGTTTATACGTGGAAAGATTTAGAAGATTAAGTAAAATTTGCTATAATTACAAAAAATTTACCTAAGGATTTTCTATGGGAATGCCTGGAACAACTGAACTATTACTCATACTTGGAATTGTCGTTTTACTATTTGGTGCAAAAAAGATACCTGATTTAGCAAAAGGTCTTGGAAAAGGTATCAAAAACTTTAAATCTGAGATGAAAGATGATGCTACAGAAGTAGCTACAGAGACTCCAAAAGAAGTTGAAACAGCACAAACAACTGCATCAACAGAAACTCCAAAATCTACAACACAAGCATAAGCTTTGAAACAACGTGTATCGGCGCTCTTGCGCGAAAAACTGGGTCGTGAGGTTGTTTTAGAAAAGCCACGTGACCGTTCTTTTGGTCACTTTGCTACACCTATTGCATTTTCACTTGCGAAAGAACTACGAAAATCTCCTATGCTTATTGCTGAAGATTTAGCGAGTTCATTTAAAGACTCTTCGGAATTTTCTAGTGTCGAATCTGTCAAAGGCTACTTAAACTTTCGTTTGAGTGAAGACTTTTTAGCAGAGTATGCAACTTGGGCTTTAGAAAACCCTACTGCATTTGCAAAACAGAAAAAAAATCAAAAGATTCTTTTAGAGTTTGTCTCTGCTAATCCTACTGGACCTTTGCATATTGGGCATGCCCGTGGTGCGGTCTATGGGGATACACTCTACCGTTTAGCAAAACACTTAGGCTATGACATAACAGCTGAGTACTATGTGAATGATGCAGGAAATCAGATAGATTTACTTGGTCTCTCCATTCAACTTTATGCCCGTGAAAATATCTTAAGTGAAATAGATGTCGAGTACCCTGAGTCATACTACAGAGGTGAATACCTTAAAGATTTAGCCAATGGTGCAAAAGAACATTTTGGCATAGAAATTCTTTCTGATGTGTCTCGTCAAAAAGAGCTTGCAATGTGGGCAAAAGATAAGGTCATGGAAATCGTCGTTGATTCTCTTGCTAACACAAACATACACTTTGATACTTTTGTCAATGAGTCTGGTCTCTATAGTGACTGGGACAGAGTCATGAAAAAAATGGGCGATAATGTTTACGAAAAAGAGAATAAACTCTGGATAAAATCTAAATCAAAAGGTGATGACCATGATAGAGTCGTTGTCCGTGATGATGGACGTCCAACATATCTCGCTGGGGATATTGTCTACCACAACCAAAAATTTGAGAGAGGCTATGACCACTACATAAACATCTGGGGAGCAGATCATCATGGTTATATTCCTCGTGTCAATGCAGCCATAGACTTTTTAGGCTATGACTCAAGTAAACTCGAAGTACTTTTAGCACAAATGGTAAGTCTTTTAAAAGATGGTGAACCATACAAAATGAGTAAACGTGCAGGAAATGTCATACTGATGAGCGATATAGTCGATGAGATAGGCAGTGATGCATTGCGTTTTATCTTTGCTTCTAAAAAAAGTGATACAGCCTTAGAGTTTGACCTTGCAGAGTTTAAAAAGCAAGATAGTTCAAACCCTATTTTTTACATTCAGTATGCACACGCTCGCATCCAAACTCTCCTCTCTAAAGCGACAGTTTCAAGAGAAGATATAGAGAATGCAAACCTAAAAAATCTCGGTGAAAATGCAGACACTTTACTTTTTGATGCGCTTTTACTTCCTGAAATTGTTGAAGATGCTTTTAGCTCTCGTCAAGTACAAAAACTGCCTGAGTATTTAAAATCACTTGCAGCCTCTTTACATAAATTTTATTATGATGTTCGTATGATTGGAACAGAAGATGAAGCAAAACTTCTCAAACTCCTTTTAGTAGTCGCATTGAGCATTAAAACGGGACTCTCTCTTATGGGAATTGAAGCAAAAGATAGAATGCTTAAAGAAGAAGAGTAAAATTACTCTGTGGGACAATAATGTCCCTTAAAGAAATATGTTATAATACTGTAATACATAATACAGAGGATTCTTGTATGCTAGCAACAGCTAAAAGTGACTTTAACGAGTACAAAAAACTTGAAAAAGATTCCGATGTGCTTATCGCAAATATTCGTGCTATTGATAATGCACGTTTCATAGAAAAGCTAGCTTCACTTACCAATAAAGAACTTTTCACCATAAAAAATTTATTAGATGAAGTCTTGGTATAACATTACCTAAAGAAGAAGCTTAGAGTTTTTTAACTCTGGGAACTGCTTCTTTACTTCCTTGGCAGCACTTTTAGGAATCTGTATCAAAATCGGATTTTTATCTTTATCTAGCCAGTAGATTATCTTTTTGAGATTACTTTCACTCATAGAGGTACACCCTACTGTCGGGATACCCTTCCTTCTTTGGATATGCATAAAGATACAAGAACCTCGGTTTTTCATCGCATTTTCATTATGGGCTACGACAATGCCATACTTATAGAGATTATCTTTACGTCGCATATGTTCAAAGCTTTTTTCATTACCACGAGCTAAAATGATTTTGTTATACTCTTTGGACTCGCTATCATCTACACAGATAAGGTTTTGAGTCGCCACTCTATATGGCATTGCTAATGTAAGATTTTTTTTATACCCAAACACACTCTTGAGCTTAAAAACACCACTAGGGGCTTTTTTGTCTCCTTCATATTTGAGAGCCTCCCCTTTTTTATGTGTGAAAGCTACTTCACCGATTCCCCACCCTAAGCCATTCTTCCCTAAGTTCACAGGTATTGTTTGAAAAACTTGTTTTCCATTTTCATAACAGGCTAATTTTGCGGTGCTTGTATTGAAATCATCACTCACAACCAGTACGATTTGTTCAGATGAAAACACTAATGTTGAAATACATAGTAAATTTAAGAAACTTTTTATCATAAAGTATGGTACTATTACTATTAAGTAATCAACCTTAAATATGGAAGAAAATATTATGAACATAAAAATACGTAGTGCAAATGAGAACGATTCTGCTTTTTTAGCAAAAATGATTTTAAAAAGTTCCAGAGCAGGAAAAAAAGATGGTATGTTTGACATTGCATTCGATATGACAGACGATGCAGATGTTTTAAACAAACTCGAAGCACTCACGAAAACAGAGGCAAAAAGTTATTGTCATTATAAAAACTTTCTTGTTGCAGAAGTTGATGGTAAAGGTGTCGGTACACTTTGTAACTATGAACCACGAATTGCTACACGGGAACAATTTCTCTTAGCACTCAAAGAACTTGGCTGTAATGATAAAGCGGCTGAACGTCTTGAAGTGTTTTACACTTGTGAATTTGACCTCAATAACCGAACATTGATGTTTGACTTCATGGAAGAAGAAGAGGGATTTTTAGATGTTGGTATCTTAAAAGCACTCACACAAAAGAGTCTTTTAACCGCTCGTTTGAAAGGCTATAGAATAGCACAAACTATCATAGAGATAGGTTCTCTCGAAGCGGAGCTTTTTTACAAAAAACTGGGCTTTAATGTAGTGCAAACAAAAGAGTGTGAATTGTATCAAGAAACATTTGGTCGCCTTGGACTTATGCTGCTTGAAACTGAGTTCTAAGGCATACGCTCATAGAACTCACATATCTCGTACTCCTTCCTTCACTACTTGCGATTGGATTAGCTCTCTACACAAAAAATGTCAATATTTCTCTCTTGAGTGGTGTCCTCTTAGGCACACTCATTCTTCATGATTTTCATTTTATAGACTCGCTGTATGCAATTTTCAATCTTTTTAACACACTTTTACATGAAGCATGGATTCTCAAAACTTTAGCTTTTGTTATCTTAGCTGGCTCGATTATAGCACTCATAGAAAAAAGTGGCGGAGTGAATGGCTTTGTAGAGTATGTTTTACATACAAAATCCCTTGTCAAATCAGAACGCTCTGCACTTTTTTTAAGTTATTTTCTTGGGGTGGTTATTTTCGTCGAGACATCTATTACCGCTTTAGTTTCGGGAGCTGTTGGAAAACCATTATGCGATAAGTATAAAATCCCCCATGCAAAGCTCGCGTTTATCTGTGACTCAACCTCTGCACCCATTAGTTCGCTCATCATCTTAAATGGCTATGGTGCTTTACTTTTAGGGCTTATCAACACACAAATCTCTTTAGGCTATATCGATGGAAATGCAAGTGCCATGCTCATCACAACACTCAAGTATAATTTTTATGCTATCTTTGCACTCCTTGTGAGTTTTGCTTTTATCTATTTTTCTTTCGATATTGGTCCTATGAAAAATGCACGCTATTTACCTGAAAAAGCACTCAATCGTAACAAGCACAATGCAAGTATGTTTTATATGCTTTTACCTGTACTTCTGATGATAGTTTTTGTTTTTGTTTTTCTCTACCTTACTGGGAATGGAGATATTTTAAAAGGGAGTGGTTCAAGTGCTATTTTTTATACTATGCTGACAACACTCTTTTTCACCTTTGTTTATTTCATTGGGACAAAAAACATGACACTCCGCACATGGTCTCACACGGCTTATAGTGGAGCAAAGCATTTTGTCTCTATCTCTTTTATCTTACTCTTTGCATTTGCGATGGGGAATGTCACGGGAGAGTTACAAACAGGTGTATATCTCTCTTCTTTTGCAAGTTCTAAGCTCGATGTTTCTCTTTTGGGGGCGGTTATATTTTTACTAGCGGCTCTCATCTCATTTTCTACAGGAACATCTTGGGGTACTTTTTCTATTATGATGCCCATTGCCGTGCCTATGGCTGCCACAATGGATGCGAACATTGCACTTGCTATCGGTGCAGTCATTAGCGGTGGAGTTTTTGGAGACCACTGTTCTCCCATCTCAGATACCACCATCATCTCTTCTATGGCAGCAGACTGTGAAGTCGTCGAGCATGTTCAAACACAACTCCCCTATGCCCTCATCAGTGGAGGGTTAGCACTTCTTGGATTTCTAGCGGTTCCTATACTCTTTTAAGGTACTTATCGAGTTCTACTTCAAGCATTTTATTCTCGATTGGTTTTGCTACAAAACCATCCATCCCAACACTTAAAAACATCTTCTTATCTGCTTCTAGCGCACTGGCTGTCAGTGCGATGATAGGTGTGCTTTGTAAGTTTTTCTCTTTCTCATACGCTTTAATCTGCTTCATAGCCTCTATACCATTCATATTTGGCATATTTTCATCCATCAGCACCATATCAAAATTACCCTCTTTAAACTTAGCTACGGCTTCCACACCATCATTTGCAAGCGTAAAATCAATCCCATAATCCATCATAAGGAGTTTTATAAGCATTTGGTTGGTCTTATTATCTTCAGCGATAAGCACACTCCCCTCATACTCAATCTCTTCTTCTTCCACAACTTCTTCTTGTTTTTCTTGTAGTTTTTGCACACCTGTTGCATCAATAGCATTCACAATCTCTTTAGGAGTAAAGGGAGCATAAAGAGCATGAACATGCTCAATATTTGCTAATTGCACTTGCGTTGTTTTTAAAAGTGCAATGGCTGGAATCTTTGCTCTTATGATTGCATCATTATAAGCTTCATCTGGGGCAAAAAAGAGGACATCGTAGCCATCAGGGGTATATGCATCTATTTCTACGATATTTTCAATGCCAAAGGCTTGTAGATAGTTACGAAGTAATTTGAGTCGTGTTTGACATACCTCATAATCATTTAAAATTGCAAAACGAATATCTTTTAAAACTTTTGTTTCAAAATATTGTAAAGGTTTTTCTTCTATCACATCACAAGGAATACTTAAAGTAAAAGTCGAACCTTTATTTATTTCACTCTCTAGTGTTAATTTTCCATTCATTAATTCTGCTAAATTAGAAGAGATAGAGAGTCCGAGTCCTGTTCCTCCATAAGTTCTCGTTGTAGAACCATCTGCCTGTGTAAATGCAGAAAAAACTTTCGCCTGATTCGATTGAGAGATACCTATACCACTATCACGAACACCGATGATAAGTTGCCCATTTGTATATAAAACAGTCACTTTGATTTCACCAAAATCAGGGGTAAATTTAATCGCATTTGAAAGCAAATTTGAGACTATCTGTTTTACTCTTGTTACGTCTACATTTAAAAGTTCTGGTATTTGCGGGTCTATGAAAGTCGCATACAGTAAATCTTTTTCAAAGGCTTTTGAAGCAAAAAGGCTGACTACATCACTCATAGATGAAACAACATCGGTTGGATGTTTATCGATGATAAATTTTCCACTTTGAATTTTTGAAAAATCCAAAATATCATTAATAATCGTCAGCAAAGATTTTCCACTCTCATCAATTACCCGTACATACTCTAAATGTTTCTCGTTAGTCAGTTGCTTTTTTAAGATAGCCACAAATCCAAGGATACCATTGAGAGGTGTACGGATTTCATGTGACATATTGGCTAAGAACTCATCTTTCATAACCTGTGCTTGAATCGCTTCATCTCTTGCTTTTGTAACAGTATCTACTTGATTTTGGAGTTCTAAAGTTTGTTCAAAAACCTTGTCTTCTAAGGAAGTATTGAGTCTTTCAAGCGAATCTGTTTGTTCTTTTATCTTTGCACTAATCAACTCCATCAATTCTAAAAAAACTTTTTTGAGTTCAACGAGATTCGGATTTCGTGGCTCAAAATAGGGTCTCTCAGAAAAATCCCCCTCTTTCATCATCAGCACGATTTGCGTCACTTCATTGATAAAATCAGAATCATCTTCTAATATTTCATGTAACAAAAGCATCTGCTGATTGATATTTTTTGCCATTTGTGCAATTTCATCATTGGAGATAACATCAATACTTTTTGGTAACTCTCTTTGAAAATGCAAATATTCAAAAAACTCATTTAAACCCCTTCTAAGAAGTTGAATAGATTTTGCAATCTTATGTGAAACATAAATATTGAGTATAAGTAAAAAAAGGATGACAAAAATAGTTCCTATAACTTCCAACAAAAGATGCTGCTTCAATGTATGCTTTCGCTCTTGTAACAAGTGTGTTGTTTCTTCTAAAACATCTTCATATAAAGTATGCACAGCATTCACTTTTTTACTCGATGCTTTAAACCACTCTTCAGGAGTCATCAGAAGATAATTTAAATCTAGACTTGAAAACTCTTTATCAAAGCCCTGTACTCTTTGTTTGTATTTTGTTTTTTCTAAGATGATTTTTATATATCGGCTCTCTTGCTTCTCTCTTTTTATCGTTGCACGTATACTATATCTATCTTTTTCACTAATATCATCTTTATGTAGCAACTGTGTAACTTTTCCTCTTCTACTTGCACTTAACTCCTGAAGGGTTAAAATTTTTTCTAGCGCAAGGATATAAGAAGTGATATTTTCATTATGTGCATTCATAGGAAGGTTATAAAGTAGCTCAAGAAGTGTTTCATTAAAATTACTATAAAAACTAAAAGCATCCACATTGGAGAGGATTCCTTTATCTATTTGCTTGCGCAGTGATGGAAGATACTCTATCTGTTTTTGAAGTACTTTTACAAACTCTTGACTTAAACCACCACTATAGTTTGTTCTACTCTGAAGAAAAACTTTACTTTCCTCATCTGTTTGATGACGTGCATCTGTTAAAGATTTTTGAAAAAATGCACTTGAAGGTTCTTTAGTACTTATGCTGCTAATACCTCTTTCATATTCAAGAGCATAAAGTAAGTCTGCAGCATTATTAAAATTTTTTACTTGAGATAAAATCTTACTATTATCTTGTAAAACTTTATAATCATTGAGAACAACTTCAAACGCCAAGACAATCAAAGCCACTATTGGGATAACAATAATAAGCATTTGCTTTTTTTGGATTGTCAGTTGCATAGAGGTTTCCTCTTATAAAGTAATCGTGTCCATCAAGCACTTCACCGCATCTAAATGCCCTTGATAATCAAAACTCGTATCATTTGCTTTTGCAGATAATTCCATATCTTTAGTCATCTCATAAAGTTCATTTAAACGCAGATTTCCAGCACTTCCTTTGATAGCATGGGCTTGTGCTGCTAAAGCAGTAAAATCATTTGAAGTGATTGCATTTTGCACTTGTTCTATAGCACTGCCTGCCTCTTCTACAAAACTTGCTAAAAGCATAGGCATATGTTTTGGTTTTAAACCGATTGCTGCTGCCATTTCCTCATAATTTAGATTTGTGTAGTCGCCTGATAAAATTGCCATTGTTTTTCCTTATATTTGCTGTGAAAATATTGTAACATAATTTCGCTACATTTACTTCCAATCGATATACTTTCATAAAAAAAAGGAACCTTATGTCCAACATTATCGTTTTAGCACTCCTTGGAGCAATGTTTTACTATATTTTTAAAAGTTATACAAAATACGAAAGCTACTCAAAAGCCGCTTTTAAAAACTTCTCGGTCTCGCATGATTCTCTCAAAAAAAGTGAACTGGGACTCTTTGTTGCCCTTGTTGCAAAAGTGGCAAAAGCAGATGGCAGAGTCGATGCACTTGAAGCACAACTTATAGGTATCATGTTTGATGATATTTCAGCTGTCTTTCCAGAGCCTGAAAAAACGAAACAGATACTCAAAGATATTTTCAACGAGGAAAAAGAGCGAAGCGATAACATAGAAGCAATCGCACAAGCTTTAGGTGTAGCCACACAAAGAGATAAGCAAAAACAACAACAGTTTATGGGCTTTCTCATTCAGCTTGCATTTGTAGATGGGGAAGTGAGTCAAGGTGAAGACGAGGCACTCCAAACCATCGCAGCAGCACTAGAGTTTGACCCGAAAGTCTATCATGCTATTTTTGAACAATTTGAAAAAATGATGCACAACATGACACCAAAAGCAAACCTTGATGATGCGTATAAGATTTTAGGAGTGAGTGCAAGTGATGAGATGAGTGTGATTAAAAAAGCCTACAGAAAACTTGTGAGAGAGTACCATCCTGACATTATCAAATCACAAGGAAAAAGTGAAGCATATATGCAGGAGGCTACGGCAAAAACACAAGAGATAAATCAAGCTTACGAGATGATAAAAGAGGCAAGAAAGTAGTTACTTAAAATCTCTCTCCCAAAAAAAGTCTATCCAATCCTCTGCCTCATTGACCCAAAAATGAGGGGTATAGACTGAAGTTTTCTTGTAAAAAAGTGTCGCTGCTTTGAAGATGATTTGCGGGTATCTGTCTTCTAAGTATTGCATAACTACCGCTAAAGTTTCTCCACTATCAGCAATATCATCAAGCACGAGGACTCTTTGCACATTGTGCAAGACAACCGTATCAAAAACTGTGATTTGACTGCGTTTATGTTCTCCATCATAGAGTTCTGTTCGTAGGGTTTGGACTGCTCTCAGATCCAATCCCTCTGCCATAGCATGTGCCAAAGTAAGCCCACCACGAGCAATCCCAACAAGTGTCTCTGCCTCAAAACCTTTTACCTGATGGATAAGAGTTTGTGTATCGTTTTTAAATTCTTCATAAGCATAATATTTCATAAATGCAATTATAATATAAAATATGGCATAATACTTTATGAAAAAATTATTTATACTCCTTTTACTCACACTATCACTTTTTGGGCAAACTCGTCAAGAATTTTTACAAGAACAAAAACTCGCATTTGCCAACTATAAAAAAACACAAGAAAATGGACTTGAAGCGTATAAAAAAGCAGAAAAAAAAGCCTACAAAGAGTATGCAAAAAGTCTCGCTAAGATTTGGAAAACTCCGCAAATGTCTACAAAGAAAAAGTGGCTTCTCTACAGTAAAGATAAAAAAACTCGTTCCAATGTTGATTTTCAACATGAGACAATTACCATTGAGACAATTGCAAAAACAAAAAAAGAGGCAGAGAAAAAACTCCAATATGCCCTTGCAAAAGTTGTTACCATCGACACAAAACAACTCCACAGAAGTGACCCTTTAGAGCAAAAACTGAGTAAAATCAAAAAACCAAAGAACATAGTACGCACAAAAGTGAAAGCAGAACCTATCCTCTCAAAAGTTATTTTTAAGACAAAACCAACAAGGAAAAGTGTGTCACACTATGTAAACAAGCACATTACAAAGCAAAATATTCAAATCTTACCCTCAAAAAAAATTAAAGATGCCTTTGTCTATAAAGTGACAGTAAAAATGCCAAAAGGCGCACTTTATAAACGCGCAAACCAATACTATCTTCAAATCAAAAAACAATCTACAAAACAAAAAATTCCTTTAGAACTTACCTTTGCCATTATGCACACAGAAAGCTACTTTAACCCACGAGCGCGTTCACCCATTCCTGCATTTGGATTGATGCAGATTGTACCAAAATCAGCAGGGAAAGATGCCTACTTCTACCTTTATAGACAAAAAAAGCTTGTGAGTAGTGGGTACCTATACAACAGCACTAACAATATTAAGATGGGAACAGCTTACTTACATCTCCTCTATTATCGTTATCTCAGAAAAATTAAAAATCCACAAAGCCGACTTTACTGCACCATTGCCGCATACAACACTGGCGCAGGTAATATCGCTTATGCCTTTACAAAACATTACAACATGACCCAAGCAGCACCACTCATTAACAGACTCACTCCTCAAGAAGTCTATACAAAACTCCAAAAAGATTTACGCTACGATGAGCCAAAAACCTATCTTAAAAATGTACGTAAAAGGATGAAACTCTACCATCGTCTTTATACTTTATAGAACCGTAAAAGATAATTTAAGTTTATTTTTAAGAGGGAAGTATCGGTGTTTTTTTTGGTCATGCAGATTTATTTTAAATTTGGCTATAATTGCATTACTAGAAATTATAGCTAAGGTCACTTCATGAAAAAAATCGCCATTATCGGTCGCCCAAATGTTGGGAAAAGTTCACTTTTTAATCGTCTTATCAAAAAACGAGATGCCATTACCTCTGACCTCGCAGGAACAACTCGTGATGTCAAACGTAGAACTATTGCCATCATGAACAAAGAAGCCCTCCTTCTTGACACGGGTGGACTTGACAAAGGGTGTGAACTTTTCGATAAAATCAAAGAAATGTCACTCAAAGCTGCCTATGCTGCAGACATCATTTTATATATGGTTGATGGCAAAGGTATCCCTGAAGATGAAGATAAAAAACTCTTTTATGAACTTCAATCTATGGGAAAAGATATAGCCCTTGTTGTCAATAAAATTGACAATGACAAGATGAAAGAGAAACTTTGGGATTATTATGAGTTTGGAACGGGAGATATTTTTGGAATTTCCGTTTCACATAACAGAAATACTGTCGAACTTTTAGAATGGATTGGCGATAAAATCCCCGAAAGTGATACCATCAAAGAAGAGGTCGAAGAAGAAATCAATATTATTGAACCTGAAACACTCAATGATGAAGAGTTTTTTGCAAACCTAGAACATGATGATGAAGATGATTATACATACTGGGATGAAGATGAAATGGATGGTATCATCGAAGATGATACCATCTTTGGAAACAATGACCGAATCAAAGAGTTTGATGAAGAGGATGTAAACCACATCAAAATAGCCATTATTGGGCGAACAAATGTTGGAAAATCTTCTCTACTCAATGCACTTTTAGGTGAAGAGCGTTCCGTTGTAAGTAGTGTAGCAGGGACAACCATTGACCCTATTGATGAGACGATTGACTATAAAGACAAACAAATCACCTTTGTCGATACGGCGGGACTTCGCCGTCGTGGGAAGATTGTAGGGATTGAAAAGTATGCACTGATGCGAACAACAGAGATGCTTGAAAATTCAAATATGGCACTTGTTGTTTTAGATGCAAGTGAACCTTTTTTAGACCTCGATGAAAAGATAGCTGGACTAGTAGATAGTAACCGACTTTCATGTATCATAGTACTCAACAAATGGGACATCGCCAAACGAAGTGAACATGATAAAATCATCAAAGAGGTTCGTGATAGATTTAAATTTTTAGCTTTCGCTCCTATCTTAACACTCTCTGCACAAACACACCTCAGAGTCGATAAACTCCATGATATGATTTTAGAGATAAATGAAAACTACTCACAACGTATCCCTACTTCTAAAATAAATGAAATCATTGAAAAAGCACTCCGTCGCCATACCCTCCCAAGTGTAAGTGGGCAGGTTATCCGTATCTACTATGGCACACAGTATGAAACACGACCGCCAAAGATTGCTATCATCATGAATAAACCAAGTGGATTACATTTTACATATAGACGTTATTTAGTCAATAAAATGCGAGAAGCCTTTAACTTTAGCGGGACACCACTTCTGTTTAAAGCGAAGAAAAGAGGAGAGAAGTAAAAAAATTACTTCTCTAAAATGGTTTAAAAACCACCATTGCTACGATAAGTAGCATTAAGAGTGTAGGGATTTCATTATACATACGAAAGAATTTTCCACTTTTTGTACATCTATCTTCTAAAAATGCTATTCTGTATCGATTCATCGAGTAAAAGAAGATAATTAAAAGTACTAAAAAGAAAAGTTTTGCATGAAGCCAGCCACCTTTGAAGCCTATCTGATAAATCAAAAATGAACCGCTGATGATAGTTGCCCACATAGCAGGCACTCCGATATACTTAAAAAGTTTCATCTCTTGTACTTTTGCGACCTCTACAAAACCTGCATTGTCGATATTTTCTGCATGATACACAAAAAGTCTTGGCAAGTAAAAAAGGACGGCAAACCACGAGATAAAAGAGATTACATGAAACCAGAGTGTCCATTCATACATTAGAATTTTCTCTCTAAGTAAATACTATTGTAGTTAGACCCACCATGTTTTACATTATTTATTGTTCCAAAAATACCCGACCGATGCTTAATCAGAAATCCTACATAAGTTTGGGATAAAGCTTGAGAATGCACAAGTTTTCCAATATCAAAATCTACACTTATATCTAAATAGTTGAGAAATTTTGATGTATTATCATTATTAGCTTGCGCAGCGTATTCCTCAGTTCTTAGTGTTTTTGTTGTGTATGAGACACCTTCACCAAAACCAAAACGAACTCTGTTTTTTGAAAAATCAAGATTGTAGTAAGCTTTGATGTATGTATCTACACCATAAGCATTTGCTTTCACACCCTCATCATAGTAAGAGAGACCAAGCTTGGCATAAATGTCTATCGGTAAATCAAAAAAATCAGATGCTAAGAGATACCCTCCATCTATGTTATAACTATAGAGGCTAGCAGTATCACTATCTATCTGCCAAGATAAAACATTTCCTAAATCACTAGAAGTTGATTTCCCATACGCTACTCGTAAACTATATTTATTTATTGTATCATTTGCAAAAACTGCAGATACAACAAGTAATAATAATATTATTTTTCTCAAATATAAACCTTATGCGTCAAGTGTTTCTAGGTCTTTGATAGAATCTGCTTTGTGAGAGCTTACTTTATCATGAAAACGACGTAGTGCTTTAGTAGCTCTTTCTATAGCTAAATCTATAGCTGCATCCAAAACATCATCTCCTTGAGAGATTACAATAGGCTGTGCATGAGCAATTTTTATGTCAAACTCAACCATAACACCTTTTTTCTCTTTTGCAACTACACAGTTAATACTTGTAATATCTAAAGAGTATTTTCTAAAAGCTTCAACAGCCGAACCAATATGTGATTTTGTAGCCTCTGTAAGAGTTACATCTTTTGCGCGAATTTGTAAGTTCATTGTAAATCCTTTGATAAAGAATCTTTTTGACTCTTTATGTCTAGGCATATGGTAACTAAATGAAGCTGAAATTGCTATAATACGGTAAAAAAACTGAGGATAAAGAAAAAATGAGAGTATTAACAGGTATTCAACCCTCTGGAGACTTGCATATTGGAAACTACTTTGGCTCAATCAAACAAATGGTTGATGCCCAAAAGCAGAGTGAAACTTTTGCATTTATAGCCAACTACCATGCCATGAGTAGTGGCAATGGTGGTGAAGCACTCGCCAAACTGACGATGCAAACAGCAACAGACTTTTTAAGTTTAGGCATAGACCCTGAAAAATCCACTTTTTGGGTACAGTCTGATGTCAAAGAAGTTTTAGAACTTTACTGGATACTCTCCGCATTTACACCGATGGGCTTACTTGAACGTGCGCATAGTTACAAAGATAAAACAGCTAAAGGTATCGCTGCAAACCATTCACTTTTCTCTTACCCAGTACTTATGGCAGCCGATATTTTACTCTACTCTCCCGACATTATTCCTGTAGGTAAAGACCAAATCCAACATGTAGAAATTGCTCGTGATATTGCGATAAAATTTAACAATGAGTATGGGGATATTTTTAAAATTCCTACTTTTAAAGTCGAGGAAAATGTAGCTACTGTTCCTGGAACAGATGGGCAAAAAATGTCAAAAAGTTACAAAAATACTGTCAATATCTTTGGCGAAGAGAAAAAACAACTCAAAACCATCAAAAAAATTGTTACCGAACAAGTCGCTCTTGAAGAGCCAAAAGAGTATGCAAACTGTAATGTTTATAACATGGCAAAACTCTTTTTAAACACAGAAGAACTCACTACTTTAGAAAATCGTTACCAAGCAGGTGGTGAAGGGCATGGGCATTTTAAAATGTATCTTGCTGAAGTAATGTGGGATTATTTTACTCCTTACAGAGAAAAACGCGACTACTATCTTCAAAATCAAAATGAAGTAAGAGAGATTTTACAAATGGGTGCAAATAAAGCAAGAAATATAGCTACACCTATGATGGAGAAAATAAGAAGTGCTACGGGGATTTTATACTAATAATGAAATCTGCATTGTGCTATTACTACTAAATCATCAACTATTTTATAAACAAGTCGATGTTCTGATGTAATACGTCGAGAGTAGTAGCCACTAAAATTCTCTTTGAGTTTTTCTGGTTTTCCTAAGCCCTCTTTATCATAAGGATTTCTTTTTATATCTTTTATGAGCAGATTAATACGCTTGAGAACTTTTTTATCGTTCTCTTGCCAATACAAATAATCTTCCCAAGCTAACGAAGAAAATCCAAGTATCACAACACAATTTCCTTTCTTAAAAAGGAACTATTTTCTATCTCATCAATGGCATCAATGAGTTTCTCTCTATTTTTCCTAGAAGAGAGCAGATAGAGCGTCTCTTTCATAGAGTTGTACTCTTCTTGCGATATTAGGACAACAGATTTTTTCTCTTTGGTTGTAATAATAAATGCTTCAACATTATCACACACTTTATTAATAATCTCTCGTAAATTATTTCTTGCATGTGAGTATAAAACAGCTTGCATTATTGCTCCTTTTGTCAATATATTGACAATTATAACACTTTTTACCCTCTTTGTCTATCGAGCCAAACCATCAGCCCTTTTTGTGCATGGAGTCGGTTTTCTGCTTCATCAAAAACAATTTGTGCATGTCCTTCGAGGACTGATTCACTTACCTCTTGTTCTCTATAAGCAGGCAAACAATGTAAAAACTTTGCATTGTCTGCAGCAACACACATCATCAAGTCATCTACCATAAACCCATCAAAATCTTTGATACGCTGTTCTTTTTCATCCTCTTGTCCCATAGATGCCCAAGTATCAGTCGTCACGATACTTGCATCTTTGACTGCCTCTTTTGGGTCATGACTCACACGGATAATCCCACCACTATCTTTAGCAATTTGCATCCCTTCTTCAAGTACTTTTGCATCCACTTCATACCCTTGTGGTGTTGCAATTCTGAGTTCAAACCCAAGTTTAGCAGCAAGCATAATCCATGAGTGTGTCATGTTATTTCCATCACCGACATATGCCACAACCAAATCTTTTTCAAGCCCATACTCTTTGATAGTCATATAATCTGCAAGGAGTTGTACAGGATGGTAAGAGTCTGTAAGTCCATTGATAACAGGCACTTTTGAAAAAGCAGCAAACTCTTCTATCATCGAGTGTGCGTAGGTACGTATCATAACCATATCGCACATACTTGAGATAACACGGGCAGTGTCTTTGACAGGTTCACCGCGTCCTAAGTGAATATCACGGTTAGAGAGGAACAGTGCATGCCCACCAAGCTGGTACATTCCCGTCTCAAAACTCACTCGTGTTCGTGTAGAGCTTTTTTCAAAAATCATCGCTAAAGTTTGATGCTCTAACTCTTTGTTAAAGATACCATCTTTCAAATTTTTCTTGATTGCTAAACCAATCTCTACGATTTCTAAAATCTCTTCTTTACTATAATCTTTCAGTGTTAAAAAATGTCTCATTCTTTGTTCCTATTTTTGGAGTAGTTTTGCCACTTCTTTTGCATGGTAAGAGATAATAATATCCGCTCCTGCTCGTTTAAATGCAACCATCGTTTCCATCACAACCCGTTCATAATCTATCAAATCATTCATCCCTGCAAATTTGAGCATTGCATACTCTCCGCTTACATTATATACCGCCATTGGCAAGTGTGTATTATCTTTAATCTCACGGACAATGTCAAGATATGCAAGAGCAGGTTTCACCATCAAGATGTCAGCCCCTTGTGCCTCATCTGAAAGAGACTCTGCAATCGCTTCTCTACGATTTGCTGGATCCATCTGATAACTTGCACGGTCTCCAAAACTCGGTGTAGACTCTGCAACATCACGAAATGGACCATAATACCCACTTGCAAACTTCGTAGAGTATGCCATAATAGGCAAGTTCTCATACCCTGCCCCATCGAGTGCAGTTCTGAGTGTTTCTATGATACCATCCATCATGCCTGAAGGCGCTATCATATCGGCTCCTGCTTTTGCATGGACAAGGGCTTGTTGTCCTGAAAGTTCTAAGGTTGCATCATTGTGTACCGTTTCATGTTCTTCATCAATTATCCCACAATGTCCATGGTCAGTGTACTCACAAAAACACAAATCAGTCACGACAAACATATCAGGATGTGCTTCCTTGATAGCTCTTATACTTGATGCAATAATCCCATGTTCACACACAGCATCACTCCCTACGGAGTCTTTCACATCAGGAATACCAAATAAAATGATAGAGTAAAGCCCAAGACTTTTAAGTGTCTCACACTCTTTAATCGCCTCATCAATACTCATCTGATAGACACCTGGCATCGAAGCTACTTCTGTTTTAATGCCCTCGCCACTTCTGATAAAAAGAGGATAGATAAAATCCTCTACATTGACAGTTGTCTCTCGAACAAGAGAGCGAAGATGTTTGTTGAGACGAGTTCTACGAAATCTTTGGAACATTTTTAACCTTTATTTACTAGCAATTTTGATATAATCGTTTTTAAGAAAACATTTTACCCTTTTAAAGATTAAATTAATGAATATAAGCATATCAAATGTCGCCAATCTTCCCTCAAAATTTGGTGATTTCAAAGTAAAAGCCTTTAAAGAAGGTGAAAAAGAGCATCTCGTCATCTATAAAGAAAATCTTGATGCAGTCCCTATCGTAAGAGTCCATTCAGAATGTCTTACCGGAGATGCCTTAGGAAGTTTAAAGTGTGATTGTGGTGAACAGCTTGAGTATGCACTCAAACTTGCTCAAGAATCAAATGGCATGGTCATTTACCTCCGACAAGAGGGGCGTAACATCGGTCTTTTAAATAAAATCAATGCCTATGCACTGCAAGATAAAGGGGCAAATACCATCGAAGCAAACCATCAGCTAGGTTTTCGTGCAGATGAGAGAACATATGAGATTGTTACCACAATTTTACATCATTTTAACATCCGAAGTATCAAACTACTTACCAATAATCCTGCTAAAATCAACTCTATAAATGATGTTGAAATCGTTGAACGTATCCCTATTATCATCAAATCTAATGTATTCAATGAAGATTATTTAGCAATCAAACGCGATGGTATGGGACATTTACTCTAGTTAGCACATTTTTGCTATAATAAATCAAAAATTGTAAGGCTAAAGTGATGAATATCTTAGAATCTCTCAATCTCATTGGCAGTTGGGAACTAGACCTCTCTACAAAAAATATCACATGGTCCAAGCAAACTTATATTAATTATGGGTACGAACCTTTTTCCATTGCACCCTCTTTAGAGTTTTTCTTCTCAAGACTTGTCCCCATATATATTCCTCAAGCACAAAAGATTTTACAAGATATACAAAACAGTAAGGAGATTCATACACTCCAAGCACAGATTATTCACAAAGATGGAGATATTATAGATGTTTTACTCAGTGGTCAAACACTTTACAATGAGACCAATGAAGCAGTAAAAATCATAGGAACCACACAAAATATTACAAAATTACTCAACATCAAAAAGGAGAATGAAGAACTCTCAAAGCTGATTGAAATCTCTTCAAATGAGATATACATTGTAGATATTGAAACATTTTCCTATCTTTATGTCAATCAAGGTGCTTGTGATGCACTCGGCTACACAAAAGAGGAGTTTTATGCCATGACCATTTTTGACATCAATCCAAAACTTTCTCAAGACAATGCCTCCTATATGCGAAATGAACTCAGAAAAACAAACAAATTCACCAACAAAACTGTGCATAAAAAGAAAGATGGTTCACTCTATCATGCACAAGCCTTTATGCATACTTTTACCTATAAAGGCAAAGAGGCGTATGTCATCTTCGATACAGATATTTCAAAGAATGTTGCAGCAGAAATTGCTTTAGCACAACAACAAAAGAACCTCCATCATCAAGCCAATCATGACACTCTTACGAACTTGCCAAACCGTGCTTTGTTTCTTGATAGACTCCAGCAAATCATTCATAGTGCCAAAAGGAACAATACACAATTTGCACTCTTTTTCATAGATTTGGACCACTTTAAAACCATCAATGACACACTAGGTCATGCCCTCGGAGACCAAGTACTCATAGAAGCCACTGCACGACTTCGCCAATGTGTTCGAGAAGCAGATACCATTGCACGATTAGGAGGAGATGAGTTTACAGTCATTCTCAAAAACATCAAAACACAAGAAGATGTTTCCAAGATTGCAGAAAAAATTGTCACTATCATGCGAAAAACAATTACGATAAAAAATCATGCACTCTATATTTCTGCAAGTATAGGCATTAGTATGTATCCAAAAGATGCAGATGAAAGTGATGCCCTAATAAAATATGCTGATACTGCCATGTACAAAGCAAAAGATGAAGGAAGAGATAACTTTCAGTACTACAAAAGTTCTATGACAAAGTTTGCCTTTGAGCGTGTTGTCATGGATGCAAGCTTACGTGTTGCCATCAAAGAGGAACAATTTGTTGTCTACTACCAACCCCAAGTCGATTTACAAACTGATAAAATTATAGGAATGGAAGCACTCGTACGCTGGATACACCCACTAATGGGGCTTCGTTCTCCTGGAAAATTCATTCCTCTAGCGGAGGAGAGCGGGCTTATTATTGAGATAGATAGACTTGTTATGCGTTCTGCAATGCAACAGTTTGCAGCATGGTACAAAGCAGGACTCAATCCTGGAACATTATCTTTAAACTTAGCTATGAAACAACTCAATGAAGAGGATTTTATAGATATACTCTTTACTACTATGCAAGAGTTTAACTTCCAAGCAAGATGGCTCGAACTTGAAGTTACTGAAGGGCAAGTGATGGACAATCCAGCACTCTCCATACAAAAACTCCAACAACTCAGTCAAATGGGTATCCAAATTGCAATAGATGACTTTGGGACAGGCTACTCTTCTTTGTCTTACCTCAAAAAGTTCCCACTCGATAAACTCAAAATCGACCAATCATTTGTTCGTGATTTACCAGAAGATGAAGAGGATATTGCCATTACAAAGGCCATTATTGCCCTTGCAAAAAGTCTCAAATTTACTATTATTGCTGAAGGTGTCGAGACACAAGCACAGAAAGATTTTATGATAGAAAATGAGTGTGATTTAATGCAAGGCTATTTTTTTTCAAAACCTATCCCTGCATCAGAGATGGAAGTTCTCCTTAAAAACTAGTCAAACTTACTTGCATCAAGTGCTAAAATCCGTTTTTTACACTCATCTAAATGGCATCCAAGTTTACACGAAGCGACAATAATTTCCCGATGGTAAAAGTTACTCATTTGAAAAGTAACAGGATCCATTTCTTGTTGAAGATGCAATACTTTTTTTAAAAAATTCTGTTCAGGCTTGTTGTAAAATGCCTCATAAATCTCATGATAATCAATATGCCATTCATTATGGCACCTTACAACATTTTCAAACATCTCTTCACCCACTAATGCTTTGAGTTTATTCTTCGGATTGTAAAGCCATAATCCAAAATCACACTCTTTCTTGTCTTTTGGTGTTGGATTTTTAACGGAATAACCATTAAATAAATCTTCTATCTTCTTGACTTGGTCATTATGTGCATTTTGTGCATTTTCTATCTCTTTGAGTATATTTTCTCGTGTCATAATATCTTCTTCCCCTTAATGAAATTTTGATGGATTTAACGCACTCAATCTACGTTCAGATTTTTCTAAATTCACAAGTAGCTCTTTTGTTGTTGCTTCTAATTCTAAAAAATAAAGTTTTGCTTTATCTAAATCGAGTGGACTAATACTACTAGAATTTAACAGTTTAGAGAAGAAGGTTTTTTCATCTTCATGAACAAACATATCAAATATCTTCATATACTCAACAAACCATTGTTTGTGTAACTCTTCTAAACGCAGGTAAAACAATTCACCTAAAATAGTTCGCATATGATTATCATCAGAGTATAACCATTTGCCAAATTCACATTTTTCTTTTGCGGCTGCGATTGGATTTGGAACATCCAGACCACCCAGTAAATCTTCTAGTTTTGTCATTTGAACTTCAAGAGCATATTTTGCCTTTGCAACATCTTCAAGTGCTTGTTCTTTAGTCATTTGTGTACCTTATTAGATTTATTTATTTAAATTATATCATAAAATTTAAATAATTATAGTATATATTAAATAAATATACTATATAATAAGCTAAATTAAATTTTAAAGGTTATATTTATGCATCGTCCTGAACCAACAAATCATGAAATTATACTAAGCCCTAATCGATATATAGTCTCTAAAACAGACCCAAAAGGTATCATAGAATACGGCAATGACTATTTTGTAGAAATTTCTGGGTATTCTGAAGCTGAACTTATTGGACAACCCCATAGTCTCATCCGACATCCAGATATGCCAAAAATTGTTTTTAAAATGATGTGGGAGAGAATTAACCGTGCGCAAAACATTATGGCAGTTGTCAAAAACCTTGCTAAAGATGGAAGCTACTACTGGGTTGTTACAGAATTTGAGCCAAAAGTAGACCCTATTACAAATGAGATTATTTCCCATACTGCATTTAGAAAGGCAGCTCCTAGAGAAGCTGTTGAAGCGATGATTCCCATCTATAAAAAACTTGTAGAGATTGAAAAGACAGGTGGAATGGAAGCAAGTGAAAGATATTTACGAGGCTATTTAGATGAGAAGCATATGACCTATGACGAACTCATTAATGAACTGAGTGGAAATCATGGACTCTTTAAAATCTTTTTTAAAGCCATGAAAAAACTGTTCTCATAAGTAAAGGGATAGATTGAAATTAGACTTACCAAGTGATTTTTCTCATAAAGTACAAAAATACAAAGAACACCTCTTTAAATGGAATAAAATCCATAATTTAACAGGGGCTAAAGATGAAAAAACTATTGATGCTTTCATCGCTGATGCTGTTTTCCCTGTAAGCTTTCTACCAAAAGTAAATTCTCTTATGGACATCGGTACAGGTGCGGGTTTTCCAGGGATGATTCTTGCATTTGCATTGCCTAATGTGCATGTGACTCTCGTTGAACCGCTCAGTAAACGTGCAAGTTTTTTACAGTTTATCAAAGCAGATTTAAAACTCGACAATGTCACGGTCGTCAAAAAAAGAGTGGAACAAATGCCGAGTAAGATATATGATATAATCACATCAAGAGCCGTTACAGACACCCAAATGCTTTTGAATCTCAGTAAAAATTTTCGTAATGCAGACTCTTTACTTCTTTTTTACAAGGGTGAAAAAGTATTTGATGAGATGGAAGATGTTTTAGAAAAAATGCAACATAAAGTGATTGAAACTGATAATCGGCACTATCTACTTCTAGGAGAAAATCTATGATACTTAAACTGTTACTTGTTGGTGTTGTCATCTATATCGTTTATACACTCTTTTTTAAACAAAAGAAGAACCATACACAAAAAAATGAGTCTAAAAATGAACCTGTGAATGAACTCATAGAGTGTCCGACTTGTGGTGTTTATGTAGAGGTAGAAGAAGCTATTTTAAGTGGTGGCACATACTACTGTTCACCTGAGTGTGTAGACAAGGCTTCCTAAATGCTACTCTTTGGACATCGTTTTATCCCAAGTGAAACATTTTATCATATTACAAATGTAGATGATATCAAGCACACCCCACCTGCTTCACTACTTACTTTGCCATTTAGCGAAGAAAATTTAGACATTATTTACTATTGTAATGAAAATCAACTTCGCTTTGCTCTAAGCATTCACACGCTTAGAGAGCTTGTCTATGCTTCTGCTCTAAATGCTTCCTACATCATTGTCACACAAGCATTGGCACAAATGGCACAAAAACTTGCACAAGAGTATCTTTTTGATGCCAAAATTCTTGTAAAGATAGATAAAGATGATGAGATTGAAGCCATGGCATTATTAGGAGTCGATGGAGTCATTTACCCAAATGCAGTGATAAAAATCACATCTTAAATGAAAACTTTTTATCTTTTTGTGGGGCTACTCATCTTTTTAAGTGGCTGTGCTTCAAAAACACCACAACCACATCCTCACAAAAAATCTACTTCACCAACTATAAGTAACCAATCTTTTGCCAAACTTGAAGAAGAAAGTGTTTTTTCCGCACTCTACAACGAATACAAACAATGGAACCATACTCCTTACAAATACGGCGGCACAAGTAAATATGGAGTTGATTGTTCTTCTCTTGTCCAACAAGTCTACTGGAATGCCCTCAGAGTGAGTGTTCCACGAACCACACTCCTTCAATCTAAAATAGGCTATAGAGTTGCTAAACATAGTGCAAAGACAGGCGATTTACTCCTTTTTAGAACAGGTTACAACACTCGCCACTCTGGTATTTATCTCAAAGATGGAGATTTTATCAATGCTTCTTCATCACATGGAGTCACACTATCAAACCTCAACAACCCCTACTGGAGAAGTAAATACTGGCAAACAAGACGGATATTGCCTTAGATAATTTTACGAGGGATGTGTGATTTTAAAGAGGTTAAAACTTCATAGCTAATCGTGTTGGCAAAGTCAGCAACCACTCTTGCATCATTAAAGATGAGGAGTTCTTCTTTATCACTCAAAAATGAGCTGTTGTCCATAGAGATTCTTCCTGCTATTTTTGTGCCATCGGGTGTACTATGTATATGCGAACACATACGAATAAACCCATCCCCATAACCAAAATCATAGTTACTTACCCTACAAAACTCATCTGCTTCAAATGTCAGTCCATAGCCAACTTTTTCTCCCTTTTGTAAAACTCTTGAAGAAATTTTTTTCGCATAGAGACTCAGAATCGGTTTGAGTTTTATCTTGCTCAAAGACTCGGGTATCTCTAAACATCCATAGGCAGCGATTCCTACACGCACCATATCTTCATCAAATCTTTTTTCACGAAAAAGTGCCGCAGAGTTACAAGAGTGAAATCGCAAGGATTGTGGCATTTTACTTTTTAACTCTGAAAAAATCTCTTTTTGTACTTCATAAACACCGTCAATCTCATCTGCACAAGCATGATGGGTGAAGAGTGCTTCTAGTTGTAAACCTTGTGTTTGTACGAGAGCAAAGGCACTCTCAAGTTCATTTATTTGTATGCCATTACGGTTCATACCTGTGTTTACTTTTAACTCGACTCGTGTCCCTTTTGGAAAATCTTGAATGCTTTTTATATCGTTAATCGTATAAAGGATTTTTTCACTCGGAGCTTTTGGAATATCGCCTAAAACTAAAATATACTCAAAATAAGGCTCGGCACTCTTTGCCTCTTCATTTGTACGAACGACAGCCTTTGTAATGCCATACTCTTGTGCCATCTGTGCCACTTCTAAAAGTCCATGCCCATACGCATTATCTTTGAGTACAAGTGCCACTTTATCTTTTCCATAGCTGAGTTTAGAGATAATATCGAGATTGTAAAAGAAATTCTTTTTACTGAGAGTTATAGAAGCCATAAGGAATTATACACTATGAACTTACAAAATGGATTAATCGCTGAATTTTACGAACAATCTTTTACCCAAATTATCTTTCCCCATGCGCAAACCGACTGGCAACCCTACCTCAAAGAGGCAGAAGAAACTTTTGTAAACATCATCAATACCATGAGAAGATATCAACCATGCAAAATCATTTGTGCCGATGTTCATGCGGTCAAACAACATTTCGCAGATACCCATAACCTAAACTTTGTAGAGTATCTTTGTGATGATACTTGGGCGAGAGATTGTTCGGCTTTGAGTCTTTGGAATGATGAAAAAAAAGAGTTACGAAACTTCACTTTCAATGCTTGGGGGAACAAGTTTGAAGCTACAAAAGACAATGCTATGACTGCCTTTGTAAACCCTGAAGCCATCATTTGTGATTTTATCTTAGAAGGAGGAGCCGTAGAGAGTAATGGAGCAGGTAATATCCTCACAACAACACAAACCATGCACAACCGCTACCCACATCTGAGTAAAAAAGAGAGTGAAGAAGCATTACAAAAGTTTCTTCTTGCCAAAGAGATACTTTTTTTAGAACATGGCTTTTTGCTAGGCGATGACACAGACGCGCACATAGACACCCTCGCACGTTTCATCAGTGAAGACACTATAATGTATGTGCAGTGTTTAGAGAAAAAAGATACTCATTATAAAGAATTACAACTTATGGAACAAGAGTTACAAACACTTGCGACACACCATCAGTTCAAACTTATCCCACTTCCTATGACAGATGCTATTTTTTTTGAAGGTGAAAGACTCCCTGCAACTTATGCAAACTTTCTCTTCGTAAATGGGGCGGTACTTGTCCCTATTTATAATGTAAAGAGTGATATAGAGGCAATAAGTATTTTTGAAAAAACATTTCCAAACCGAGACATTATCCCCATAGATTGTTCTATCCTTATTCGCCAACATGGCTCTTTGCACTGTGTAACGATGAACTTTTCAATTTAATTCTAAAGATTAATTATTGTATAAATGTAATTACAATATAATTACATAAAGGCATTCATTATGACAACACTTACAAAAATTGGAAATTCTCAAGGGATTCGGATTCCTAAACCTTTAATACAACAAGCCCACCTTGAAAATGTTAATTTGGAACTAGAGGTATTGGACAATGGTTTACTGATTAGACCAGTTAATAACACATCAAGAGAGACTTGGAAAAGAAATATTGAACAAGTAATCTTACAGCATGGAAACCTTCAAGATGAAGCAGTTTTAGAAGAACTTTTAAATGATAATGATTTAGAAGACTGGCAATGGTAGCGACTCTCAAACGATTTGATATTTACTTAGTTACATTAAATCCTACGGTTGGTTCTGAGATACAAAAGACTCGACCCTGTATAATTATTTCACCAAATGAAATGAATCTCTTAAAAACTGTCATTGTTGCACCAATGACTTCTAAAGGTTTTGATTTTATATTTAGACCAAAGATAAAATTTGAAAAAAAAGAGGGTTTAGTCTTATTAGACCAAATAAGAACAGTTGATAAAACAAGGCTTGTTAAGAGATTAGGGACTGCTGATAAAAAAACATCTCAAGAAATTTCTAAAATGCTTATTCAAATGTTTGAGTTATAAATACGAACTTAACACTAATGTAACACTTCTATTTTATAATTTCATAAAACACACTAAGGTCATTTTATGAAAAAATTTATTCCTCTCTCTTTCCTTACATTTGCGTCACTCTATGGGGCAGATATAGAACTCGCACCCATCGGCATAGAATCAACAGTTATAACAGAAGTTGCACAAAATGCACAAACTTCAGCAGATACAGCCGATGCACTGAGTAAAGATATTCCTAGTATTGATATGATACGACGTAGTGGCATTGCAAATGATGTCCTCATCCGTGGGCAAAAACGGGATAACATTAGTATAGAGGTTGATGGAGCAAAGGTTTTTGGGGCATGTCCAAACAGAATGGACCCTCCTATCTCTCATGTTGTTGCCAATCAAATAAGTTCTATAGAAGTGATAGAAGGTCCTTATGATGTCGAAAACTTTGGGGTACTTAGTGGTGGGCTCAAAATCAAAACAAAGAAGCCGACAAAAGAGCTGAAAGGGCAAATCAATGTCGGTTTTGGTGCATGGAACTATAAAAAATTTGGCATTACAGGAAGTGGTGGTAATGATGTCATCCGTATGCTTCTCACAGCTTCCACAGAATCAAGTGACCAGTACAAAGATGGCGATGGCAATACCCTTGCCCAACAAATAGACAACTATGTTGCCAAACATCCTACTTTAGCAACACAAGCCTATCAAGCACAATACCACGATATGCAAGCCTATAAGAAAAAAAGTGTGCAAGCAAAAGCTTTTATCACAACAGCACAAAACCAAGAACTTCGCCTCAGTGTTACAGCAAACAGAAGCGATAATATTCTCTATGCAAACACTACAATGGATGCCCTCTATGATGATTCAAACATCTATAGCATAGCATACAATATAGATAATCTAAGCGATATCTACAAAAATATAAATCTTGAGTACTACTACTCTGATGTCAAACATCCAATGTCTACAAAGTTTAGACAATCAGGTACACCAAACTATGTAACGAGTGAGCTTACAACAACGATGCAAGGCTTAAAACTTAAAAATAGTTTTGAGGTGGAGAGCTATAAACTTTTACTTGGGCTTGAGAGTAGCCGAAGGAATTGGGATGGAAAATACTACAAAACAAATGTAAATAGTGGTGTACAAACTCTCCTTCCATCAGCAAGTAATGCAAAAAGTATTGATAACACTATCACGAAGAACAATGCCATATTTGCAAAAGTGAGTAAATCTTACAATAGTCTTGACTTTGTACTTGGCTCGAGATATGACCATACAAAAATCACAAATGATACGTATCAAGCAAATAGTTACAATGCTTTGAGTGCTAATCTCATGACAACATATCACTTCAACCCAGACAATAAACTCTTTGTAGGCTTTGGGCAAGCGGCACGTGTTCCAGATGCAAGAGAACTCTACTTTAACAAACTCATAGCAGGCACACCCCCTACCCTTCGTCTCATAGGAAATCCAAACCTAAACCAGACAAAAAATCGTGAGATTGACCTTGGACTCACAACAGACAATGATGATTTTACATTCAAAATAAAAACTTTTTACTCAAAACTCAAAGATTATATCTATACAAATGCAAGCACACAAACATTTGTCAATGTTGATGCAACCGTCTATGGACTAGAACTTAGTGGCTCTTACTATGCTACAGATGATATAAGTATTGACACGGGAGTTTCTTATAAAAGAGGAAAAAAAGACCATGCACTTGCAGGTCAAACGGATAGAGACTTAGCAGATATGGCACCACTACGAGCCAAACTTGCACTCAACTACGAGTATGCAAACAACTCCCTTGCCTCACTCGATATGCAAGCAAGTAAAAGATGGAACACCATAGACTCAGACAACGGAGAACAAGTCATTGCAGGCTGGGCAGTTTTCAATGCAAAAGTAAAACATGCAATCAATAAACAATTTGATTTTACAGTAGGTCTCAACAATATCCTCAACAAAACATACGCACAAAGTAACTCTTATGCAGACTTAACACTTGTAACGGACAATGCACAGACAATGCTCCTCAACGAACCTGGTCGTTACTTTTATACAAACTTGGACTTTAAGTTTTAATTGTATATAATACACATATACAAGGAAAAAGATGGAATTTGATTGCTTAGATGTAGATGCGATAGTTGGCTTTGAATGGGATGATGGAAATATTCATAAAAATGAAAAGAAGCATGGACTCAAATGGACAGCAATCGAAGAAGTTTTTTTTAATGAACCATTGCTTATTGTGGAAGATTTTAAACACTCCATTCATGAGTGTCGCTGTGTAGCTCTTGGGAAAAACAACTTTGCCCAGTTAATCACTGTTGTATTCACAATAAGAGTAAAGCATATCAGAGTGATATCAGCACGAGCAATGAGTAAAAAAGAGAGGAGTATTTATGAGAGAATCTAAACAATTACCTGATTTCAAGAATGAAGCAGATGAGTCGGACTTTTGGGATAATCATGATGTTACAGAGTATTTTGATATGAACAAGGCAAAAATAGTCCATTTTGCCAACTTAAAAAAGAGTACAAAAAGTATCTCCTTGCGTTTACCTGTAGATATGATTGAGGCACTCAAAGTCAAAGCAAATGCGATGGATGTTCCTTACCAATCTTTAATAAAAATATTTTTAGCAAATGCTTTAAAAAGTGCATGAAATTTTAACTTTTAACTCTATTAGTGTATACTTTCTTTTATGATTGAAAGATACCCAACTAAAAAAATATATGTCGGCGATGTGGCGGTAGGTGGTGATGCTCCTATCTCTACACAGTCTATGACATACTCAAATACACACGATGTTGCAACGACTGTTGAACAGATAAAAAGACTTCATTTTGCAGGGGCAGACATCGTTCGTGTTGCCGTGCCAGATATGCAAGATGCTTTAGCTCTCAAGTCCATTAAAGAGCAGATTTCTTTGCCACTCATTGCCGATATTCACTTCAACTACAAACTCGCACTTATTGCCGCAGAATCTGTGGATTGTATCCGTTTTAACCCTGGAAATATTAGCGATAAAGGTAAAATCCGAGAGATTGTTAAAGCCTGTCAAGAGCGTTCTATCCCTGTGCGCATTGGAGTCAATGCAGGAAGCTTAGAAAAAGAGTTTGATAACAAGTATGGTCCTACACCTGAAGCGATGGTAGCCTCAGCAGAGTACAACATCAAATACCTTGAAGATTTAGGTTTCACCGACATTAAAGTCAGTCTCAAAGCAAGTGATGTCCAAAGAACAGTCGAAGCCTACAGAATGCTCCGCCCAAAAAACAACTACCCTTTTCACCTTGGTGTTACAGAAGCAGGCACTATCTTTCATGCGACAGTAAAAAGTGCCATAGGTCTTGGAACACTCCTGCTTGAAGGTATCGGCGACACAATGCGAGTCAGTATTACAGGGGAACTCGAAGAAGAGATAAAAGTTGCTAAAGCGATTTTAAAAGATAGTGGTGCCATGCCTGATGGACTCAACATCATCTCTTGTCCTACGTGTGGACGCATTGAAGCAGACCTAGTCACAGCCGTAGCCGAGATAGAAAAACGCACCGCACACATCAAAACCCCGCTTGATGTTTCTGTTATGGGTTGTGTTGTCAATGCCATCGGTGAAGCAGCACACGCAGATGTAGCCATAGCTTACGGTAAAGGCAAAGGACTTGTCATGGTCAAGGGCGATGTCGTTGCAAACTTAGATGAAAGTGAACTTGTCGATAGATTTGTAAGTGAAGTTGAGGAAATGGCAGCAAAAACTGAAAAATAAAGAGGTTCTCGGTGGAAAAAGTCATTTTAATTGTTGAAGACAACAAAACAATTGCACTCTATCAAAGTCATAAACTCAAAGAAAAAGGCTTGAAGAGTGTTATCGCTCAAGACTTTTTAGAAACAAGAAAATTGTGCGATACTCACAAAGATAAGATTGCACTTGCTATAGTCGATATAAATCTTCCAAAGTGTGGTACTTGCGCGCTTGATTACTTAATACAAAAAGATATTCCATCTATTGCAATGACAGGTAGTTTTCATTTAGATTTACGAGATGCTATTCTTGAAAAGCCTATTATTGACTATATTATCCTTGAAAATGATCCTAAACTTGAAACTTTAGTCGCACTTGTTGGAAGAATTTTAAACAATCATCACACGAAAGTGCTTATTGTTGATGATTCTAAAACAAGTCGACAAAGATTACATGAACTTTTAAAGTATCAAAACTTCACTATATACGAAGCACAAAATAGTATAGAAGCACTCAAACTTGTTCGTAGACATAACGATATTAAACTTGCATTTATAGATTATGAAATGCCAGGCGATAATGGTGTAGAACTTACAAAAGTCATTCGGAAGAAATTCTCCCGTATGGAGATTGCTGTTTTTGCTATTTCTATTCATACCCATCCTCTTATTACTGTAGAATTTTTAAAAGCGGGTGCCAATGATTTTATTACAAAACCGTATATAAGAGAAGAGGTAAATGCACGAATCGCAGTCAATCTTGATATGATAGCCTTATATAAAGAGGTACGCCATGAAAAAGAAGAACGATTGTCCATCCAAAAACGATTAGAAGCTATAGAAGGAAAATAATGCAAATTGATATAAAAAAACTCAAAAAAATGACAAAAGATTTAAAACTATTATATGTTGAAGATGATGAAATGGCACGAAAATCTATGCTTGAAATGCTTGGAAATTTTTTCAGTAATGTGAGTGTAGCTGTCAATGGGCAGGATGGTTTAGAAAAGTTTCAAACTACTGCATTTGATTTAGTGCTTACAGATATAAACATGCCACGTATGACAGGTCTTGAAATGCTCAGTGAGATTAGAAAAGTAGATAGAGGTCTCCCTGTTCTTATCCTTTCAGCTTATAATGATGCAGAACTTTTCTTAAATGCTTTAAAATTAGGCTCTTCTGATTATATACTCAAACCACTTGAACACAATCAGTTCTTAATGGCACTGCAAAAAGTGGTGGAACAAATTGATTTAAAAAAGCAGATAAAAAACTATCAAAAAGAACTTGAAGAAGAGGTAACGCTACGCACACAAGAGTTATATGAAAAGCTTTACTTTGATGATATAACCCCGCTCTCAAGTAGATACTCTTTTTTTGAAGATGTAAAAAAATATGAAAAACCCACTGTAATTATTATCGATATTGATGAGTTTAAACTTTTTAATGAGATTTATGGTATAGCCACTGGTAATCTAATCTTGGAGAAATTTGGTGAATTTATTTTAAATTTTGCCGAGATACGAAACTTTAAAGCCTATAGAATTTCTGCTGATGAATTTGTACTTTTAGAAGAATATAAAGAAAATGATTTGGAAGACTATCAAGAGTACATTACTTCTTTTTTTGAAGAGCTTTCACACTACAAGATAAATATTGGAAACGATTTTATAACACTTGAAGCTACTATGGGCATTTCTATACATCAAGACAATCCTTTAGGGTGTGCAAAGATTGCTTTTGAGTATGCGAAAAAGAAACAGCAAAAGTTTTTTGCATACTCTTTAGAGATAGATACACATGAGGAAAAAAAAGATATTCTTGTTTGGAAAGATACTATTAAAGCAGCTATTGAAGACAAGCGTGTTGTTCCCGTGTATCAAGGGATTGTTGATGCCTCGGGAAAAGTTGTGAAGTATGAAACCTTGATGCGTTTAAGAGAAGCAAATTCACAGAAGCTTATTACTCCTTTTTTCTTTTTAGATGTCGCTATGAAAACAAAACTGTATGATAGTCTCTCTTCTACCGTCATCTTTAGTGCATTAAAACTTGCACAAGAAACAGGTGTCGTTTTAAGTGTCAATTTCACATTTAGAGATATTCAAAACAAACAATTTATTCATAGTATAGCAACATTTATAAATGCATATGAAGGCTTGGCTACACAACTTGTTTTTGAAATCACAGAAAGTGAGTCTTTTGAAAATTATGATATTGTCAAAGATTTTATAAAAAGATTTCGTGCAAAAGGTGTGCGTTTTGCTATTGATGATTTTGGGAGTGGTTTTTCAAACTTTGAATATATTTTAGAGATAAAACCAGATTATCTCAAGATTGATGGTTCTTTAGTCAAAAATATTGATACTGATGAAAGTTCTTATATTTTAGTCAAAGCGATTATTGGTTTTTCTCATAAACTTGGCATTAAAGTGATTGCAGAGTTTGTCCATAATGAAAAAGTTTTTTCACTCTTAAAAGAGCTTCATGTGGATGAGTACCAAGGATTTTATTTTTATGAACCATTAGAACATTTAAGCTAACAAAGTATGCAAACTGCATTCAATAAAAAAAGAGTAATTTATATAGGCTCATTTTTACTTTATATGATTATCGCTTACTCTTATGCACAGATTCATTCTCAATATCAAAAAGAATTGCTACAAACAAAAGAAAAAATAGTCGGTGTAGAGTATCTCAAGTTGTTGCATACGATGAGTTTATTAGTCTTACAAAAGGGTAAAGAGGCACAAACACAAACTCTTCTTCGTAATATTGAAAGTTTCTTAAAAGAACACCCAAAGTATCAAAATAAAAAAGTTTTAAAACATTTGAATTTTTTTAGAACATATAATCAAAACTATAAAAGTACAGATATTTATAATTTCCTTGATTTTATCAATAGAGAAGATTATAGGGTTGGAGATATTTCAGGGATTATGTTTTCTCAGGAGAAAGAAAAATATTATTTTGGTATTCTTCTTATACATTATCTCCCAGAATTTTCAGTTTCAGTTGGTATTTTAAAATATTTATATCAAGATTTCTTACAAGATGGTCAGCTCAGTCAAGAGAATCAATTAGCTTTTATTCAGCATCATAAACTCGTACATTTAAGTATGGTCGAAGTAAGTGATATCCTTGACCTACTTACTCCAAAGAGTAGAGTAAAATTTAAAGATTTGATAACACAACTCAAGAGTATTTCAAAAGATACTATTGCCTATAAAAGCATGAATGCTATTCCAAAAAAAGAGATGAAGGAAATTGACGAATTATATGTGATTTCAGAAAAGCTCAATGATTTCGATAGAAGTTTTTTACATGATGCTCTTGTCAAAAAGAAGCTCTCTTTAGAAAATACCATCTTTGAATATAATCTTATTACTTTTTTTATTTTTGTAAGTATAAGCTTATTGTTTTTATACACTTTCTATCTTTTAAAAGTGACGAGTAAACAAAAATATCAAATGTTCCAACAATCACGTTTAGCACAAATGGGTGAAATGATTAGCATGATAGCCCATCAGTGGAGACAGCCTTTACACGCTATCTCTACAACCGCTGCAAGTATGAAATTTTCCATAGAACTAGAGAACTATAATCTTGACACTCAAGAAGGCAGAGAAGAACAAAAAGAGTACTTTTTAAAAAAATTAATGAATATCGAGGAGTATCTACAAAGTTTAACAACAACCATCGATGATTTTAGAAACTTCTATAAACCGAATAAAAAAAGACAAGAGACAAATCTACAAGTAGTCTGTGAAAAAGCACTTAAAATTATTCAATCAGCTTTATTAGCAGATGGAATACAGATAGAAAACAACTATCACTCTAGTAGTAATTCTCTCATGCATGATAATGAAATGGTACAGGTACTTCTCAATATCTTTAAAAATGCTCAGGATAATTTTAAAGAGAAACAAATACAAAATCCATCTATAGTAATTCACACGCAGGCATATAGTATCTCTATTTGCGATAATGGAGGAGGCATTTCACCAGAAGTTTTATCTAAGATATTTGACCCCTATTTTTCTAGCAAAAATGAAAAAAATGGTACAGGACTTGGTCTATACATGTCAAAAATAATTGTCGAAGAACACCATCAAGGAAAACTTTTAGTATATAATACAGAAGATGGCGTTTGTTTTAAGATAGAACTAAAAAATAAGCTAGGTAATGATAATGAATAAGCAAGTCTTAGAAAATGCCATTGATGCTTCCTACAAAGAGATACAATATTTAGAAGAGAAAATTAAAGCGCAAGAATTTTTGCAAAAGCAAACTGAAAAAACTGCCCATATAGGGAGTTGGGAAATAGACGCTACAAGTAATCAAGTCTTGTGGAGTGATGAAACATATGCAATTTTTGACAAAAAGAAAGAATCGATTTCTTTGAGTTATGAAACACTACTCTCTTCAATACATTTTGAAGATAGAGAAATGGTCAATAGTGAATATTTACAATCTATCATTGACAAAAGAGAGTTTTATGTCACACACCGTATCGTTCATAATGATAACACAATTGTTTATGTAGAAGAACGCGGTGTACATAGTTATGATTCATCTGGAAAAATAAAAAAAACGGTTGGGGTTGTTTTAGACATAACACAAAGAAGTGAACTTGAAGCAAAACTTTTAGAAATCAATATAGGTTTAGACAAGCAAATAGAAGATGAAGTAGAAAAAAATAGATTGCAAGAGATTCAACTTTTACAACAATCACGTTTAGCACAAATGGGTGAAATGATTAGTATGATAGCCCATCAATGGAGACAGCCTTTACACGCTATCTCTACAACCGCTGCGAGTATGAAATTTACCATAGAGCTAGAAGAGTATAACTGTGCTACACAAGAAGGTAAAGAAGAACAACAAGAGTATTTTTTGCATAAGCTCGATAGCATAGAAGAGTATATTCAAAACTTAACAACAACCGTAGATGATTTTAGAAATTTTTATAAACCCAATAAAAAAGAGAAAAAACTTCTTTTAGAAGAAGTCTGTGAGAAAGCGTTAAAGATAATCCGAGCTTCCTTGAAAGCAGATGGCATAGAGTTGGTATATGCATATAATTCTCAAGAGATGCTTACTATGTTTGATGGGGAAATGATGCAAGTACTTTTAAATCTTTTTAAAAATGCGCAAGATAATTTTAAAGAACAGACGATTAAATCTCCTTGGATTAAAATAATAACACATAAAAATACCATCAAAATATGTGATAATGGAGGTGGTATCCCTGAAACAATTATGGAAAAAATATTTGACCCCTATTTTTCTACAAAAAATGAAAAGAATGGTACAGGTCTTGGCCTATATATGTCAAAAACAATTATCGAAGAACACCATTATGGTAAAATATATGCTCAAAATACAAATGATGGCGTTTGTTTCATCATAGAGTTACAAGAAGAGGTAAACTAATATGACGATGAAAGACATTTTAAATGTAACCAAAAATCTATCTGTTCTCTATGCTGAGGATGATGAGAGCATACAACAAACTTCGGTGGAGTTATTTCAAAACTTTTTTAGTAATATTCAAGTTGCAGGAGATGGAGAAAAAGCATTAGAACTCTATAAATCACACAATTTTGACTTAATAATCACAGATATATCTATGCCAAAAATAGATGGCATAGAATTAATCACATTTATTAGAGAAAAAAATTTATCTATTCCTATCATTGTTTATAGCGCACTCAATAATCCAACTTCAATCACTGCTTGTATCTCATTAAATGTAGATGCTTATTTACTTAAACCTATGATTAGTAAAAACTTCATAGAAGCACTCGAAAAAGTTACTTTAAAAATAATGAGTAATGATGGAGTATCCAGTTCAGAGATTATTTCCAAAGTGGAAGAAAAATTTAAAATAGATAAATTGACAGGACTTAAAAGTCATGGTTTATTGATAGATAAAGTTGAAAACATGAATCCACATGACATTCCCATAATGATACTTATCAATATAGATGGATTTCACATTTATAATGAGATTTATGGTCTTCATGTTGGAGATGTACTTTTACAACACTTTGCGAAAAAATTAGACAAATTTATTGATGGCACAAACTATGAACTTTATAGAATGAGTGGAGATGAATTTGTACTTTTAGAGATTTCAAATATCTTAGATCCTGACACGTATATCCATGATATCGAATCTCTCCTGCGTTATATTGAAACAACTCCTATAATCCTTCCAGGCATAAAAGAACCGATAAATTTAGAAATAACCATAGGCATTTCCTTTGACAAAAACAATAGCTATGGAAAAGCTGACATGGCTCTACAAGAGGCAAGAAGAAGAGGTCGTCAATATCTTGGATATAATTCAGAAGCAGATAGAAAAGAAGAGTTACAACAAAATCTTTACTGGAGAGAAGAGATTAACAGTGCATTAGAGGAAAAAAGAGTACATGCTTATTATCAACCTATCATCGATACAGATGGTCAAATCATAAAGTATGAATCATTAATGCGAATGCAGCAAATACAAGCAGATGGAAGTGAAAAGCTCATTGCCCCTGCTAATTTTTTAGACTTTTCAAAGATATCAAGACAATATGTTAATTTAACAAAGGTTATCATAAATGAGTCCTTTAAAACCATGCTTGACCTCAATATTCATGTCTCTATCAACTTGACTTTTCACGATATAGTGAACAAAGAGATAAATAAACTTTTGCGAGAGAGAATAAAGCAACATCATTTAGAAACAAAAACAAACTTTGATATTAGCTCTCAAGTCATCTTTGAACTTCTTGAACAACCTTCGCATAAAGATTATGACCTATTTGTTACTTTTATTAATGAGTTTAAATCTTTAGGTGTTTTAATAACCATAGATGAGTTTGGTCTTGGATTTTCAGATATGTCTAAAATGGCAGAATTATCTCCTCACTATGTGAAAATAGACTCAAGTCTTATTAAAAATATCAATAGTGATAAACATGCTTATTTACTTGTAAAAGCAATAGTAAAATTCACGCAAGAGTTAGGTATCAAGACGATAGCCGAGCATGTATCAAGTGCAGAGATATTTGAAAAAGCAAAAGAACTCCAAATAGATGAATTTCAGGGGTTCTTTCTAGGTAAACCCATCTCTAAAATAGATTTAGAGGAGTCATTACTATGATAGAAAATCATAAAATTGATATAGATTTTTTACCTTTATGTATCGTTATCTATGAAGTTGATGAAGATGGAGATTTTGTTTTTAAAGAGATAAATAAAAAAGTCGAAGAAGTTGAAAAGATAGACAAGCATGAACTCTTAGGAAAAAAAGTCCAAAAAGCCTTTCCTGGGATTAGAGCTATGGGACTCCTTGAATTGTTTGAAGATGTTTATAATACGGGAGAAGAAAAAACATTAGAAATTGGACTCTACGAAGATAGCTTTCGGTATGGATGGCGTAGAAATATTATCTCAAAATATAGTAAAACATCTATCTTAGTTATCTATGAAGACATTGGTTTAGAAAATGATTTGATTAAAGATTTTGAACAAACATTACAAAATAAAACAGAAGAACTAAAAAAACAGAAAATGGCATTTGAGGAGCTTTTTGAAAAATCTTCAGATGGAATATTTATCATCGAAGATAATAAATTTGTTCAATGCAATCAAAAAATTGTAGAGATGCTACAATATAGCAAAAAAGAAGACCTTTTAGATAGTCACCCAGCACAACTTTCTCCTCAATTTCAACCTGATGGTCAAGAGTCATTTTCTAAAGCGGAAGAGATGATGGCGTTAGCAATACAAAAAAATGAACACTCTTTTGAATGGTTGCATAAAAAGTCTACAGGTGAAAAATTTTGGGTAGATGTGAATTTATCTTCTATCTTATTATTGGATAAAAATGTTCTTTATGCAACGGTAAAAGATATTTCAGAGCGTAAAGATATGGAAGAAAAGCTTCAAACATACACAACACTTCTTGAAGCAACTAATCGTGAACTCGAAGAACTAACAGAGAGTTTGGAAGAGAAAGTTATGGAAGAGATTTCTAAAAATGAATCCCAACAAAAACAACTTTTTGCACAATCTCGTCTTGCTCAAATGGGAGAGATGATAAGTATGATAGCACACCAGTGGAGACAACCTTTAGGTGCTATATCTGCAACATCCTCAAATTTAAAATTCAAGTTAGAGTTTGATACTTTTGATATGAGTAGTAAACAGGGAGGAGAGAAATTAAAACAATATTTTCTTGATAAGATAGACGATATTGAAGCATTTGTCCAAAGTTTAACAAACACCATTGATGATTTTAGAAACTTTTATAAACCTAACAAAAAAACTACACAAGTTAATAGTAAATTAGTCTTTGAAAAAGCTCTTACGATTGTTCAAGCTTCTTTTACATCGGATGGTATTGAGATTATAAAAGAGTGTAACAGTAGTATGACTATAGAGTTATATGAAAATGAAATGATGCAAGTTATTTTAAATATACTCAAGAATGCACAGGATAATTTTCGAGAAAAAAAGATACAAAATCCCAAAATTTATTTGCGGACTGAAGATATAAAAGGAAAATTAATGATAAATATCTGTGATAATGGAGGAGGAATTCCTACAAATATTTTAGACGAAATATTTGATCCGTATTTCTCTACAAAACATGAAAAAAATGGTACAGGATTGGGACTTTATATGTCAAAAGTTATAGTACAAGAGCATCATAAAGGCTTTTTATCAGTAGATAATAAAGATAATGGTGCATGTTTTAAAATTGAAATTGGGGGGGGAGATTAGGAGATGATTAATGCAAAACTGTTACTAGAACATACACGAGATTTGAATGTTTTATATGTAGAAGATGATGAAATCTTATTAGATACAACAACGGAACTTTTAAAAAACTATTTTCACTATATTGATACTGCAGTAGATGGTGAAGATGGATTTACAAAATATCTTGAGTATCAAAATAGACACAATAAATATTATGATTTAATTCTTTCAGATATTAATATGCCAAAATTAAACGGTATTGAGATGAGTCAACAGATAATGAAACACAATCCTCTGCAAGCAATCATCATCACAACAGCACATAATGAACCAGAATATATACTCGATGCCATAAGGATAGGGGTAAATGGCTTTATATCTAAGCCATTAAAGAGTGAAGATTTTCTCAAGACACTTTATAAAGTTTCACAATCCATAAGTGACCATAATTTTTTTCTTAATCATGTCGAAGTCATTGAAGATTTAAACATGAAACTAGAAGAAAAAAACAGAGTTTTAGAACGCACAAATAAAGAACTTTTAGCTAAGAACAGTGAACTTGAAAAATCTTCTAGAGTACTTGATACAATGGTAGAAAAAGTACAATCAACGCATAAAGAGAGTACGGATAGTCAAAATGTACTAAGTACAAATGACCAAAAATATATTCAAGAACAAATAGAAAATCTTATTAATGATGATTTATATGAACTCATTGAGTTACATAATGAAATAGATTTACATATTATTAATATCTTAAACAATAAAGAAAAAAACCTTACAATAATTCTTTCAAAATTATCTAACCTCTTTAAACGCTATAGTGCAGTCTTAAAATATTATAGTTTTTTTAATGAACTTAGCACATCTATGTCAACCTTTTCCATTGCTCTAAAAAACACACCACTTCCAAATAATAGCCAAATGGTAGAAAATATTTTTATACTCGTAGAAGGTTTTACCTATGTTTTAGGAAAATGGCAAACTGATTTATCTACCAGCGATATTACAAAAATCAATTCTTTAGATGCATCCATGATTAGTGATATGAATACCATTATAAATATGTGGGAACAAAAAGAAGAAGAGGTTTCACAAGAGGATATTGATGACATTTTTGACTTTTAAAGTCAAAAAGTCAGTTTACATTTTATGTAAAATGTAAACTAATTAACTTCTCTAAAACACTCAAAACTTCCTCTTCATCACTCAAAGACTCTACAATAGAGTGCATACAGGCTTGGTAAGGGTCAAAACCTTGCACTATGAGTTTTGCAGCATAGACTAAGAGTCTTGTAGAGACTGCCTCTTGAATATCGCTATCATCAAGTCGTCGTATCTCTTGAGCAATATTGACAAGTTTTTGTGCCACCTCAGCACTTACCCTACTCTCTTTAATGATAATCTCTTTTTCTGTATTTGCATCAGGATAATCAAATGTAAGGGAAAGAAAACGCTGTTTTGTACTAGGTTTCATGCCCTTAAGTGCATTTTGATACCCTGGGTTATAAGAGACAACAAGCATAAAATCAGGATGGGCATGGATAAGTTCACCTGTTCTATCTATGGGAAGCACTCGACGATAATCCGCTAAAGAGTGCAAAACAACCGTGGTATCTTTTCTTGCTTCTATGATTTCATCAAGATAACAGATACCTCCTTCTCTTACTGCTTTTGTGAGCGGACCATCTTGCCAGTATGTTCCATTTTCATCGATGAGATGACGACCTACCAAATCAGCAGCACTCAAATCATCATGACAAACGACTGTATAAACCTTACGGTTTAATTTTTCACCCATATGTTCAATGAAGCGTGTTTTTCCACAACCCGTTGGCCCTTTAATGAGGAGTGGAAGATTCATAGAAGCAGCCGCTTGAAAGAGGTCTATCTCGTTTGATTGTTCTAAGTAGTAAGTTTTTGGCATTATAATCCCTTTTATTTCGTTAAATTCATATATATTTCTGGCAAGATTTGTGGAAGTTTTTTACTCTCGCGTATCACGGTATAGCCATTTTTTCCAAAAAGATAAGGCAGATAATGTTTCGAGTCCACATCTATAGTGATACAAAATGGTATGAGTCCAAGTTTTTTTGCTTCGAGTATCGCTTTTTTTGTATCTTCTATCCCATATCTTCCATCATATCTATCGACATCGTTTGGTTTACCATCACTGAGGATAAGCAAGAGTTTATTTTTTGTTTGCTGTTTTTTGAGGATATTCGTAGATTCACGGATGGCTGCCCCCATACGGGTATAGTAACCCGGTTTGATACTATTAATCCTTCCACGAGTAAATGCTGTATGCTTTTCGTTAAAATTTTTAATGATTTCAAAACGGACATTTGTATTTTTAAGTGAAGAAAAGGTGTAGATGGCAAACTTGTCTTGAAGCTTTACAAGAGCTTGGGAAAAGACAATCAGTGTATCTTTAATCATATCAATCACTCGTATATCTTGGGTAATGCCCGCTTCAGTAGAGAGTGAAACATCGGCTAATATGAGAGTGGACATATCACGTGTTTTTTTCACAAAAGATTCATAAAATTTTTGAGGATGCCCTGACTTATTTTCATGTCCTTTATACTCTATCCAGCTATCAAGATTTATCTCATCTCCGTAAGGCAGACGATTGTTTTTAATGCGGTCTAATTCCATCAAATCAAGTTCATGCTCAATCTTTTTTATATTTTTTTTCAGATGTGGTGGTATTTCTAATGCTTCTATCTCCGTTATCAAATAAGGATTTATTTTGACATAGTTTATAAGATAATCTTGCTTCGAGTAGTCCCACTCATCTAAAAGATGATTGCCTAAAGGATACTCCTCTTTTGATGCGTTACTCAAGTCTAAATCTATTTTGAGTCGAGAAGAGAGATTGGCTTTTTTCTTGCCGAGTGTTATTTCATCTAAATCTTCTGCATTGTAGAGGGCATCTTTATCAAAACTATCATCCTCATCCCTATCTACATTGACCTGCTCTAGTATGCTCATAATAGACTCAGGCAGATACGCCATAAAACCATCTGTCTCTTTTGAATCATCTATTTTTTTCGCATTTTTTTTCATCTCTAATGTCTCTATCTGCTCCTCTTTGTCTCCTCTGGAAATCTCTTCATCTTCGTACTCACTATAGAGTGCATTTTTTGATAAAGAGGGGTATATCCATAAGGGGCAAGGGTAGATGTCAAGCTGTGAGACAAAAAGTCCATCTTCTATATTCTGAAGATTTAAGGACTTAACAAAGGCTAATCGAGGATTATCTTTTATTAAATCTTCTAAAGCTTTTTCATAAAATTTTTGAAATCCACTGTATTTTTGTATGATTGCTTCTGTTGTTGTGAAATTTTTAAAAAGGAGACTTCCTTTGTGAGTATCTATGGAAGTAGCCATGGCAACAAGCCAAAAGTAGAGCATTTCATTCTCTTTTTTACTCTTGAAGTAGGCAAGTGATTCAGGTAAGTAAAGTGCTTTTTCATCCTGCCACGGTAGTAAAAAAGTATCTCCTAAAGCAGAGAGTTTTTCTCTGTAGTTACGAGAAGTTTTTATAAATCTTTTATCTGTTATATGTAACTCTTTTGCTTTTTCACCACCAAGAAGATGGTGAAAAATCTTTAATGACTTTGAGTACTCTTTGAAATAGACTCGAGACTCTTCATAAGAAATTTTGACTTTTTTACTTATAAAGCGTTCCCAAACTTTTCCAGCATTTTCCTCAAACTCAAGTAAGTTTAACATCGACTATTTTGTCTCTTCTTTGACAAAAAAGCTAGAGAAGTAAGTAAACAATCCAGTTAAAACAAGTAGACCAAATACAAGACGAATCATATATACAGGAACTATGTGTGCTTGTGTATCCATAAAGTTTAAAGCTGTTCCATCAGTAGCCCAACGCTGTAACATTATCTGCATAACCCCAGCTACTGTTAGAGCAAGAGTCACACCTACCATTCCAATGTTCATCATCCAAAATGCAATAAGTTCTCGTTTTTGTGCTTTGGCTGAGTTTCCATGAGGACGCCCTCTTAGGATTGGCATTGCATAAGAGATGATAGTAAAAATAATCATAATATATGCCCCATAAAAAGAGAGGTGACCATGTGCCGCGGTCAGTTGTGTTCCATGAGTATAGTAGTTAACAGGAGCGAGAGTATGTAAAAATCCCCAAACACCAGCACCTAAAAATCCCATTACTGCTGTACCTTTTGCCCAAGTAAGTGCAATTTTATTTTCAGTATCGATTCTTTTTTGTTTTGCCACAGAGAATGCAAAGAGAATCATCAAAAAGAAAGGTAAAGGCTCAACAGCTGAAGAGATAGAACCTATCCATAGCCAGTATGACGGTGCACCCATATAGAAAAAGTGGTGACCTGTTCCAACGATTCCAGAGATAAGTGTCATTGCAATGATGAGATATAACCATTTGTCAGTATGTTCACGGTCAATACCCGTTACTTTTATAAGTACAAACGCTAGAATTGCTCCAAGGATTAGCTCCCAAGTCGCTTCTACCCATAAATGCACAACATACCACCAGAAGAATTTATCCATAATTAAGTTATCTGGAACATAAAACGCAAATAAGAAAAATACTGCAAGTCCTAAAAGTCCTGTGAGTAAAACAATAGTAATAACTGTTTTTCTTCCTTTAATCACTGTCATAGCGATATTTAAGATAAAAGCAAGTACAACAATCACAATACCTATCTTAGTAATCGTAGGTTGTTCTAAAAACTCTCTTCCCATCGTTGGAAGTAAGTCATTTCCTGTTAAGTCTGCTAAAGTAGCATAAGGCACAAAAAGGTAGCCAAGAATTGTAGCAACACCCGCTGCAGCAAAAACCCAAAACATCAGATTTGCAAGTGCTGGACTCCAAAGTTCGCGTTCTGACTCTTCAGGAACAAGATAATAAGCCGCTCCCATAAAACCAAACAGAATGAGAACTATCAGTAAGTTCGTGTGTACCATTCTTGCAACATTAAAAGGAATTTCTGGAAAAAGAAAATCTCCAGCAATGTACTGAGTCCCCATGATGAGACCAAAAAGTATCTCTCCGGCAAGAAGCATAAGTGCAAAAATAAAGTATTTTTTTGCGACGGATTGAGAAGTGTATTTCATATTTTTATCCTTCTATATTTGGTGGCCATTCGTTGTTTTTCACACGAGATGTCCAGATGAGAAAGTCTGCAAGGTCATTAACTTGCTTGTCACTAAGGTGAAACTGAGGCATTTTTCTTCTGCCTGGTTCGGAGAGTGGCTGTGCTGCCATCCATCCACTTAAATATGCTTTAAATGCCGCTTCATCGCTATTCCCACGACGCTCAAAAACATTCCCTAATTCTGGTGCGAAGTAAGCACCCTCTCCTAAAATTGTATGACAACCAACACAATCGTTGTTTTCCCATACTCGTTTACCCGCAGCTACTGATTCTGTCACTTTATCGTCATGCGATAGTTTTGGAATCTGGTGTACTGTATCCAGTGTCAGACCTGCAAAGACTAAGATAGCAAATAAACCACCACCAAAGTAAATGTTTCTGGCCATATTTTTGGTAATACGTTCAGTCATAAATAACCCTTTTTTTAATTCTACCAAAAAGTAGTAATTAAATTATAGCTGAAACAAATTTAATTCTACCTTTTTGTAGTATTTATAATTTTAGTATATAATGTGGCAAAAATAGAAGGATTGTAGCATGCAACTGAGTAATACATCAAAATATGCTATTAGAATTCTCAGCTATATGGCACGCGAAGATAGTGAGTATTTGTATAAATCCAATGAATTAGCCAAAACCTTAAATATATCCTACAAATTTTTAACAAAAATTATGACAGAGTTAGTAAAAGGTAAATTTATTCTTTCCATTAGAGGGAGAGAGGGTGGATTTAGGTTAAATAATCCTGCTTCATCCATTACAATTCTTGACATTCTCAAGCATTTTCAAGCATTCACAGATTTTAGTACTTGCATTTTGGGTAATGGTGCTTGTAATCCACATAACAAATGTATTTTACATGACAAATGGGCAAGTCCGAGAAAAGATATAAGAAATATGTTTGCGACAACAACCATAGATATAGTAAATAGTGAGGATTTCAAACTTTGATACAAACAAAAAGAGCTTTGCCTCGGGGTGATTTTGCAATTTGGATTATTGTTTATGTAGAACTGATTACTTTTGGGATTTTATTTGTTGGCTATGCTTTTGCTCGGAGTGGAGATGTCGCCCTTTTTAATGAATCGCAACTTTTACTCGACCAAAGATTTGGTTTTGCAAATACCCTACTTTTGATTACAAGTAGTTTCTTTGTCGTCAAAGCAATACAATCATTGCAATTAAAAGAGCATAAAAAAGCCTCCAAACTCGCTTCAAGATGGCTTATCGGAGCAATGACTCTTGGAGGATTTTTTATCATTGATAAGATTATAGAGTTTGCAGGAAAAGTAGAAGAAGGCATCAACCTTAGCACAAATACTTTTTTTATGTTTTACATCATTTTGACAGTATTTCATTTTATGCATGTACTCTTAGGTTTAGTCATCTTGTTCAATATCCAGCAAAAAGCAAAAAAAGGTGGCTATACTGCAGACGATATAAGTGGAGCAGAAACGGGAGCAATCTACTGGCATTTAGTAGATTTACTCTGGATCGTTTTATTTCCTCTCATCTACATAATAAGGTAAAATATGATAAAAATTTGGATTACTCTTCTCTTACTCACTATCTTTGCCTTTGTATTAGGCTATCTCAAACTCATAAACTTTACCCTTGTCGCTGTTTTACTCGTGAGTACATTCATAAAAGGGCATTTAGTCATTGAATACTTTATGGGTTTAAAAGATGTGACATGGAAGTATCGTATCATTCCTAGCTTATGGCTTTTTATAGTTTTATCTTTGATAGCTATCGCTTACTATAAAGCATCCTTATTAAAATAAGGAAAGCAGATAATCTTTAAAAACAACAGTAAGCAATGTAGCTACTAAAAGCCATTGCATTTTATCAAATTTTTCTGATACTTTTGATATTTTATTATCCATTTTATCAAATTTTATATCTACTTTGTCGAATCTTGCATTGACACCTGCTTCTGCTTTGTCAAATCTTGCATCCACTTTGTCGAATCTTGCATTGACATCTGCTTCTGCTTTGTCGAATCTTGCATCCACTTTGTCGAATCTTGCATTGACATCTGCTTCCACTTTGTCAAATCTTGCATCCACTTTGTCGAATCTTGCATTGACATCTGCTTCCACTTTGTCAAATCTTGCATCAGCATTAATTTCTACTTTTGCTATATCTTCTTTTAAGCTAGAGATATCCTCTTTTAGTTCTTCTCTTGTTACTGTGTGTTGAGAAACTTGTAAGAGGTGGAGCATTAAATCTTTTTGAGTAAAATCATTTGGATTTATTTTTGAAAATTCTTGCATTATTGCTCCTTTCTATTGTTATATCGAAATTATACACTAAAAAAAACTTTTATAGAAGGAATTTTTACCACTTCATCATGACCATAAACTGTAAAACATTCGATTTTATTTTGGTCTCTTTAACTCTATAGTAGTGCCACTCTGTTCCCATATATGTTTTTGCCCCTGCTATTTTATAATGAAAATCATATAAGAGTCTATTTTGTGTTAAAAAATCTCCTGTTGTCCAGTCTAAAAAACCATCCACTACAAGTGGTGTACCAAAAATATGTTCACTTATATAATTGGCTGAAAGTTGGTAGGTATGCGTGCCAAAATTCTGCTCTTTTTTGTAAAAATTGAGTCCAAAAACATCAAAACCTTTGATGCTAAGGTCACTTCCTAGACCATAAAGTTGTGCATGATAATCATCAAACTTATGGACTTGTCTATTGTATTGCCCTGCTAAAAAAATATCTTTTACAAAAAGAAACGAGAGATTTTTATGTAATACTTTGGAAAAACTTACTCTCGGTGAAAGTTCAAAATAAATATCACTCTTTTTATCAGCATTTTTAAACCTATCATTCGCCCTTGTAATATCAACAAAACCAAAAAAATCTCCATAAGCAAATGTCGAAAAATTCTCTAGTGTAATAGTACTCTTGCCACCGTTAGTATCAAAACCACTATTGCCAGTAAAGTTACCATACAAGTACTCAATATTTGTTGTTGAAAATGCAAACAGTGGACTAAAAAACACAAAACTCAAAAAAAGAATCTCTTTCATCCTTCACCCCTTTCTAAAAATTGGAATAAAGTTTTATAAAAACTATGCATATTAAGCGGTTTACCTAAATGAGTGTTCATTCCAGCCTCTATTGTTTTTTCTATATCTTCACTCATTGCGTTTGCAGTAAGTGCGATAATAGGAATCTCTTCATTTTGCTCACGAATCAATGCTGTTGCTTCATAGCCATTCATTACAGGCATTTGAATATCCATCAAGATAAGTGCAAAGTTATTGGCTCTAAACATATCCACAGCTTCTTTACCGTTGTTGGCAATCTCTATCTCAATCCCACTCTCATCAAGTAGCCCTAAAATAAGTAACTGATTTGTTTTGTTGTCTTCTACTAAGAGTATTTTTGTGCCTGCAAAAACTTTTAAATCATCCTCTGTATAATTCTTTTCTTCCTCTTCTCTCATTGCTTCTTTAGCATTTTCTAAAGGTATTTCTACTATAAAACGGCTTCCTTTTCCGTACTCACTTTCTACCCAGATTTTACCATGCATAAGTTCTACAAGGTGTTTGGATATATTTAAGCCTAAACCCGTTCCACCATACTTTCTTGTAGTACTTACATCTGCTTGCATAAAAGCCTGAAAAAGTTTTTCTTGCTGTTCTCGTGTCATCCCTATCCCACTATCTTCTACTTCAAACCTATAAAGATTTTCTTTACGTGATATAGTGAGATGAACAAAGCCCTCATGTGTAAATTTCATTGCATTATTGAGAAGATTGATAAGTATTTGAGAGATACGTAGACTGTCTCCATGGAGTTTCGCTTCACACTCACAAGTACAATCTATCTGAAAATCCAAGCCCTTCTCTTTGGCTTTAAAAAGAAGAAGGTTCTCTACACTAGCAAATATATCAGACATTACAAAGTCTCTTTTCTCAAGTGCAAGTTTTTTAGCTTCTATTTTGGAAAGGTCTAAAATATCATTAATTATTTCTAAAAGAAGTTTTGCAGAAGTATCTATTTTTTGTAAATAATTCTTTTGTTTTTCATCTAAATCACTTTGTAGTACAAGATGTGTTAAACCAATAATCCCATTCATCGGAGTGCGTATTTCATGACTCATATTGGCTAAAAAAGAGGACTTTTCTAAGTTTGCCTCTTCAGCTCTTTTTTTTGCCTCTAAAAGAGTCTGTTTTGTCTCTTCTTCTCGGGTTACATCTCGAACATTAATCAGTACTCGTTCTGGGTTTTCTAGATGTGTCATTGACATATTGACACTCAAAACTTTATCGCCTTTTATTTTACAGTGTTTTTGAAAATTTTGGATAAACCCAAATTCTAACACTTCTTGCATGGCAATATGTGACTTTTCAACATCTTCTTCCACCGTCAATTCCAAACACGATTTTTGTAAAATCTCTTCTTTTGTAAATCCTGTCATTTTACTATAGGCTGGATTAATATCAATAAAATTTGATTGCATATCTAAAAGAGCAATACCATCTTTTGAGTGGTCATAAAGTGCTTGAAAAGTTTTCTTCTGTTTTTCTAACTCTTGTACCAAATGTTCAAGCTTAGCATTCTCTTTTTTTAAAATAAATTGCTTATATAAACTCAATAAAACTCCAAAAATTACTACAGAGAAAACAGCAAGTATTGATTTTAAAAGCAGTGGGTTTTTTAAAAAACTACTTACTTTATCTTGCTTATAAAATACACCCTCTAAAGCACTATCTTTTGCATTTGTCATCCCTAAAAGTCTATAGATATTTGCAATATTGTATATTTTTAAAGGACTTATATTACCAAAAGATATATCATCGACATAAGCGAGTTTTTTAAGTACTTTTGCCTCATATAACAATGCTTCTCTACTTTTATGTTGGGTATTGTACTTTTCTAAAATAACATCTACACTCTCGCCCATATGTGCAAAAGCATACTCCCAGCCTTTAAGTGTTGCTTTTTGAAATTTAGCAACGATTTTTGGATGCTTTTTGAGGTAATCTTGTGATGTAAATAGTATATCTGCATACATATCAAACCCATAATCAGAGGGATTAAATAGTGTAAAATCTATCCCTCTTTTTTCTAACTCATAAGGTTCATTAGAGCGATAAACAGTCATCAAATCTGTTGTCCCATCTAAAAGAGAGTCAATACTAAAACTATGTTGTAACTCTGTATAATCAGATGGTTGAATGCCATTTCTTTGCATCATAGCAGATATAGCAGCGATTGAAACAAGATTGTCACTCAACATAATTTTTTTGTTTTTAAAATCTTTAACACTTTGTAAATCTGCTCTTTTTTTCGCAAGGAGCATATAAGGAGAGTGTTGGTACAAAGCATTGAGCATCACAAGTTTTTTACCCTTTAAGCCTTCAAGTACCAAAGAAGAACGCCCTATGCCAAAATCTACTTTTTCACTCAGAACATCATCAACCATATGTACAGAAAAGTCAAACTCTTTGAGGGAAACGTCCAAACCTTCTGCTTTATAAAAGCCCTTCTCTTTTGCCATATAAAACCCAGCAAATTCAAACTGATTTTTCCATAAAAGTTGCACACTCAAAGGTTCATTAGCACTTAAAGAAAATCCAAAAACCATCAAAAAGAGGAATATACTTTTCACATATTAACCTTATTTATTTTTATATTCTATTATCTCTTTATTTTCTTGAGTCTTCCCTTAAATATCTGCAATATAAATATACATTTGATATAATTATAAAAATTAAACTTTTGGATTATATTTCTAATGAATCAGCTTGAAATTTCAACACATGAAACTCTTATAGTCACTATTTTACTACACTATAAATTTTTAACACTTTCACAACTCTCTCAACTTCTAAAGCTTGAGATTACCCCTGAGTATCTTGACACTATGCAAGACAAACAGATGATTCATTCCCTCAAAAATGAAGACTTTTCAAAGCCTAGGGAACTCCTATACTTTGCCTTGCCAAACAAAAAACATGGCATTGATGAAAGCCTCTATTTTCAAGATATTGATTTACTGACACTCAGTATTTCAGCAGAAGATTACTTTCATATTTATCATACGGTAAATTATCATATTTTATTTAATGCCTATGCCGAGTTTCGTCATATAAACATTAACTATTTTAGTGCTTACTTTGATGACTTTAAAAACAAAACAAAAAAAGATGAACTGCAAGCAAGCGGGAAATTCACCCTTCTATCAGGAGAATTTCTCATACCAAACGCAACGATGAACTTCTCTTTAGCCTCTGGAGAGGAATTTATCTATGTTTTAGACCTCTTTTCAGATACAGAAGTTGCAACGATTGTCAATCGTATCGCCCTTTACAATCAAGTATTTGTAGAAAATCTTTACAAGCTTGACCGTGTCATTTTAATCTTTAAAAATGAAGAGATTAAAGAAAAAGGTATCGAATTTTTAACAAATGCAAAGATTTTAAATGAGTACAAAAATAATTTTATTTTTAAAACGGTGGAAAATTTAGAGAGTGATTTCAACCTCCAATGGATGAGTTTTGACTCGACAAAAAAAGTCACTTTTGTTCCTCAAGTGAGTGTGAAAGAAGAAGAAACAGTCGTCGAGGAGATTGTTGAAGCAGAAATTACAGTTGAAGAAGTTGAAGCAACTCAAGAAGTACAAACAACACAAGAAGAGACACTAGAAGAAGAAATAATCGTTCAAAACACACCAGCAGAAGAGCAACTTGAAGAACTCGTAGAAGATATAAAACCAGACCTACGTACGAAAGTTATCCAAACAGTGCAAGATGCATCCCTCCTTCTCTACACACTCGCAGGTATCGCTGCATTTGTTGTTTCAGCATATATGGAGATGATAGCATTTGATAGTTTTTACCCAGGATTTATTCTTATCTCCGTTGTGATGGTTATTGCATTTGAAGTTGCTAAAGTGGGAAGTATTTTCATGAAAGTTTACATCAAAAAATCAGGTTCTGAAGTCAACAAATGGACGATGAAGCTTCTAAGTAGCCTATTTATTCCCCTGCTTTTTGGACTCTCCATCATATCTTCTATGGCAGTAACTGCAGACAAGCTCGAAAGCCCTCATGCAGAAGAACTCAAAGCAAAATCGATTCAAAAAATCCAAACAGAGTATGAGGAGATTGTCGCCATGACAGAAAAAGACCACCTCCGCCGTGCAAAACAGCTCAAACAAGATTTCTTTGATAAAATTGCTGAGTTTGAGAAAAGAAGAAAAGATGTCATTGCCAACAAAGATGCAGAAATAGAAAAGCAGAAAACAGTCTATGGAGCCGATGGCAAAACTTGGAAAGGCTCTAAGTATGAAGAGCATATCAAAGAGCGTAAAAATCTCATAGCAGAGTTCGCCACTGAGAGAATGGCACTTGAACGCCTCTACAATGAACAACTAGAACAAGAATCTGCACAGTATCGAAAAGAGAAAAAAGAGGACTTAAACTATAAGGCACAAAATCTCAAATCTGCAGAGAGTGAGGTCTTAGCCTCTTCATGGCAAGCTCAAAATGAGATGGTACGCTCCTTCATAAAGGTAGTAAATCATGGTTTTGGACTACACCTCAAAGAGCTTGACTTTATCTTTATGCTCTCAATTCTTGTAAGTATCCTCCTTGAACTCACAATTTATAAGGTCTTTTCCAATGTTGCTATTGTTTATGCGATAAGAAAAGATAAAAGATAATATGCTAAAATCAAATTCACACAATAGAAGGTTGGTTTTTGCAAGATAATTTATATAACCTAGCGTTTGAACGCGCTATTCTCAGTTCCATTGTTTTTGAACCAAGCCAGTTTGATGAACTCAGTGTCGCTCTTAATCAAGATGATTTTTATCTTCCTGCCCATCAGGACATCTTCAAGGCAATGCTTCTTTTACTCCAACACGACCAGCCGATTGATGAAGAGTTTATCAAAAAAGAGTTGATAAAAGTCAAAAAGTTTGATGAACAAGTTTTACTTGAAATCCTCTCTGCCAACCCTATCTCAAACACACAAGCTTATGTGAATGAGATAAAAGACAAATCCCTCAAACGCCATCTCCTCACACTCACAACAGAGATAAAAAGAGTTACCGTCGAAGAGGAGTTACCCTCAGAAGAAGTCATCGATATAGTAGAGAAAAAACTCTACGAAATCACTCAAGACAACCAAACAAGCGATTTTAAAGACGCCCCTAAAATGACCTTTGATACAATGGAATATATCAAAGAGATGCAAGCACGAGGCGATACTGTTCTCGTAGGAGTAGATACAGGGTTTCACGAACTCAACAAAATGACGACGGGTTTTGGTAAGGGAGATTTAGTCATTATTGCTGCAAGGCCTGCGATGGGGAAAACTTCTTTTATACTAAACACAGTCAATTCCCTCATTTTACAAAACAAGGGAGTGGCATTTTTTTCCCTTGAAATGCCTGCTGAACAGTTGATGTTACGTTTACTCTCCATTCAAACTTCCATTCCCTTACAACATCTTCGTACGGGAAATATGAACAATGACCAGTGGAGTAGTCTTAATGCTGCTATTGAGCGTATGGACAGTGCGAAACTCTTTGTCGATGACCAAGGGAGTATTAACATTAATCAACTCCGCTCGAAACTACGCAAACTCAAAAATCAACATCCTGAGATTGAGATTGCTGTGATTGATTATCTCCAAATTATGCAAGGAGTAGGCAATCAAGACAGACACCTGCAAGTCTCCGAAATCTCACGTGGACTTAAAATGCTCGCTCGTGAACTTGAGATGCCTATCGTTGCCCTCTCACAACTGAACCGTGGACTTGAAGCGAGAAATGACAAACGCCCGATGCTGAGTGATATTCGTGAATCAGGCTCAATCGAGCAAGATGCCGACATCATTTTGTTTGTCTATCGTGACGATGTTTACCTTTACAAAGAGGAAAAAGAACGAGAAAAAGCAGCAAAATCAGAAGGAAAAGAGTTTGTCTCTGAGTATGTTGAAAAAGAGGAAGAAGATGCAGAAATCATCATCGGTAAACAGCGTAATGGTCCAACAGGACATGTGAAACTTGTGTTTCAAAAGAAACTCACACGCTTCGTCGATGCTCCTGCATTTAGTGCGGGTGTAGAAACTGTTTATGAAAACATAGATACCTCTTCTGCTGAGATTGATATAGGAGATTCAAGTATCTCTATGCCGATGCTTTAAATGCTACAAAAAATCTCACTTTTTAATACAAGGCGAGATTTTCTCTTTGCATTTTTTTTCCTTACCTTACTGAGTTTCTACTCCCTACTCATCGAGTACAACAACTACAAAAACCTCACGCGTTTTGATACACAACTTGTAGAGGCAACCCTCTTAAAACAGTACACAAAAAATGCTTCCTCTATTTTAAAACTCAAAAGTAATCATGGAGCAATTTTTTACACAAAAACAAAGCAAAAAAATCTTCTTGTTGGTGAAAATTTACTTCTAAAAGTCTGGGCTGGAAAAATCAGTTTTTATGCCTATCTCAAAGGTTTTTATGCTTATAGTAAAATTGTAAAAGGCAGTATCAAAGCGACGTATAAAACAGCATTTAATACTGCTATTGCAAAACAGCATAAAAGCCTAGAAATAACAGCCATTTATCAAGCCCTTTTCAGTGCAAGACAGCTCGACAGTAGCATCCAAAAGCAGTTTTCTTCCCTTGGTATCTCACACCTCTTAGCTATTAGTGGCTTTCATCTAGGTGTTTTATCTACACTACTTTTTTTTCTACTCAAATACCCCTATCACTTTTTGCAAAACAGATACTTTCCCTATAGAAATAAAAAACGTGATTTATTTGTCATAATAAGTATGATTTTACTCAGCTATCTGCTCTTTTTAGGGACTCCAGCATCACTTTTACGTGCCTTTGCTATGTTACTTATGGGATTTGTACTCTACGACAGAGGATTTCAGATTATCTCTATGCAGACACTTTTACTTAGCATACTGCTTTTACTAGCACTTTTCCCACGACTTTTCTTTAGTTTAGGGTTTGGACTGAGTGTTGCAGGAGTGGGATATATCTTTCTTTTTCTCATTCATTTTCAAGACTTAGGGAAAAAATGGCAATTTTTACTTTTACCTTTTTGGATTTATTTGATGATGCTTCCCTTTTCACTCGCGATATTTGAAAACTTTTCTCTCTACCATCCACTCTCGATTCTTTGGAGTACTCTTTTCAGCCTCTTCTATCCACTGAGCATATTTTTACATCTCATACATGAGGGAAATCTACTAGATACACCGCTTGAGTACCTTGTTCATTTAGATACTCATACAAAGCAGATAGTTCTTCACCCTCTGTGGCTTGTGCCCTTTGTACTTCTATCTTTGGGAGCTATCTACAAAAGAAGTTTACTTACCCTCACACTCTTGTATGCGAGTGCGATTTTTCTCTATGCGATTATCTATTCTCTGTAATATACTTCGCAATGGCATAACCATGATTAAGGCCTAACGCTATACTTCCACCCGATTTTTGAGTAATATCACCCGCTACAAATAAGCCTTTGATATTTGTCTCATAATTTTCATCAAACATCGGTTTACCATCTACTTCTTCTATGCCCGCATTATCTAAAAAGGCACTTGGAGTAGTACCACCTAAGGCATAAACTACTCTATCATAAACTTCTGTATTCCCATTGTTAAAAAGGACTTTCACACAACCATTTTCCTCTTCAATACTCTCAATGTCTATGCCTAAGATAGCATTAACCTCTTTGTGCATAATGGCATTGCCAATATTTGTTTGATTAGTTGGGTTAGCACGACGAAAAGTTTCGCGTCTATAACAGATGGTAACATCATTTTTTTCACTCAAATCAACCGCATACTCCACCGCACTATCGCCACCACCGACAACGAGAACTTTTTCATTCTCCTTACAAGTATCAAGAGTATAACAAACTTGTTTGCGTACACTTGCGGGGATTTTATAGCTTGGTTTGTTTGGTTTTCCCATACGCCCTATCGTAACCACAACATTCTTTGCTTTGATACTAGCATTTGCCATAGTCACTTCAAAATGTGCATCTTCTTCTACTCTTGTAATATCTAAAACTTCAACATGTGTTTTTAACTCTACCGCGTGGAGTTCTAAAATCTCATCAAAAAAATCTAAAGTCGATTCTTTCGTTCCATCGATAAAATAAATACGACCATTAAGTTCTACTTTTTGCCCTTTCCAATCAACATCCACACGTTTGTTGTCTTTGTAATACTTTCTGATTGTCGAGTTATGGTTTGTATCTTTTTCTAACAAAACAATTTTTCTCATTCCTTGCAAATACGACTCTACCGCCGTTGCAATCCCTGCAGGTCCCGCACCGATTATCGCCAGTTCATACATTTCACTCATGATTTTCCTTTCTATTGTTTTTAAACATTCCGTCAATGATATAACAAAGTTTTAAACCGTAAATAAATATCAGCCAAGAGACATAAATCCAAAGAAATAAAAACATTAAAATCGCAAAGGAGCCATACATCGTGGTATACGATTTATTTAAAAAAACATAGTAGATAAACGCATTTTTACTCATGCTAAAAACAACAGAAATAATGAATGAACTTATCGCAGAAGCTTTTGGATTTATTTTGACATTGGCTGCAATTTGAAAAATGAGAAAAAAGAGCGCCCAGATGATGAGATAAGGGATAAGAGGCAAAATATTAAAACCTGAAGTAAGTGTATTTGAAGCCATCAAAGTAGCAATATACCCAGTAATATAAAAAGATGCCCCAAGCGCGATAGGTGTAAGAGTAAGCATCGTCCAGTAGGTTGTGATAGACTCCCAAATCGTTCGTGGCTCTGCATGAAAAATACGATTTGCAATGTACTCAAAGTTTTTAAAAAAAAGTAAAGAAGAGACTAAGATAGCCATAAATCCCATCATACCCATTTTTGAGGAATTTTTTAAAAAACCATTTATCTGTTCCATGACCACTTCAGAGTTTACCGGCATGAGATTTGAGAAGATAAAAGCTTGTATCTTCTCATAATTCTCGGCAAATGAAGGCAAAGAAGTCAAAAGTGTCATCATAATCAAAAGCAGTGGAATAATCGTAAAGATGGTATAAAAGCTCAAACTTGCCGCAAAAAGTGTGAGTTCTTTATCTATAAAAGATTGTAAAAAAAACTTTGCGTGTTTAAGTACTTTTACTGCTTTTGTTTGCATGATTTTCCTTCTAATCGAGTCCCATTTTTGCAGGATTTAAAATGTTATTTGGGTCAAATGCTCTTTTGATGGATTTAAAAAGATTCATCTCCTCTTCTGTAAATGCCATCCCCATGTAAGGAGCCTTTGCAAGTCCTATGCCATGTTCACCAGAAAGAGTTCCTCCCAAATCAATAGTCGCTTGAAATACCTCTTCTATCGCTTGATATGCGATTTTTACTTGCTCAGGATCGGAGCCATCTACCATCACATTTGTATGGACATTTCCATCTCCCGTATGTCCAAAACAAGGGATATTGACTTGATATTTCTCGGCAATAGCATAAAACTTCTCTAAAAGCTCAGGAAGAGCAGAGCGTGGTACTGTCACATCTTCATTGAGTTTTTTACTTCCGTATACACTCAAAGCAGGACTTGCATTTCGCCTAGCAAACCAAAGGTCAGCCGCTTCTTTGTCATCTTTTGCGATACGAAATTCTGAACAGCCATTAGCTTTAAAAACCTCTTCTATCTTTGTAAGTTGGAAGTTCAAATCATCTTCTAAGTTACCATCGACATCCGTAACAAGTAAGGCACCTGCATCCACAGGCAAACCTTTTGAAAAAGTCTGCTCCACTGCACGAATGGTAAGATTGTCTAAAAACTCCATCGCCACGGGGGTAATCCCACTTGCCATTGTTTTATAGACCGCTTCCATCGCTTGATTGACACTACTAAAAATACCCATAGCAGTTTTTGTCATTTTAGGTTTTGGAATGAGTTTTAAGGTAATCTCACTTAAAACGGCTAAAGTCCCCTCAGAAGCGATTAAAATACCGCTAATGTTATAACCTGCTACATCTTTTATGGTGCGTTTGCCCGCTTTTATGATGTCTCCATTTGGAAGCACAGCACGGGTTGCCATAACATAATCTTTAGTTATCCCATACTTTGCAGCACGCATTCCTCCTGCATTTTCACTCACATTCCCACCGATGGTAGAGTAATCTTGACTCGCAGGGTCTGGCGGATAAAAAAGCCCTACTTCCTCAACAGCTCGTTGTAAGTCCATATTGACCACACCTGGTTGGACGATAGCGACCATATTTTTCATATCTATCTCTAGGATTTTGTTCATATGCTTTTCAAAAGCTAAGACAATGCCACCAGAACTTGGTAAGGCACCACCCGTAAAACCACTCCCCGCTCCACGAGGGACAATCACGATTTTATGTTCATTACAGTAAGTCAAGATTTTGCTAATGTCTTCTTCATTGCGAGGAAAAAGAACAGCATCTGGCTCAAACTTTGAACGTGTTGCATCGTAAGAGTAAGCTATAAGATGTGCCTTATCACTATAAATATTATCCTGCCCTACGAGAGAGCTAAAATGTGCTAAATGCTTGGCATCTATCATAATTAGTTTCCTATTTTAAATTGTTTTAATAAATAATGAAATTTTGCATCACTATGTTGAATAATCTCATACAAGCGAGTGTTGTATGGATTGTTTTTCACCAAAAGTTCAAAATAATGCGGTGAATATGCTTCAAGTTCATCATGCCCATCTTCAAACATTTGCCACCAATGCGAAGGGATAGACTCAATTCTGGAGTAAAAAGGAAGACGAACAGTATCTTCTACAAATGGAGCTTCATTAATCCCTAAGATATGAAAACTTTTACTATCGACCATATAAACTTTTTTGTCTAAATAGATAAAAACAAGCCCGACACTACTCATCGTACTCATCGCTAAAAAGTCCTCTTTCTCTGGTGTTGGGTGTCCACGAAACGATAAAACAGTAGCAAATAAATCAGGATGTACCCACTCAATATCTACATTTTTTGTGACTCTGTGGTAAATCTCTTCACTCGGAGCAATCAAAAGTCCACGATTATACCCAAATGCAAACATCGCAACATCACCAACACTTACGACCCATTTTCCTGTAGGAAGCGAGTTATTTCGTAAGCCTGTGTATGGTGTTAGCTTGATTGTAGCAATCTTCTTTTCATTGTCAAAGGCAACAACAAGGGCATTGTTCAAGATACTCGAGTGGTTTGCTGTAATCTGATGATAAACAAATCCACTCATCCCGACATCAATTTGCTCTACTTGTATAGTTGCTAACATTTTCTTGTTATCAACAGTAATAAGCGGCGATTTTAAAATCCCTGCACTCAGCTCAAGTAAAACTACAAACAATAATATAATAAACTTCATTGGTACTCTTTTTTTTAGTCTATTGAGATTATAGCAAATAAACCTCATACTAAGCCAAAACTTGCTAAAATTTCATCCATATTTATTTTAGGTTAATACATTGATACGAATTTTCTTCTCCCTACTCCTCCTTGTGAGTGCAATTTTTGCCAACACTATTGAAAGAAACCGCTGGAAAAGTGGTGAAACATTTCTCATCTTTTTACAAAATCACAATCTTCCCACAAGAGAGTTATACTACAATCTTGACAAAGATGATCAAAGACTCACAGAAGAGATGCGTTCAGGTATTCACTACCAAATTTCTCGAAATGATGACCATTCCATAGACCAAATCTTACTTGCTCTCAATGATGAACTCCAGATTCACATCTACAAGCAAAAGAACAGCTATAAATTTGAAGCTATTCCCATCATTAGTACGACAAAAGAAGAGGTTTTTTCAAGTAAGGTCATTAGTTCACCCGCCTACACTATCATCAAAGAAACAGGCTCTAAAAAACTTGCACAAATCTTTGTTTCTAGTTTTCAAAACTCTCTCAACTTTAAAAATGGTATCAGAAAAGGCGATAAGATTGTAATGATTTATAATCAAAAGTATCGTCTTGGACGCCCTTTTTCTATGCCAACACTCAAAGTAGCCATGATAGAGATGCACCACAAAAAGCACTTTATCTACTTAAATAGTGATGATAGATACTACAATGAAAAAGCACGAAAAGTGGAAGGTTTCCTCCTCGCTCGTCCTGTTCGTGGTGCGAGAATCTCTTCGTACTTCACAAAACGTAGATGGCACCCCATCCTTCACAAATGGAAAGCCCATTTAGGCATAGATTTTGCAGCACGACGCGGAACTCCTGTCATGGCAGCAGGAAGTGGAACTATCATTTGGTCACAACGCATGGGAAGCTATGGTAACCTTGTAAAAATCCGTCATAGCGATGGATACGAAACACGCTATGCCCACCTCAAAGCTTTTCGTCGTGGTATCCATAGAGGCAAACATGTTAAAAAAGGGCAAGTTATCGGCTATGTAGGGACAACGGGGCGTTCAACTGGTCCACACCTACACTTTGAACTCCGTAAACACGGTCGTGCTATCAACCCACTCAAAGTCGTCCAAATTACCACAAGAAAACTCTCAGGCAAAGCAAAAAAATCTTTCTTGAAACTACAAAAACAGTATAATAAACAAGTAGAAGCTGCACTCGATAGTAATAGCACTTTTGTCAAACAAACCCCAATCCAAGATGTTTGCTACCTCAAACACACACCAAAGGGCAATCATGAGTAAAATCACATCGACCCAACCCCTCACAAATCCAAACTACATTAAGCCTATCATGCTCAACTATACTTTAAAGGGGCAAAAAAAGCAATGGGAAGCAGTCATTACTCATAGTAGTGTTTCCATACTTTTATATCACATCGAAAAAGAAGCTTTTATCCTCGTCAAACAACTCCGTCCAGCAGTACTCAATGCCAATAAAACAGATGGATTTATGTATGAGATGTGTGCAGGAATTATCGACAAAGATGCTTCTGATGCACAGATTGCTAAAGAAGAGGTTTATGAAGAGTGTGGCTATGACATTCCCGTAGAGAGCCTTGAAAAAGTCACATCCTTTTACACAAATGTCGGCATTTCAGGGGCAAGACAGACTATCTACTATGCTGAACTCACAGAAGCTATGAAAATCAACGAAGGGGGAGGACTCCCCGAAGAGGACATCGAAGTCATAACGATTCCTCTCGCTGAAGCAAAAGAGTTTATGTTTGATGAAAGTTATCAAAAAACTTCAGGGGTTATCATGGCTTTTTACTGGTTTTTTGATAATAAAAGTAGAAAGATTTAAACTTCAATATCAAGCACAATTCTCACTTGTTTGTCTATCTCAAATATCTCTTTATCAGTGAGCTGAGTGAGTACACCCTCTAAGATTCTTTGATTATCTAAAGCTCTTATTTGGTCGCATAATACATCACTTGTTTTTTCTAATTTATCTCTTTGAGTAATTCTATATCTCAAAGGATAAGCATTATCTATTAAAACTGTTGAGATTGGTAAAATGATAGTTGTTGGGTGTTCACAATCATTTAAAATATTTGTTTGATAAATGAGTACAGGTCTTATTTTACCCACTTCATTCCCTTTTTTAGGGTTCAGTTTCGCTAAATATATTTCACCTTTTTGAAACATTAGAGACCATCACCCAAAGTCTGTTCAAACTCTTGAGAAATTTTTAAACTCTCATCTCGTACTTTAAAAGAAGCATTTTTAATCTGCTCTTTGAGCCTCTCTTTTTCTAAGGCATCTTTATAGTAAACAACTGCTTTTCTTATCAAATCACTTTTAGTTGTGTGTAACATCTTCACCATATCTTCTAAGGTATTATAGAAATTATCATCAGATTTTAAAGTAATTGTATGCATCATTTATCCTTCTTTCTCATAATTCTAAGATAAGTCCTCTTAAAGTAATATTTTAGTAATACTATTTTTAGAAGATATACTTTATCGCTACCCAAACTCAATAGGATCCATATCTATTTCAGCGAGTGGGACTCGTGAGACCATGACGGCTTTTATGAGGTCTGTGCTTTTATCACTTCTCAAAAGTATCTCAAAACGCCATTTGTTCGCCACTTTTTCTATGTTGCATTTACCATAGCCTACTATCTCGATATTGGCTATTTGTAAAAGTCTTGCTTGCATCTGCTCCATTGCTTCTCTTGCTTTTGCCCCATTTTTATCTGCAAACAAGATACGGCATAGTTTTTTATACGGTGGATAAAGCCCAATTCTTAGGCTCTTTTCATCTTCTAAAAAATCCTCATAAGCACCTAAATACTTCTGAAAAAAGTCTTCATTGAAAGTTTGTACTATCACTTTTGCATCACTAAGGCGTCCACTTCTTCCTGAGACTTGGATGAGTGAAGCAAGGGCTTTTTCTCGAGAGCGATAATCCCCTGCATTTAAGATGTTATCCATTCCTAAAACAACCGCTAAAGTAACCCCATGATAATCATGCCCTTTACTCAACATCTGTGTACCGACTAAAATATCTGTCTCTTTGTCATTAAAACGCTGGAGTGCTTTTTTGAGTTTTGTCGCGGTGGTAATCATATCTCTATCAAACTGTTCGACTTTAGCATTTGGGAGTTTTTCTTCTATATCTTTTACAGCCTGAGCTGTCCCTAAACGCGAGCTTGTAAGGTTCTTACTTTGACACTCACTACAGACTTGTGGCAGGGCTTGAGTGAAGTTACAGTAGTGGCATTTGAGGGCATGACTTTTTACATGGACACTCATACCAACACTACAAAAACTACACTCATAAGTATGCCCGCAATCCCCACAGATGAGATACTTATAATTCGCTCGTGTAGGTAAAAAAACGATGGCTTGCTCTTTGGCTTTGAGTATCTTTTCTAAATTATTGAGAATGAGAGGGCTTAAAGCTTCGGGACTTTTTTCATATACAAATTGTTTTTGCGATGCAAAATGCCCCCCTTTGAGTCTTACATGAGGAAACTTTTCGTAGGAGCCTAAAGAGGGAGTTGCACTTCCTAAAAGCACGGGGATTTTGTACAATTTTCCCATATAGATAGCTATATCACGAGCATTGTAACGTGGTCGGGAGGAGGATTTATAACTCTCATCATGCTCTTCATCAACCACTATCAAACCTACATCATGCAAGGGTAAAAAGAGTGCTGAACGCGGTCCCGCTATGATTTTTGCACTCCCATCATGAATCTTTTGCAAGGCGATTTTTTTCTGTTTTGGGGTAAGTTTTGAGTGCCACATCACGACTAAATCGCCAAAATGCTCTTGCAAACGTAGACCCATTTGTGGTGTAAGCGATATTTCTGGCATCAAAAAGATACTCCGTTTTCTACGGGCTAACATCTCTTGAAAGTACTCCATATATATCTCTGTTTTACCGCTTCCCGTATCGCCAAAAAGAAGGGCTGTTTGCTGTTTTTTTATAAACTTAAGCGCCTCTGTTTGTTTTGGTGAAAGTTGTATGTTTATCTCTTTATATTCCTTCTCCTGAGCGTGTTCACTAGTAAGAGAAAAGGGCATCATTAAACTCAAAGCATCTCCAAGTGAACAAACATAATAAGAAGCGATAAACTTTGCTAATTGAAGTTGTTTTTGAGAAAATAGCTCTGCATATATTTCTAAAATGTCATTTGTTTGAAAGGAAGGTTTTTCACAGCTTGCAATCACAACGGCTTTTTTGTCTCTATGGTGAAAATCTACAAGCACAAGCCTACCAATCTCAATACTCTCTTGGGACTGGTAAGTAAAAGCCTCTAAGGGCGAGCCAATGATAAAGAGTTCATAGTAGTGCATCTACAGTTCCAACAAGACAGTATCACGTTTCGTGACCTCTTGTCGCCTACAAGCACTCTCAAATGCACCACTTTCACCTACCACGACACAACGGTGTTTTGCTCGTGTAATAGCGGTATAAATAAGCTTCGTATTGTGCATAATAAAGTGTGTAAAACTCATAGGAATGACCACAATGTCATACTCCATGCCTTGTACTTTGTGGATGGTAAGTGCATAAGAGAGCATCAAATGCGATTTTAACTCTTCATACTCATACACCACAACCACATCTTCATTGGGATAAAAAACAAAGACCTGTTCTTCCTCCTCTTCTATCTTAAAAAGGAGTCCACTCATCCCGTTGAAAATGCGCCTTTGGTTGGCATCTTCACCTATTTTAAAGCCCTCGCCACTCCATGAAGTCATATTTTCATTTTTTGTATGCACCACCTTATCCATCAAACGAAACTCTAAACCACTGCGTTTGACACAGACTTTTGGGTTTGGATTGAAGTACTCTTGGAGGACTTTATTGAGGTTTGTCGCCCCCAATGTTCCTCCTTTCATCGGTGTTATCACTTGAAAATAGTTAAGATACTCTTTTATCTGTTTATTTTTTAAACGGTAGCGTGCTTTTTCTATAGACTCAAGCACTCTATGGACAATTTCAGTAATGATTTGTTGCGAATTGTCCTCGCGAATATCTTTGAGTGCCTCTGCTGAGAGTTGCTGTTTGAGGGCATAATAATTGGCGATATTGACATCAACAAACTCAAAATCCTCATACGATTCCCTATAGTAAGGCACTTCACCCTTGCGAATATCATTGGCAATGAGGGTAATGGCCTGCTCTTCACTTTGTCTATAAATCTTCGTGAGTTTCACGATGGGTGCAAGTTGCAAGGTCAAAGTATCACTCAAAACATTTCCAGCCCCTATAGGAGGGAGTTGGGCATCATCTCCGACTATAATGACCACTGCTTTTTTTGAGATTTTTCGCATGAGCCTTGCAAAAAGTGAAGAGTTAATCATCGAAGCTTCATCGATAAGAACAACAGAATATGGAAAGGTATCTTGCTCTTCATGTTTGATAAGAAGTGATTGGATTGTCGCACTCTCAAAGCCCGTCGTATCGCTAATACGCTGTGAAGCAATCCCACTTAAAGCACAAGTCATAATCTCTTTTTTATCATAACGAGTGTTTAAAACTTCTAAGAGTGTTCTGGATGTTGTACTTTTCCCTGTCCCTGCATAGCCCACTAAGAAGAGGATACTTTTACCGCTGTTTATCATCTCAACAGCCTCTTTTTGCTGTTCACCTAATGCTAAATCAGACTCTTTTAAAAAGTGTTCCAAATCTTTTACAAAACCGCCATTATCTTGTTTGGCTCTAGTTTTAAAATCATCATATAAAAATTTCTCAGCATCATAAAGACGTGCTGGTGAAACTCGCTCATTTTTCATGATGACAATGCTCCCCTCACTCACTCGCTCCACCAATGCAGCTTCATAAAGGTTTTGTTTGTGTTCAAACATCAAAAGTTCATCCAAACCACTAAACAAAACACTCTTTGCAATACAGCTGTTACCTTGTGATTCACAGTAATTTAAAAGTACATAATCCATTGCTGAGCTAATGCGCCCTTCATTTTCTTTGCTTAAACCCATCTTGAGGGCTAACTCATCCGCACGTTTAAAGCCAATGGAGTTGATATTTGTTAAGATGTAAGGATTTTCTTTTATTTTTGTGCAAGGTTCGTCTACATTTTTCATAGCATTTGCAATAGTTGTTAAAAGAAGCGGTGAAACATCAAAAGGGCTTAAAAATTCGCCTAATCTTCGCATAGAACGAAACTGTTTCCAAGAAGCTTGGATTTTTTTGAGACGTTTCTCTTTAATGCCTTTAAATTCTAAAAGTTTTTCTATATCATTATCTAAAATCTCTATAAGACCCTCTGTACCAAAACGTTCGATAAGTTCGGAGGAGAGTTTTTTGGTAAAACCTTTTATGATTTTGTTTAAAAAGAAAAAAAGTTCATTTTGATTGACTTTGAGGTGTTCAAACTTAAAAGTTTTTCCATACTTTTTATGCTCTTCAAAATGTCCAGTAAGGGTAATAGCTGCACCTTTAATCGTGGCAATATCACTCTCATAGTACGAACCACTAATCTTTTCACCTGTTTTTAAAACAGCAATAAAAAATCCCTCTTCCCCTTCAAAAAGTATGCGGTCTATTTGTCCTATGAGTGCTGTTTTCATTCATATCCTGCCATATATTGTTCATAACTTCCTAAAGAAACAAAGTTTATTTCATAGTTTTTGGCATCTATTTTATCAATCCGTACAGAATCTATGCCTAAAATTTCTAATCTAGCATATGTCAATAGTTCCCCTTCTTTTAGGTTTAAAACATCCCTAAGTATCCACTTTCCTAACTCCTTATTGGAGTAAGACATCAAAGCTTTTGAATTTGACTGGCATACTTTTGCTAAAAGCTTTTCTTTATTTGGAAGGATAAGATAAAAAGCTTGATCTCTATCGGGGAAAAAGTCAGGAGCTTTTTTATGTACACTCCTTGGTATCGGGATATAAACTTCATTTACATCGCGTTCTCTTCCATTGGCATTCCACTGATTTAGTCCACTTCTTGGGTAAACCACTTGCTTACTACCATATAATGGTAGATAAACAGTAGCTCTACTTGTTAATTCATTATCATAATTAAATTTATTAATTGTTAAACAATCTTGAAGGTCTTTTAATGGATTTTGTAGTATTTGAACATCGAACTCATCTTTATATCTATCTGTAATAAACCTTTTTGTTAAAGTACTTTTAGAAAGATTAAAAGAATAATCATGTAAACCATCATTAAAAGTTATACTATTTTTTTTCTGTTTTACATTGGAAATATTATCGCGGTCAATGTAATCCATCTTCTCTTCAAAGATTTTAAAATGATTGTCATACCTTACAACACAATGGTATACATTTGAATCTATAGCATATAAATTTTGAGTAAATTGGATTCTTTTGTTGCGCAAATTTGCCACAACATCTACAAGACTTGACAAAGGCTTATCTTCATAAAGATGTTTATCTTTGTTGAACTCAGCTACCTTTTGGAAAGATTTATTATTGGAAGCTAAAAATGTTTTTAAACCGATTCCTATACCCTCTTTCGTAGCATCCAGTGCAACATCTCCCCGAGATAAATCATCTGCTCCAAAAGAGTTACAAAATATTTTTTCTGCTATTCTATAGTATAAATACGGTGTTTTAGAATCTGAAAATAACTTAGATAAACCTCCTATAGTTGTAAGAGAATCTTTATATGCTGCTTGTTGTGTACCATTTTGAAGCTTATAAAACATTCTTGATTTCTTTTGCTATCGCTTCAATCACACTTACAGTAACTGAGTTACCTACCTGCTTATATCTATGCGAAAGTGCCAAATCCTTAGGGAAACGAAATTTACTTGAAAATCCTTGAAAATTTGCACACTCTCTTGGAGTTAATTTTCGTATGCCTTTATCATCTTTAATAATAGGAACATTATGCCCCCCTGTTCCCATATTTGCTGTCAGTGTAGGGCAAACATTGTTTTTATTTTCTCTCACATATTGTCTACGCCATTGATAGACTGTATCTTTGGAAACTACAGCATCTTTTATCTTTTCATATAATGGTTTGTTGTTATAATAATAAAGTTCATCTACATCTTTTTCTAAAAGATTATGAATCTTCTTTTTCATCTTTTTTGGTTCTGGAAAATGAAAATCTACAGCATGATTTAAAAATGCCACTATATAAATTCGCTCTCTATTTTGAGGAATATCATAATCTTTTGTATTTAAAACTTTCGCATATACTTTATACCCTAAATCTTCTAAGGTCTGTTTCACTACTTGAAAAGTATTCCCTTTGTCATGCCCCACAAAACCTTTTACATTTTCTAAAAAAAGAACTTGTGGTTTATGATACTTTGCAATTCTTGCAACATCAAAAAAAAGAGTTCCACGTGTATCTTCAAAACCTTTTCGATGCCCTGCGATACTAAAAGCTTGACAAGGAAAACCTGCCAAAATAATATCATGAGAAGGTATCTCTTTCTCATCAATCGCTGTAATATCTCCATGAGGAAGTTCATTGTAGTTGAGATAATAAGTTGTTTGGGCATGCTTGTCTATTTCAGAAGAAAAAACAACACGGCACTCTTCTTTAAAAACATTTTCAAATCCAGTTCTGATACCACCAATCCCAGCAAAGAGATCAATAATTTTATATTTTGAATGGGTCATAAGTCTCTTTTTTTCCTCAATTATACTCTATCAAGTATTTTAAATCTATTTTTCACGACGAGCAGAATTCCAAATAGTAGTACATTCCTGTTCAAAGTTTTCAGGATTTAGCTTTTTAATTTTCATTGGGAACAGGTAATCCTATTTTATGTAGTGGTAAATATTCAAAATAGTATCTACAATTCATATAGATTATATAGTTAAGGGTATCATTGTATTCAGGCTTTCTAAACCAATTGTTTAAAATATAAATATATTCAACATTATGATTCAATGGGGCAAATAGCCTTTTGTACTGACTTAATTTAAAGCCACAAGTTTGTAGCTTTTCATCTACACTTCCAGTAACTTCTTGATATTTTACCTCTATTATAAAAACTGTATTATTATTGATAACATAAATTGCATCATCAGGTAAAAGTTTTTTAGATAATGTTTTTTTCCAATCAATACCAACTGACTCCAAATATCTATATAATTCATGCTTTTTAAAAGATTCGGCAACTAATTTACTTTGGTAATAAATATCAAAGCCCATTGTTTGTTTCTTACTATTTAACTGTTTAGCAACACAAGAATAGCCATCAACATCATGATTCAAGTAAGTGACGATATCAACAACTCCTTCAAAATAAATACCCGTTTGTGTATTTCCTCCCCCTATTCCACCTTTTACCACACCTTGCTCCTGATCAAAACTTCGTTTATCTTTCCACGACCACTACTCTTGCTATTTATAAATCTATTTGCACTTACAATATTAATATCGTAATTTTGATATAAGTTTTTTATAAAATCTGTATCTGAATTACTATGTGCTACTTTTACTTTTTTATCATGTAGCTTTTCAAAAAGCTCAAAAAGTGAAAACTGTTCCTCTTCTAAAAAACAATTTGAGTCATAAGAAGTAAAATTAGCAGTTGTAGTAAGAGGATAATAAGGAGGATCAAAATAAACAAAATCATTTTCATTTGTATTTTCTAGAATAGATTGAAATGGTTGATGTAAAATTGTTACATTTTCTAAGGCTTTACTAGCATTGATGAGTGTTTCTGAATCTGCGATATTAGGGTTTTTATAACTCCCTATCGGTGTATTAAAATATCCTTTTTTATTTACCCTATAAAGTCCATTAAAACATGTTTTATTAAGGTATATAAATCGTGTGGCTCTTTCAAGGTTTGATAAATCCTTAAAACCCTTTTTTCTATCGAGTTCTCGAATACTATAATAAAACTCTTTAGAGTGTTTGATTCTATACTCTTCAAGTTTTTCTATCAACTCTAAGGGAGATTTTTTTACAACATTATAGGTATTTATAAGTTCTGTGTTAATATCAGATAAAAATATGTTTTTATTTTCTAATTTTCCTAAAGAATAAAGTTCAAAAAAAACTGCACCACCCCCTAAAAATGGTTCATGATAATTATTAAACTCTTGAGGAAACTTTTCTAATAGCTGAGATAATAAGCCCCTTTTTCCCCCAACCCATTTTATAAAAGGCTTTGATTTAAAAGATGAAAAGTTTTTTATAGGGGCTGTCATCCTCTTTTTTCCTTTTTTACAATCATAGCAATTTTTTTCAATTTTTTATCTTTTTATGACAAATTGCCATACTATTTCGTCACAATCGCAAAACTCAGCTCTGAAATCTCTGGATGTTGTTTGATAAAGTGGTTTAAGTCTTTGAGTTTGAGCTTTTTAATCATTTTGAGTTCATGTTCTGTTTGCCCTATGGTAAAGCCTTTGTAGTGTTCCATAAACTTACGGTTCAGTCTTTGGCTGAGTGTTTCTACTCGTAGTGGTTCGCTTCCTAAGATAAACTTTTTCGTTTGGTCAAGTTCTTCTTGTGTGACACCATTTTTAAGAAAATCAGCGATGACCTCTTTGACTGTTTTTTTTGCCTCATCAAGTGAGTCTAGTTTTGTTTGCAGATAACCACTCATATAACTACTTGAGTTACTAATATTGACTCTTGCATATGCCGAATATGCTAAGCCGCGTTTGACGCGAATCTCTTCCATCAAACGTGAGCCAAAACCACCTGTTCCTAAGATAAAAGTAGCGACTCTTGCCTTATAATAATCTTCAGAATCAACCGTCATTTTATAAGGTGAACCAAAATAAAGATAGGCTTGTTGGGTCTCTTTTTTGATGATTATCTCTTCTGGTTTTTTAATAGTGTTAAAATGTTTTACACAAGTTACTTCACCTTGAGGTAAAAGTTTTATGATTTTTGCTATCTTTTTCTTTGCTACTGCAAGATCAATATCGCCACCCATGACCACTATCAAATTTGAACGGGTTAAATGCTTTTGCAAAAATACATTGACATCGGGGAGTGTGATACTCTTGACACTCTCTATTGTCCCTGATGAAGGCTGTGCAAGGACTGTTCCTTTAAAAAGAATCGATTTTAAAGCATTTGAAGCAACATAGTCAAAATCATTCGCTTTGGCACTCAAAGAACCGATAGTCATAGTTTTTACTTGAGAGAGTGCCTCTGGAGTATAATTTGGGTCTTTTAAAAGTGCTGTAAAATGTATGAGGGCTTCATCAAATTCTTCTTTTAAACTCCCTACTTCCATAACAAAAGTCTCTACTCCTGTAGAAGAAGCGATATGAATTGCCTTAGATTCTAGTGCTTGTGCAAATGCAGAAGAACCGAGTTTTTTTGTCCCTTGATTGAGAAGTTTGGCACTCAGTTTTGCAAGACCTGCTTTCTTCACATCGGCAATGCTTCCGCTATTTGTAAATACAAATTGCATATTGACAAGGGGTAAACGTTTGTCATTTTCAAAGATAATAGGTACTCTTGTCCCATTAATATCCATATATTCTATTGTTGCTGCCATAAGTATCTGTCCTAAAATTAGTAGTATTACACTAAACTTTATCATTTAAAAAAGCTTTAGTGTTTCATATGCTGTATTTCTGATTGCAGCCCGCTCGCCTACATCTTCAATGAGATGTACCATTTCATCTTTTGCCATAGAGTATGCCGCTCCTGCTGAGCTTACAACATTCTCTTCCATCATGGTAGAGCCTAAATCATTTGCCCCAAAACGCAGAGCCATCTGACCGATGTAAGGACCTTGAGTGACCCATGAGCTTTGGATATTTGGCACATTGTCAAGATAGAGTCTTGCCACAGCAAGTAAACGTAAGTAACGGTTTGAAGAGGGTTTTGGCATATCTGGAATTTGTTCTAAAAGTGCCGTATGTTTGCCTTGAAAACTCCACATGATAAATGCACGAAAGCCCCCTGTTTCATCTTGTAAGTTACGCACCATATCCCAATGCTCGATAATGTCTTCATCTGTTTCAACTGTTCCATACATCATGGTTGCTGTTGATTTGATGTCTAGTTTATGCGCTTTACGGTGAATATCTACCCACACCTCAGAGTCTATTTTCTTTGGAGCAATAATATCACGAACCTTATCAGAAAGTATCTCCGCTCCCGCTCCAGGGATGGAAGCAAGCCCTTTGGCTTTAAGACGAGTAAGTACCTCTTCGACACTTATACGAGAAACTTTTGCGATAAAATCAATCTCAATCGAGCTAAATCCATGAATAGTAATCGTAGGATATTTTTGGTGAATATGCTCTACCAAATCCTCATACCACTCAATTTTTAGCTTTGGATGGACGCCACCTTGAAACAAAATCTGTGTTCCACCAATCTCTAAAAGTTCATCAATCTTTGCATCAATCTCATCAAAAGTAAGCACATAAGCATCTGCATCTTTTTCATGTCTATAAAATGCACAAAATTTACAATCCACCCAACAGATGTTCGTATAGTTGATATTTCTATCGATAACAAAGGTTGTAATCCCTTTTGGATGCAACTCTTTTTTTCTCGCACTCGCCATGCGACCCAACTCTTTTAAGTCAGCATTTTGAATTAAATCAAGTGCCTCTGCTTTACTTAACCTCTTGAACATTATTTCCATCCTTGATGTCTTCTATTTTTATGTTTCTTTGCTAAAAAAAGCTTAAAAAACACAAACATTAGTACCATGCCTATGATAATCCCTGCAACTATCTGTACCCAAGCCGCAAGATTTAAGATTTTATTTAAAATCGCACCATGCTCTTTTTTGTCTATTTTCACATCTGCCATCTCAGCGATGTGTGTCATCGCCGATACTGCAAGATTGCCTTGTGGAATACTAACATGACAAGAGAAACAAACGCCACGACGGTCAAGTTTATCGCGTTGTGCTTTATCTAAAGGCTGTGAGAGTTTAAAGTGACTGCCAACTGTCATCAGTTGCGTACCATTTGCATCTATAATTTTTGAGTAGTCCTGTTTGAGATTTGGTATCGCAGGTATCTGCTCATCTATCTGCTTTGGAAGTACCTTTCCATCTGCTGTCATAATATCAACTATAGTTGTCTGTGAAGGGTCAAAGGTTCCATCTATCCCAAGTCCAAGTGCTTTTTTACTCGTATGGCAAGACTCACAAGAGCGAGCCTCTTTTTGAATAGTATGCGGTTGGATGGGAGACATATCTATGGCATTTTGTCCCTCTTCACCCGCACCTTCTACATCTTTAATTTTGTATATATGGTTTTGGATAAGTGCTTTTCCATCTTTTCCGATGACTGTTACAGTTACCTGACACCCTGGCACAAGTGGAGTAATTCGCCCTTCACCATTTTGTCCGAGCATTGGGTCTTCCCAACGAAGATAAGAGCGTGTTTCAGTTACTTTTCCATCCACAAGATACTTCTTCAAAGATTTTCTCATTCCACCCGTTGTTCCATGAATATCTTGGTCATGTGACATCTTTACATAGTCGACATTTTGTTTAGCGTCACTATAGTCAATCTTCACATGGCAACCATAACACTGTGGCGCCCAAGTAGCATGGCAAGTGTAACACTCCATTTTATCAGTATGGGCTTGAATACTATCCATTGCCACAAGTGCTTTTTTAGAGAGTTTTTCCTCTGCTTTTAAAAGTTTGAGTGGTTTGAGTTCTATATCTTTTCCACTTGCTAAGTGCATAAGGATTTTGTTCCCCTTTTTCACCGCTTTTGGAAGAGGATTACCACGAGCCATGATGATGTAACCATCGCCTTTATCTTTTGGAACATAGCCTTGTTTTAAGTAAGCGGCTAAATTTTGTGCCACCCCACGAGCCTTACCAACTTGAGATGTTGTCTTAAACTCATCAGAGTAACCCAGTGGCAGTTCCCATGGGTATTTTTTTGTTGTTCCATGACAATCTTGACACTCTATCTCTACAGCTCCAAGATTTGCTCCAGTTAAAAAACCATCTCCGTGCATATCATTAGAAGTGTGACAATCCTGACACATCATCCCTTTTTTAAAATGCACATCCGCTTGCATATGAATGTAGCGTTTGGTGTGAAGTTTTGGTTGCGCATTCCCTTCACCATCAAAAGTAGCCTTATATGCTGTTTCCATAAGTCCCTGATAACTCACACCAATGCGTTTACCACGGTTATGACAAGTTGAACAGGTCTCGGTAGGTACACCTGAGTAGTGTACTCCATGCACAGCCACTTTTACCTTACGAGAACTCTGAATAGAGTGAACAAGCATATGTCCTGCTTGGGTTTTTGAGATAGTTTTATCATCCCCTTCATAGAGTCCAGCATTTGAGTAAGGGACATGACAAGATGCACATCCTATACCTCTGTAATCTCCTCGACGACTTCGACCTTTGCTCCCAGTATGGCAACGCAGACACTCTTGGCGTAGATACGTATAAACTGCAAGTGAAGGGTCTTTTTCTACCTCTTCTGCCGTTGGTGCAGGTGGGAGTTGTTTCATCTCTTTTGGAAAGGCTTGTGGCTCCATCTTAGAGAGTTTTTGCATATATTCTTGGTATTTTTTCGTGCCTAAACGCGAATGCAAATCTGAAGGATTTTTTGTTTTATAGTTCCCATTGACATGAGTGTAGCCCTCTTTGCCACCAAATGCCCACATCGCTCCCTGAATCTTCCCTTGTTCAGTCATCATCAGTGAGTTCATCTGTGAAGCGACTTGATTCTTATGACACATTCCGCAAGTGTTTTGATTTATCCAAGAACTCGCTGGAGCTGGGTAGTACTCTTTTGGACCTTCATGTGTTTTAAAGTACTCTATGGTGCCACTATGTGCTTTGTTTTTATGCTTTGTCGCTGGGTTTCCCCCATGACAAACAATACAGCTATTGTTTGGGAAGCCCGCTTCTTTTGCTTTTTTTGCAATGGCTAAGGACATTCCTGATTTTTCTGCACGAATGTGTTCTAACCCACCATGGCAGAGATTACAGTTGTTACTCTTTGTGTAATCAACACCACCAAAAAGGAGTGTTGAAAAGAAAGCAGCAAGAAAAAGGAGTTTTTGCATATTTGAGGGTTTACTTATCTTTACTAATTGCATCCAAAACACCATTGATAAACTTTGGTGATTGTTCTGTTCCGAATGCTTTAGTTATCTCTACTGCCTCGTTGATGACAACAGCAGAGTCTAGTTCTGAAAAAAGTATCTCATAAGCTGCTAAACGCAGAGTTGCACGCTCAATGCTTCCAAGTCTTTCAAAATCCCAATCTTTGAGATGATCTACGATTGCGGTATCGCAGGCTGCTAAATTTTGCATAACACCTTCATAAAGTGTGAGAGCAAAATCTTTTTGTTTATTACGGATTTTTTTCTCTTCTAAAATCTCTTCTGAATGTTCAGAAGTGTTCCCATTGCCTAAATCATAAGCATATAAAAGTGAAACAACTGCCATACGGGCTTGCTGACGAGTAGCCATTAGAGTACCTCATAAAGGTCAAGCATTTCAATCACAACTGTCATAGCTTCAAAGCCTTTATTCCCTGCTTTTGTTCCCGCTCGTTCTATTGACTGCTCAATATTATCTGTTGTTAGAAGTCCAAAACTTACAGGTTTTTGATACTTTAAGCTCATGCTTGCTATCCCTTTTGTCGCCTCAGCTGAAACATAATCAAAATGAGGAGTCGCCCCACGAATCACAGCACCTAATGCACACACTGCATCATATTTTCCACTTGAGAGAAGTTGATCTACTATCATAGGAAGTTCAAAAGCACCGGGGACTAAAACATGTGTTAAATCTTCCGCATTTCCACCATGTCGGTCAAATGCATCTTTTGCACCCTCTACAAGTCTATCCACGATGAAGTGGTTCCATCTTGTACTTACAATCGCAATTTTTTTGCCATTAACAACTTTTAATTTACCTTCAATTAATTTCACTTTTATATCTCCCTAATCTTTTTAATTTTTTCTATTACTGTTTCTAATGCTTCAAGTTTGAGCATATTTGCTCCATCACTCAAAGCACAACTTGGGTCAAAATGTGTTTCAAAGAAGAAACCATCCACACCAACTGCCGCTGCTGCTTTTGCAAGGTACGGTACCATCGAGCTATCGCCACCTGTTTTTCCATCTTGTGCTGTTGGCATCTGTACAGAGTGTGTCGCATCAAAAATCACGGGTGCAAACTCTCGCATAATCACTAAGTTACGCATATCTACAACCATATTACCATAGCCAAAAGAGTTCCCACGTTCACAAAGGTAAACACCATGTTTTTTTGCATTTTCGTATGTTGGCTCAGAGCAACCACGCGTCTCTAAAACTTTAAGTAATGGGTATTTCATCGCATCGGCAGAAAGAAACTGCCCTTTTTTGATGTTTACTTCTTTGTCTGTTTTTGCACAAGCGACAAGTAAATCAGTTTGACGGCAAAGAAACGCAGGGATTTGTAGCATATCTACTACTTCTGCCACAGCTTCAACTTGAACACTTTCATGCACATCTGTAACTATTTTATAGCCAAAATCATCTTTGACTTTTTGCAGTATTCGTAAACCTTCGTCCATACCAAGCCCACGAAAAGAGGCTAAAGAAGTCCGATTTGCCTTATCAAAACTTGATTTAAAGTAGAAGTCGATATCTGCATCATTATGGTACTTTTCTAAGCCCTGAGCAATTCTAAAAATATTTGCTTCACTCTCAATCACACATGGTCCAGCCAAAAGTTGCATCATCTCTACCCCTTAAAATTTACTAAGGGGATTATAGCATAAGGAATTTAGGTTTTCTTGAAAGAAGGAGAGAAAGAGATAGGGAAAAGTATACCCTAAATCTAGTTTTTGAGACCTATAAGTGTCTGAAGGAGTTGGTCTGAAGTTGTAATTGTTTTTCCATTTGCTTGGAAACCACGCTGAATAATAATCAACTGTGTTAATGCACGCGAGAGGTCCACATTGGAAGCTTCAAGTGCAGACGATTGTATAAATCCCCGACCTGCTGTTGCTGCCGTTCCGATGATTGGTTCCCCTGAATTGGCTGATTGACTATAAACATTTCCACCTTCTGTTGAGAGTCCCTCATTGTTGGTAAATTTTGCCATTCCAATTTGTGCAAGTCCAAAAGAACGACCATTTGAAAATGAACCCACTAAAGTACCAGACTGATCAATACGAATACCTACTAAATCTCCACCCGTATACCCATCTTGAGAGATACCAGATGTAGCCGACGGACTATCAAAACTCGTTATACCATTAAATTGATTGGGTGTCCCAAAAGAGAGATTAATAGTTTGAAATGGTTTTGAGCCATTATTTGCAGAAAAAGAGAGAATTCCTGGATTATACTGTGCAAGAGAACCATCATCATTAAAAGTAATATTTCCTATTTTTTCATTTTTTGGTGCAGTTGTATCTATCTCTGCTGGAGTTGGAACACTCATTGTTATATCCCATCTACTTTGTGATGTTTTTCTAAAAGCTGTTCTTAAAGTGTGTTTTGTCCCTAAAGAATCAAATATATCTATAGAACTTGAATGTGTTGCAGCATTCATATCTTGTGAAAATGCTATAGAACCTGCGGTATTGGGTAAAACAGAAGCCAATGCACTCATGGAAGTGGTAAATTTTGTATTTTCTACAATATTATTTGCACTATCTACATGTGCTTGTACTTTTATATCAAGATCTGCCCCTCCTGCAGTTGAGTTATCAATCTCAATTTTTCCTTTGTCTGTTACAGTCACAACAGCAGTAGAAGAGATAGCCGTTGCATCATCACTAATGAGCTTACGTAAATCTGCCATAGTAGCAAACTCTCCAGCACCAGGAGAAGCAGATTTATATTTATAGGTTTTGTAATTAGTTCCTCCATCATAAGAGACCTCAACACCTTGTCCATCTTTGAGATTAAACGCTTCCCCATTACTATTAAACATAACACCAACATTATCAGAATTTACTGTATTTCCATTACTATCCGTTGTATTACCAGACGAGTCTACTTGATAAGTCGGAGAAAAACTTGTCACTGTTGGTCCAGAATTTAAATTTGCTTTTAACACTACTTCTTGTGTTGCTTGCGCAGGTGTGGTAAGTCCGGGAGCAATCGTAATATTTTGAATTGGGGCAGTAGAGTCCACTTTATTGGTTACAGGATCACGTAGCCAACCTTGTGCAATAAAACCATTGTTGTCAACAAAGTTACCATTTGCATCAAACTTAAAATCTCCCGAACGAGTATATTTATATGTATTTCCCCCATCTGGAGAGATGATGAAAAATCCATCTCCTTGGATAGCAATATCTGTATTTTTATCAGAGTTTTGAATACTGCCTTGTGAAAATATACGAGTAGTAGAACTTACGGTAGAACCAAGTCCAACCTGTACAGGATTTTTACCACCAAGTTGCCCTTGAGGCGCTGTGGCAATCGCTTTAGTTTGTGCTAAAAGGTCAGAAAAGTTTGCACGAGAGTATTTAAAACCTACTGTATTTACATTTGCAATATTATTTGATTCGATGTCCATCGCCACTTGGTGCGATTGGAGTCCAGAAACTCCAGAGAAAAGTGATTTTAACATTTTAAATCCTTTTAAATCTCTCTTAAAAAAAGAGAATAAGTTAAAGGATATTAAGCATAAAGTGTACCAAGTTTAGTAAAAAGCTTTAAGCATCCATACTCAAGGCTTTTTGTATCATTTGGTCTGCTGTTGTGATAGATTTTGAACTTGCATCATACGCACGTTGTAAAACAATAAGTTCTGTAAGACCATTGGTTAAATCATAGTTAGAACCTTCAAGTTTAAAATTCACAACATGGGCGCCAATAACATTTTGTCCACTAGCATCTTTGAAAAATATAGGATCACCACTGTTAGAGGATTGTTGAAATCGTGTACCACTTAAACGTTCTAATCCCTGCTCATTTCTAAAATGATAGAGGGCAATTTTACCCACACTACTTTGATGACCATTTGTAAAGGTAGCAATAACCTCAGCATTTTGATTGATCGAATAGCCTTCTAAATCTCCAGCGACAGTACCATCTGCAATACTAGAACCTGAGACTACTTCACGATTAATCGCTGTAATTCCATCATAACCTGTACCTAAATCTATATTTACTACTGAACCATTATTATTGATTGAAGTCAGTGTTGTGGAAACTAATGCCCCTGCTGAATCAAAGATGGCACTCCCATTTTTTGTGTCATAAGTAACAGCTCTCTCTTTATCAGTTACTACCGCTTGAACACTCCATTGACTCCCAGGAGGTGTTTGCACAGCATCTTTTGTGAAAGTAAGTTTGAGCTCATTTTTATTACCTTTTCCATCAATTACCTTTGCACTAATGGTTCTCTCAACGGGATCGACACCAATATTGGCAAGGAATTTAGCATTTTTTGTGGCTACAGGTGGGTATGTTAATGTTTTTGGGAAACGAAGTTTTTCTTGTGCTGCGACATCATTTAATTTGACAGAATCCAATACATTTGTTAAAGTATCACCACCGATATTACCACCCATCGTTCCGAGAACATAGTAACCATCAGTTGTAACCAAATCCGTATTGGAATCAAAAGTAAAACTTCCATCTCTTGTATAGATAGGTTTACCTGCACCTTGTACACCAAACCATCCATTGCCATCTATAGCTAAGTCAGTACTTCTATCTGAAAGTAAAAGAGAACCATTTGATTGTAACATTGATGTTGATTGGACTCTTGATCCTACACCAATACTATTATCTTGGCTATTTGCACTGGTCGTAACACTTTTTTCAAAAAGCGAAGCAAATTCTATATTATAGCCTCTATACCCTGTCGTATTAATATTTGATATATTATCACTGAGAACATTAATACCACTAGAGTTAGTTTGTAAACCACTAATCCCACTATAAAAAGCTTGAGTCATCATAATGAACTCCTTTGTCTTTAGTAGACTTCTTTAATATTTTTAAGAGGTACATAGTTTGAACCAAGTTTCACTAAGGTGTTACCTTTGTCAAATTTGACAGATTCGATTGGATAGGCACCTAAACGTGTTGTGAGTGCTTTTCCATCAGAATTAGTATAATTTGCATTTACATGATACACACCACTATCTACAGCATTCCCTGCAGTATTACTCCCATCCCATGTAAATTGGTAGACACCAGAAGGGTTTGTACCCACATCAAGAGTTTTAACTGTAACCCCACTATTATCTGTGATGTCTATAGTTCCATTTTGAACATCTTGAGGGAAATAAACTTCAAATGTAGAACTATTCCCTTTATCTAGTGCTATGGAATCACTTCCCAAATCAGCAGTTTTACCAATGGCTGCGATGGTTGAGAACTGTTGTGCATTTCCCAATGAAGAAGCAAGCTTATCAAGAGCTGCTTGTGTGTTGTTTGATGATTCTAATGTCGCTAACTGAGAAGTCTGTGATAAAATTTTCTCTGTGTCTGTTGGTGCAGTTGGGTCTTGATATTGTAGCTGTGTAAGCAGAAGTTTTAAAAAATCATCTTTTCCTAAAACTCCATTTGGGTTTGTTGTACTCCCTGCACCTGCTGCCTGTGCAATGGCTGATGAAGTACTATTGGTTGCGTTGACTGCCATAATATATCCTTTATGCGTAGTGCGGGACTACAATTTCAAGAGAAGTGAGAACTTCTTCACTCCCCTCTTGTTTCTCAAAATAATTATATTCATCTTGAGCTTTTTGCTCTTGATGTCTCTGTTGCTGTTGATTCGCACCAGATTGATCACCTTGAGGGTTGTTGTTAAAATTTAATGAAGCATTATTTATTCCACTATTTGCAAGTTGCACTTTTAAATCCTGTGCATTCATAGCTAACGTGTTAATGGCAACATTATTTGAACTCAAATTAATATGCAGATTTTTTCCACGTTGGACTATGGTTAAGTCTACTTCACCCAATCTTTGTGGGTTGAGTTGTACTTTAACTCTTGTAAAAGGTGATTTGTAATCTTCTATCGCCTGTTTCACATCTTGTGAAAGATACTTTGTCATTTGTTTCGCTTCATGAATCTTCACCTCAAGACTATCAGGTTTAGCAGTTGCAAGTCCATCAAGTTTGCCCATTTGAGGGGTCTCTTTCCCCTCCCCTTTTAAGAGACTTTCAAAAGAGCTTTCTTTTTCTCGTGTTGTTTTTGGTGCAATTACTTTTGCAGAAGCTACCGAGAAATCTGCTGTCAATGTTGTCTCTCTTTTTACTACTTTATCCCCACTAAGCAATGATTTAAGTGTTTCATCTGCTTTTTTCTGTGGTACTTTTTTTTCCGTTGATAAAATTTTGGTTTGCACTAATTGTTCTGTAGTATGTTCACCTTGTGTCTGTGCTTTAAAAAGAGGCATTGTCGTTTTTACTCCCTCTTTTTGCTTGTGTGCTACTTGTGGACTTTCGTCTATTTGAGGAGTATTATCTTTGGCTGTTTCTTTTACAAAAATTTTATCTGTTTTCATACTTTTTACGGGTAAATTCTTACTCGTAACACTCACTTCTTCGAGTGTTATTTTGGAGACTTCTATCCCAAATTTTTTTGCAACTTGTGTGAGACCTTGGAGAGTTTTAGGCAGTGTTTTAATCTCTGAACGTTTAAAATCATCACTTTGTGTAATTTTATTTTTAAGATACTGTTTAGCATCTTGAATAAGTTTTTTAACATCTTGCGGATTTAAAGACTCGGTCACTTTAGGATTGAGTTCTAATGAAGTATCAGCTTGAAGTAAGGAGAGTAGAGTGTCATTTTTTACTGCTTTTGTATCTTTTTGTGGATTCGCTAGCTCTTTTCCCAAAGCAAGTACCAAAGTGCCATTTTGAATAACCTTTGGTTCTTCTTTTTGAAGGGATATACCTTGGAGTAAATCTGAAAAGGAGAGTGTTGTCTCCCCTTCTTTCGATGGAAGTTTTGATGAAGGGGATGAAGAGGAAGTCTCTGCTTTTACATCTAATGAAATCATTTTATACTCCTAAATATCTCTCCAATTGAAGGGATTTTAAGAGATTAAAGCATTTTATGTTCCACCTAAACTTAGTAATACTCTTTTGCAAATCTATCTAAGCATTTTAAATCTTTTTTGAGAAACATACTCACACTATCTTGCATATTTCCAAAAATTTCTTCAGGAGTCTCCCCATCAACAGGATAACTCATAAGGAAAGAGTTTAAATAGCGAGCAAAAAATTCATCAAACATTTTTTTAACAATTTCTGCTCCATATTTATCGGTATAGGGTAAAACAAAAAAGTAATCTCCCTCAAAATGTACGATAGAATCTGATGTTCTGAGTATTTCTAACAAAGAAGCATCAACGATATCTTGTGCCACAGATGAAAAATCACAATACAAAAGAGTAAAGCTCTCTGCACGATTTTCATCAAGTCGTTCCGAGATACCGATGTTGAGTTGCATCAGTTGTTTAAAATTGTCAAAAGAGAAATGTATACCAGCCATTATAAAACCTTATTTAAAATCACTTTATTGTATCAAAAAAAGATAGAATTAATTATTAATTTAATTCTCCTCGTTTTAATTTAGCAATTTTTCCCCGAAACTTGCGTATAAAAAAGGCTTTTTCTTCAAAACTAATGTTTTGTTGTATGTTGATTTTTTTGAGTTCTCGCTCATAATGTCTTGAAAGAAAGGTAATGAGTTCTGCTGTGAGTGCATCTTCATTATCGAGTGCGACAATACTCTCATCAACTGCTATTGCCATCAATTCGGGTCTCTCTTTATCTGCATTGAGTGCTAAAGAAAATTCACGGGCATGGAACTGAAAAAGAGAGGGGTCAATGACATCTAAGATAGTATTGATAAACTGTGGTTTTTCTAAAATCGTCTTTATGAGTGAAAGTTCCCACATATCTTTATGTCTGTTTGTTGTATCAAATTGTGTGGGTGCTGTGTTTGTAGGGTTGTTGAGTTTAATCAGTGAAGGCGAAACTCCTAAGCCTCCTAAACGCGGTGCAAGGTAAGTTTTGTACTCCTCTTGTAAAAGTGGAGAGAGAGTTTTGAGATAACTCACACCCTCTTGCATGCAAGCCTCTTTGGCTTTTGGGTCTTGTAAATCAAACAAAGAGAGTATCTCATCTAAAACAAACTCTATAAAAGGTTTAGGAGAACGAAAAATATTACTAAGCTCTTCGATACGCCCCTCTTTCACCATATCTGCAGGGTCTAATCCACCCTCAAAAACAACAACCCCACCATTAAATCCACTCGCACTTAAAAGTTTACTTGCTTTAAGTGCTGCTGCCCTTCCTGCTTTATCGCCATCATACGCCATGATAACCTTAGCATCTCCCTTGCGAAGTAATGGTAAGTGCTGTTCTGTGAGTGCCGTCCCTAAAGTAGCTACGGCATTGTCAAAGCCTGCTTGATGCAGCATAATAACATCTAAATACCCCTCGGTAATGATAATCTCTTTGCGTTTATAAAGAGACTGTTTTGCATGATGGTAAGCATAAAGCAAGCGAGATTTATTAAAAAAAGGTGTTTCAGGAGAATTGACATATTTGGCTTGATGTCCCGTGATAGTCCGACCACCAAAACCAACTAAAGAGCCATTAGCAGAATGAATAGGAAAGGTAATTCTTTCTATAAAACGAGCAAAATTCCTCCCCTCTGAGTACCCCACAACACCCATTTCCACTGCTTCATTCATAGTAAACATTTGCGATTTGATATAGTTTATCGTTGCGTTTGTATCAGGTGCATACCCAATGCCAAATTTTTCTATACTACTCTCATAAATACCACGTTCTTGAATGTATTTGAGGGCTGTTGGTTTAGAAGGTAAGAGGTTTTGATACCAAGCATTGAGACTCTCCATCACTTGCGAACGGGGTTTGTTGTTTTTGTTGTCCGTATAAGAGAGTGTAAAGTTGTAAGAGTCTGCAAGCTTTTCAAGGGCTTCAGGGTAATTAAGCTTCTCATACTCCATCACAAACTTGACACTATCACCGCCAGCACCACAGTTTCCAACAGCAAAGTGATTGGCTAAAAATGTATGTGTGTTATCTTTAACCGTTATATCATAAACTAACTCTTCATGACCAATATTTTTTATCTCTTTTACTCTTATAAAAAGATATTGCACTCCATCAATATACTCATAAAAACTCTCTATAGATTCTCGTTTCTTAAAATAAATAGTATACGATTTCTTATGATTCACACCATGTTTATCTACACTCTTTTGAGTCACTCGACAACTTGGTAATTTCCCTAGTGAAATTGCCAAATCTAGTATTTCATTTGTTAAAGTATCACTTATTGTGTCATAAGTATTTCTACTATAGCAGCCATCGCCATCCATAAGTCCTTGAAATAGGGATTCTCTAAATTCTTTTTCTAAAGAATTAAACCAAAATGGATAGGATTTGTTTTCAGCACCTTTGTTAAATAAGTGAGCAAAAATATACTCTAAATTTGTACTTGAGATAGTTACTTCTAAAGAGGTAGGTCTCTCTTTACGAAAAAAAAGCTTTGCCTTCTTATTAAAAAGTTTTTCAACAATTTCTACAATCTTTTGAGCATACTCCTCTTCTTTTGCCGAGATAGAAAACTTTATACCACCACGATATGTACTCCCTTCTGCAACATAAAAACCTGCTAACCACATAAAATCTTTATTGATAGATATAGTCTCTATCTTTTGCACGCTAGGACCAAAGTTCTTTTTTTCCCAAAGAGAAGAGACATCTATCACATCTTTTTGAAGTATAGCTGTTCGTACTGGATACACAAAGTAGTCACCCAAAGCTACATCATTTGCAAATTCTCTCTTAATTTTAAGATTATTCGCTCTTTGTTTCTTTTTTATACGACCATAAAACTTTAAAGGTCGTGTTTTTTCAACTCTTAAATATGGAAGTTCCTTTAGAGCATCTTCTTTTTTTACCACGAGCATATCATGATTTTGAGTAAAACAAGAGACATCCGCACTCAAGGCTGTCGTAAATGCCAAAATATTAAACTCACTCGTGTGATATACAGACTCTATAACTTCTGTTTCTAAGCCATTTACGGCATATACTTTATCGCCAATATGTATGTCTACAATACTTCTATAGCCATCAGGAGTCATTATTTTTTGATACGGTGGCAGGCATCCGAAACAATGATAAATCTGTTTTTGGGGACTTACTACAAAGGAGGGAGATTTCTCATCATGAAAAGGGCATGGAGCCTTAAAGTTCCCCCCTGCTTTTTTGAGTTCTACATAACTTCCAACAACATCAACAATATCAAGTCGAGCCTTGAGGGCTTCTATGGAGTTCTGTGCAATCATAAGAGAGATTATACACAAAAGATACACAAAGAAAGGTTATAATACCTCAAAGGAGTGAAAATATGATAACATCAATAGTATTTGCAGCAGGCTGTTTTTGGGGTGTTGAAAAACATTTTGAACATATGCAAGGGGTAGTAAAAGCAGAATCGGGGTATGCGGGTGGTACCTATGCAAATCCTACATATGAAGATGTACTTGCCATGCGAAGATTGGAAGCTAGTAGTGCAAGAAAAAATTATGCAGAATCAGTACGAGTTACTTTTGATACAAGCAAAACAGATGCCAAAACTCTCATCAAATCTTTTTGGGAACTCCATGACCCAACACAATACAATGGACAAGGGAATGATATAGGCAATAACTACCGAAGTGCTATCTACTACACAAATATCAAGCAAGAAAAGATTGCACAATCTACTGAAAAAGAGTATCAAAAACTTCTTACAAAGGCAGGATATAGTAGTATAAAAACGGAGATACAGCCTTTAGTGAAATTTTACCCAGCAGAAGCATATCATCAAGATTATCTCCAAAAAAATCCCTTTGGTTACTGTCCAAACCATGCAACTGGAGTGAAGTTCTCTCAAGTAAAAACACAAGAAAAGTCAGTGCTACCACTCGGAGGCAAAGAGATTCTTGTTATCAAATCTCAAAATTACTGTCCTTATTGTGAAAAGTTTGAAAGAGATGTGAGTTCTCTCTATCATGGTTCACTTCCATTAAGAACAGTTTTTGCAAAAAATTTAAAGAACTTTATGCTTCAAACGAAACTTTTTGCAACACCTACAATCTTATTTATAAAAGATGGAAAAGAAGTGATAGGACATTCTGGATATATGGATATAAAACAGTTTTACAAAACTTTGGGAGATTTTAAATTAGGCAAAAATTCGCAAGCCTATAATGTTGCCTTTCATGAGGGAACAGATGCACCAGGGTGTAAGCAGTATGCTGTCTTTAAAGATACTCCTGATGGTGTTTTTGTAGATAAGCTCAGTGGCGATATACTTTTTGATACTCGTGAACGATTTCATTCAGGAACGGGATGGTTAAGTTTTTATAAGGCAGTAGAAGGTGGTATTGTTGAAAAAAAAGATAACAGCTACGGTATGCAACGCATAGAGATTGTTGCGAAAAAAAGTGGGATTCATTTGGGACATGTGTTTCCAAGAGAAGATGGCAAAAGACGCTTTTGCATCGATGCGACAGTTTTAGAGTTTATCCCAAGAGATAAACTCTAAACAAAAATTTAATACAGACCTAAAATCTCAAACTGAAAATACCAAATAGCGATAGAAATGATATACCCTACAAGAATAGTCCAAGCGTGTTTCATGTGTGAACCAAAAGTATAAATACCTCGTAGTTTTCCCATTACTCCTACACCTGCAGCGGAACCAAAAGAGATAAGACTTCCTCCTATTCCTGCTGTCATTGTCACAAGCATCCATTGTGCTGTGTCCATATCTGGTGATGATTTCAGGATTGCACTCATAACTGGTACATTATCTACGATAGCAGAGAGGAAACCTACTCCAACATTTG
>Ga0256829_1000099_pt1 | contig 114942 bp, 119 predicted proteins | sample 131447metaG_FD_185979 | JGI IMG/M metagenome (GOLD analysis project Ga0256829, IMG submission 185979) | Hydrothermal vent microbial communities from Lau Basin, Pacific Ocean - 131-447 | ecosystem: Environmental > Aquatic > Marine > Hydrothermal vents | place: Pacific Ocean: Lau Basin... | reverse complement strand
TCAGTTTTTGAGGTACCATTTTGGATAGCGGCTTTTAGTGTGGGTTTTTGTGTAGGAACTTGAATTCTAACACTTTAAGCCGCTTCTTCCTTCCTCATGCTACCTTCTTCATGAGAAATCCGGGCTAAAGAATGAGCGCTCACCTGCTAAAAACAGCAGGTAGCGACCTACTCAGTTATTTGTCCGATTACGTAAAGGAGCGACCTCATGGCGCGCGGTATTAACAAAGTTATTTTGATTGGCAACCTGGGCCAAGATCCTGAAGTGCGATTCACCCCTTCTGGCACAGCGGTAGCAAACTTAAACCTAGCCACTTCCGATACCTGGATGGATCGCCAAAGTGGCCAGCGCCAGGAGCGCACCGAGTGGCATCGCGTGGTGCTATTCAACAAAACCGCTGAAATCGCCCAGCAGTACCTTAAAAAAGGCTCAAAAGTGTATATTGAGGGCCGCCTGCAAACGCGCAAATGGCAGGACCAGAACGGTCAAGATCGTTACAGCACGGAGATCGTGGCTAACGATATGCAAATGCTGGATAGCCGTGGCGGCGACTTCCAGGGCGGTGGTGCCCCGCAGGGTGGCTACGCTCAGCAGGCCCCGGCTCAGCAAGCGCCTCCTCAACAGAACTATGGCCAAAACCTGCCCCAGCAGGGCGGCTACCCGCCTCAGGGTGGGGCCCCTCAGCGAGGTGGACAGCCAGCGCCGCAGCAGCAGCCGGCACCGAATAACCAAAACAACAGCTATGGCGCCCCCGATCCGGGTAATTTTGATGATTTCGACGACGAAATTCCGTTCTAGAAAGTACCTTACACACGTTCGTCGATGCGTGGCGCAGTTGCCGCCACGGTTTTGGGTTGAGGGGGAGAGGCTGTCTTGAAGCTGCTGATACTAGATGCCGGGCACTGCTTAAGTTTAGCGCTAGCCCGTGAAGCGAGCCGGCGCGCGGATACCGAGCTAGTCATTGAGCAAGGCCTTGCTGTTTCGCCGAGTCAGCTACAGGCGATAGCGCCCGATGCGGTGCTCATTCCCCCGCTGGCGCACCCGCTGAGCATGACGCCCGCCGAGGTGAAAGCCCATGCGGATGCCGTTGATCGCTGTGTGGATGCCTGCCAAGCCCAAGACGTGGCGCTGGTGTGGTGTGTCTCGGATCAGCTCTATGAAGAGGGATTTGATATCCCGATTGATGAGCATGTCGTGCCTGCCCCACGTGATGAGTGTTTGCGTCGATTGGTGCAAACAGGCGATCGTATCCGTGCCGAATACCATCGCCATCTGATTGTGCGCTTAGGGCCGCTGTTTGCGTTGGAAGGTAGCCACGCCTGGCTAAGTGAAATTATCGACAGCTTTATCACGGGGCAGACGGTGCGCGCAGCAGAGGACGTAGTGTTTTGCCCCACCTCTGCCGACGCGGTCGCCATGGCGTTGATTGGCATGCTACAGCAGCAGGCCTGCGGCGCTGACGCCTGGGGAGCCTATCATTTGGCGGGCACTGAGCCGGTCAGTGCGTTCACTTTTACATCAATGGTGCGTACTCAGCTGGCCACTCACCTAGAAGGGCGTGGCGAACATATTGATTTAGGGGAGATACAGGCCCTTAATCATCATCACGACGCCAAGCTGCGTCGGGTATTAAACTGCCGTCGAGTGTTGGATGTTTTTGGTGTGCATCAAAAACCTTGGCGGCTGGAAGTGGGACGCATGCTAGATGCGTGGTGCTTAACCCGTGACCAGCAGCGTGATGACGTTGGGACAGGAGAGTCAGTTTGATCAATGTGGGTCGCAGCCTGCTGTTTTATTTAGGTTATTTCACTGCCATGCTGCTCATTGGGGTGCTTTTTTTACCCATCGCACCGTTTCTGCCACTGGCGGCTCGCTATCGGCTGTTGAATCTCTACAACTACTTCTTGATGGTGTGGTTCCGCATTGCCTGCGGTGTGCGCTATGAGATTCAGGGGCGGGAAAATATCCCGTCAGGGCCCTGCGTCATTCAAGCCAATCACCAGTGTGAGTGGGAGACGCTCTTTCTGCAGGTGATGAAGCCGCCGGTGTGCACCGTGCTCAAGCGCGAGCTGCTGCGCATTCCCGTTTTTGGGTGGGGGCTGCGCTTGCTACGCCCGATCAGTTTGGATCGCTCCAAGCCCGCGCGAGCCATGAAACAGGTGCTGACGCAGGGCGTCGAACGCCTGGGCACTGGCCTGTCTGTCCTGATTTTCCCAGAGGGCACGCGGGTAGATCCTGGCGTGCGCAAGCGCTATAACAAAAGCGGTAGTGTCGTTGCTTGCCGAGCCGGTGTGCCGGTGCTTCCCGTCGCTCACAATGCCGGTGAGCGCTGGCCTGGTCGTCACTGGGTCAAGCGCCCGGGTGTACTGCGGGTGCGCATTGGAGAGCCCATTGAGACCTCCGGGCGTACGCCCGATGAAGTCTTGGAAGATGTAGAGGCTTGGATAGAGGGTCAGCTACAGGAAATTTCAGAGGTGCCACGGCCAGCGTCTCGCTAATCGTTTTATAACGCAAAACGGCGCCTCGAAAGGCGCCGTTTTTATGCTGCTTAAGTGCTGATCAACCGTTATAGCGCTGGAAGACTAAGCAAGCGTTCGTACCGCCAAAGCCAAAGCTATTAGACAGCACGCGGTCGATGGTGACGTTATCGCGACGCTGGGTCACAATATCGAAGCCATCGGCCTGCTCATCCAGCTGATCAACGTTTGCCGAGGCAGCTACAAAATTGTGCTGCATCATCAACAGTGAGTAGATGGCTTCTTGTACGCCTGTTGCTCCCAGGGAGTGGCCCGTTAGCGACTTGGTCGAGCTCATAGCAGGCGTTGAGTTGCCAAACACATTGCGGATGGCCTTCAACTCAGCCATATCACCAACCGGCGTAGAGGTGCCGTGGGTATTGATATAGTCGATATCGCCCTGCACGGTCGCCATCGCTTGGTGCATACAGCGTGTAGCACCTTCGCCAGAGGGAGCCACCATGTCGTAGCCATCAGACGTTGCGCCATAGCCCACCAGCTCGCCGTAAATCTTCGCGCCACGAGCTTTGGCATGCTCCAGCTCTTCAAGCACCAGCATGCCGCCGCCGCCAGCGATCACAAAGCCGTCGCGCGCCTGGTCGTAGGGGCGAGAAGCCTTGTCAGGCGTATCGTTGTAGTGGGTGGAGAGGGCGCCCATTGCATCAAACAGGCACGAGAGCGTCCAGTGCTCCTCTTCGCCACCACCCGCAAATACCACATCTTGCTTGCCTAGCTGGATCTGCTCCATGGCATTGCCGATACAGTGAGCTGAGGTTGCGCAGGCGGAAGAGATTGAGTAATTCACACCTTTGATTTTAAACGGCGTTGCCAAGCACGCAGACACTGTGCTGCCCATGGTGCGGGTAACACGGTAGGGGCCTACGCGGCGCAGGCCTTTCTCGCGCATGGCGTCGGCAGCTTCAACTTGGTTGGCGCTTGATGCCCCCCCCGAGCCTGCAATCAGCCCCGTACGCACGTCAGAAACCTGGGCTTCAGTTAGCCCGGCGTCTTCGACTGCTTGAGCCATGGAGACATACGCATAGGCTGCTGCGTCGCCCATAAAGCGGCGCAGTTTGCGGTCGATTAACGCGTCCAAGTCGATATCAACGCTGCCTGCTACATGGCTACGGAAGCCACGCTCAGCGTACTCTTCCTTAAAACGAATACCGCTGCGCCCGTTTTTGAGCGCGTCTAGGACCTGTTGCTGGTCGTTGCCTAAGCACGACACGATGCCAAGGCCGGTGACTACCACTCGTCGCATGGGAGCCTCCTGTTAGAAATTCGCAGTGGAGGTGAATAGGCCAACGCGCAGGTCATTAGCCTGGTAGATGTCGCGTCCGTCAACGGACACGGTGCCGTCAGCAATGCCTAGGATAAGCCGACGAGTGATGACGCGCTTCATATTAATGCGATACGTCACTTTTTGTGCATCGGGCAAAATTTGGCCGCTGAACTTCACTTCGCCACAGCCTAGCGCACGGCCACGGCCAGGATGGCCAAGCCATCCCAGATAGAAGCCCACCAGCTGCCACATCGCATCAAGCCCTAAGCAGCCGGGCATCACTGGATCTCCTGGGAAGTGGCAATCAAAAAACCACAGATCAGGTGCGATATCCAGCTCGGCGATCAGTTCGCCCTTGCCATGCTCACCGCCCTCTTCGTGAATGTGCTTAATGCGATCAAGCATCAGCATGTTAGGAGCTGGCAACTGTGCATTGCCGGGGCCAAATAGTTCGCCGCGCGAGCAGGCCAGCAGTTCTTCGCGATCAAAGGAATGTTGCTTGGTCACTGAGTCGTTCCGAGTATGAAGATGATTGTTGCGCCTAGTCTACTTCCCGAAACCGCTGAATGCACGTCGCGAGCGGCTTATCGTAACGTTCTAACACTTTTTAATGGGTTGTCGATAATCCAGGTTGCCTTATTGTGTTGTTCGGATTAGTGAATTCGCCCAATAAACGGTGTATTGACGTAATATGCTCTATCCAAGATTTTAGTGAGACGGCATGATGTCGTCATCGTTTGTTTTTGTTAGTGACTGATCAGGACAACAAGAATCGCCATGTGGCTGCCTGTCTCTCTTAATCGCCCGTTGGTATGGGTGGCGCTGATGGCGCTACCTGCCTGCGTGTGGATCCCCGATGCGGCGCTGCGTATGGTCGCGGCTAGCTTCGTTACTTTAGGCTTGTGGGATGCTTGGAACCAAGTGCGTCTGCAGCGTCTGCGCCTGCGTCTTTCACAGGATGCGTTGGGGTTGTCTGGTGATGCGGTGGTCATTAGTGATGTCCAAAACCGTGTGCTAGCGGTGAATCCGGCGTTTACCGAAATTACCGGTTATGAAAGCCAAGAGATGATAGGCCGAAAACTAGACACCCTGGCGGCTCAGCGCCATGACAAAGCGTTTTATGAAAACTTTTGGAGCACCCTAAAAGCCACTGGGCGCTGGGAAGGCGAAATGTGGAACCGTCGCAAACATGGCGATGAGTACCCTGAATGGCTCAAAGTGCGTGCCGTCACCGACAAGCGAGGCAAAATCACCCACTTTATCAGCTGGTTCTCCGATATTTCGGCACAAAAAGCTCGTGAAAACGATTTAAGGCGTATCGGCTATGAAGATCCGCTAACAGGCCTACCTAACCGACGTCGCTTGCATGACTTAATGGCGTCCAGGCTGCGCCACCTGCGTGCAGGTGAAAGCTTGGATATGGCGCTGATTGATATTGACGGACTTAAGTCGGTTAACGATAGCTTAGGCGTTGAGCAGGGCGACCGGCTGCTGGCTCGATTTGCCCAGCGGCTCACCAGCTATATGGCGGGAAGCGTAGTGGGGCGGCTGGGTGGTGATGAGTTTATGGTGATTCGCACCACTACCTTTGATGACCACGACAAGTGGCTAGGGAATCTGCGCGACCATATGTGCCGCCCCTTCGAGATTAATGAACAGTCGCTGCGATTAGGCCTCACCATTGGTAGCTGCCGTGCGCCGGAAGATGGTCAAGATTCCAGCGTGCTGTTTCAGCGTTTAGAGTCAGCGCTTTACAGCGCCAAGCGGCTGGGTCGCAACCACAGCCTGCGGTTTTGCCCCGCGCTGGATAAACAGGATAATCCCCAATTAGCATTAGTCAGCGACCTGCGTGCCGCGCTGATCTCCGGTGACCAGTTAGAGCTTCACTACCAAACCCAACACCATCCCGGTAGCGGTGAGTTGGTAGGTATGGAAGCACTGCTGCGCTGGCGTCACCCCAAAGGTGGCATGATATCGCCGGGAGAGTTTATTCCCCTGGCCGAGCGTCACGGCTTGATGGCAGAGTTAGGCAGTTGGGTGATCGAAAAGGCCTGTGCTCAGCAAGCGCATTGGCAAAATAGCGGCATGCCGAAGACCACTGTTTGGGTCAATATCTCTGCCCTTCAGCTCTTTCAGGGCGATCTAGAAACCCAGCTTGCCACCTGTCTTGAGCGTTACCAGTTAGAGCCGTCACAACTTGGTTTGGAGCTGACCGAATCGGTGTTACTAGACGAACGAGCAGGGGACATGGGGCCACGTCTGCAGGTACTAAGAGAGCTTGGCTACTCAATCGCTATTGACGACTTTGGCACCGGCTACTCGTCGCTGGGATATTTGAAGCGGCTACCAGTAGATAAAATTAAATTAGATCGCGCTTTTATTAGCGAGTTGCCCAACGACCAAGCAGATGCCGCGATTGTTACAGCGGTACTGGCCATGGCAAAAGGCATGGGGCTGGAAGTGATCGCCGAAGGAGTCGAAACCCAGGCCCAGTGTCAGTTCCTGGTAGAAGCAGGCTGCACCCTGGTACAAGGATTTTACTTTGCTAAACCGATGCCCGCCGCCGAGCTTGAGCAGCGCTGGGCACCGCTAACGCAGGCAGAAGGCGCATATTAATTAATCGCTAGCGGCTAAACGCTGAATGTAACGGCTGATGCCCCAGCAGAGCGCTGCCCAGATGACGGCCTGTGCTGGAAGTAGCCACGGTGCCAAGCTAACGTTTGCTAGCGCTGCACCGCCTAAAATAGCGGCGGGACGCCGCTATGGAGAGGTGCTGAGGTTAACGTTATTTGGAGAGCGCTTTGAAGGCATCCAGCGCCCGCTGGCGAGCCGCTTTGTGGTCAACGATGGGCGCTGGGTAGTCAATCGGGTTGAGCATGTCCTGAGGCGGCGCATGGCGCGCTTTGGCAGGCAACGTCTTGAGCTCGGGTAGCCACTGAGCAATAAATTCGCCGCCTGGGTCGAAGCGCGTGGATTGGGTCGTGGGGTTGAAAATGCGGAAGTAAGGTGCCGCATCGGTACCCGTTGAGGCTGCCCACTGCCAGCCGCCGTTATTGGCGCAAAACTCGCCATCGACCAAGTGGCGCATAAAAAAGGCTTCGCCCCGCCGCCAGTCAATCAGCAGATGCTTGCTGAGAAACATGGCCGTAATCATTCGCAGACGATTGTGCATCCAGCCGGTCGTCACTAGCTGGCGCATGGCGGCATCCACAATCGGATAACCGGTGCGGCCTTCGCACCAGGCGGCAAACCCTTCGTCGTCATCCCGCCATTGCAACTGCTTGGTGTGCGCTTGAAACGGCTGGTAGCGGCATACCTGAGGAAAGCCGACCGCGACATGCTGATAAAACTCGCGCCAGATGAGTTCGTTTACCCAGGTGGTAAGGCCTGCATCGCCATCGGCAAGGTGCCCGCCATTTTCGCTCATGACCGCTTGCAGGCACTGGCGGTGGGAAATAACGCCCAGCGCTAAGTAGGGCGAAAGCTCGCTCGTGCCGCGCACCTTAGGAAAGTCACGCTGATCTTTATAGTGACGCCCCCGAAAGCGTAAAAAGCGCTCAAGGTTATCGCTGGCAGCATTTTCACCCGCAGGCCAGAGACGCCCATCCAGCGGCTCATCCTCTAGCGTTGGCAGTGCTGGTAATGGATCACTGTCAATGGCTAGCGGTGACTGCGCGCTGGGCGTGTCGCGCAGGGCTAACTGCTCGGCGGTAACTTGCTTGTGCCACGCTTTTGAAAACGGGGTGAAGACGCCGTAGTAGTCGCCTTTGCCTGTCAGCAAGGTACCGGGGGCAAACGCCACCGCGTCGTGATGGCCTTGGGCGGTAATACCGACCTGCTGAAAAGCCTCCAGTACCGACTGGTCGCGGCGCTGCTCGTTCAGCGGATACTCATAATTGAAGTGGAGCTGCTTGATGCCATGTTCGCGGGCAACCTCTAAAAGCGCCTTGGGGGCGTCGTCGAAACGCCCAATATCGCGATGCAACAGCGGAATATTCAAGCCATTGAGCGAGGCCTTAAGCGCGCTAACACCACGCGCCCAGAAATCGAGCTTATTTGCGCCGTGGCCGTGGTCACGCCACTGCTCAATGCTACGCAAAAAAACCGCCACTACCGGCCCTTTGGCGGCAGCGGCGGCGAGTGCGGAATTGTCATGAATACGTAGATCGCTGCGAAACCAAACAAGCTGCAGGTTCATGCAAAGCCCTTAGGTTGGCGACTTTTCGTACGCTTAAAGAATGCCTGATTCACGCAGTAGAGGGCGTAGCCGGGCGATCGCCTGGGGTAGATCGTCGCCCAGCATATGAACAGGACCGTCGCGCAGATCGTTCTCACGCAGGCGCGCGACTTCACCGCATACGCCGATAGGCACGCCCAGCGCTTCAGCGGCTTTGGGTAGCGCTACGCGAATATAGTTGTCGCATTCCCGCTGGCCGCTAGAGAGCAGAACCATTGAGGAGTGCAGGCGAGACACCGCTTGTGCAAGGTCTTCGAGTGCCAGCGAATGATCAAACAGCTGGACTCGGTAGCCCTGCTCGCTGGCCATCAGTGCACTCATCAGTACCCACAGCGGGCCAGGATCGTCGGGCATGGCGCTGAGCAGAATCAGCGGGCCGCGGGTTGCCTGGTTGGCGTAGTGCAGGCGAATACCCACCTGACTACGCAAAAAGGCCTCAAAGGTGCGGCGCACCAAATCATCTGGCTGCGCCGCCCATTTAGCTTCTAGGGTCAGAATGACGGGCTGCCACAGCTCGTTAATCGCCACGCTTAGCGGATAGAGCGCTAGGCTTTGATGGTAGAGCGCTTCCAGCTTGGGAAGGTCGACGGCTTCAATGACCGCCAGAAGCTGCTGGCGCTGGCTAGACCAGTCCCCGGCATCTGGGGCGGGGGCCTCTACCGTTTCGGGCTGGTCAAGCAGGTCGGCGACCTGGCTGACCGGCACGCCTCGGTTGAGCCACTGGAGAATGCGTTCAATACGGCTGATATCGTCCTGGGCATAGAGCCGGTGACCCTTAGGGGTCCGCTGTGGGCGAATTAATCCGTAGCGTCGCTCCCAGGCGCGCAGGGTGACCGAGTTCACACCCGTTAAGCGGGAAACTTCCCGAATCGGATAGAGCGGGGTATCGGGTGGGTGGGTCGCCTTGTTGCTCATGGGCGCCATTGCCTCTTGGTTGCCTGCAACAAGCGCTGCAGGGGTCTGTCAATAATTGCGGTGGCCGTGTTGTCGCGCCAGTTCGGCGCTAGGCCACTTAGTCGTGTAGCGGTTTGCTGAATAGCACCTAATCGGTTAGATAGGGTCACGCTATTATAGGCACCTTTGTACAACTTGTGGCTACTAGGTACAACCTTTGCTGTGTCCCTTTGGGTGTAGCCTCGCGTTAGCTTCCATTAGACCGACCGGCCTAATAATGCCTCTTCCAATGCGTCACCGGAGAGCCATGCATCCTCCACGCGGCTGCCACGAAAGCTGCCGCCGTATAGCCATAAACCGCGCTCGCTGTATAAGAATGACTGACTGCCCGCAGCGCTTTTGCCTGGGGAGGCGGCGCGCTGATCACCACATGATCGAAGTGGCCATACTGTTCAGTCGGCAACTTTGCTCGCAAAGGTGGGCGCGGTGGAGGGAGTGAAGGTTACACTTGCCGGTTCAGCCATAAATCCTCGCGAGTAAGGTAGTGCTCAACTAAATTTATTGTAGCAGTTATGTATAGGTATCGTACAATTAAGCGCTATGCAACGTGCGCGACGGTGCGGTGACCACTTTTTGATATCAACCATCTGATGGATCAGTCGTGGCGACCACGCTGGCGCAAGTGACGTCCAACGCCAAAGGAGTGACACCATGCGGGTATTAATTACCGGGGGAAGCGGCTTTGTAGGCCAACGGCTCTGCCAACAGCTCATTGCCCAGGGGCACGATGTACAGGTGGTATCTCGCACGCCCCACGACGTGCGGGGAAAACTACCCAAGGCATGCGATATCCGTGATAGTGCCCAAGCCTTTGTGGATACACCGCCGGATGCGTTGGTAAACCTAGCGGGGGAGTCCATCGCGGCAAAGCGCTGGAGCGCCGAGCAGAAAGAGCGGCTGATTCGTTCACGGGTGGAAAGTACTCAGCAGCTGATTGCGCTCTGTGAGCAGCTGGCGGCCAATGGTCAGCCCTTACCGAAAGTGATGGTGAGCGGTTCGGCCATGGGCTATTACGGTGATCAGGGCAGCAAAGTGGTGGATGAATCCACATCCCCTCATGATGAGTTCGCCCATCGGCTCTGCGCCCAATGGGAAGCCGCGGCAAAACCGATTGAAGCCATGGGGGTTAGGCTAGCAGTTTTACGGATTGGCTTAGTGCTAGAGGCGGGGGGCGGTACACTGCAAAAAATGCTGCCACCGTTCAAGCTGGGATTAGGCGGGCGATTTGGCGATGGCACACAGTTTATGCCCTGGATTCACCGGGATGACTTGGTAGCGGCGATTATGTTTCTGATCAACGAGCCGACCTTGTCAGGTGCCTTTAACGGCAGCGCGCCCCACCCAGTGACCAACGCTGAATTTACCCAAACGCTGGCTAAGCAATTGCATCGTCCGGCCATGTTTCCGGTGCCCGCTTTTGTGCTGAAAGCGGGCTTTGGGGAGATGTCACAACTGCTGCTTACCGGTGCGGATATGCGCCCGGCGCGCTTGAGCGAGGCAGGCTTTCATTTCCAATACCCGACGCTGAAGCAAGCGCTGGCGGCAATTTTATAGCGCCACCAGCGGGTACTTGCCTGGTTTAAGCGTTCGGGTCGACGGTGATAATGACCCGTACGGAGTCAAGCCGCAGGCGGGTATTCTCAATCGCGTTGCTCAGTGCTTGGCGCTCCTGTTTCAGCGCTTCCAGCTCTTCGCTGCGTACTGCCGGATTGTGCTCTGCCAGCGCCGTCAGGCGGGCCAGTTCGGCATCCAGTTGGGCACGCATACGGGTTTCAGCGGCCTCAACAATGCTCGGCAGCTCCCGTTCGGCTTCGCCTTCCCCTTGGGTGAGGAGTTCGCGTAACTGGTCATGGCGGCTTTTGATCAAGTCCCGCGCCAGCGACTTGTTCACCTTCTGCAGATTTTTGCCCAGCCCGGTGAAGGAGATCTTGCTGGTCAGGTTAGCCCCTGATTCATCCAACAGTACCCGCACGGCGGTGGGTGGCAAAAAGCGGTTCAGGTGCAGCGATTTGGGTGCCGGGCAGTGGGTGCGGAACACCAGTTCCGCCATTAAGCGCCCGCTGGGGATCGCTGGGTGGCGCAGCAGCGCCAGCGCCGTGTTGCCCATGGTGCCGTCGAGAATGCGGCCCATCATTTCGCGCAGCAGCGGGTGCTCCCAGGAGAGCCGCTGAACATCATCCCGTGCCAGCGCCTGAGCGCGGCTATAGGTGGCGGAAAAGCCCTCTTCGCCTTTGACCAGCCCCGGCAGGCCATCCAGCATGTGCTGGCTGGGCTGAAGGTAGAGCAGGCCATTGCCGATCTCCTGGCTATCGACGCCGAAGATATCCAGCGCGCGCTCCACGTAGCGGGGCAGTGCCGGGTCCTCGTCCAGCTCGCGTACCGCCTCAATCACCTGCTGTGCTCGTGCTGGGCGGCAAGCATTAAGCTCCAGCAGGCGGTTGCGACCCGCATCCCGCTCGGCGAGCTTGGCAGTGAACATCTCGCGCGTCTCTTCGATAATCTCGTCGAGCGCTTCATCGTCGAGCAGCGCATCGGCCAGGGCATCGCCAAAGGCATCGAACAGGTCGCTGCCCACCCCATGGGGCGCGCTGAACGCGTCCATGCCTTCGTGGTACCAGCGCAGCAAGCGCTCGCCGGGGCTGCCGGTGAAGTTGGGCACGTGCAGCTCGATGGCATGGCGCTGGCCGATCCGATCCAGACGGCCAATGCGCTGCTCTAGCTGGTCGGGATGCTGCGGCATGTCAAACATCACCAGGTGGCGGCAGAATTGGAAGTTACGCCCTTCGGAGCCAATCTCAGAACACACCAACACCTGGCAGCCATCCTCTTCATCGGCAAACGCGGCGGCGGCCCGGTCGCGCTCTATCAGTGACAGGCCTTCGTGGAAGACCGGCGCATGGTAGCCGCCCAAGACCCGCAGGCCCTCCGCGAGCCCTTCGGCGGTTTCGCGATGGTGGGCAATCACCAGCACTTTGTCGTTGGCAAAGCCGGATTCACTGTCGTCGCTGAGTTTTTCCAGCAGCCAGTTGACGCGTGGGTCGATATGCCACCAGGACTCGGTGTTCAGCGGATCGTTGCTTAACTCGCGGTACATGGCGTCCGGGTAGATCAGTACATCCGGGTGGTCCATGCCGGTTTCGATCAGCAGCTCGTCCAGGTAGTCGTCGTCGCGCTCCAGGCGGCGCAGCACGCGGCGGTAAGCCGACGGCAGTTCCAGTGATGCCTGATGCAGGCGTCGCTCGGGGAAGCCGCCTACGTGACGGCGGCTGTTGCGGAACATCACGCGGCCGGTGCCATGGCGGTCTAACAGCGCATCGCGCAGCTGGGCGCGGGCGGCGTCCTGCTGCTCAGGGCTTGCCTCTGGGTGGCACAGCGTGGCGAGCAGCGCTTGGCTATCTCGGTCGTCGGCTACGGCGGCGACGCGTTCACGGGCGCTCGCGGTCTGGGGCAGTTCCTCGAGAGCATCGATGGCCTCGGCCACCGCCACGTAGTGCTGCTCCTCCTCTTTGAAGCGCTCGATATCGTGGTAGCGCTCGGCATCCAGCAGGCGCAGGCGCGCGAAGTGGCTCTCCAGCCCCATCTGTTCTGGCGTGGCGGTGAGCAGCAGCAAGCCCGGGATCTCAGAGGCGAGCTGTTCCACGCACTGGTAGCCGGGGCCGCTGCTTTCTGGGCTCCAGTCCAGGTGATGCGCTTCATCGACAATCAGCAGGTCGAAGCGGCTGGCCAGGGCTTGGTCCTGGCGATGAATGTTGGCGAACAGCCAGCCTTGGCTGGCCAGCACGAGCTGGGCGCTCTCGAACGGGTTGGTGCTGCCGTGGGCTTGGCTCTGGTGCTCGTCCAGCAGTGTCACGTTTAGTGAGAAACGGCGCAGCAGCTCTACCAGCCACTGGTGGGTCAGGCTGTCGGGCACCAGAATCAGCGCGCGCTCTACCCGGCCTGCCAGCAGCAGGCGGTGGAGAATCAAGCCCGCCTCAATGGTTTTGCCCAGGCCTACCTCGTCGGCCAGCAGTACCCGCGGCGCATGGCGTCCGGCCACTTCGTCGGCGATATAGAGCTGGTGGGGAATGAGATCAATACGCGGCCCAGCAAAGCCCAGCGCGCTGTGCTGCTCAATGCGCTGATAGTGGTGCAACGTACGAAAGCGCAGATCAAACCAGTCGTTACGGTCTACCTGACCGGTCAGCAGGCGGTCACGGGCTTGGTCAAACTGCATGGTGTCGGCCAGCTTCGCCTCAGGCAGTTCGCGCAGGTTGCCTTCGCTATCTTCACCAATGTAGGTGATCAGGCCGCGGGTCTCTTTGCTGTCATCAACGATCATCTGCCAGCCGTCGGCAGAGAGCACGCGGTCGCCGCTGCCGAACATGACGCGGGTGAGCGGTGCTTGACGGGTGTTGTAGGTGCGGGTTTCCTGGCTGGCACTGAACAAGATGGTAACGCTACGGGCGTCGCAGTTAAGCACGGTGCCGAGTCCAAGCTCAGCCTCGCCGTCGCTAATCCAGCGCTGGCCGGGAGAAAAATCGCTCATGATGCCTCGAGGAAGTCGTCAAAATCGGTCGTGCGCCGCTGGGCAGGTCACCAGTGGCAAACAGGGCGGGGGATTCTAACGCAAAGCAGCGGGGGTATTAAGGTCTATCGTGGTCAATCGCTTAACCAGCGCTCTAACTGCGCTCGAGTGAGCTCTCCCACATGAACGTCCAGCGTCTTGCCTGTCTGGTCAAATAGCACAGTAGTGGGGAGGCCTGGGGCTTGAAACTGGGCCATTAGGGTTTGCTGTGGGTCGCGCAACGGGTAGCGAAAGCTCAGCGACTGCTCGTCTAGGTAGCGTGCGATAGGTAGTAAGTCCTCGCCCTGATTGGCCACCACGACAGTAACGCCCTCGCGCTGGTCGGCCTCTTCCAGCAGCGGCATTTCACGCAGGCAGGGGGGACACCAGGTGGCCCATAAATTCACGATAATGAGCTCATCTTGATTCGTCAGCGAGGAGAGACTAACCGCGTTTCCATCGAGATCTTCCAGGGTGACGTCGGGCAGCGATGCCACGGCAAATTGCTGGCCTAGCGGGGCCAGCGTGACCAACACTAACCAGAGGCTAACGGCCCCCACCGTCATGGCGAGTCCGCCGATCATCGCCAGCAGACGTGCACGCAGCGTCCAGGCGGTCCACAGCAAGCCGGTGACTAGTCCACCCAGCGCGTGATAGCCCGGCTGCCACACTTTTAGGGCGTCGAGCGGGGTAGCGCTATAACTCTCCCAGTTAAGGGCCACAAACGCCACGCGTGCCCCCAGTAGCCACACCACCAGCAAGCCATTAAACCAACGGCCATGCTGCTTAGCGGGCAGCCCCAGCAGGTAGCGACTACTGACAAGCAGCAGCAGTGCACAGCCAAAGGCATAGAGGCGGGGCGTGGAAATCAGCAGTGGACCGAGAGCAATGGCATTCATAGTCGTTCCGATAAGCAGGTACACTGGGCAACCATACCATGCACGCTTCACATGACGGAGATGTCGATGCCGCAATCCTCTTTTGACACCCTGCGCGCCCTGGCCATAGGTACCCAGGCACTTGGCCTGGCGCTCATCATTACCCTCGAAACCGTCCTCGGCGACGCAGCACGCCCCTGGCAGGGCGGCGTGCTGGCCGCCATGGTGGCGTGTGCACTGGTCATTGCGCTGGTGCGTATGTACCGCAACAAGCGCCGCCAGAAGCGCTTGGCAGAGCGACTAGACGCGTCGGCGTCAGAAAACCACGAGTGTTAGAAACCGTTGCTTGTGTTTTTGGCGTGACGGTTCCAGATTAAGCCCGGCTTATTCATGAGGCCGACCTGATAACGAAGATAGCGAATGGTATTCTCTTGAAAATTCAGTGTGTTCCGCCAAGAACCTGAACCAAGAGAGCCATCCGCTATGGGTGAAAGCCTATCCATCTGGACGCCCTCATGCAACGGCGATGCACGCGGCATGACGCCCCTGGTCCAGGACCGGCCGTCTCAAGCCACGCTGTCGCGGCTGCTTGGACGGCCGCAATTGATTCCAAAGAGCTATAAGAAAGCGGGAAAATTCCAGCGTTTTGGCATTACTCAACAGCCACTCGCGCTGAAGATGCGAATCCTGATAAGCAATGCCAACAGCCAGTACCTTCAGACCGCTCAATCAGCGCCCTCGTGAATGAGGCGGGGTTAGCTTACTTTTTGCTAGCGCGCTTACGCTCGTTTTCGGTCAGGTGCTTCTTGCGCAGGCGGATGTGGCTGGGCGTGACTTCTACCAGCTCATCGGAGTCCAGGAACTCGATGGCTTGCTCAAGGGTAAACTTGATCGGCGGCGTTAGAACGATGTTCTCATCGTTACCGGTAGAGCGCATGTTATCGAGCTTTTTACCCTTGGTCGGGTTCACCACCATGTCGTTGGCACGGTTGTTAATACCGATCAGCATGCCCTCGTACACTTCGGTCGCGTGGTCGATGATGAGCTTGCCGCGCTCCTGAAGGGCGTACAGTGCGTAAGCCAGCGCTTTACCGCCTACCATAGACACCAGCACGCCGTTACGACGCTCGATAGACGCATCGGGCTTCAGCGGGCCGTAGTGGTCAAAACGGCTGGTCAGGATGCCGGTGCCGGAAGTTAGCGTCAGGAACTGGCCACGGAAACCGATCAAGCCACGCGCCGGGATAATGAAGTCCAAACGAACTCGGCCTTTACCATCCGGGTTCATGTTGGTCATCTCACCTTTACGGTAGCCAAGCTCTTCCATGATGGAGCCCTGGTGCTGTTCTTCACAGTCGATGATGACTTCTTCGTAGGGCTCTTGCTTAACACCGTCGATCTCTTTGATGATAACTTCCGGACGGCCAACGGCCAGCTCGAAGCCTTCACGACGCATGGTTTCGATCAGTACCGACAGGTGCAGTTCGCCACGGCCAGAGACTTTGAATTTCTCGGGTGTTTCGCCTTGCTCGACGCGCAGGGCGACGTTGTGAATCAGTTCCTGCTCCAGACGATCTTTGATGTTACGGCTGGTGACGAACTTGCCATCTTTACCCGCGAATGGCGAGTCGTTGACCTGGAAGGTCATAGAAACGGTCGGCTCATCAACAGACAGCGGCGGCAGCGCTTCAACGGCGCTCGGGTCACACAGAGTGTCCGAGATGGCCAGGTCTTCGATGCCTGTGATGCATACGATATCGCCAGCGGTGGCTTCGGTGGTTTGAACTCGCTCAAGGCCCATGTGGGTCATGACCTGACCGATTTTGCCTTTCCGAGTCGTACCATCAACACTGATGACTGAAATCTGCTGGTTAGGCTTCACAGAACCGCGCTTAATGCGGCCAAGACCGATAACGCCGACGTAGCTGTTGTAGTCCAGGGCAGAAATCTGCATCTGGAAGGGGCCATCTACTTCAACTTTCGGTGGCTCAACGATGTCCACAATCGCTTGGAACATCGGATCCATGTTGTCGGCCAGCGCTTCCGGATCCATACCAGCAATACCGTTCAGCGCCGAGCAGTAGATAATCGGGAAATCGAGCTGTTCGTCAGTGGCACCCAGGTTGTCGAACAGATCAAAAATCTGGTCGATAACCCAATCAGGGCGTGCACCGGGGCGGTCGATTTTGTTAACCACCACGATCGGCTTCAGGCCCTGGGAGAAGGCTTTCTGGGTAACGAAGCGGGTTTGTGGCATCGGGCCGTCTACGGCGTCAACCAGCAGCAGAACCGAGTCCACCATGGACATAACACGCTCAACTTCGCCACCGAAGTCGGCGTGCCCAGGGGTGTCCACGATGTTGATGTGGTAGCCCGTACCATTACCATCCTGCCACTGAATAGCGGTGTTTTTGGCCAGGATGGTAATGCCACGCTCCTTCTCCTGGTCATTAGAGTCCATGATACGCTCTTGGCCTTCGGCCTTACGGTCGAGCGTGCCGGACTGGCTTAACAGTTTGTCTACCAAGGTAGTTTTACCGTGGTCAACGTGGGCGATGATGGCAATGTTGCGAAGATTCTCGATCACGACGCGATCCTGCTGGAAAAATAGGGCGGCATTATAGGGTCTGGGGGTGGTCCACTACCAGCGCTGTCTTAAATAAAGCAGCAAGTCAATAACCTAAACGCGGCAGTTTTCGCTGTTGTGGCGCTTCCGTTAAGATAGGCGTTTTCCCAGTTGGGGCAAGCACATGACCATCGGTAACCTGATGCGTTTGTTAAGCGATGGCGAGGTTCATTCCGGTGAACAATTAGGCGAAGCGCTGGGCGTTTCCCGAGCCGCCGTGTGGAAACAGCTAAAAAAATTAGAGGCGCTGGGCGTAGAGCTGGTCGCTGTGAAAGGGCGTGGCTACCGGTTGGCTCACCCGTTAGAGCCGCTGGATGGCGCCAAAATCGTCGAGCGACTGCCCGCCGATGCCCGCCACCTGCTGGCGCGACTGTTCGTGGAAGATCAGCTTCCTTCAAGCAACGAATACCTGCGCGAGCGCTTCTCTCAAGGGGCAGGGCATGGCGAGGTCTGCTTCGTCGAGCTGCAAACGGCTGGGCGTGGCCGCCGTGGCCGGGTGTGGTCGACGCCCTGGGGGCAGAGCCTCATGGTGTCAATGGGCTGGCGCTTCGAATCAGGTATCAATGCTCTGGAGGGATTAAGCCTGGCGGTGGGTGTGGTGGTCTCTCAGGTGCTTGAGCAGTATGGCGTATCGCCCAAACTAAAGTGGCCGAACGATGTGCTACTAGCCGAGCAGGGCAGCGAGCTTGGTAAGTTAGCCGGTATTTTGATTGAAGTGACCGGTGATGCGGCAGGCCCTTGTGAAGTAGTGATTGGCATGGGCATGAACCTGTCGCTACCGGATAGCCTGCGGGCCACCATTGACCAGCCGGTGGCGGCGCTGTTTGATGCCAAGGCAGGTATTTCCCGCAACCAGTTGGCTGCCGATATGGTGTCGGGGCTGTTGGGTATGCTGGCGGGCTTTGAAAACAGTGGCTTTGCGCCTTGGCTTGATGCGTGGAATCAGCGCCATGCTTATGCAGGCCTACCCATCCGAGTGATTCAAGGTGAGCGCTCAAGCGATGCTGTGGCGGGAGATGTGGATGAGAGTGGTAACCTGTGGGTTACTGAAAACGGTCACTCGCGACGCCTATCGGGCGGTGAGATCAGCGTACGTAGGCGCCTATGATTTTGGATTTGGATATCGGCAACACGCTGTCGAAATGGCGGCTTAAAGATGCCGAGAGCAGTGAGATCCGCTCGCGAGGTGCCGTGTGGACACGGGAGGAGTGGCGCCCGGGGGCGGATATTCCCGACCTGGATGTCGTCGAAGCCGTGCGGATATCCAGTGTAGCCAGGGCCGCTGTGCTGGATGAGACTGTGACGTTGCTACGCCGTCAGGTGCGTCACGTTTATGTGGCGCGCTCAACGCCAGAAGCGCTCGGCGTGGTCAATGGTTATGAAGAGCCGGGCCGGTTGGGCGTTGACCGCTGGATGGGGGCGCTGGCGGGCTACCAGCTGGCGGGTGGTTGCTGCGCGGTGGATTGCGGTAGCGCCATTACCATTGACTTCGTACTACCTGGCGGTGTGCACCTGGGTGGTTTCATTATTCCCGGCCTGCGGCTCATGAAAGAGAGCCTGAAGCTAGGAACGCGCAACGTCGCCATCGACCCGGAAAGCGAAGCCGATGCATTGCTAGAGCCAGGGCGGCGCACGGTGGATGCGGTGAATCACGGTATCTATATGGCGGCCGTCAGTGCGATTAACCGTATCTATAGCGAAGTGTGTGACCAGCAGGGGGTGGCGCTACCAGTGCTGCTCACCGGTGGTGATGCCAGAGTCGTTTCCCGCGGTGTGCAGGTGCCCCATGCGGTATGGCCCGATATGGTATATGGCGGGCTTGAGGCCAGTTTTCCGCTCACCTTTGCCGAACGGGCGGGCAAGATGTCAGGTGCTCCTCGGGTTCCAGAGCCGGTATCATTAGAAAAAATTCGCGCAGGCCTTGCATTCTCGATGCTGCTTTGACAGAATGCAGCGCGTTCCAGAGCGGAAGCTGCGCTTGAGAAGGCGTTGCATCCAGCAGGCTTTGATAAATAAAGAGTTTGCAGGCTTGACACCGTTTTGGAGGCTGGCATAATGTGCCGCCACAGCTGGAGAGGTTCCCGAGTGGCCAAAGGGAGCAGACTGTAAATCTGCCGCGAAAGCTTCGAAGGTTCGAATCCTTCCCTCTCCACCAGATTGAGCAGGCGTTGAGCTAGTCAGCGTCTGGGAATGAAACGCCGGTAAGCGGGCATTAGCTACTGTTACTCGTGCAGCGGATTGTCATTCTATAGGCAAGTTCGGCGGGCGTAGTTCAATGGTAGAACCTCAGCCTTCCAAGCTGATGGTGCGGGTTCGATTCCCGCCGCCCGCTCCAGTTTGATGTGTTTTGGCTCATGTAGCTCAGGGGTAGAGCACACCCTTGGTAAGGGTGAGGTCGACGGTTCAATTCCGTCCATGAGCTCCATATTGCGAAGAAGGCGAGCGATGCTCGCTTTTTTTGTCTCTGCCCTCCGGTGGTTTGGGGGTGAAAGTAAGGGTTGTCAGGCGGAGGTTTCTCCGCTATTATGGCGCCCGCTGTTGCGTAGGCGTTTGCTTGCGCGCATGACGATACAGGCCAGTAGCTCAATTGGCAGAGCAGCGGTCTCCAAAACCGCAGGTTGGGGGTTCGATTCCCTCCTGGCCTGCCAGCCTTCCCCAGGTTGGTATGTCTTTTCTAGAATTCCTTTGTCGCTCGCTGCACCCTTAGGAGTCTCGTTTTTATGAAGCCTAGTTCCGTAAAACATGGCGCAGAGGTGCAACGGACGCGCCATGACGGGCTCAAGTGGGCGGCGGTTGTGGCGCTGCTTGTCGTTGCAGTCGTTGGTAATACCTATTTCGCCGATATTGGTCTGCTCTACCGCGTCTTGGGTGTGGTGGTGTTGTGTGCGCTTGCTGGTTTGATCGCCTTAACAACCACAAAAGGTCGCGATTTAGTTGAGCTTGCCATAAGCGCCAAGAAAGAGATTCAGCGCGTTGTATGGCCGACCCGTCCTGAAACCATTCAGACAACCGCCATTGTGCTGGTAGCTGTGCTGGTGGTGGGTCTGATGCTGTGGTTGATCGATACTCTTCTTGGCTGGGCGATGTCCGGCGTCATTGGTTAGGAGCATTCATGTCCAAACGTTGGTACGTCGTCCACGCTTATTCCGGCTTTGAAAAGCATGTCATGCGCTCGCTTATCGAGCGTGTGAAGATGTACGGCATGGAAGATCGCTTTGGCGAGATCCTGGTGCCGACGGAAGAAGTGGTTGAAATGCGCGACGGTAAGCGCCGTAAGAGTGAGCGCAAATTCTATCCCGGCTACGTTCTTGTCGAGATGGAAATGGCAGACGAAACCTGGCACCTGGTGAATGAGACGCCACGCGTCATGGGATTTATCGGTGGTACCAAAGAGAAACCCGCCGCGATTACTACCCGCGAAGCCGAAGCAATTCTGCGTCGTGTGAAAGATGGTACCGACAAGCCGCGGCCCAAAACTATGTTTGAGCCGGGCCAGTCTGTCCGTGTTATTGATGGTCCGTTTGCTGATTTCAACGGTGTCGTTGAAGAAGTGAACTACGACAAGAGCCGCCTGCAGGTCAGCGTGCTGATCTTTGGGCGTGCGACGCCTGTTGAGCTTGAATTCTCTCAGGTAGAAAAAGAGTAAGTTCATAATATTGCAGGGTGGTGCGCAGTGCGTGCCACTCTGGATTCATGTAAAGCAGCCCAGCGCTGCTTTACGCGTACCGGGGAGCCGTCAGGCGCTATCACCCAACTGGAGTATTTACCATGGCCAAGAAAGTACAGGCTTACATCAAACTGCAGGTTGCTGCAGGTAAAGCCAACCCGAGTCCGCCCGTAGGCCCCGCGCTGGGTCAGCACGGTGTGAACATCATGGAATTCTGTAAGGCGTTTAACGCTGCCACTCAAGAGATTGAGCCGGGCCTGCCGACGCCTGTCGTGATCACTGTCTACTCTGACCGTAGCTTCACGTTCGTCACCAAGACACCGCCGGCTGCCGTTCTGCTGAAAAAAGCAGCGGGTATCAAGTCTGGTTCTGGTGAGCCGAACAAGAAGAAGGTTGGTACCGTGACTCGCGAGCAGCTCGAAGAGATCGCCAAGACCAAAGAGCCGGATATAACGGCGGCTGATCTCGACGCCGCGGTGCGCACCATCGCTGGCAGCGCTCGTAGCATGGGCTTAAACGTGGAGGGTCTCTGATCATGGCTAAATTGTCTAAGCGCGCGAAAGTGATTCGCGAGAAAGTAGACCCGAACAAAGCATACTCTCTGGAAGAAGCGGTTGCGCTGCTTTCCGAGCTGTCTACCGTTAAGTTCAAAGAGTCTCTGGACGTGGCGATCAACCTTGGCGTTGACCCGCGTAAATCTGACCAGGTTGTGCGTGGCGCCACCGTTATGCCTAACGGTACCGGCAAAGACGTACGCGTAGCCGTCTTCACCCAGGGTGCCAATGCCGACGCTGCTAAAGAGGCAGGCGCTGACATCGTGGGTATGGACGAGCTGGCTGAGCAGGTCAAAAAAGGCCAGATGGACTTCGACGTGGTCATTGCTTCTCCGGATGCAATGCGCGTTGTGGGTCAGCTGGGTCAGATTCTTGGTCCGCGTGGCCTGATGCCGAACCCGAAAGTGGGCACCGTAACGCCCGACGTGGCAACTGCGGTCAAGAACGCCAAAGCGGGTCAGGTGCGTTTCCGTACCGACAAAAACGGCATCATCCACACTACCCTGGGTAAAGTGGATTTTGACGCAGCTTCCGTTCAGGGCAACCTGGAAGCGCTGGTAGCTGACCTGAAGAAGCTCAAGCCGAGCTCCTCTAAAGGTATCTACTTTAAGAAAATCACCCTGTCCACTACCATGGGCCCGGGTCTGACCATCGATCATTCCGCACTGGTATAAGCGGGTTGTCGTCAGGTTTTTAGTAAGAACCGAGCAAGAACTTTGCGGTCCCTCGTTTGGTGTTATGCCAAGCGAGGCGCCGTCAAAGACCGCAGGTGCCGCCTTGTCTTTTGAAGATTGGGCGGCTTAATCGCCCTAGAGCGCCTGCGCAGATGGTGTGGCCGCCAGTTGGTTAACGCTTTTCGCAAGCCGCTTTCTGGTGAGCACCATCCCCTAAGGCTTCCAGGGTTAGCAGTCATAACCTGGAAGAGATGGTAACCACCGGAGCCTTTTATGGGTTCCGGCACGAAGGAGTGATCACTGTGCCACTAGCACTTGAAGGCAAGAAAGCGATTGTTGCCGAGGTCAGTGAAGCGGCCAAGGGCGCACTCTCCGTCGTAGTTGCCGATTCTCGCGGCGTCACGGTTGGTAAAATGACCGATCTGCGTAAGCAGGCGCGTGAGAACGGTGTAGAGCTTCGTGTTGTTCGTAACACGCTGGCTCGCCGCGCACTCGAAGGCACTCAGTGGGAGTGTCTGAACGAGAGCTTTGTTGGTCCTACTCTGTTGGCTTTCTCTACTGAGCATCCGGGCGCTGCCGCTCGTCTGTTCAAGGATTTCGCCAAAGATGAGAAGAACTTCGAAGTCAAAGCGTTGGCCTACGAAGGTGAGCTGATTCCGGCTGCTGACATCGATCGTCTAGCAACCCTGCCGACCTACGACGAGGCAATTGCCAAGTTGATGTCGGTAATGAAAGAAGCCTCCGCTGGCAAGCTGGTTCGTACTCTGGCCGCCCTGCGCGACCAGAAGCAAGAAGCAGAAGCTGCCTAAGCAGTGTTTCTTGCAGGCGGCGTGAACGATGTGATCGGTACGCTGCCTGAACCGAGCAATGAACCCCGAGTCCTCGGCTGACCGAGACTCCCGCAAAGTTAGGAATGAAACAATGGCACTGTCCAAAGACGATATCATCAATGCTGTAGCCGACATGTCCGTCATGGAAGTTGTTGAGCTGATCGAAGCAATGGAAGAGAAATTCGGCGTTTCTGCAGCGGCAGCCGTTATGGCTGGCCCGGCTGGCGGCGGCGAAGCAGCTGCTGAAGAGCAGACTGAATTTGATCTGGTACTGGCTTCTGCTGGTGACAAGAAAGTTAACGTCATCAAAGCTGTTCGTGAAATCACCGGTCTTGGCCTGAAAGAAGCCAAAGGTGCCGTTGACGGCGCGCCGGCGACCATCAAAGAAGCGATGTCTAAAGACGACGCTGAAGCAGCTAAGAAGAAGCTGGAAGAAGCGGGCGCAACCGTCGAGCTCAAGTAATCCTTGTGCTGATGGCTTTACGCGCTGCGTAAGCTTCCACGGCTGGCGGCGGGCTATCCCGCTGCCGGCCTTTTTCTGTTGTAATATGCTGCAAGGCAACAGCAGAAGCGCTGCGGTAAAAAGCAGCAAAACAGTAAGACCGTTGTTGTGAAGCGTACGTTGTTGTAACGCGTCAGTTGTGAAGCGCGAGTGATGTTGGCAAGCGACAGCAAAGCGCGAACAGCACTACTGTAACACTGTTATCTATCAAGATTTTTGACGGCGAGCTACCGATTTAGGAGCTTGCTGTCTGCGTCTGAAACGCCCGCGGGGCAGATGACCACGCATCGGTCACCCATGGTGAACAAGCTGGGGAATACAGATGGCTTACTCATATACTGAGAAAAAACGCATCCGCAAGGATTTCGGCAAACTGCCCCAAGTGATGGATGTGCCTTACTTGCTGGCCATCCAGCTTGATTCCTACTACGACTTTCTCCAGCAGGATCGTTCGCCCGACGAGCGCCACGAGGTTGGCCTGCACGCGGCGTTCAAGTCCGTGTTCCCGATCGAGAGCTTCTCCGGCAATGCGGCCCTGGAGTACGTGAGCTACCGTTTCGGTACGCCAGCGTTCGATGTCAAAGAGTGTCAGCTGCGTGGCGTGACCTATTCCGCTCCGCTGCGTGTCAAGGTTCGCTTGATCATCTACGATCGCGACTCTTCGAACAAGGCCATCAAAGACATCAAAGAGCAGGAAGTCTACATGGGGGAGATCCCCCTGATGACCGAGAACGGTACCTTCGTCATCAACGGTACTGAGCGGGTTATCGTTTCTCAGCTCCACCGTTCGCCCGGTGTGTTCTTCGATCACGACAAAGGCAAGAGCCACTCCTCAGGCAAGTTGCTCTACTCTGCTCGCGTGATTCCTTACCGTGGCTCTTGGCTCGACTTCGAGTTCGACCCGAAAGACAACGTCTTCGTGCGTATCGACCGCCGCCGCAAACTGCCGGCCTCGGTACTGATGCGTGCGCTGGGTATGAGCACCGAAGAGATCCTGGCTGAGTTCTTCGAAACCAGCAAATTCCACATCGAGAAGACCGGCTTCTTTGTGGAGCTGGTGCCATCACGCCTGCGCGGTGAAACGGCCACGTTCGACATCAAAGATGGCGAAGGCAGCGTCATCGTCGAAGAGGGTCGCCGGATCACTCAGAAGCACATTCGTCAGCTTGAAAAAGCCGGCCTTGAGCGTCTGGAAGTGCCGATGGAGTATCTGTTCGGCAAAACGCTGGCCAAAGACCAAATCGATACCAAAACCGGTGAGCTGATCTGCCCGTGTAACACGGAAATCACTCCGGAAGTCCTCGAGCGTATGGCGCAGGGCGGTATCACGCATATCGAAACCCTCTACACCAACGACCTCGACTGCGGTTCGTTCATTTCCGACACTCTGAAGCTGGATACCACCGGCTCTCAGTTGGAAGCGCTGGTCGAGATTTACCGCATGATGCGCCCCGGCGAGCCGCCCACCAAAGAGGCTGCCGAGACGCTGTTCCATAACCTGTTCTTCACCGAAGACCGCTACGACCTGTCGGGCGTTGGTCGGATGAAGTTCAATCGTCGCCTGCGTCGTGAAAGCGACACCGGCTCCGGCGTGCTGGATCGCAAGGACATCCTCGATGTCCTGCGTGAGCTGATCAATATCCGTAACGGCTTCGGCGACGTGGACGATATCGATCACCTGGGTAACCGTCGTATTCGCTGCGTGGGCGAAATGGCCGAGAACCAGTTCCGCGTCGGTCTGGTGCGTGTCGAGCGTGCGGTGAAAGAGCGTCTTTCCATGGCGGAAAGCGAAGGCCTGATGCCGCAAGACCTGATCAACGCCAAGCCAGTTGCGGCAGCGGTGAAAGAGTTCTTCGGCTCCAGCCAGCTGTCTCAGTTTATGGACCAGAACAACCCGCTCTCCGAGGTGACCCACAAGCGTCGTGTGTCGGCACTCGGCCCGGGTGGTCTAACCCGTGAGCGTGCAGGCTTCGAAGTGCGCGACGTACACGCCACGCACTATGGCCGCCTGTGCCCGATCGAAACGCCGGAAGGCCCGAACATCGGTCTGATCAACTCGCTGGCAACGTACAGTCATACCAATAGCTACGGCTTCTTGGAAACACCGTACCGCAAAGTGAATGCCGGTCAGGTCACTGACGATATCGTCCACCTGTCAGCGATTGAGGAAGGTGACTTTGTTATCGCCCAGGCGTCTGCGGCGGTTGACGAGTCCGGCAAGCTGATTGATGACCTGGTACAGGTACGCCACCGCGGTGAGACCACCTTTATGCGTCCTGAGCAGGTGACGCTGATGGACGTGTCTCCGCGTCAGGTTGTATCTGTCGCAGCGGCCCTGATCCCGTTCCTGGAGCACGATGATGCCAACCGCGCCTTGATGGGGGCGAACATGCAGCGTCAGGCCGTTCCGACCCTGCGTGCCGACAAGCCGCTGGTCGGTACCGGCATGGAGCGTTTCGTTGCCCGTGACTCCGGCGTCTGTGCCGTGGCGCGTCGTGGCGGCGTAATCGACTCGGTGGACGCACGTCGTGTGGTGGTACGGGTCAATGAAGATGAAATCATCGGCGGCGAAGCCGGGGTGGATATCTACAACCTGACCAAGTACACCCGTTCCAACCAGAATACCTGTATGAACCAGCGCCCCATCGTGCGTCCTGGTGACAGCGTTGCCCGTGGCGATATTCTGGCCGATGGCCCGTCTGTCGACATGGGCGACCTGGCGCTTGGCCAGAACATGCGCATCGCGTTCATGCCCTGGAACGGCTACAACTTCGAGGACTCCATCCTGCTCTCTGAGCGTGTGGTTCAAGAAGACCGTTTCACCACCATCCACATCCAGGAACTGACCTGCGTGTCTCGCGACACCAAGTTAGGGCCGGAAGAGATTACCTCTGATATTCCCAATGTCGGTGAATCCGCACTGGGTAAACTGGACGAGGCGGGCGTTGTGTACATCGGCGCTGAAGTTGGCCCCGGTGACATTCTGGTCGGTAAGGTAACACCGAAAGGTGAAACCCAGCTGACGCCAGAAGAGAAGCTGCTGCGTGCCATCTTCGGTGAGAAAGCGTCTGACGTTAAAGATACTTCCCTGCGTGCCCCGACCGGCATGAAAGGTACGGTTATCGACGTTCAGGTGTTTACTCGTGACGGCGTTGAGAAAGACTCCCGTGCGCTCTCCATCGAGCAGATGCAGCTGGACGAAGTGCGCAAGGATCTTCAGGAAACCTACCGTATTGCCGAAGACGCAACCTTTGAGCGTCTGAAGCGTACGCTGGATGGCCAAGCGGTTAATGGCGGCCCGAACCTGAAGAAAGGCGACGTGCTGAGCGAGGCGTACCTGGACGAACTGCCGCGTCAGCAGTGGTTCAAACTGCGCATGCAGGATGAAGCCTACAACGAGCTACTGGCCCAGGCCGACGAACAGCTTGAGAACCGCCGTAAAGAGATGGACGAGCGTTTCGAAGATAAGAAGCGCAAGCTGACCCAGGGCGACGACCTCGCACCGGGCGTGCTGAAAATCGTCAAAGTCTATATGGCGGTCAAGCGTCGCATTCAGCCCGGTGACAAGATGGCCGGTCGTCACGGTAACAAAGGTGTTATCTCCGCGATCATGCCCATCGAAGACATGCCGTTCGACGAGAAGGGCGAGCCGGTGGACGTGGTGCTGAACCCGCTGGGCGTACCGTCGCGTATGAACGTTGGTCAGATCCTGGAAACTCACCTGGGTATGGCGGCACGTGGTCTCGGGGTCAAAATTGACGCCATGCTGCGCGACGCCCGCGGTCAGCAGGTTGCTGAAATTCGCGACTTCCTGGCTCAGGTGTATAACACGCCTGGCACCCGCGTCGAGGATATCGACTCGCTGACCGATGACGAAGTCATCGCGCTGGCGAAGAACCTAAAGGGCGGTGTGCCGATGGCCACGCCGGTGTTCGACGGTGCCAAAGAGCACGAAATCAAGCACCTGCTGAAGCTGGCGGACATTCCGGAGTCGGGCCAAATGACGCTGTACGATGGCCGTACCGGCGATGCGTTTGACCGTCCGGTGACCGTTGGCTACATGTACATGCTGAAGCTCAACCACCTGGTAGACGATAAGATGCACGCGCGTTCTACCGGTTCTTACTCGCTTGTTACGCAGCAGCCGCTGGGTGGTAAGGCGCAGTTCGGTGGTCAGCGCTTTGGTGAGATGGAAGTGTGGGCGCTGGAAGCCTATGGCGCCGCGTACACGCTGCAAGAGATGCTCACCGTCAAGTCGGACGACGTCGAAGGCCGCACCAAGATGTACAAGAACATCGTGGATGGCGACCACACCATGCAGGCAGGCATGCCGGAATCCTTCAACGTACTCGTGAAGGAAATCCGCTCGCTGGGCATCGATATCGAGTTAGAGAGCTAGGAGCCGTCCCATGAAAGATTTGGTGAAAGTACTCAAATCGCAATCTCAGTCCGATGAGTTTGACGCGATCAAGATTACCCTGGCGTCGCCGGACATGATTCGCTCCTGGTCCTTCGGCGAGGTGAAGAAGCCTGAGACCATCAACTACCGTACCTTTAAACCGGAACGGGATGGTCTGTTCTGTGCCAAGATTTTCGGCCCGGTTAAAGACTACGAGTGCTTGTGCGGCAAATATAAGCGCATGAAGCACCGCGGCATTATCTGTGAGAAGTGTGGTGTCGAAGTGACCAAGGCGGCCGTGCGCCGTGAACGCATGGGTCACATCGAGCTGGCATCGCCGGTGGCTCACATTTGGTTTTTGAAATCCCTGCCGTCACGTATCGGCATGTTCCTCGATATGACGCTGCGTGATATCGAGCGCGTGCTGTACTTCGAAAGCTTCGTGGTCATCGACCCCGGCATGACCACGCTGGAGCGTGGTCAGCTGTTGAACGACGAGCAGTACTTCGAAGCGCTAGAAGAGTTCGGCGATGATTTCGACGCCCGTATGGGTGCCGAAGCCGTTCAGGAGCTGCTCAAAGACATCGATCTGGAAGAAGAGATCAATACGCTGCGTGAAGAGATTCCGCAGACCAACTCTGAAACCAAGATCAAGAAACTGTCGAAGCGCTTGAAGCTGCTGGAAGCGTTCTACCACTCCGGCAATGCGCCGGCGTGGATGGTCATGGAAGTGCTGCCCGTGCTGCCGCCGGATCTGCGTCCGTTGGTACCGCTGGACGGCGGCCGCTTTGCGACCTCCGATCTTAACGACCTTTACCGTCGTGTGATCAACCGCAACAACCGTCTGAAGCGACTGCTGGATCTTAACGCACCGGATATTATCGTGCGTAACGAGAAGCGGATGCTCCAGGAAGCGGTCGACGCGCTGCTGGATAACGGCCGCCGTGGCCGAGCCATCACCGGTTCCAACAAACGCCCGCTGAAATCGCTTGCCGATATGATCAAAGGTAAGCAGGGTCGTTTCCGTCAGAACCTGCTGGGTAAGCGCGTAGACTACTCAGGCCGTTCGGTCATTACCGTGGGCCCGACCCTGCGTCTGCACCAGTGTGGTCTGCCGAAGAAAATGGCGCTTGAGCTGTTCAAGCCGTTCATCTACTCCAAGCTGCAGTCGCTGGGCCATGCATCCACGATTAAAGCCGCGAAAAAGATGGTTGAGCGCGAGCTGCCGGAAGTGTGGGACATCCTGGCCGACGTTATCCGCGAACACCCGGTACTGCTTAACCGCGCGCCGACGCTGCACCGTTTGGGCATCCAGGCGTTTGAGCCACTGCTGATCGAAGGTAAGGCGATCCAGCTGCACCCGCTGGTGTGTGCGGCTTACAACGCCGACTTTGACGGTGACCAGATGGCGGTCCACGTACCGCTGACCCTGGAAGCACAGCTCGAAGCCCGTGCGCTGATGATGGCGACCAACAACGTGCTGTCGCCGGCCAACGGCGAGCCGATCATCGTACCGTCGCAGGACGTTGTTCTGGGTCTGTACTACATGACCCGTGAAAAGATCAACGCCAAGGGTGAAGGCATGGTGTTCTCCGACCTCAATGAGGTAGAGCGCGCCTTCGGCACACAGTCCGTGTCGCTGCATGCCCGCGTCAAGGTGCGTCTGGACGAAGTGGACGTCGACGAAGAGACTGGCGAGCGCTCCGAGCACCGCCGTCTTTACGACACCACCGTCGGTCGTGCGCTGTTGTTCCGCATTCTGCCGGAAGGCGTACCGTTCGCGCTGATCGATCAGCCGATGAAGAAGAAGGCGATCTCCAGCCTGATCAACGAGGTGTATCGTCGTGCGGGCCTCAAGCCCACGGTTATCTTCGCTGACCAGCTGATGTACACCGGCTTCCGTCTGGCGACCTGGTCCGGTGCCTCGATCGGTGTTAACGACTTCGTTATCCCCGATGCCAAGACCGAGATCGTTGATGCCGCTGAAGCAGAAGTCAAAGAGATCGAAGACCAGTTCTCCTCTGGCCTGGTAACCGCAGGCGAGAAGTACAACAAGGTCATCGATATCTGGTCCAAGGCGAATGATAAAGTCGCCAAGGCGATGATGGTCGGCATCTCGAAAGAGACGGTTGTTGATCGTGACGGCAATGAAGTCGAGCAGGACTCCTTCAACAGTGTCTTCATCATGGCCGACTCCGGTGCCCGTGGTTCTGCGGCACAGATTCGCCAGCTGGCGGGTATGCGTGGCCTGATGGCCAAGCCGGATGGCTCGATCATTGAAACGCCGATCGTGGCGAACTTCCGTGAAGGTCTGAACGTACTTCAGTACTTCATCTCGACCCACGGCGCACGTAAAGGTCTGGCGGATACGGCCCTGAAAACGGCCAACTCCGGTTACCTGACTCGTCGTCTGGTAGACGTTGCTCAGGACTTGGTGATTACCGAGACCGACTGTGGCACCGAAAACGGCCTGACGCTGCACCCGATCATCGAGGGTGGCGACATCATCGTACCGCTGTCTCAGCGCGTACTGGGTCGTGTTGTGGCCATTGATGTTGTCGATCCGAGTACCGAAGAAGTACTGATTCCGCGTAATACGCTGCTCGACGAGAAGTGGTGTGCCTCGTTAGACACCATGGGCGTGGACGAAATCGTCGTACGCTCCACGATTACCTGTGATACGGCTCACGGCGTGTGTTCCGCCTGTTACGGACGTGACCTTGCCCGTGGCCACCAGGTCAACATCGGTGAGTCTGTAGGTGTCATCGCCGCACAGTCGATCGGTGAGCCGGGTACTCAGCTGACCATGCGTACGTTCCACATCGGTGGTGCAGCATCGCGTTCGTCTGCGGTCGACAGCGTTCAGGTCAAGCACGGCGGTAAAGTGCGCCTGCATAACATCAAGCACGTTGAACGTGCCGACGGCAAGCTGGTCGTGGTCTCTCGTTCGAGCGCCTTGGCGGTTGCCGACGATCACGGTCGTGAGCGTGAGTACTACAAGCTGCCCTATGGTGCTGAACTCTCCGTACGTGACAGCGACGTGGTTGATGCCGGTGCGGTAGTGGCTAAGTGGGATCCGCACACGCACCCGATCATTGCGGAAGTAGAAGGTAAGGCGCAGTTCATCGATCTCGACGAGGGTGTCACCATGCACCGCAGCGTCGATGAAATGACCGGTCTGTCGTCCATCGAAGTGATCGAGTCGGCCGCACGCCCAATGGCGGGTCGTGACAAGCGCCCGATGGTGATGCTGAAAGATGCCGCTGGTGAGTATGTATCCGTGTCCGGTTCCAATACGCCGGTTCAGTACCTGCTGCCGGGTAACTCCATCATCTCGGTGGACGACGGTGCGACCATCGGTGTAGGTGAGGTCGTTGCGCGTATACCGGTCGAGGCGTCGGGTAACAAGGACATCACCGGTGGTCTGCCCCGCGTGGCTGACTTGTTCGAAGCGCGTAAACCCAAAGAGCCTGCCATTTTGGCGGAAATCAGCGGTGTGGTGAGCTTCGGTAAAGAGACCAAAGGTAAGCGTCGTTTGACGATTACGCCTGAGTCTGGCGATCCGTTCGAGGCGCTGATCCCGAAATGGCGTCAAATCGCCGTGTTCGAAGGCGAGACGGTCGAGAAGGGTGAGGTGATCTCCGATGGCCCAAGCAACCCGCACGATATCCTGCGTCTGCTGGGTGTCGCGGAGCTGGCCAAGTACATCACCGCCGAAGTACAGGACGTTTATCGTCTACAGGGCGTAGGCATCAACGACAAGCACATCGAAGTCATCGTGCGTCAGATGCTGCGCAAGGTGGAGATCACCGATTCCGGCGACTCTGACTTCATTACCGGCGACCAGGCGGAACTGGTGCGCGTACTGGAGCAGAACGAGCGCCTGGAGAAAGAAGGCAAGTTCCCGGCCAAGTATCAGCGCTTGCTGCTGGGTATCACCAAGGCCAGCTTGGCCACTGAGTCGTTCATCTCCGCCGCGTCGTTCCAGGAAACGACCCGCGTACTGACCGAAGCAGCGGTAACCGGCAAGCGCGACTACCTGCGCGGCCTGAAAGAAAACGTAGTGGTTGGACGTCTGATTCCGGCAGGTACCGGTCTGACTCACCACGCAGAGCGTCGTCGCAAGCGCGAAGACGTAGAGCGTCTGTTCAACCCCTCGGCTACCGAGGTTGAGCAGGAGCTGGGTGCTCAGTTAACCGCCCTTGATTCAGACGACGAGCTGTAATCGACGGTAAGGAAAACGAGTAACAACGAGTCGCTGGCCCTTATGGTGCAGTCTTGCTGGTTAAACCGCCAGCAAGACTTGACGCCGCCTAGGGTCAGCCTTTAGAATGCGCAGCCTTTAACAGTGGGGTGGGTGCGCCCGCATCCGCTGCTTGTATTTGTTAATAGGCCAAGGCAACCATTGGAGTCAGCTAAACACCATGGCAACGATTAATCAGCTAGTGCGCAAGCCGCGCAAGCGCCCCGTCACCAAGAGTGACGTGCCTGCGCTTCAGGCATGCCCGCAAAAGCGCGGCGTTTGTACGCGCGTTTACACCACCACCCCCAAGAAGCCGAACTCGGCCCTGCGTAAGGTTTGCCGTGTGCGCCTGACCAACGGTTTCGAAGTCTCTTCTTACATCGGTGGTGAAGGTCACAACCTCCAGGAGCACTCTGTTGTTCTGATTCGCGGCGGTCGTGTAAAGGATTTGCCAGGTGTGCGTTATCACACCGTTCGTGGCGCCCTTGACACCTCTGGCGTACAGAACCGTAAGCAGGGTCGTTCTAAGTACGGTACCAAGCGTCCGAAGTCCTAAGGCGTCTTGTTGCAGCGTCTTAAGACGCTGGCGTTGTTACCTTAATACGAATATGACGGTCTGATAAGAGTAAGGTCGGGCGGCGCCAAGAGCGCAAGCAGGTTCCGAGTTTACCTGAAGGATCCTTAATTGAGGGCTTATCATGCCTAGAAGAAGAGTTGTAGCTAAACGCGAAATCCTGCCGGATCCCAAGTTCGGAAGTGAGCGTCTGGCGAAGTTCATGAACCACCTGATGGTCAGCGGCAAGAAGTCCGTAGCTGAGCGCATCGTCTATGGTGCGTTGGACAAGGTTGCCGAGCGTAGTAAAGAAGAGCCGCTGGAAATCTTCGACAAGGCGCTGGAAACCATCCAGCCGATGGTCGAAGTAAAGTCGCGCCGCGTGGGTGGTGCTACTTATCAGGTGCCGGTTGAAGTTCGTCCGTCACGTCGCCAAGCGCTGGCTATGCGCTGGCTGGTAGACGCTGCGCGTCGTCGCGGTGAAAAAACGATGGTACAGCGTCTGGCAGGTGAAATGCTGGATGCCGCTGAAGGCAAAGGCTCGGCTGTTAAGAAGCGTGAAGATGTGCACCGTATGGCAGAAGCCAACAAGGCCTTCTCTCACTATCGTTTCTAAACTCGGCGTTTCTGAGTTTGTGTTTGATTTTGTTGGTTGTGCTGCGCTAAAGAGTTTTTTCGCCATGCTGCAACACACTGCCGCTACCTTTGAGGGTGGCGGCGGTGGGATAAGCAAAATGAACACTGCTGAATTAACGGGCATTGCCAACTAACGGGAGCTTCACCGTGGCACGCAAAACACCGCTTAATCGCTATCGCAACTTGGGTATTGTTGCCCACGTTGATGCAGGTAAGACAACCACGACAGAACGTGTTTTGTTTTACACTGGCGTAAACCACAAGCTGGGCGAAACCCATGAAGGTGCTTCGACTACTGACTGGATGGAGCAAGAGCAGGAGCGTGGTATTACTATCACCTCGGCTGCTGTTACTACCTTCTGGAAAGGTATGAATCACCAGTTTGATGAGCACCGCATTAATATCATCGACACCCCTGGGCACGTTGACTTCACTGTCGAAGTTGAGCGTTCTTTGCGTGTTCTTGATGGTGCTGTGGTTGTACTGTGCGGTTCTTCCGGCGTTCAGCCGCAGACCGAAACCGTATGGCGCCAGGCTAATAAATATGAAGTTCCGCGTATGGTCTTCGTCAATAAGATGGACCGTACCGGTGCAGACTTCTTCATGGTTGTTGACCAGTTGAAGGAGCGCTTAGGTGCTAACGCTGTGCCAATCCAGATTAACTGGGGTACAGAGGAAGACTTTAAAGGCGTTATCGACCTGATCGAGATGAAGGCTATCCTCTGGAATGAGGCAGACTTAGGCACTTCGTATGAGCTTGTCGATATTCCTGCTGAGCTACAAGAGACTGCCGAAAAATATCGCGAGCAAATGGTCGAAGCCGCAGCTGAAGGCTCTGATGAATTGATGGATAAGTACCTCGAAGGTGAGGAGCTGACCATTGAAGAAATCAAAGCAGGCCTTCGTGCGCGCACACTGGCTAGCGAAATCGTTCTAGTGACCTGTGGTTCTGCCTTTAAGAATAAGGGTGTTCAAGCAGTCCTGGATGCGGTTGTTGAGTATCTGCCCTCGCCGACAGAAGTTAAAGCAATCGAAGGTGAGCTGGACGACAAAGACGGCACCATCGCGACTCGTGAAGCAGACGATAGCGCTCCGTTCGCTGCACTAGCGTTCAAGATCGCCACCGACCCCTTCGTTGGTACGCTGACCTTCATTCGCGTCTACTCAGGCGTTCTGAAATCTGGTGATGGTGTTTATAACTCCGTTAAGCAGAAGAAAGAGCGTGTTGGTCGTATCGTTCAGATGCACGCCAACTCTCGCGAAGAGATCAAAGAAGTACTCGCAGGCGACATCGCTGCTTGTATCGGTCTGAAGGACGTCACTACAGGTGATACCCTGTGTGATATCGATCACAAGATCGTGCTTGAGCGCATGGAGTTCCCGGATCCGGTTATCTCTGTTGCCGTAGAGCCTAAGTCGAAAGCTGACCAGGAAAAAATGGGTGTTGCGCTGGGTAAATTGGCCCAGGAAGATCCTTCCTTCCAGGTGAAGACCGACGAAGAGACCGGCCAGACCATCATCTCGGGTATGGGCGAGCTGCACCTGGATATCATCGTTGACCGTATGCGTCGCGAGTTCAAGGTAGAAGCGAACATCGGCAAGCCGCAGGTTGCTTACCGTGAAACGATTCGTGGCAGCGTCGAGCAGGAAGGTAAATTCGTACGTCAGTCCGGTGGTCGTGGTCAGTACGGTCACGTGTGGCTGCGTATCGAGCCGCTGACTGCAGAAGAGAAGGGTGAAGGCGAAGAAGAGATCTTCTTCAAGTTCAACTCTGAGATCGTAGGTGGTGTGGTTCCGAAGGAATACGTACCTGCGGTTGAGAAAGGTGCTTTCGAGCAGCTGCAAAATGGTGTCATCGCGGGTTACCCGATGATCGACGTCAAAGTCACGCTGTTTGATGGTTCCTACCATGACGTGGACTCTAACGAGACTGCGTTCAAGATTGCTTCTTCTATGGCAGTGAAAGAAGGTGCCAGGAAGGCCAAGGCCGTGCTGCTGGAGCCGGTGATGAAGGTCGAAGTCGTGACCCCCGAAGAGTTTATGGGTGACGTCATGGGCGACCTGAACCGTCGTCGCGGCCTGGTGCAGGGCATGGATGACTCTTCCTCTGGTAAAGTCATTCGTGCAACGGTGCCACTGGGTGAGATGTTCGGTTATGCAACCGATCTGCGCTCACAGACCCAGGGCCGTGCGAGCTACTCTATGGAGTTCGCGAAGTACGAGGAGGCGCCCTCCAGCGTCGTTGAAGCCGTCATCAACCAAAACGGTTAACCGTTAGCTAACGTAAAGAGGTTATAGCAGTGGCTAAGGAAAAATTTGAACGTTCCAAACCGCACGTCAACGTCGGCACCATCGGTCACGTCGACCACGGTAAAACGACTCTGACAGCGGCCCTGACCCGCGTGTCTGCTGAGGTTTTCGGCGGCGACTGGCGTGAATTCGATACCATCGATAACGCTCCGGAAGAGCGTGAGCGTGGTATCACCATCGCGACATCTCACGTTGAATACCAGTCTGAAGTGCGTCACTACGCACACGTTGACTGCCCGGGACACGCTGACTACGTCAAGAACATGATCACCGGTGCTGCCCAGATGGACGGCGCGATCCTGGTATGTTCTGCCGCTGACGGCCCCATGCCGCAGACGCGTGAGCACATCCTGCTGTCTCGTCAGGTTGGCGTTCCGTACATCGTTGTGTTCCTGAACAAAGCGGACATGGTCGATGACGAAGAGCTGCTCGAGCTGGTCGAAATGGAAGTTCGTGAACTTCTGTCCGAGTACGACTTCCCGGGTGACGACACGCCGATCATCACTGGTTCTGCGCTGATGGCGCTGAACGGTGAAGACGAGAACGGCATGGGTACTACTGCGGTAGCTAACCTAATCAAAGCTCTGGATGACTACATCCCTGAGCCGGAGCGTGCGATCGACCAGCCGTTCCTGATGCCGATCGAAGACGTATTCTCTATCTCTGGCCGTGGTACCGTTGTTACCGGTCGTGTAGAGCGCGGTATCGTTAAAGCTGGTGAAGAAGTGGAAATCGTGGGTATCCGCGACACCACCAAAACCACCGTTACTGGCGTAGAAATGTTCCGTAAGCTGCTCGACGAAGGTCGTGCAGGTGAGAACGTTGGTGCGCTGCTGCGTGGTACTAAGCGTGATGACGTTGAGCGTGGTCAGGTACTGGCGAAGCCGGGCACCATCAACCCGCACACTGTCTTCGAAGCCGAAGTCTACGTACTGTCCAAAGAAGAAGGTGGTCGTCACACGCCTTTCTTCAAAGGCTACCGTCCCCAGTTCTACTTCCGTACCACTGACGTAACAGGTACTTGTGAACTGCCGGAAGGCGTTGAAATGGTAATGCCGGGCGACAACGTTAAGATGGTTGTTACCCTGATTGCTCCAATCGCTATGGACGAAGGTCTGCGCTTCGCAATCCGCGAAGGTGGTCGTACCGTTGGTGCTGGCGTTGTTGCAAAAATCGTCAAGTAAGCTTGCTTGATGATTGATCAAGAGGGGCTCTTGCGAGCCCCTTTTTCTGCGCACCAATAGCAAATGTTTGACATGGGCTTTTGGCGTGCCTATAATGCGCATCCTTTGAATGCGTGGGTAGACGGCTCGCGCCGTCGACATCCATTGGAGTTTAGGGCAAATGCAGAACCAAAAGATTCGCATTCGGTTGAAAGCGTTCGACCATCGCCTGATTGATCAGTCCACAGCGGAGATCGTTGAAACCGCTAAGCGTACTGGTGCTCAGGTTCGTGGGCCGATTCCGCTGCCGACCAACCGCGAGCGCTATACCATTCTGATTTCACCGCACGTCAACAAAGATGCGCGTGATCAGTATGAGATTCGTACTCACAAGCGTGTGCTCGACATCGTTGAGCCGACCGAGAAAACTGTTGATGCGCTGATGAAGCTCGATCTCGCCGCTGGCGTAGACGTGCAAATCAAGCTCGACTAATACACTAGACACTTCGCGGCCCAGCGCTCACCGTTTTAATATGTGAGCAGCAGCCGCCGCGCCGTGAGGCGCCACACAATGTGCTAGTGGAATGCTCTGGAAAGGGCAGCCATAGCGGGTGATAGCCCCGTACACTATAGGAGACTGAGTATGACTATCGGTTTAGTCGGTAAAAAGGCCGGGATGACCCGTGTCTTTACCGAAGATGGCGCATCCGTGCCCGTGACCGTTATTGAAGTTGATCCTAACCGTGTAACGCGCGTTAAGACCATTGAGTCTGACGGCTACGCAGCGGTTCAGGTGACTACAGGTTCTCGTAAAGCCAAGCACCTCACCAAAGCGCAAGCTGGACAGTTTGCCAAGGCGGGTGTTGAGGCTGGTCGTTCACTGATGGAATTCCGTCTTGCAGAAGGCGAAGAAGCTCCTGAAGTGGGTGGCGAACTCACCGTATCCCTCTTCGAAGCTGGTCAAATGATCGACGTGACCGGCACCTCTAAGGGTAAAGGCTTCCAGGGTGCTGTTAAGCGCTGGAACTTCCGTACCCAAGACAACAGCCATGGTAACTCCCTGTCGCATCGCGCGCCGGGTTCTATCGGCATGTGTCAGACACCTGGTCGCGTATTCAAAGGCAAGAAAATGGCCGGTCAAATGGGTAACACCCGTTGCACCGTGCAGAGCCTTGAGATCGTCCGTGTCGACGCCGAGCGTAACCTGCTGCTGATCAAAGGCGCAGTACCGGGTGCTACCGGTAGCGACGTTATCGTTCGCAGCGCCGTGAAAGCTGGCTGAAGGGGATAATTACCAATGAATCTGAATCTTGCTGCAGGCACGGGTACCGTTGAAGTAGCCGACGCCACTTTTGGCAAAGAATTCAACGAAGCGCTGGTGCACCAGGTCGTTACCGCCTACTTGGCTGGTGGCCGTCAGGGTACACGCGCTCAAAAGAACCGTTCCGACGTACGTGGTGGTGGTAAGAAGCCGTGGCGTCAGAAGGGTACCGGTCGTGCACGTGCCGGTACTATTCGCTCTCCGCTGTGGCGCAGTGGCGGGGTTACTTTCGCGGCGCGTCCTCAGGACTTCAGCCAGAAAGTTAACCGCAAAATGTACCGCGCGGCGATGCGTTCCATCCTGTCTGAGCTGGTACGTCAAGAGCGTTTAGTCGCTATTGAAGAGTTCAGCGTAGAAGCGCCGAAGACCAAGCAGGTAGCTGCCAAGCTGAAAGAGCTCAACCTTGAGAAAGTGTTGATCGTCACTGAAGAAGTTGACGAAACGCTCTATCTGGCCGCACGCAACCTTCCCCACGTCGATGTGGTGGATGTCGCTGCAGCTGATCCGGTGAGCCTGGTTGCCTTTGATAAGGTCCTGGTCACCGTCTCCGCCCTGCGTAAATTCGAGGAGAAGCTGGCATGAACCAGGAACGCGTATTCAAGGTTCTGCTTGGACCGCACGTGACCGAAAAGGCCGCGATGGCAGCCGAGCGCAACCAGTACGTTTTCAAGGTGGCAAGCGATGCTACCAAGCCCGAGATCAAGAAAGCCGTTGAAGCACTGTTCGGCAAGAAGGTCGGCAGCGTTCAGGTGCTGAACGTTAAGGGTAAAACAAAGCGTACTGCTCACGGCGTTGGCCTGCGAAAGGGTTACCGCAAAGCGTATGTGACCCTGGCTGCGGGTGAAACGCTCGAAGACTTCTCTGGCGCCGAATAAGGGCAGGAGTACGGATAATGGCAATCGTCAAGACCAAACCCACATCCGCCGGTCGTCGCCACGTCGTCAAGATCGTTGGTGAGGAGCTGTACAAGGGCCGTGCTTATGCACCGCTTTTGGAAAAACAGTCCAAGTCCGGTGGCCGTAACAACTACGGTCGCATCACCACCCGCCACGTGGGCGGTGGTCACCGTCATCACTATCGGTTGATCGACTTCAAGCGCACCAAAGATGGCATTCCTGCCACTGTTGAGCGTCTGGAGCACGACCCGAACCGCAGTGCGCACATTGCGCTGCTGAAGTATGCCGATGGCGAGCGTCGTTACATCATTGCACCGAAAGGTGTCAGCGCGGGTGACGTGCTGGAATCTGGTGTTAACGCGCCCATCAAGAAAGGCAATGCCTTGCCTCTGCGTAACATCCCGCTGGGTTCTACCGTTCACGGTATCGAACTGAAGCCGGGTAAAGGCGCGCAGATTGCTCGCAGTGCCGGTACTAGCGCTCAGCTGGTTGCTCGTGAAGGTAATTACGCCACCCTGCGTCTTCGCTCTGGCGAAATGCGCAAGGTTTTGGCTGAATGCCGCGCAACCTTGGGTGAAGTGAGCAACTCCGAGCACAGCCTGCGTCAACTTGGCAAGGCCGGTGCGAAGCGCTGGAGAGGTGTGCGTCCGACTGTTCGCGGTGTCGCGATGAACCCGGTGGATCACCCGCACGGTGGTGGTGAAGGCCGCACCAGTGGTGGTCGTCACCCGGTATCCCCATGGGGCGTGCCGACTAAGGGTCACAAGACGCGTAAGAACAAGCGCACCGACAAGCTGATCGTTCGTCGTCGTAATAAGACACGTTGATCTAAATTGCCAAGACATTAAGAGGTAACGGCTGTGCCACGTTCACTAAAGAAAGGTCCCTTCATTGACCTTCATCTTTTGAAGAAGGTAGAGGCTGCAGTGGAGAAGAACGACCGTAAACCGATCAAGACTTGGTCGCGTCGTTCGATGATCCTGCCAAACATGGTAGGCCTCACAATCGCTGTCCATAACGGTCGCCAACACGTCCCGGTGCATGTTTCCGAGGAAATGGTTGGCCACAAGCTGGGCGAATTCGCTGCCACTCGCACGTATCGCGGGCATGCGGCGGACAAGAAAGCCAAACGGTAAGCCAGAGAGGATTAAGAGATGGAAGTCACAGCTAAGCTGAGTGGCGCTGCTTTATCCGCACAGAAGGCCCGTTTGGTGGCTGACCAGGTGCGCGGTAAACCGGTCGCCGAAGCGCTTGACCTGCTGACCTTCTCCCCGAAGAAGGCTGCCAAACTGGTCAAGAAAGTGCTTCAGTCCGCCATCGCGAATGCGGAAGAAAACAACGGCATGGACATCGACGAGCTGCGTGTCTCGACCATCTGCGTCGATGAGGGCATGACGCTCAAGCGTATCAAGCCGCGCGCCAAAGGCCGTGCGGATCGTATCTTGAAGCGCACCTGCCACATCACCGTCAAGGTAGCCGAGAAGTAGGAGTCGACCAGATGGGTCAGAAAGTCAATCCAACAGGCATTCGACTGGGCATCGTCAAAGACCATGCTTCTGTCTGGTATGCCGAGCGCGGCGCCTATGCCGATAAGCTCAACAACGATCTCGAAGTGCGCAGCTTCCTGGAAGAGCGTCTGAAAAACGCCTCCGTTAGCCGCATTCACATCGAGCGTCCGGCTAACAATGCCCGCATCACCATTCACACTGCCCGTCCGGGTATCGTGATTGGTAAGAAAGGTGAAGATGTCGACCGTTTGCGTCGCGATCTCACCGAGATGATGGGTGTTCCGGTTCATGTGAACATCGAAGAAGTTCGCAAGCCGGAGCTGGATGCCAAGCTGGTTGCTGCTAACGTAGCGGGTCAGCTTGAGCGTCGCGTTATGTTCCGTCGTGCGATGAAGCGCGCGGTACAAAACGCAATGCGTCTTGGCGCTGGCGGCATCAAGATTCAGCTGTCAGGTCGTCTGGGTGGTGCCGAAATCGCACGTACCGAATGGTACCGCGAAGGTCGCGTTCCGCTGCACACTCTGCGTGCGGACATTGACTACGCCACTTACGAAGCTCACACCACCTACGGCGTCATCGGCGTCAAAGTGTGGATCTTCAAGGGCGAAATCCTCGGCGGTATCGAGGAAGTACGTGCCAAGGCTAAGCAACAGCAGCCTGCCGGCAACGCGCCCAAGAAGAAAGGTTCCAGGTAAGGGGAGAGCGAGTCGATGTTACAGCCCAAGCGTATGAAATTCCGCAAGATGATGAAAGGCCGCAACCGTGGCCTAGCGCATCGCGGAAGCAAGATCAGCTTCGGGGAGTACGGTCTCAAAGCAACCGGTCGTGGCCGCATCACTGCGCGTCAGATCGAAGCCGGCCGTCGTGCGATCACACGTCACGTCAAACGTGGCGGTAAGATTTGGATCCGCGTATTCCCTGACAAGCCGATCTCCAAGAAGCCGCTCGAAGTTCGTATGGGTAAGGGTAAAGGTTCAGTTGAGTACTGGGTAGCCCAGATCCAGCCGGGTCGGGTCCTGTACGAAATTGAAGGTGTATCCGAAGAGCTGGCCCGTGAAGCATTTGAACTGGCCGCCCAGAAGATGCCCCTGTCCACCACCTTTGCGAAACGGACGGTGATGTGATGAAAGCCCAGGAAATTCGTGAAAAGTCCGCAGGAGAGCTCAAAGAGCAGCTCCTCGAGCTCCTCCGCGAGCAGTTTAACCTGCGCATGCAGAAGGCCACTGGCCAACTGAGCCAGACTCATCTGCTCAAGCAGGTCCGTCGGGATATCGCCCGCGTTAAGACTGTGCTCAACGAGAAGGCAGGTGATTGAGATGGCCGAAGAGAAGAAAACACGTACGCTGACCGGCAAGGTGGTCAGCGACAAGATGGATAAGTCCATCGTCGTTATGATCGAGCGTCGTGAGCGTCACCCGATCTACGGAAAATACGTTAAGCGCTCCACCAAGCTGCACGCCCATGATGAGGCGAACCAGGCAAAGGCAGGCGATACGGTTTCCATTCAGGAGTGCCGTCCGCTTTCCAAGAAGAAAGCCTGGACGCTGGTCGAGGTGGTCGAGCAGGCCAAAGGTTAACCCCTGCGTCTGTCCAACCAGTGCAGTCAGATTAGGTTTGGAGAAAACCGATGATTCAGACTCAGACAATGCTGGATGTCGCCGACAACAGCGGAGCGCGCCGGGTGCAATGCATCAAGGTGCTAGGCGGTTCACACCGTCGTTACGCTCGCGTTGGTGACGTCATTAAAGTAACGGTGAAAGAAGCGATTCCGCGCGGTAAGGTCAAAAAAGGCCAAGTGCTGAAAGCGGTAGTCGTTCGTACCCGTAGTGGCGTCCGTCGTAGTGACGGTTCGCTGATCCGTTTCGATGGAAATGCGGCAGTTTTGTTGAACAACACCAACGAACAGCCGATCGGCACGCGTATCTTCGGGCCGGTAACTCGTGAGCTTCGTAATGAGAAGTTCATGAAGATCATTTCCCTAGCGCCTGAAGTGCTGTAAGGAGCGAGGCGGATATGCAAAAGATCAAACGTGACGATGAAGTCATCGTCATCGCCGGGAAGGATAAGGGCAAGCGCGGCACCGTTAAGCGGGTGTTAGACAACCGCTTCGTGGTGTCCGGTGTGAACATGATTAAACGTCACACCAAGCCCAATCCCATGGCGGGAAATCAGGGCGGTATCGTCGAGCGTGAGGCTCCGATTCACGCGTCCAACGTAGCCATCTTCAATTCGGAGACCGGTAAGGCGGATCGCGTCGGCTTCCAAGTTAAGGAAGACGGTACCAAGGTACGTATCTACAAGTCGACGCAGACGCAGATCGACGCCTAACGCGAGTCGGGTAGCAAAATGGCGAACTTGAAAGAACGTTATCAAAACGAGGTGGTGGCTCAACTCAAAGAGCAGTTCAGCTACGCCAACGTAATGCAGGTACCCCGGATCACGAAAGTGACTCTGAACATGGGTATCGGCGAAGCGGTCAGTGATAAAAAACTGATCGACAACGCTATCGGCGATCTGGAGAAGCTCTCTGGTCAAAAGCCGCTAGTAACTAAAGCACGTAAGTCCATCGCGGGCTTCAAGGTGCGCGAAGGTTGGCCGATCGGTATTAAAGTAACACTGCGCTCCGCGCGTATGTGGGACTTCCTGGACCGTCTGGTGAACATTGCGATTCCTCGCGTGCGTGACTTCCGTGGTCTCAATCCGAAGTCTTTTGACGGTCGCGGCAATTACTCTATGGGTGTGCGTGAGCAGATCATCTTCCCAGAGATCGAGTATGATAAAATCGATCGCGTACGGGGGCTGGACGTCACTATCACTACTACCGCCAACACCGACGAGGAAGGTCGTGCGCTGCTTGCAGCACTGAACTTCCCGTTCAAGAAATAAGGGTTGGATCATGGCTAAGAAAAGTATGGTAGAGCGTGAGCTCAAGCGTACTCAGCTAGTCGAGAAGTATGCGGCTAAGCGCGCAGAGCTCAAGAAAATCATCTCGGACGTGAACGCTTCTGAAGAAGATCGTTTCGAGGCGACGCTGAAGCTGCAGCAACTGCCGCGCGACTCAAGCCCGGTGCGTCAGCGTAACCGCTGCCGCGTGACTGGCCGTCCGCACGGTTTTTACAACAAGTTCGGTCTCGGCCGTAACAAGCTGCGTGAAGCCGCCATGCGTGGCGACGTCCCTGGTCTGAAAAAGTCCAGCTGGTAACGCTACGTAGAATCATCAGGAGCGCACATTAAATGAGCATGCAAGACACTCTGGCGGATATGTTTACCCGTATCCGCAATGCGCAGATGGCCACCAAGGAGACGGCTACCATGCCGTCCTCCAAGCTGAAAGTTGAAGTGGCCCGAGTGCTAAAGGAAGAAGGCTACATTACTGACTTTACGGTGGCTGAAGGCGTTAAACCCGAGCTCACCGTGACTCTCAAGTACTTTGAGGGCAAGCCGGTTATTGAGCACATTCAGCGGGTTTCCAAGCCGTCTCTGCGCCAGTACAAAGGCAAGGACAACCTGCCTAAGGTCGCCGATGGTCTGGGTATCGCGATTGTCACCACCTCTAATGGTGTCATGACCGATCGTGCCGCGCGCCAAGCAGGCGTCGGTGGCGAAGTCATCTGCACCGTATTCTAGGAGGCTGGAATGTCCCGCATAGCGAAATATCCGGTTAAAGTGCCTGCCGGCGTTGAGATTAAAATCAATGCCGACCAGCTGACCGCCAAAGGCGGCCAGGGCACACTATCTATGACCGTTCACCAAGACGTGGTGATCGCTCAAGAAGATGGTCAGCTGACCTTCGCCCCGAGTGAGTCTGCCAAGAGCTGGGCAATGGCCGGTACTACCCGCGCCTTGGTTCAGAACCTGGTAACGGGCGTATCCGAGGGTTTCACAAAAACTCTCGAAATTGTTGGCGTCGGTTATCGTGCCCAAGCTAAGGGCCAGACGCTCAATCTTTCACTGGGCTTCTCGCACCCGGTCGACTACGAACTGCCTAAGGGTGTTACAGCGGAAACGCCGAAAAACACCGTGATCGTGCTGAAAAGCGCGGACAAGCAGATGCTCGGTCAGTGCGCCGCGGAAATCCGCGCCTTCCGTCCGCCAGAGCCGTATAAAGGCAAAGGTGTACGGTACGCCGACGAGCAGGTGCGTCGCAAAGAAGCCAAGAAGAAGTAAGGCAGGGTTATGAACGCGAAGAAAGAATCTCGTCTCCGTCGTGCCCGCCGCGCTCGCGCCAAGATCCGCGAGCTGGGCGTGTATCGCCTGTGCGTCAACCGTACCCCGCGTCACATCTACGCGCAGATTATCTCGCCGGATGGTGGCAAAGTGCTAGCCAGCGCTTCTACGCTGGACAAAGCACTGCGCGAGGGTGCGACCGGCAACACAGACGCGGCCTCTAAGGTCGGTGCTCTGATTGCTGAGCGCGCTAAAGAAGCAGGCATCACCCAGGTGGCCTTCGACCGTGCTGGCTTTAAGTATCACGGTCGCGTCAAGGCTCTGGCCGACGCCGCTCGTGAAGGCGGCCTGGAATTCTAAAGGGTTTTACGATGGCGAAGAACGAACAGCAAAGCGGCGATCTGCAAGAGAAGTTAGTGCAGGTCAACCGCGTCGCCAAGGTGGTCAAAGGTGGTCGTATTTTCGGCTTCACCGCACTGACCGTCGTTGGTGATGGTAAAGGTCGTGTCGGTTTCGGTCGTGGCAAGGCGCGTGAAGTGCCGGTCGCAATCCAGAAAGCGATGGACCAAGCTCGTCGCAACATGGTCAAGGTTAACCTTGCAGGCCACACGCTGCAGTACCCGGTCAAAGCCCGTCACGGTGCTTCCAAGGTGTACATGCAGCCAGCCTCCGAAGGTACCGGTATCATCGCCGGTGGCGCCATGCGCTCTGTACTAGAGCTAGCCGGTGTCCACGATGTACTGGCCAAGTGCTACGGTTCCACCAACCCGGTTAACGTGGTACGAGCGACTGTCAAAGGTCTCTCCTCCATGCAAGCACCGGAAGACGTGGCCGCTAAGCGCGGTCTGTCTGTCGAAGCGATCACGGGGTAAGGCACCATGGCAGCAACGATCAAGGTTACCCAGATCCGCAGCACCATCGGCGTTTTGCCCAAGCACAAGGCTACTATGAAAGGCCTGGGTCTGCGTCGCATCGGTCATACGGTTGAGCTGGAAGACACCCCTGCCGTACGCGGCATGATCCACAAGGTTAACTACCTTGTGCGCGTTGAGGGAGAGTAATCCATGAAACTCAATACCCTGAGCCCGGCACCGGGCTCCAAACACGCTGAAAAGCGCGTTGGTCGTGGTATCGGTTCCGGTCTTGGTAAGACCGGTGGCCGTGGCCACAAAGGTCAGAAATCACGCAGTGGCGGCAGCGTCAAGCCTGGTTTCGAAGGCGGTCAGATGCCGCTGCAGCGTCGTCTGCCGAAATTCGGCTTCACGTCTGCTAAGTCGCTGGTATCTGAAGAAGTACGCCTGGCCGAGCTTGCCAAGGTTGCCGGTGACGAAGTCACCATGGAAACCCTGAAGCAAGCCAACGTGCTGAAGGATGCTACGCAACACGCGAAGATCATCCTTTCTGGCGAACTGAATAAGGCGGTTACCGTTCGTGGTATCAAGGTCACCAAAGGTGCCCGTGAAGCGATCGTAGCCGCTGGCGGCAAGGTAGAGGACTAAATGGCCAAGTCAGGAAATATGCCGGCGATGGGCAGCGGTCTGAGTGAACTGTGGGCGCGTTTGCGCTTCGTGCTCCTCGCCATCGTGGTGTACCGTATTGGTGCCCACATTCCCGTTCCCGGTATCAATCCTGACCAGCTTGCTGCCTTGTTTAGGGAGCAACAGGGCACCATCCTAGGCATGTTCAACATGTTCTCGGGTGGCGCCCTGGAGCGCATGAGCGTCCTCGCCTTGGGCATTATGCCTTATATATCGGCGTCGATTATCATGCAGCTTATGACTGCGGTCTCCCCTCATCTTGAGCAACTCAAGAAAGAGGGCGAGGCTGGCCGCCGCAAGATCAGCCAGTACACCCGCTACGGCACGGTGATACTGGCACTTGTCCAGGCTACCGGCATGTCCGTGGGTCTGGCTAGCCAAGGCATCGCTTACAGCGCTGACTTCAGCTTCTATTTCACTGCGATCATCACGTTTGTGTCGGGCGCAGTGTTTATGATGTGGCTAGGTGAGCAGATCACCGAGAAGGGTATCGGCAACGGTATTTCGCTGCTGATCTTCGCGGGGATCGTCGCTGGGCTGCCCAGTGCCGTGGGGCAAGCGTTTGAGCTTGCTCGCAACGAAGGGGCCTGGAATGTTCTTCCGCTGTTAGCGCTGTCAGTGCTAGGTATTGCCACCGTTGCGTTTGTGGTATTCATTGAGCGTGGCCAACGCCGCCTCAAAGTGAACTACCCACGACGCCAGGTCGGCAATAAGATGTATGCAGGCCAAAGCAGCTACTTGCCTTTGAAAGTGAACATGGCCGGTGTTATTCCAGCCATCTTTGCTTCCAGTATTCTTCTCTTCCCGGCCTCTATTGGTCAGTGGGTGGGGGCTGGCGAAGGAATGGAGTGGTTGCAGCGTGCATCACAAGCGTTAGGCCCCGGCCAACCGCTTTACATCTTGCTTTTCGCGGCGGCAGTGGTATTCTTCTGCTTCTTTTACACAGCGCTGGTCTTCAACCCCAAGGATGTGGCTGACAATTTGAAAAAGTCAGGCGCCTTCCTGCCGGGCATTCGCCCCGGCGAGCAGACCGCTCGCTATATCGACAAAGTGATGACACGTCTCACTCTGTTCGGTGCCTTGTATATCACTGCGGTTTCCTTGATGCCCCAGTTCCTGATCGTAGCGTGGAACGTGCCGTTCTTCTTCGGTGGCACGTCGCTTCTGATCGTGGTAGTGGTCATCATGGACTTCATGGCCCAGGTGCAGTCGCATCTCATGTCGCATCAATATGACTCAGTGATGAAGAAGTCCAACCTGAAAGGCTACGGTAGCGGCGGCATCATGCGCTGAGGCGCGCCGTTGCGAATTGGAGAGAACGATGAAAGTTCGAGCTTCCGTAAAGAAGATGTGCCGTAACTGTAAGATTATTCGTCGCAATGGCGCTGTTCGCGTCATTTGCATCGAACCTCGGCACAAACAGCGTCAGGGCTAAACCTGGGCTGTATTAAGCCGGTGCCGGCATACCCCTTGCCTTAGGGCTTATAAAGGGGTATGCTGTTGCGCCTTTTGTAGATGATTAAACGAGCAAGCCGCTCAAATTTCGGAGTAAGCTGATGGCCCGTATTGCAGGCGTCAATATCCCGGACAACAAGCATGCGGCGATCTCGCTGACCTATATCTTCGGGATTGGCCGTACTCGCGCTAAGCACATTTGTGCTGCTGCCGGTATCGCGCCGACTGCCAAGATCGTAGACCTGTCCAGCGATGAGCTGGATACCCTGCGTTCTGAAGTTGGTAAGTTTACCGTAGAAGGCGACCTTCGTCGTGATGTCACGCTTAATATCAAGCGTCTCATGGACTTAGGCTGCTACCGTGGTCTGCGTCATCGTCGTAGTCTTCCGCTGCGTGGTCAGCGGACTAAGACTAACGCGCGTACCCGTAAGGGCCCGCGTAAGCCGATCCGCAAATAACACGCAGGCTCTTTAATAGAGAGCTGACGTTAAGACAGGAATAGACATCAACATGGCTAACCCGCGTAGTAACCGTAAAAAGGTTAAAAAGCAGGTAGTGGACGCCGTAGCGCACATCCATGCCTCTTTTAACAACACGATCGTGACGATCACAGACCGCCAGGGCAATGCTCTCTCTTGGGCAACTGCCGGTGGTTCGGGTTTTCGTGGTTCTCGTAAGAGCACCCCGTTCGCTGCGCAAGTAGCAAGCGAACGTGCAGCGACTGCTGCAGCCGAGTATGGTGTGAAAAACGTAGACGTGCTGGTCAAAGGCCCCGGTCCCGGCCGTGAATCCGCCGTGCGCGCACTGAATGCCGCCGGCTTCCGCGTGCAAAGCATCGTAGACGCGACGCCCATTCCCCACAATGGCTGCCGTCCGCCTAAGAAACGCCGCGTTTAAGGAGACAGATTCATGGCTCGTTATATTGGACCTAAGTGCAAATTGTCTCGTCGTGAAGGCACCGATCTCTTCCTGAAGAGTGGCGTGACTCCCTTCGAGAAGAAGTGTAAATCCGAGCAGATCCCGGGTGTACACGGCCAGCGTCGTCAGCGTCTTTCCGACTACGGCTTGCAGCTTCGTGAGAAGCAGAAAGTACGCCGTATGTATGGCGTACTCGAAAAGCAGTTCCGCAACTACTACAAAGAAGCCGCTCGCCTGAAAGGTGCGACCGGTGAAGTATTGCTGCAACTGCTTGAATCCCGACTGGACAACGTCGTCTACCGCATGGGCTTCGGCTCGACTCGCTCTGAAGCGCGTCAGCTGGTCAGCCACAAGGCGATTTCCGTGAATGGCCGCACCGTTAACGTTGCTTCCTACCAAGTGAAGCCCGGTGACGTTGTTGCTATCCGTGAAAAGGCGAAGAACCAAGCCCGTATTCAAAACGCGTTGACCATTGCGGCCAACCGTGGCGACATCGCTTGGATCGAAATCGACGCCAAGAAGATGGAAGGCACTTTCAAGGCTCTGCCTGAACGCGGTGACCTGACTGCCGACATCAACGAAAACCTGATCGTCGAGCTGTACTCCAAGTAAGCAGTTTGATGTACGTTTCTGCTTCTTGAGGCCTGGGCGGGATAGCAAAGCTAACCGCCCAGATGCTCTTGAGTATTGTGCTTTAGAGTACTCAGTATCCGTTTGGCAGCCTGAAAGGTGTTCATATGCAGCGTTCAGTGACAGAGTTTCTTCGTCCTCGCGACATCAAGGTCGAAGAAATCAGCGCACATCATGCCAAAATCGTCCTCGAACCGTTCGAGCGCGGCTTTGGTCACACCCTGGGGAATGCACTTCGTCGCATTCTGCTTTCATCCATGCCCGGCGCCGCTGTGGTAGAGGCTGAAATTGCCGGTGTAGAGCACGAATACAGTGCGCTCGAAGGGGTGCAGGAAGATGTCATCGAAATCCTCCTGAACTTGAAAGATGTTGCGATCAAGATGCACAGCCGCGATGAGGCGGTGCTCTCGCTGAACAAGCAGGGCCCAGCCGTCGTCACCGCTGGCGACATTGCGCTTGATCATAGCGTCGAAATCGTCAACCCGGACCATGTCATTGCACACGTCAATGAAGGTGCCGAGCTGAAAATTCAGCTTAAGGTCGCGCTGGGTCGTGGTTACGAACCGGCTGACGCTCGTGGCTCTGATGAAGAGACCCGTGCGATTGGACGCCTGCAGCTGGATGCCACCTTCAGCCCTGTTCGCCGTGTTTCCTACTCGGTCGAAGCCGCTCGTGTCGAGCAGCGTACCGACCTCGATAAGCTGATTATCGACCTGGAAACCGACGGCACCCTGGATCCGGAAGAGGCTATCCGTCGCAGTGCGACCATTCTGCAAGAGCAGCTGGCCGCCTTCGTCGACCTGGAAGCTGACAAAGAGCAGGAAGTCGAAGAGGAAGAGGATCACGTTGATCCGATCCTATTGCGCCCCGTAGACGATCTCGAGTTGACCGTACGCAGCGCTAACTGCCTCAAAGCCGAGAATATCTACTACATCGGTGATCTGATTCAGCGCACGGAAGTGGAGCTGCTGAAGACCCCGAACCTCGGTAAGAAGTCCTTGAATGAAATCAAGGATGTATTGGCAGCGCGCGGCTTGTCCCTCGGCATGCGGCTGGAAAATTGGCCACCCGCTAGCCTGAAGGACGACAAGGCCTCCGCGTAAGCGTCGACTTGAGTCCCAGTTTGGTAAGGAATCACAACCATGCGTCATCGTAAGAGTGGTCGTCATCTGAATCGTACCAGCTCGCACCGTCAGGCCATGTTTAAAAACATGTCTGTCTCGCTGGTCGAACATGAAGTCATCAAGACAACCCTGCCCAAGGCCAAGGAACTGCGTCGCGTTATCGAGCCGCTGATCACCCTGGCAAAGCAGGATAGCGTTGCAAACCGCCGTTTGGCCTTTGCTCGTACGCGCTCCAAAGAAGCCGTCGGCAAACTGTTCAACGAGTTGGGTCCGCGCTACGCCGAGCGTCCGGGTGGTTACATCCGTATTCTCAAGTGCGGTTACCGCACCGGCGACAACGCGCCCATGGCGTACGTTGAGCTCGTAGACCGCCCGGTGGCTGAAGAAGAAGCCGTCGCTGAATAAGCGCTGCTCCTTCTGGTAGGCACAATGAAAACCGACCCTTTGGGGTCGGTTTTTTTTATATCTGCGCTTTTTCCGCTGCTTTATCGAGATGAATGCTCTATGGGAAGATCAATTTAACGATAAGGCATGCTAGGCTAATGCAGCAGCCGTATGAATGGCCAAGTGTCGGGCAGTGTGATCAATCAGTAAGAGGTCGGTATGGCAACAACACGGGGAGTGAGCACAACGGTTTGGGCGGCGCACTGGCTACTGGTCATGCTGATGATGACGCTGATGGGTAGCGCCAACGCCCAGGCGAATCCTCGTTATGCAGGCATCGTTGTGGATCTCGAAAACGGCGAAGTGCTATACGCTGAAAATGCTGACGAGCCACGCTATCCTGCGTCGCTCACGAAAATGATGACGCTCTACCTAACATTCGAAGCGCTGGAGGAGGGAAGGCTAAGCCTCGATCAGCCGTTGCCCGTTTCTGCTCAGGCGGCTGCCATGCCGGCGACCAAACTATGGCTGTCGGCCGGTAGCTCCATTCCTGTGGATACGGCCATTCGCGCCTTAGCAGTGCGTTCTGCCAACGATGTGGCGGTCGTGGTGGCAGAGGCACTAGGAGGCAGCGAGCAACGCTTTGCGAACCTGATGACGGCGAAGGCGCGTGAGTTGGGCATGAATGCCACTACCTTCCGCAATGCTTCGGGCTTACCGGATGATCTGCAAATCACCACCGCGCGAGATATGTTGACGCTCTCGGTGCGGGTGATGCAGGACTTTCCCCAGTATTACCACTATTTCGGTTTGCAGGAGTTCACCTACCGCGGTACTCGCCATACCAGCCACAACCGATTGGTGCGTGACTACCCAGGGGCCGATGGCTTAAAAACTGGTTTCATTCGCGCCTCAGGCTTTAACGTGGCCACCACTGCTGTCCATGATGGCCGCCGTATGGTAGCCGTAGTGATGGGTGGATTCAGTTCCTCTTCCCGTGATACCCATATGGCAGATCTGCTAGACCGCAGCTTTATGCGTGCGTCGCTAAGAGATCAACGCTCATGGCTTGCTGATACCAGTTTCTCAAGTGAGTTTATGGGGTTTGCGGGACCAGCCCAACCGCTTACTCAGCCTCGCTCACAACCGATGATGGCTAATATCTCCGCCACGTCGCTATCACCCGCACGGCCCATGTCTAACAGTACGCCGGCACAAACCGTTGAGGCCCAGCTTCTCCAAGCGGAGGCCGCACGTAAGGAGGCACCAGAAGCTGCCTCGCAAGATCCACTGCAAGCCTTTATTGAGCGGGAGCGCGTGCTGGCGACGGCACCTCCCACTGCGCAAATGGCCTCTGCTGGCTGGGGCATTCAAGTAGGTGCCTTTAGCCAGGCGGCCCAAGCTGAGCAATTGGCTCGCCAAGCCGCGCAGCGGCTGCCAACGAGCGTGGGAGGCCGCGTTGCCATCGATCCGCTTCAGGGGCCCACGACAGTATTTCGCGCCCGTGTCGTCTCACTGAACGAATCCCAGGCGCGGCAAGCTTGCCAAACGCTTCAGGCGCAGGGCATGGATTGTATGGTGGTCAACGCAAGCCTTTAACCACCGCAGTGGTTCACCGCCCCGCTAATGTACGTTGGCGGGGCTTTTTATTGTATGTCGGTGATATCCGAGTAGGACCATAACAATAGCAACACAAGGAGCATGTTTATGACGCCATCCTTAAAAGGCATACTTTGCATGTGCTTAGGCGTGCTGTTTTTAGCACTAGGGGATGCAGTATCAAAGTGGTTAGGGGCGGTGCACTCCCCGATACAAATTATTTTTTTCCGCACGCTAGTATCGTTACCGCTCATTGCTCTGTTGGCTTATTTTGGCGGCGGGCTACGTAAGCTGCGCACCAAGCGGCCAGGCGTTCACCTGCTGCGTGGGTTGATCTACACCGCCACCATGGTGTGCTTTGTGTGGGGGCTAACCCTGTTACCGCTGGCAGAAGCCACCGCCATTGCGTTTGTCGCACCGCTATTTGTCACGCTGCTATCCGTGCCGCTTTTAGGTGAGCGTATTGATCCGCCAGTGCTTGTAGCATCACTGGTAGGCTTTGTGGGCGTGCTGATTGTAGTTCGCCCGGGCGGAGATGCGTTTCAACTAGGCGCCATGATTTTGCTGGCCGCAGCGGTATTTTATGCCCTGATGATGGTCACGGCGCGGCGCTATGGCGCCAACGAGCACCTGTGGGCCATGGTGTTCTACATGACGGCCGTACCGCTGGTACTGACGGGCCTCAGCCTGCCCTGGGTATGGCAAACGCCCCATCCCTGGCACTGGCTGGGCTTTGCCGCCTCCGGGGTGCTGGGGGTGGGGGCCACGGCGTTCATCACCCTGGCCTTTCGCCATGCGCCCGCCGCCATTGCTGCGCCCTTCGATTACACCGCCATGCTGTGGGCCGTGCTGCTGGGGTGGTGGTTCTGGGGAGAACTGCCGGACGTATGGGTCTGGGTAGGCAGCGCGCTGATCATGTGCAGCGGTCTGGCCATTGCCTATCACGACCGTCGCACCACCCTGAAACGTCGCCCCACAGCGTAAGCGCGCTAGGCAAACTGATAGACATCCATTGCCAGCACGCCGTGCTCAACACTGTGGTGTAGCTGGGTGGCGGCGCTGTCGCCTGCTCCCATAGCCACCAGCAGCGGCTGGAAGTGCTCTGGCGTGGGATGATTGCGCTTGGCGTCTGGGGCGGTTTGCCAGTTGGCCAGCGCGTCACGATCGCCCTCGCGCAGCCGTGCATTAACCCACTCGGCAAAGCTGCCTACCCAGGCCGGTATCTGGCTACCCTGTGGCTGAAGCTCATAGAGGTTATGGGTCAAGCTCCCCGAGCCAACCACTAAAATATCCTCCTGGCGCAGCATTGCCAGCTGCTCGCCCAGGGCTATCAACTCGGTATTACTCCAACGGCTGGGAAGCGAAAGCGACACTACCGGCACGTCAGCGTCAGGGTACATCAGTGAGAGTGGCACCCAGGCACCGTGGTCCAGCCCGCGCTCCACGGGCGTGGCGCCGAGCTGCTTGGTCAGCCGTTGGGCCAGCTCAGGGTTACCAGGGGCAGGGTACTGAACCGCAAATAGCGCATCAGGAAAGCCGCCAAAGTCGTGGATGGTGATAGGCTTTACGCTGCTGCTGACCTGCAAGTGTGGGGTCTCCCAGTGCGCGGAAACGACCACCACGGCCTTAGGGCGTAGGGTTTGGCCCAACTCCCGTAAAAAGTGATGGGCGGGGGTGGGGGTGAGCGCCAGCATGGGAGAGCCATGGGAAATGAAGAGACTCGGTAACATAGGATACACTCCAGTCAGTGGGCCTGCCAACGTGTGATTCTCGGTAGGCCATTGGATTATGCCAGTCGGCGGCTGATGACGAAGCTACCGCTGCCCAGGCCGGCTTGCACCAGGAGGGCCACGGCCCAGAACACTGGGAACTCCCAGCCGCCGCCGGGATTGGAGAAGACCCAGCCGTTACCGAGGTGTACCCAGGCGGCGCCGAGCAGCACCGGTACTAGCGCCAGACTCACCCAGCGGGTGTATAGGCCCAGCACCAGGGCCAAGCCTCCGCCGACTTCGGCGGCAATGGTCAAGTAAGCCATGAAACCGGGCAGGCCAAGCGATTCGAAGTAGCCCACCGTGCCAGGAAGCGTAAACACGAACACTTTCATCAGGCCGTGAGCTAGGGCCATCACACCTAGGCTAACGCGCAGTAGGGCGGTCGCATGAAGGATTGTCGTCGGGGTAGTTAACGTCGTCATAGCACTCTCTCGCGTCGTGAGCATCACCATGGATGCGATGATGCTACTGTAGACCAGCGAAAGGAGAAGATAATCTAACCGATGAGCACTTTACTGTTGCGATATGCGCGATAATCCAAGCCCCTGTTCCCATATGGGTGGGTCGCCCCAGGCATCGGCCAATTGGTCGATGAAGTGCGCTACCTTGGCGGGTAGAAAACGCCGTGCGGGGTAGAGGGCGTGTATGTCTAGGTAGGTCGGCGGTAGGTCTAATAGAAGCGGCACCAAGTGCCCCCGATGGATGCTCTCATGAATCAGAAAACTGGGTTGCTGGGCGATGCCTAATCCCGCTTCTGCGGCATGGGTCAACATATCCCCATTATTGCTCTCCAGCGGCCCTGTGACGCTAACGTACTGCTGGCCGAAGCGCCAGTCGCCGCTGTTCTGCCCGCTGCGATAGCGTAGGCAGTGGTGCTGGGTAAGGTCTTCGATGCGCAAAGGCGTGCCGTGCTGCGCTAAATAGCCGGGTGACGCGCACAGCACGAGCTGGCAGCGGGCTAGCCGTCTGGCGATCAGGCTGGAGTCGGGCAGGCTACCGATGCGGAGGGCGACATCATAGCCCTCCTCCAACAAGTCTACGCGGCGGTCGTTGAGATCGAGGCGTACGTCGAGTGCGGGGTGTGCCTGCATGAACTGCGCTACCTGAGGCGCGAGATAGCGCGTGCCGAAACTCATGGGACCATTGATGCGCAGCCGCCCACTCACAGTGTGAGTGCCACTGCCGACATCGGCAGCGGCCTCCTCCAACGCCAGCAAAATGGCCTGGGCATGGGTTAAATAGCGCTCTCCCGCATCGGTAAGATGCAGCCGCCGCGTTGTGCGCTGAATCAAGCGAGCGCCCAGCGTCTCCTCTAGCGCCATGACCTGCCGCGACACCCGCGTACGTGAAAGATCCAATGCCTCGGCAGCGCGGGTATAGCTGCCAAGCTCCGCCACTTTCACGAAGGCGGTCAGCTGGTCGAGCCGACTCATGAGGCGCGAAACGCCAGCGCCGCTCGGTAAGGGTCGGGCTGGCCGCAGATCGCAGAAATCACCGCCATCCCTTGGGCACCGGCGGCACTCACTTGGGCGGCGTGCTGCGCCTTTAAGCCGCCAATCGCCACGCTAGGCAACGGGCAGGCGCGCACCAGCTCCGCCAGGCCCTCGAAGCCGATGGGGCGAGCATGATCCTGCTTGCTGGCAGTGGCGAAAATGGGGCCTAACCCGACGTAGTCCAACTGCGCGATGGGCGCGTCACGAAGCTGCGCGAGGGTGTTGATCGACAGTCCTAGAATGGCCTGCGGCCCCAGCGCCGCCCGCGCCTCTTGAACCGCGGTATCGCTTTGACCCACGTGCAGGCCGTCGGCACCGCTGGCGATGGCCACACTTAGCCGGTCATTAATAATCAAGGGCACACCGCTACCTTCCAGCAGTGCTTTCAGCCGTGTTGCCTGGGCAATCATGGCCTCATCGCTGGCATGCTTATCGCGCAGCTGCACCATGGTCACGCCCCCCTTCACGGCGGCTTCCACGGTCGCTTCAAGCCCCGTTTCGGCGCATAACGCAGCATCGGTGACTAAATAGAGCGCAAGATCAAACGGCATGGAGCGTCTCCAGCTGGCTAAGAGAAGAGAGATCGTCAGGGGTAAGGGCATACAGCGCATCCAGTAGCGCGACCTGAAAACTGCCCGGCCCACTGGCCTGCTGCCCCGCACGGCTTCCGGCAATGCTGAAGCACGCCAGCGCAGCCAGCGTTGCCGAAAGTGGATGGGCCTGGTTGGCGGCCAAAAAACCCGCTACCAAAGCGCTTAACCCGCAGCCCAGGGTGGTTACGCGCGGCATTAGCGCGTGGCCGCCCGTTAAACGGTAGTGGTGGGTGCCATTGGTAATCAAATCGGTTTCGCCGGTCATGGCAACAATGCAGCACTGCTGCTGTGCCAGCTTGATCGCCGCTTGGGCGGCATCCTCCGTTGTGGTGGTGGCATCGACGCCGCGACCTTGGCTGGCTAAGCCAGTGAGCGCCATGACTTCCGATGCGTTGGCGCGAATGACGTTAGGCCGATGGGCAAGCAGCGCGGTGCAGACCTGCTGACGAAAGGCGGTGGCCCCGACCGCTACTGGGTCTAACACCCATGGGGTGCCTGTTTCTTTAGCCGTGCGAGCGGCAAGCTGCATCGACTCTGCCCAAGGGGTAGAGAGCGTGCCAATGTTAATGGAGAGTGCGCCCGCTATTGCGGTGAATTCAGCCACCTCTTCAGGGGCATGCAGCATGGCAGGCGAGGCACCCGTAGCCAGCAGTAGGTTAGCCGTGCTGTTCATCGCAACATAGTTAGTCATGCAGTGAACAAGCGGCGTAGACTCGCGTAGAGTGGCGAGCATGTCGCCAAGTGGGGGGTGGGTCATAGCATCCTCCCGGCGGAGGAGGTGGTGAAAAGCACCACGACTCCCTACGCCGGCGTTATCCGGTTCAGGTTCAAAGGGTGCTTCTCAGCCGCCAAGCGGCGCCCCTGTCGTTGGTGGGTACTATCCTAGCCTTGGGCGAGGCTGTAAAGCCCCAGTGCAGCCGCTACTTTTCAGCAACGATTAAGAGAGTGGCGGCAGGGTGTTAACGGCTCACCTAGTACGTTTCGATCGCGGAACATAAAGGGTCCTTGGGTGAGGGCTGGAAATATACAACCTGCGCCCTCATAGCAGGGGGAAGTAAGCAAAATGATCAATACGCAAATAGCGGTAGACAGCTTGACGCTGTTAGCAGCCTAAGCCTTGTACAAGGTAATATGTTCGTCAAAGAATTTGCGTTATATCAGCATACTTTTCATAATGCCCCAACCCGCAATAGGAGAGTTGTATGTCGTTTCAAGGTGAACAGCACCCAGGCGTTGCCCCCGTTGCCCCACAAACTCAGGGTTTTCGCTTAAACCACACCATGCTGCGGGTCAAAGACCCGGAACGCGCCCTGGCGTTCTACTCCAAAGTGTTTGGTATGCAGGTTCTGCGTCGGCTGGACTTTGAAGAGATGCAGTTTTCGCTCTACTTCCTCGCCAACGTGGAAGCCAGCGACAGCGTGCCGGAAGATACCCAAGCCCGCACCGCCTGGACCTTTAGCCAGAAAGGCCTGTTAGAACTGACCCACAACTGGGGCACCGAAACCCAGCAGGATTTTGCCTACCACGATGGCAACGCTGAGCCCCAGGGCTTTGGCCATATCTGTTTCAACGTGCCGGATTTAGAAGCCGCCCAGGCGTGGTTTGATGAGCACGACGTAACCTTCGTGAAGCGTGCCGACCAGGGCAAGATGAAAGACGTTATCTTCGTGAAAGATCCGGATGGCTACTGGATTGAAGTGATTCAAGCCGACCGCATGGCAGCCATGGGCGACTAAGATGGCCCATTTGCTGTTTCGGTTGCGCCATGTAACCGATGAAGAAGCCATGGAAGTCCGCCAACTGCTGGATGAGCATGGCTTTGATGTGTACGAAACCCAGGCGGGCTTTTTCCGCCTGGGGGTCGATGCCATTTGGCTGCGCAACCCTGTCCAGCGTGATGACGCAGAGGCCGCATTGGCCGAGTATCAGGCCGAACGCCAAGCTAACGCACGCCAAGCCCATAAAGAGGCGCTGGCCCGCAATGAAGCGCCAACCCTCTGGCGTCGCTTAGCGGAGCACCCGTTTCAGGTAACGCTGGTCATGGTGGCGGTGGTTCTGATTGCGCTGCTCACTCTGCTGCCATTTATTGGCCTGGCGCGCTAGCCTGGGAAAGGGCGTCAGATAGGTGCCCGCGCTTAACGTACATCATCACACCGTGTTGGCCTGCACGAAGCTGCGGGGCCGCACCCGGTGGGTAGCGACACCAACTGCCTTTCGGGTATTCGCTGCCCGCGTCGCACAGCGAACCTTCCAGCACCAATAGCTCTAAGCCTCCGGGCAGGGCAGGGTAGTCGATGGTGGTATCGCTCTCCCAACGCTCCAGGCTGACCCGCTCATCGCCAAAGGTGTGCAGCATTTTGTAGGTAATGCCCGGCCGACGGTCAGGCTGCCAGGGCAAGCGGTGAGCAGGAATCGCCAGTTGGAGCAGGTCGTTCTCATCAAACTGATGCAACTTAACCAGTATCAGCGCGCCCTCTTCGCCAATCTGCGGCGTATGGCCAGTGCCAATCGGGTTACGCAGGTAGCTGCCAGCGGGGTAGCGGCCATGCTCATCCGCAAACACGCCCTCTAGCACGAGAATTTCCTCGCCGCCGTCGTGGGTGTGGTGGCTGAACTGGCTATTAGGCGCATAGCGCACCAGGCTAGTGGCGCGGGCCACTTCATCGCCGATGCGATCCAGCATCATTCGTTCCACGCCCGCACTGGGGGAGGCCACCCAGCGGTACTGCTCCGGCGTGACACAGGCAAAGTGGCTAAAATCGGCGTTTAGGCGCATGGCATTGGCTCTTTGCAGTGGTTTAAACAGCGTTAACGAAAGTCGGTGATGCAAGTCTCCCCATCCACCGCGCAAAATGCAATGCAAAAAAATACCGCCGAGTCGGCGGTATTTTTGTCTTCACGGTATGAATCAGTGGCTATGACCATGATCGTCGTGGTCGTGGTCGTGGTCGTGGTCGTGGTCGTCATGACCATGATCATCATGGCCCGGCTCTGCAAGAGCGTCGTGCAGCACCTGCGCATTGTGGCGCATCATGCCCAGGTACGTACTAGCATCGCCTTCACTGGCCAGCGCATCCGCGTAAAGGGTGCCTGCAATAGGCAGGCCAGTCTCTTCCGCCAGCTGTGTAATGATCGCTTGGTTGGTCATGTTCTCGTGAAACAGCGCTTGCACGTTCTCCTGCTCAATCACATCCACCAAAGCCGCCATGCTGGCGCCGCTGGGGTCGGCTTCGGTAGAGAGCCCGACCGGCGAGAGAAAATTAACGCCATAGGCGCTAGAGAAGTAGCCAAATGAGTCGTGCCCGGTAATCACACTGGAAGACGGGGGAATCTCACTCAGCAGCTCGCGAATTTCCCCATCGGTGGCATCTAACTCAGCCAAGTAGCGCTCGGCGTTGGCTTGGTAGCTCTGCGCATTGGCGCTATCCGCCTCGATCAAACCATCACGAATATTGGTGACGTAAACCTTGGCCTGCTGCAGGTCCTGCCAAGCGTGAGGGTCGTCATCGCCATGATCGTGATCGCTATGGTCGTCTCCGGCATGCTCGTCGTGGCCGTGCTCTTCATGCTCATGCTCGTCATGATGCTCATGCGCATCGTGACTGTGCTCATCATCGCTATGCGCTGCAAAAGCGCGCGGAGAAAGGCCGTCGGTGGCGGTGACCATCGGGCCGCTATAATCGCTTGAGTCAATCAGGCGCTCCATCCAGCCCTCAAACAGCAAGCCGTTGAAGACCACTAAGTCAGCCCCGGCTAGCGCACGGGCATCGCCAGGGCTGGGGGAGAAAACGTGGGCATCGCCATCAGGGCCCACCAGCGAGCTGACCGTCACATGCTCTCCACCGACGTTTTCCACCATATCCGCCAAGATAGAAAAGCTGGTGACAACCTGCACCCGCTCGTTGGCCATGGCGGCAGGCAGTGCCAACATGGCCGAAATGCCCACCAGCCAACGCGATGAAGAGAAAAGCGACATAATATGCTCCTGATTTAAGAAATAACCGTATGAACATCAACCCGCTAGTGCGACTGCTCCAGCGCCAAGGGCGTGGTTTTGCGCCGCAACTTAGCGGCCAAACTGTGGTAACGGCCAAACAGCGCCGAGAGTAAATACGCCACCCCTGCCAGCAAAATAATGCTCGGGCCTGAGGGCGTGTCTAAATGGAACGACAGCAGCAGCCCGCCAGTGCTGGCCAGCATTGCTAACACCACGGCAATCCCGATCAAGCCTTCTAACCGCTTGCTCCAAAACCGTGCCGCCGTAGCGGGCAGCATCATTAAGCCAACGGCCATCAGCGTGCCCAGGGTTTGGAAGCCCGCCGTTAAGTTCAGTACCAGCAGCCCTAAAAAGACGCTATGTACCCAACCGCTACGACTACTTTGGCCGCGTAAAAACAGCGGGTCTAAACACTCCACCACCAGGGCGCGGAAGATAATCGCCAGAGTGATCACAATCAGCGTACTGATCGAGGCGATTAGCAGCAGCGCCGTGGAGTTAATCGCCAAAATGGAGCCGAACAGCACGTGGGTTAAATCCACGCTGCTGCCGCCCATGGAAATCAACATGACGCCCGCCGCCAGCGAAATGATGAAAAAGCTCGCCATGGCTGCGTCTTCCCGCTGGCCGCCCATTTTGGAAACGGCCCCGGCCAGTAGCGCCACCATCAGCCCGAACAGCACGCCGCCCACACTCATCACCGGCAGCGAAAACCCCGCCAGCAAGAAGCCCAGCGCCACGCCCGGTAAAATCGCGTGGGCCATGGCATCGCCAATCAGGCTCATGCCGCGCAGCACCAAAAACACCCCCAGCGGCGGCGCGGCCAATGAAAGTGCCAGCCCGCCGACCACGGCACGGCGCATAAAGCCGTAATCAAACGGTGCAATGAACCATGCATCAAGCAGTGCCAGCATGACGGCCTCCTAAGGTAAACGGCACCATTTGGGCCGGGGCATGCTGGTGGTTGAGCGCGCTGGGAGCGACCCAACGGCCATGGCCGCCATTCAGCATCAACACCTCATCCGCCAAGCGGCGCAGGTGGTCCATATCGTGCAGCACAATAATGATCGTGACACCCTCATCGGCCATCTGGCGCAAGATGCGAATCAAAATATCGACCGTATCGCTATCTACGTTGGCAAACGGCTCGTCTAGCAGCAGCAGCTCTGCTTCCTGCATTAGCGTGCGGCCAATTAGCGCCCGCTGGCGCTGGCCGCCGGAAAGCTCGCCCAGCGGGCGGTGAGCCAAGTGAGAAATACCCAGGCGCGCCATAATCTCGCGGCCTTTGCGATAGTGGGCCGCACAGTAACCTTTCATCGCCCCGTGGCTGGGCCAACTGCCGGTCATCACCAGCTCTTCCACGCTCATGGGGAAGGTGAGGTCTAACGCCAGCTGCTGGGGCAGCCAGGCACGGCGCGCTTTATCCACCGTGCATACCACCTTGCCGCTAATCGGCCGAAGCTCACCCATAATGGCCTGAATCAGCGTGCTTTTACCGGCACCGTTCGCGCCGATTAATGCGGTAATCGCGCCGGGCTTAATATCGCCATCCACATGTTCTAACACCGTGCGACGGCCCTGGGCCAAGTGCAGGTCGTGCAGCTGCAAACGCGAAGAGGAACGTTCACTCATAACGGCCACCCGCCTGCCCACACCACCAGCCCCCAAAGCGCCAGCAACGGGAGCGCGACAAAGCCCAACCGCTTAGTGGCAGACAACGACATCAGCGAAAAATGACAAGGGCCTTCCTTGTTATGGCGATGCATGTGCTCACTCATCGAGCGTCCTCGCTATCGAATAAATAAGTTATAACATAACATTTGGTGAAACCAAAAAAGTGGCGGATATTTTACGCGCTCACGGCGCGCTGACAACGGTAAGCGCGCTAATCTTCCGCCCACTCCAAAAGTGCCTAACAAAGCGACAATGGCAATTCAGGCACTAAACATAGATAAATAGTGTAGAGAGAAGGTAACGACCTAATAGCGCCAGGTAGCGCCAATCTGCTGGGGCGATACCATCAGCGCGTATTCGCCTTCTAACGTGATGGGGCCAAAAGACACGCGGGCAGGCTGAAAGCGGTTAATCGCGCTGGAAGCCTGATTAGGCTGCGTCCAAATTTGCAGCTCATTAATCAGCATGCCTGTAGCGAAGTTGATGGCACCATCCCGCTCGCGACCGTCAGCGGCAATTACCGCCCCCGCCACCGTGTTCACCACCAGCGAGCTAACACGCGCCTCAAACCCACGGCGCTCCCGCTCCGCCTGGGCCAGTTGCAACCCCAAAGCTTGAACGCCGCTTAACTCACCCTGCGCTTTAAGGCGCTCGTACTCTACCAGCGCCGCCTGATGCGGCTGGCGATCCGTCAGCATACCGCCCAGCGCTAAGGCGGATTTTACGGCTCCTACGCGGGCATCAAAACGGTCGTCCGGGTCGTTGGCTTCGCTGGCTTGGTAAGCATCAAACGCAAGGCTTGCAGCATAGATGCCCGTCCAACCCGCATCCCACCACTGCGCGTGCTGCGCCCCACTTTCAAACACCTCATCGTAAGCTGCCCAATCGGCACTGGTTTGTGCCTGAGCAGGCAGCGACAGCAGCAGCGCCGCCCTCACCGCCAAGGTACCCCGTGAAAGTTGACGTAAGCGCATAACAGCACACCTAAAAGCCGTGAATTAGCATTAAGCGTAGCACGACGATAGCGCAGGGCCGGGGTGAATCAGGCGAGCTAAGAATGGCGAAGATTAATGGCGTTATAAAGCGAAGGATGGTTAGATAGGTAAAAAATATAGGGAGAGCTGCCATGGATGACTTTTCGCCTTCTGACCTTAAAACCATCCTGCATTCCAAGCGTGCAAACCTTTATTACCTCCAGCACTGCCGGGTGTTGGTAAATGGAGGGCGAGTGGAGTACGTGACCGATGAGGGCAGCAAATCCCGCTATTGGAATATCCCCATTGCCAATACCACTTCCCTGTTGCTGGGAACGGGCACCTCGATTACCCAAGCCGCCATGCGTGAACTCGCCAAAGCGGGTGTGTTAGTCGGATTCTGTGGAGGCGGTGGCACACCGCTGTTCGCTGCCAATGAAGTGGATGTGGATGTCGCTTGGCTGACGCCACAAAGCGAGTACCGGCCCACGGAGTATCTGCAATATTGGGTGCGTTTTTGGTTTGATGATGCCAAACGCTTGGATGCCGCCCGCGCATTTCAGCAGGCGCGCCTTGCGCGTATTGAAGCGCTGTGGACAAGCCGTGTGATGAAAGAGGCAGGCTTTAGCATTGCCACCGACCACCTACACAGTGCCCTTGCCCATCACCGCGAAGCGATTAGCCAAGCACCTAGCACGATTGACCTACTCACTTTAGAAGCGCGACTGACCAAGACGCTCTTTAAGCTTGCCGTTATTGCCGTAGGTTACGGCGACTTTACCCGCGCCAAGCGTGGCACAGGCACCGATCCCGCCAATCGCTTTCTCGATCACGGCAACTATCTCGCTTACGGGTTGGCGGCGACCGCCACTTGGGTACTGGGGATTCCTCATGGATTGGCAGTACTGCACGGTAAAACCCGCCGGGGCGGCTTGGTTTTTGATGTGGCGGACTTGGTAAAAGACGCCGTCATCCTGCCCCAGGCGTTTATTTCCGCCATGCGCGGCGATGAAGAGCAAGAGTTCCGCCAAGCGTGTATTGAGCGCTTAACCCGTACCGAATCCCTCGACTTCATGATTGATACGCTCAAGGACGTCGCCCAAGCGCTTGGGAGCACTGATTCATGAACGTGCTGCTGATTTCCCAGTGCAATAAAAATGCCCTAAAAGAAACGCGCCGCATCCTCGACCAGTTTGCCGAACGCCGAGGCGACCGCACCTGGCAAACGCCCATTACCCAAGCTGGGCTGGATACGCTGCGTAAGCTGTTGCGTAAAACCGCCCGTAAGAACACCGCCGTTGCCTGTCACTGGATTCGTGGCCACGACCACAGCGAGCTGATGTGGGTGGTGGGGGATGCTGCCCAGTTCAATCTCAATGGAGCCGTACCGACCAATACCACCGCCCGAGATATCCTGCGCCGCCGCGATGAAAATGACTGGCACAGCGGTGAAGATATTCTCTTGCTCACTGCCTTGGCCGCGTTACTGCACGATCTTGGGAAAGCCTGTGATGCTTTTCAGCAGCGGCTCAAAGGCAAAGTAGATGGGCGCAACTTATACCGTCATGAGTGGATATCGCTGCGTCTGTTTCAAGCCTTTGTGGGGAGTGACGATGACGCCACCTGGCTGGCGCGCCTGGCCGAAGGTGACTATCAAGAGCAGGACTGGCTGGTGGGGTTAGAGCGTGATGGGCTAGACGGCGCTACTTCAGCGGTGTTTAGTCGTTTGCCACCGCTGGCTGCCGCTCTTGGTTGGTTGGTGCTTAGTCACCACCGCCTGCCGCTGAAGCCGCCGCCAACGGATGCTGATACGCCCCAGCGCTGGGGTGGAAAGACCAACCTGCAAGCTGAACAGCTGCCCCAGTTGTTTGAGTCCATCAGTGCTGAGTGGAATGAGATTCCCGAGACGCAAGACCCAGCGCGCATCGCGCCCTACTGGCAATTCAAGGGCGGATTACCCGTTAGCACGCAACGCTGGCGTGAGCGCGCAACGAAGCTTGCCACGCGGTTACAGGCGCGGCTGCAACAGGATGGCCACTGGCTGGAAAGCCACTACGTCATGCATTTAGCGCGGCTTAGCCTCATGCTGGCCGACCACCACTACTCAAGCCTTGAAGACCCTCTGCACCGTGTACGCGGCGAACCCAACTACCCATTAATTGCCAATACCGTGCGCAAAACCGGCAAGCCTAATCAGCCGTTAGACGAACATATTTTAGGAGTTGAGAAACACGCCGCTGCGGTCGCCCGTGCGCTACCCAGCGTAGATAGCCACTTACCCCGTTTAGCCCGCCATAAAGGCTTTCGTAAGCGCAGTAGCCACCCACGGTTTCGCTGGCAGGATAAAGCTTTCGACCTGGCCCAATCGCTTAGGGAGCGCAGTCAGCGCCAAGGCTTTTTTGGCATTAACATGGCGTCTACCGGTTGCGGTAAAACCCTCGCCAATGGGCGCATTATGTACGCTCTGGCCAACCCTCAGCAGGGCGCGCGTTTTAGCATTGCGCTAGGGCTGCGCACCCTAACCCTTCAAACCGGCCAAGCCCTCCGTGACCGTTTGAATTTGGGTGAAGACGAACTCGCCGTGCGCGTGGGTGGCAGCGCTAATAAAGCCCTGTTTGAGCACTACGAGCAAGAAGCCGAAGCTAGTGGTTCAGCCTCCAAACAAGCGCTGATCGAAGAAGATGCCCATGTTGTGTTTGACGGTAATTTTGATAGCCACCCGGTGCTGCGTCGTTTAAGCGGTGAGCCGGGCACCCGCGCGCTAATCGCCGCGCCCATTTTGGTATGTACCGTTGACCATCTCGTGCCTGCCACGGAAAGCACACGCGGTGGGCGACAGATCGTGCCCATGCTGCGCCTAATGAGCAGCGATTTAGTGCTCGATGAAATCGACGATTTCGATATCAACGACCTACCTGCGCTTACTCGATTAGTCAATTGGGCCGGGCTGCTAGGTTCACGGGTGCTGCTTTCATCGGCCACCTTGCCGCCTGCGCTGGTTGAAGGGTTGTATGAAGCCTACCGAAGCGGTCGTGAAGCTTTTCAACGCCATCGTGGCGAACCAGGCTTGGCGGTGGATATTTGCTGTGCCTGGTTCGACGAGCATGACCGCCAGCATGAAAACTGCGCCAGTAGCGAGACCTTCAAGGCCGCACACAACGCTTTTGCCAAGCGCCGCTTAGAACGTTTGGCCAAAAGCCCAGTACGCCGCCGTGCAGATATTTTAGCGTTACCGCCGTTGAGCAAACGCCCTGAAGAGGTAAGGCCAACGATTGCGACCCTGCTGCGTCAAAATGCGCTAGCGCTTCACCAGCAGCATCATTCCGTTGATCCACATTCGGGCAAGCGGGTCAGCTTTGGTTTGGTTCGCATGGCTAATATTGATCCCTTAGTGGATGTCGCCAGGGTGCTGTTTCAGCAGGGCGCGCCGGAAGGTGTGCGCATCCACCTCTGCGTTTACCACTCCCGCCACCCGTTGGTGATGCGCTCTGGCATTGAGCGCCAGTTAGATCGAACACTGCAACGGGCGGAGCCTGATCGCGTTTTTCAGCAGCCGGATATCCGCCGCCTATTGGATAGCAGTGAAGAGAGCGACCACTTGTTTATTGTGCTTGGCTCGCCGGTAACGGAGGTGGGCCGCGACCACGACTATGATTGGGCCATAGTGGAGCCTTCTTCTATGCGCTCGATTATTCAGTTGGCGGGCCGCGTACGCCGACATCGCGAGCAGGTGTGTGAGTCGCCCAATATTTTGCTGCTCGATACCAATCTCAAGCATTGGGAGCAGCCTGGAAAGCCTGCTTTTCACAAACCTGGTTTTGAAACAGATCTTCAATGGCGGCTAAGTAGCCACTCGCTTAGTGAGCTGTTAACGGAAGATGAGTACAAGGTGATTGACGCCCGCCCCCGTGTGCTGGCGCGGGAAACACTGCACGCCAAAGATAGCCTTGTCGATTTGGAACATGAGCGGCTGCACCAACTGATGATCGAGCAGCCTGCCGAGCCGTTAACCAAAAAAGAGCTACGAATTGGCAAAACGCCCAAGCCTCCGCCCTTAGGAGCCTACAGTTGGCATGTGATGCCGCAGCTACATTTAACCGGTGTATTGATTCAGCGTGATCCATTTCGCCAGCAGCTCGAACCTGAAATAACGCTAGCGTTGTTGCCTGATGAGGGCGGTGAAACCTGGACGCTACACCGCGTAGACGATGGCGCAAAGCGAGGCGAAAAGCTCTACGTACCGGTGGAAGAAAGCCTGCTGTTGCGGATAGATCTATCAGAAGAACAGGGCGAGCGGATACAACCATGGGGCGCAAGCGACTACTTAACGGCGCTGGCTGACTTAGCGGAAGACTTGGCTATCTCCCTGGATCGCGCCGCCCGTACCTTCGGCACGGTCACTGCCTCGGCTAGAAACCAGCGGTGGGGGTATCACCCGGTGTTGGGGTTTTGGCGCAGCCGCTAGCTAAGCGTTCGCGAGCCGGTCACTGACTAAGCGGTTGAGGCTGATATTTTCCTCTGCAGCTTTAATCGCAAGCTCACGGTGTTTTTCCGGGGGAATGCGCACATTAAAACGACCAGAGTAGTGGCGTTCAGAAAGTGGAGTGGGGGGTGTTTCGCCTTCGGCTTCCATATCGACCACTACATCGGCAACGAGGGAAAGAATACCTTCCAGCGCTTCTTGGTGAGTATCGGCAAGCCAAGAGAGGCTGGGCAACTCGGTGCATAAACCAACGAATTGGTCGTCTTCTTCAGACCAGCGAATGCGGTAGGTGTAATGGGTATGGTTCACCATGGTGCAACTCCAATCGTCATGCTGATGACGACAATTTATCAATGGCAGCGAGCGCTTGGCGTACCTGATAAGCCTTGGCTTCGCCATTTTTGCCCCGCTGGATATTAACGCGAGGGTCGCCGGGCCAAGGTGTTTTATACACCCTGTGGCTGGTTTTTTGCTGGCGAGGAGGGCCAAAGTAGTGATCGCAAAGATACGCTAACTCGTCGAAGCCCATGCTTTTAGGCTGCCGACGTGCTTTATCCAAAAGCTTATCAAGCTTTGCCATAAGCGCTCTCAAATAGTAGTACTAATAGTAGTACTGAATTAAAAGGATGTCACGCTGGGACTGCCTGTGCGGCAGCTAAAAATTGCAGCGCATTAATTTTACTGAGCTGTATGTCCAACAGAGATAAAATAATAGCACAGGGAGCTATATGCTGCATGCTGCGCAATAATTGGTTTGCAAAAATATGAGGGTTGGCTTAGTGTGAATGCAGCTTCATTTTAATTAAGTGAGTCCCTTAAGGATGATCTATGGAAAATAGTCAGCAGAAGGGTGTTCGAAGTGCGATTGAGCAATTTTTAAAAGAGCGCTTCGATACCAAGGCGGAAAAGCTGCAGCCCGACGATCCCAAATACCAGGCGCTAGTGGAGCAATTTCAATTCGATACCTGGGTCAACGATGCAGCAAGACGCGTTGGCCAACTACAAGTCGTCACCCACTCCCTCAAGCCTATTCATCCCGATGCCAAAGGCTCCAATCTTTACGCCCCACCTGAGTCGCTAAATAACCACTCTCTTGTCGGCAGCCACACGCTGCCCGCTGATTTTGCGGGCGATGTCGTAGGGAACGCTGCCGCCTTGGATGTCTATAAGTTCTTGAAGCTGCAATTTGAGGGAAAGTCGCTGCTTGAGCGGGCGCTGGAAAATGACACTGAGCTGGCAAAAGCGTTAAGCGATAATCCTGAGCAAGCTCAGGCGTGGATCAGCGCCTTTGCAGCGATTACCGAACCGCGCGGTGAGCATGCCTCGCATACCCGAGGCAAACAGCTCTACTGGCTGGTGGGAGATGATGCCGCAGACGTAGAAAATGACGCTGAGAACTTCCATCTGATAGCACCGCTCTACGCCACTTCTCTGGCGCACCGTGTCTTTCAAACCATTAACTATGACCGTTTTAGCGAAGAGGCCAAAGAGGCACGTAAAGCCAAGCGGGAAGGCAAATACGCTGAGCACTCGGTGCGCAGTTATCCCAACTTGGCTGCACAGAAAATGGGTGGCACCAAGCCACAAAACATCTCGCAGCTGAATAGCGAGCGGGGCGGCAATAACTATTTGTTAGCTTCCATGCCACCCAGTTGGAATGTGCGCGATATTCGCCCACCGCTGAAAGTCGCATCGGTTTTCTCTCATCCTGGCGTCTTTGGCAGTCGTTCAGACGTACGTTCGCTGGTTAAAGACCTCAAACAGTTTCTTGAAACCAACCCTACGTCAGACATGCACACCCGCGACCTGCGCGATGACTACACCGCCATGTTGATGGATGAGTTGGCGCTGTTTGCCATGCAGATGCATAGCCTGCCTGCGGGCTGGAGCGACGATGAAAAGTGCGAATTATCAGTAGAAGAAATGTATTGGCTAGACCCTGGTCGCGCCGAAGAGGATATCGCTTTTCGTGAAGCGCGAAACAGTGTGGAGTGGGCCGACGATATTCGCCACCGCTTTGCTAGCTGGCTCAATACCGCGTTAGGCGGAAAGCTGCCTTTGGGGGATGTGGAGTTCCGGCACTGGAAGAAAGCGCTCGCAAAAGATGCGACCCCTCAACGCCTGCAGGATCGTGATCGCCGCTGGATGGAAAGCCTAACGGAAGACTTAACCAACCTGCCAGGAGGTGATGACGATGAGTGAAGTAAAAAACCTCCTAGTTCTGCCACGCCTACGGGTACAAAACGCCAACGCGATTTCCAGCCCAATGACTTGGGGCTTTCCTGCCATGAGTGCATTTGTAGGTTTGATGCATGCTCTAGAGCGGAAGTTAGCAGAGGCGAGTCTTCCTGTTTCGTTAGGCCGCGTTGGGGTTATTTGCCATGACTTTGAAGCCCAGGCCACTGAGGGTGGTTACATCCGTGGCTTTCACCTGACGCGTAATCCGGTGGATAAGACAGGCGGTACGGCAGCGATTGTAGAAGAAGGGCGTATCCATCTGGATATCACGCTGATTTTCTCGATTGATACCGGCGCTGCAGAAAGCGAGCATGAGGTTATCGCCCATCAAATCAGTGAGATTGTATCGGGCATGCGCATTGCCGGAGGCAGTGTCATCCCTAACCGTGCGGTACCAAGCCACAAACAACGCCCGCAATGGGTCATGCTTGATGACGATGAAGAGCGGCGTCAAACGCAGTTCGCGCGCTTAAAGCGGCGCTGGCTGCCGGGCTTTGCCCTCACACTGCGGGATGATTACCTCACCGAGCACCTTCAAACACTGCAACAGCAACATCCAGACGCCAGTTTACTGGATGCATGGTTAGACCTCTCTCGTCTTAACCATGTGTGCACGTTAGAAAATGAAGGCGAACCCAACGAGAAGCCCGTTTGGCAGGCGCAGCGGCCCTATCGTGGCTGGCTGGTGCCCATTCCAGTGGGTTATGGCGCTATTTCAGATCTTTTCCAACCAGGTGAAGTCGCCAACGCCCGCGATACCAAGACCCCGTTCCGCTTTGTCGAAAGCCTCTATTCCATGGGTGAATGGGTTAGCCCGCACCGCATGAAGCAACCTGAAGACCTGCTTTGGTACGTTGATAACGACGAAGAAGCGGGCCTCTACCGTCTCAATAACGACTATCACCTTCGCGCCTCAGCACAGTAAACAAGGAGCTTTATCATGGCTAAAAACGATACCCTCAAAACCGCTTCCGTCCTCGCGTTTGAGCGCAAGCTCGACCCTTCCGATGCACTGCTATACGCCAGCAACTGGGATAAGCGGCAAGATGAACAGCAGTGGCAGCCGGTTGAGGTGCGCGAAAAATCGGTGCGCGGCACCATTTCCAACCGCTTGAAAGCCAAAGACCAAGACCCCGCAAAACTAGATGCGCAGATTGAAAACCCCAATCTACAAACCGTCGATGTAGCCACACTGCCCCATGATGCAGATACCATGGTCGCCCGTTTCACCTTGCGCGTGCTGGCTGGTGCGGGAACACCGTCAGCCTGTAATAACGCTGAGTACCAAGCCAAGCTAGAACAGGCCGTTGCCGAATATAAACAAGCACAAGGCTTCGGCGAACTGGCGCATCGTTACGCTAATAACCTCGCCAATGGCCGTTTTTTGTGGCGCAACCGCATGGGCGCAGAGCAAGTAGAAGTCAGCATTCGCCAGTTAGCGCAAGGCAAAGCCACCAAAGAGTGGACGTTTGATGCACTGTCACTTTCGTTGCGTGCTTTCGAGGATACTGCCGAGCTTAAAGAGCTGGCGGGTGTCATCGCCGCTGCGTTGGCGGGCGAGCAGCACTTGCTGCTAGAAGTGGTGGCCTATGTCCGCATGGGTAGCGGACAAGAGGTGTTCCCCTCTCAAGAGCTAATTCTTGACCCCGAACAAAAAAAGAAAAAAGGAAAAACGCTGTATCACGTCAGCGATATTGCCGGTATTCACTCTCAGAAACTGGGTAACGCCATCCGTACCATCGACACTTGGTACCCCAATGAAAACGATGAGGATCTTGGGCCTATTGCTGTCGAGCCTTATGGCTCGGTGACGACCCAGGGCAAAGCGTATCGCCAGCCCAAGCAGAAGGCCGACTTTTACTCATTGCTAGATAACTGGATGATTAAAGACCAAGTGCCCTCCAAGGAAAATCAGCACTTTGTGATGGCAACGCTGATCCGAGGCGGTGTGTTCGGCGAAGCGGGGTAAGCCATGGATCACTATATTGATATTCGGCTGCGACCTGATCCTGACTTTGCTCCAGCGATGCTAATGGGCGCGCTGTATAACAAACTGCACCGGGCGCTGTTTGACCTGGAAAGCGACGATATCGGCGTAAGTTTTCCCCTGCATAAACACGGCGTTCGCGCGTGCAGCTTGGGCGATCAATTGCGATTGCACGGCACTCAAGCGCGTCTAAAACAGCTAATGAGTGACGCATGGCTAACGGGGATGCGAGACCACGTTAGCGTAAGCGAAGTGCTGGCGGCACCCGACCATGCTAAGCAAATTAACGTGTCGAGGCGGCAGTTTAATACGGGCAGCCCCAGCCGTGCCAAACGCTATGCCAAGCGTCACAACATCACGGAAGCGGAAGCCAAACAGCTATACGCCAAAGTGGCAGACAAACGCATTGAGCTGCCCTTTGTGACGATCAATAGCCGCTCTACTCAGCAGCGCTTCAGCTTGTTTATTGAGCACAGCAAGCCTGCAGATAGCGAGGTTGGAGGAACATTCAACCATTATGGGTTAAGCCCCCAAGCGACGGTGCCGTGGTTTTGACCCTTTTTTTCATTGAAGTAATTGGCAACGAATAATCAATCACTTAGCGGTATCACTTTGAAAAGGGTGGTGCCGTTTTTTTCACCTAAAGCTCTTTAACAATCAGCACGCTATATTTGATATGCTCTAGTTAGCTGCCGCCCAGGCAGCTCAGAAACCTTTACCCCTCTTGCCTGGGCAGGCCTTCAAGTTAGCTGCCGCCCAGGCAGCTCAGAAATGTACTCCACCACCGGGCCAATCGCTTTTAGCGTTAGCTGCCGCCCAGGCAGCTCAGAAATCTTGGTTTTGCGGGTGATGACTTTATCGAGCGTTAGCTGCCGCCCAGGCAGCTCAGAAAAACGCCAGCAGGGGGCGCTCTACGATGGCTGAGTTAGCTGCCGCCCAGGCAGCTCAGAAAAGCCTGCACGATGGCCGTGCCAAACATCACAAGTTAGCTGCCGCCCAGGCAGCTCAGAAAATCCAGTTGAAGGCATTGATGTAGGCGACTTTGTTAGCTGCCGCCCAGGCAGCTCAGAAAAAAGCACATTCAGTTTTGATTGACCTGATTAGGTTAGCTGCCGCCCAGGCAGCTCAGAAAACTCCAGGCCAATCGAATCGCAGATAGGTTTCGTTAGCTGCCGCCCAGGCAGCTCAGAAAACAGCCAACGCGCTCATATCGCCCAACTGAGCGTTAGCTGCCGCCCAGGCAGCTCAGAAAAGAAAAGCCAGTGCAAACAAAAAACCTGCAAGTTAGCTGCCGCCCAGGCAGCTCAGAAAGTCCCGCGGCACCAAGTAGGCCTGCTTCTTGGGTTAGCTGCCGCCCAGGCAGCTCAGAAACGCTAAATAAGTGGGAAGCTGCCGATGAAGCGGTTAGCTGCCGCCCAGGCAGCTCAGAAAAGCCTTCCGGGCATGCAACCTTCCATGTTTCCGTTAGCATAGCTGCCGCCCAGGCAGCTCAGAAATCCCAAATCTGCAATAACGCTGGCTTAACGCCGTTAGCTGCCGCCCAGGCAGCTCAGAAAATGTGTGCGGTTTTTGGCCTGGCTTGAACCTGGTTAGCTGCCGCCCAGGCAGCTCAGAAAGCCAGCAACGGCGCGCCCAGGCGAAAGCGTCTGTTAGCTGCCGCCCAGGCAGCTCAGAAAGACACCGGCTATCCGCCGCATGACTGGGTAGAGTTAGCTGCCGCCCAGGCAGCTCAGAAATGGGCCCAGCGGATAGCGCCGGTCGCCATGGCGTTAGCTGCCGCCCAGGCAGCTCAGAAAATCGCGCTGGCAGAATATGTCGAGCATGTAATGTTAGCTGCCGCCCAGGCAGCTCAGAAAATGAGTGCGACACTCCTTTATGCGTGAATCCAGTTAGCTGCCGCCCAGGCAGCTCAGAAAGCCAGGAGCTGGATGCGTTCTTAGCTTCGCCGGTTAGCTGCCGCCCAGGCAGCTCAGAAATTCACCCCCATCGGTGTTTAAGTGGTGGATAGGTTAGCTGCCGCCCAGGCAGCTCAGAAAAGTGATCCACATGCCGCCCTGAATCTGGTCGAGTTAGCTGCCGCCCAGGCAGCTCAGAAATCCTATGTCCGAATACAGAGCGTACACATTACGTTAGCTGCCGCCCAGGCAGCTCAGAAAACTGGCGGGAAGGTCACCGTGCTCTATGACGAGTTAGCTGCCGCCCAGGCAGCTCAGAAAATCGTTCACGAAGGTGTGGAGCTGCTCGGGGTGTTAGCTGCCGCCCAGGCAGCTCAGAAATCCCGGCGCCCCCCGCGCCGGGGAACCAGGGAGTTAGCTGCCGCCCAGGCAGCTCAGAAAGCCCACAATTCGCAGGGGGCTTCCAGGGTGGCGTTAGCTGCCGCCCAGGCAGCTCAGAAAGCCAAAAACATGATGTCCTTGGTGCTGATCTCGTTAGCTGCCGCCCAGGCAGCTCAGAAAAGGTGGGGCTAGGTGCCAGGTTGGTGCCCATCGTTAGCTGCCGCCCAGGCAGCTCAGAAAGTGGCGAGTGACGGCACGGTGCAGATCGAGCGGTTAGCTGCCGCCCAGGCAGCTCAGAAAGCGCCCACCCTTGCCGGGCTGGCCACCATCGAGTTAGCTGCCGCCCAGGCAGCTCAGAAACGCTTGCGTAGAATCGAGCGGTGCTGCCAGACGTTAGCTGCCGCCCAGGCAGCTCAGAAATCGTAAATCCACTCCACTCCGCGCCATCCCAGGTTAGCTGCCGCCCAGGCAGCTCAGAAAAAAGGCAAAATCCAAAATGGATCAAAATGGTAGTTAGCTGCCGCCCAGGCAGCTCAGAAAAGTAGATCGGCATAGCGCTCAAGGATTTTACGGTTAGCTGCCGCCCAGGCAGCTCAGAAAAGCTATGGGGCGACGTGGAGATCATCGTTCAAGTTAGCTGCCGCCCAGGCAGCTCAGAAAGGTACCAAGACGGCCCTTGATGTTTTCAGCCAGTTAGCTGCCGCCCAGGCAGCTCAGAAAATGGGCCTGAGCTTCGGCATCAAAGACCTGGAGTTCGCTGCCGCCCAGGCAGCTCAGAAATTGAAATATCCAAGAGTGAATGGGCTTTTCTCTTCATTGTGTCGCGCACCGTTGGGTGCGTGGCCGCGCATCAGAAATTCCGCAACTACTCCTTCTCCTCATCCTCATCCTCATCCTCTTCCCAGCGTTCGATGGCGCGTTTGTCGTCGGGGAGTCGCACCATATCGCCCACGTTGAGATTTTGGTGTGACTGAAAGCGGTGGCCGCGTTGGTCGAGAATGGCGGCCACGCTGCCAATGCTCACGGCATCTTCTTCGCGGTAGGCTTCTACTTTGACCCGCACAATGCGGCCTTGGTAACGGGCGGAAAGCACGGCACCTGGGTAGGGGGGCGTGTGTTCGGGGTCGTCCTTGAAGAGGGCTGCTACGCTGGCGCTGCCGGGCTCGTCCCATTCAATGTGCTTGTGCATGGTGAGCGTCCTTACTATGGGTGAATAAAATAAGAAGGCTCGTTAAGTGTAGTGTGCGTTGGCAGAACTCGGCCAATCTAATCAAGAGCGCGTCTAGCGCTAGGGTGTGTAGCTGTGGGTAGAGTAGGTACCACAGCTGTGCTGCCAGGGGCTGTTTATCCAGCGCAATCATCACCCATTCCGCTTGGCTCACATAGGCTGCCCGGTTGATCCGTGCGCTTAGCGTTTGCGAGGGCGTGATTAAGCAGTGCACATGGTAGCGCTGCTCAATGGGCGATAGCCGCTCATCTATCTGATTGCATGTCACAATAATTGGCACCACATGCTCTGCAAGGCCCGACTCTCGGATGGAACGTAGGTGTCGCGGTAGCAAGGCTCCTGTCACTGTTGCGTCAACGATAAAGCAAACCGCACTCATGTAAGCGGCTCCCTTTGTTATGAAGCATGCCTGAAAGTAATTTGTTGTAGATGTTGGTTTATTTGCGTAGCAAGATAAGGTTTTCTGACGGTAGCTCGCTAGGCGCTGGGTTTTTTGAACTAACTTGGTGCACTGATGCCTTTTTATGAGCTTTTATGGTGCGCCAATAAAAAAATAATGGCGCTTTTGTGCGCAACCAAAAGGCCTTTGCTACATGAAGAGGCATCTCTTCATAGGTTTTTGTATTTTAAAAACAAAGCATTATAAATTTTTGATGCCATAATGGTGCAGAGTTGGCATGCTCTGTGCTTATACATTGTAGATGGTTTTGTCACCAGCTATTAGATCGTATGCAGAAGCCTCTCGGCATGCTACAACGATAGCCGGTCTGAAATGATCGCTGGGCGTTTTTTTGTCCATCGTCAGGCAAACGTTAAGCGAACAAAAAAGACAAACGCGCCACATGCAGCTGCGTGTTGAACGGTTTGTTGAATAACACTTTTATCGATAGCTTACAGTTACAAGCTTTAATCCACGCTCATACCGGAGGACACTATGTCAGCCAAGACTCTCGCGCTAATCGAAGAACATGATGTTAAGTGGGTAGACCTGCGTTTCACCGACACGCGCGGTAAAGAGCAGCACGTCACCGTACCGGCACGCGACGTGAATGAAGAGTTTTTTGAAAACGGCCAAATGTTTGACGGCTCTTCTATTGAAGGCTGGAAAGGCATTAATGAATCCGACATGATCCTGCGTCCGGAAGACGGCACCGGCTTCCTGGACCCCTTCACCGAAGACGCTACCCTGATCCTGCGTTGCGACATCATCGAGCCTGCTACCATGCAGGGCTATGATCGCGACCCGCGCTCTATCGCTAAGCGTGCAGAAGCTTACCTGCAGTCTACCGGTCTGGGCGACACCGCCTTCTTCGGCCCAGAGCCGGAATTCTTCATCTTTGACGAAGTGCACTGGAAGTCCGATATCCAGGGCTCTATGTACAAAATCACGTCTGATGAAGGCGCTTGGGCAACTGACAATAAAGTAGAAGGCGGCAACCTGGGTCACCGTCCGCGCGTGAAAGGCGGCTACTTCCCGGTTCCTCCGGTCGATAGTTTCCACGATATCCGTGGCGCGATGTGTAACACCCTGGAAGCGATTGGCCAGACCGTGGAAGTTCACCACCACGAAGTTGCCAACGCGGGTCAGAACGAAATCGGCGTTAAATTCAACACGCTGGTGAAGAAAGCTGACGAAGTTCAGGAAATGAAGTACGTGATCCACAACGTGGCGCACGCTTACGGCAAAACCGCTACCTTCATGCCGAAACCGCTGGTAGGCGACAACGGTTCTGGTATGCACGTACACCAGTCGTTCTGGAAAGATGGTCAGAACCAGTTTGCTGGCGACGAGTACGCGGGCCTGTCTGAAATGGCGCTGTACTACATCGGCGGTATCATCAAGCACGCTCGTGCCCTGAACGCCTTCACCAACGCTTCTACCAACTCGTACAAGCGTCTGGTTCCGGGCTTCGAAGCACCGGTCATGCTGGCCTACAGTGCCCGTAACCGTTCTGCTTCTATCCGTATTCCTTACACCGCTAGCCCGAAAGGCAAGCGTGTAGAGACTCGCTTCCCTGATCCGACTGCTAACCCCTACCTGGCGTTTGCAGCGATGCTGATGGCGGGTATCGACGGTATCAAGAACAAGATCCACCCTGGCGATGCCATGGACAAGAACCTGTACGACCTGCCGCCGGAAGAAGGCAAGTCCGTACCGACCGTTGCCAACAGCCTGGACCAAGCACTGGAAGCACTCGATGCTGACCGTGCGTTCCTGACCGAAGGCGGCGTATTTACTGATGAAATGATCGATGCTTACATCGAGCTGAAGATGGAAGAAGTGGAGCGCATTCGCATGACCACTCACCCGATCGAGTTCGACATGTACTACTCTTGCTAAGAACGGTTGCTAAACACCGTTTTAACAAGAGTGCTAACATCACCCTTGCGGTGTGATTAGCCTGAAAAACCCCGCCTCGGCGGGGTTCTTTGTTGGAGCAACATAAGGGTGAGAAAGTAATGATCAGTAGATGGCGTTTGCGTCAAAAAAGTGGTTTGTCCACAGGGGCTGCGCTACTGCTGGGCTTGTGGGTAAGCGCTGCGCAGGCTCAAACGGTGTATCGTGTGGTGGATGCGCAGGGCAACGTGACGTTTACTGACAACCCAGAGCGTGGTGGTAAAGCGATCACGCTGGCCCCGCTGCAGAGCGTGCCTACCGCTGCTCGGCCTGCTTCTCTGTCTCCCCGCGCCAAGGGGAATCCTGGCCAACCGTTTATGCCCTATGACCGCTTTGCGATTGCTAACCCAGCGGCGGGGGCCTCGTTGCGAAATAATATGACGCCGGTTGAAGTGGCGGTTTCGCCGCCGCTACGCGACGACCACCAAATTCAACTGCTCGTGAATGGCGAACTAAGCCAATCTGCCCTGCATAGCGATGCGTTCTGGCTGGCGGGCTTGCCAGCGGGCCAACACCAGCTGCAGGCCGAACTGTTGGATAGCCAAGGGCGTATTCAACACCGCACCGATCCGGTGACTATTTTTATTGCTGAATAGTGCAATGCACTACAATGGTGCATAGGAGTATCTGAATTTGTTCGGCAGTGCGCTATAACGGCTCGCTGTGCCCACACCGGCTGCCCATCAGCCGTGCATGCCGCCGTTTGTGCTTAATTGGCGCGCTTTTTGCAGTTCCTCTCTCAACGATCCCATCACGCTATTGTTCATCACACTATTATTAGAGCGACGTTTCAGGACACGCCATGTATCAGCGCTTATTAGAACATCTCACCACCGCAGTGCTACTGCTCGACGGTGAACTCCGTGTCCGCTGGATGAACCCAGCGGCGGAAGCGCTGCTAGCGGTGAGCTTTAGCCGTGTGCAGGGTATTAGTCTAGATACCTTGCTAGGCGGTGGGGAAAGTATTGATGAGGTATTGGCCAAAGCGCGGGATGCCTTTCACCCCTATACCCAGCGGGAAGCGCGTATCACGCCGCTCAATAGTGAGCCACTCACGGTGGACTATACGGTAACGCCCCTCTCAGCCGATGAGCTGCTGCTGGAAGTCGAGCCGCGAGACCGCTTGATGCAGATTTCCCGCGAAGAGGCGCTCACCACCCGCCAAGAGACCATTAAGGTGCTGGCGCGGGGCTTGGCCCACGAGGTGAAAAACCCATTAGGCGGCATTCGCGGTGCGGCGCAACTGCTGGAGCGTGATTTAGACGACCCGGCGCTGCGGGAATTTACCCATATCATCGTCGAAGAAGTAGACCGCTTACGAGATTTGGTTGATTCCATGCTGGGCCCGAACCGCATCATTAAGCATGAGCCGGTCAATATCCATAAAGTGCTGGAGCGAGTGCGAGCGCTGCTGATTGCCGAGCATCCCCATGTCACCGTCAACCGCGATTACGACCCCAGCCTGCCGGATCTTTCCGGTGATGAGTCGCAAATGATTCAGGCGGTATTGAACGTGGCGCGTAACGCGGTGCAGGCCATGAGCGATGCAGAGACCCCCTCACCGGAGCTGATTCTGCGCACCCGTGCCCGGCGCCAGTTCACTTTAGGCGCCGAGCGGCACCGGCTAGTGAGCGAAGTCGGCGTGATTGATAACGGCCCTGGCATTCCTGAAAGCCTACGCGAAACCCTCTTTTACCCGATGGTGTCTGGCCGCGCGGAAGGCAGCGGTTTGGGGCTATCCATTGCTCAGTCAATTTTGTATCAACATCAGGGATTGATCGAATGCGACTCACGACCTGGACATACCGAATTTCGTTTACTGATTCCATTAGTTATTAATTGCACCGGAGAAGCGTCATGACTGAGGCGACACGTACCGATGTTGCACGGGTGGTTATTGTCGATGATGACCGCGCTATCCGTTGGGTGCTGGAGCGCGCACTGGCGCAGCCAGACCTAGAGGTTGAGTGTATTGAGCGTGCCGACACAGCGCTGGCACGGCTGCTGGAAAGCCCACCGGATGTGTTGGTGACCGATATTCGCATGCCGGGGATTGATGGGCTGGATTTAATGTCACGGGTTCGCGAAGCCCACCCGGACCTGCCGGTCATTGTCATGACCGCTCACTCCGATTTAGACAGCGCCGTGGCCTCTTATCAGGGGGGGGCGTTTGAGTACTTGCCCAAGCCGTTTGATGTGGATGAGGCGCTGGCGCTGGTACGCCGTGCGGTAGCCCACGCCCGTGAACGCCAGCGGCCGGTGAGCGTGCCGGAAGGCCTAAGCGCCGAGATCATCGGTGAAGCGCCCGCCATGCAGGAAGTCTTTCGCGCCATTGGGCGGCTCTCCCACTCGCACATTACGGTACTGATTAACGGTGAGTCGGGCACCGGTAAAGAGCGTGTCGCCCAGGCGCTGCATCAGCACAGCCCGAGGGCGGGCAAGCCGTTTATTGCTTTGAATATGGCGGCAATTCCTCGTGACTTAATAGAGTCCGAACTGTTTGGCCATGAGAAAGGCGCGTTTACCGGGGCGGCTGCCCAGCGCCAAGGGCGCTTCGAGCAGGCCAACGGTGGCACGCTGTTTCTGGATGAAATCGGCGATATGCCCGCTGAGACGCAAACCCGCCTGCTGCGCGTGCTGGCCGACGGCGAGTTTTACCGCGTGGGCGGGCATACCCCGGTAAAAGTTGATGTGCGGATTATCGCGGCAACCCACCAGAACCTAGAGTCGTTGGTAGATGATGGGCGTTTTCGTGAAGACTTGTTCCATCGCCTGAACGTGATTCGCGTTCATCTACCGCGCCTTGCTGAGCGCCGCGAAGATATTCCCCGGCTAACCCGGCATTTTTTGGCCGAAGCGGCGAAAGAGCTTTCCACCGATATCAAAGTGCTGACCCCTGAGGCAGAGGCGCACTTAACCCGGCTGCCGTGGCCCGGCAACGTGCGTCAGCTGGAAAATATCTGCCGTTGGTTAACGGTCATGGCCTCTGGCCGGGAAATCCTGGTAGAAGACCTGCCGCCAGAGCTACGCACGGTCGGTGCGTCGGAAAGTAGCGTCCACGGTGATTGGCGTTCAGCATTTCGCGATTGGGCTGATCATGCTTTGGCAGAAGGCCATACGCACCTGCTGGAAGAGGCGGTACCCGATTTCGAGCGCATTATGATTGAAACTGCACTCAAGCATACCGGTGGTCGCAAAGGCGAGGCCGCTGAGCTGCTGGGCTGGGGGCGTAATACGCTTACCCGTAAACTAAAAACGCTGCTGCCTGCGTTGGCGGATGACGCCTAGGGCATCGGCTCGGCGGAAATGGGGGCAGGGAGTACAAACACGGCATCAGCCAGTGTTGGCTCGGGGAGGTCGCACTCAGCCTGTTCCCAGGGCAGCAGGCTGAAAGTGTGTTGAATCCCCAGCCCTTCTAGCTGATGCCCCACACCATGGCGGCAGCTTCCGTAGGCGTGCGTGGTTAAGGTGCCTGTGAGCAGCGCAGCCAAACCCAAACTGATGCGCACCGCGTTAGCCCTCTTGAGCCTTAAGGCGGTTGATGTCGGCAAGAATCTCTTCTGTCAGTGTGGCGTTGGCGCGCATATCGCCGTTGCGGGAAGCTTCCATCGCCGCTTGCAGCTTGCGTTCGTACGCTTGTTGAAGCTTCTTTTTTGGGTCGCGCTTAAATAGTCCAAACATGTGCACTATCCTTTTGGTGTATATTATTTGCATAGGTTTTGGGTGCTTATGTCGACTGCTGTACGCGTTTTTCGTTTTCCGGTGCGTTGCTGAGGCTAAACCGGTGGGCGGGCGTCCGCACACTGGGCTAAGAAGCGTGTAAAGTCGTCCAGGATAGTGTCCAGGCTACTATGCAGGCGATGATCGTCATCAATCATTCGCAGTGACAAGCGCTGTAGGCGGGCACGCTCAATCACTGGGCCTGGGGGTACCACATCATCGCGCCAGCCATGAATGATATGCGTATGCTGGGCTTGAATCGTCGGTGAGGTCTCTGGGTACTCAGGCAGGCCAAGCGCGGGGGCGAGTAAAAAACAGCCCAACACCGGTGTTTGCGTACTGGCGGCAGCGCTGAGCCAGCCGCCTAAGCTTGAGCCTGCTAATACACAGCGGGCGGGGTCATCACCACGAGCCAGCAGAGTAGCGGTAAGGTGTTTCAATCGCTCGGCTGGCTCGTCCATGCCCCGGTAATCCATGACGACCGGCTCACAGTCATCAAGCTGTTCAGCAATACCCTTGAGCGCCTGCATTTTCAGTGCCCCTGGGCCACTCTCCAAGCCATGTGAAAGGTAGACGGTCATCATCATGGTTTAATCCGCCGAACGCTGAATGGCTTCACCACCCTGCTCAATATCCTGGCCCATACCGCGAACTGTGTTACAGCCGCTAATGGTGAGTAGTGTGGCCAGTAAGAGTATGCCAAGCGCAATGGTGCGTTTCATTGGGTCTTTCCTCTCTACTAAATAATGCCCCGCTGGGGCGTCATGGTGTGATGAGTAACATAAGCGCTGTTGGTGCGGGTTGCCACCGGTAAGTAGCCATGAGGTGGAACGTTTTACCAACGCTGCTTATCTCTCCTTAGCATAGATGTGAACCGTGCGCATTTGTCGCATGTGTCAATATTATCCATGTCATCCCTGAGTTTTCTGTCAATTTCGGTTAGGCTGGGCTTTTATTTTTTTGTTTAATTTATTGATATTAAAGATATTTTTTATTTATTGGTATGATTGGCCCAATGCCTGCAGTGTTATAAGTGTTATAAGTGTTAATACTTATAGTGTCACCATTGATGATTTAACCAATTTCACTGTTGGCAACCAAGTTCCAACCCATCAAAGCGTGAGCAGGCTAATAGGCAATAGAGGAGGGCAGGAGGCCCAGTAAGCATCACGGACGTGAATGGACTCTTAGCCTGCTCACTCTTATCAGCATAAGGCCGTGCTGATCATCGAAGCCAAGGAGTGGCAGCGATGCAAAACAGCCATCTCGCAACTGTGAGGTGGTTTTTTTGCGTTTATTTTTCAATCATTAATACATTGATTTATATAACGTTTTTTCTCGCCTTAGGGGTGTTGCATAGTTCCTGTACAGATATGCAAAGTATTTTGGTCTATCCTTTCGGGTAAACCAAAATCAGCGGTTATAAGACGTCAACGCATCGGCCGCACACTGACAGGGACAAGCGCTATGGTGATGGTATTGATGTTCTGCATGTTCGTGCTGTTTCTAGGGTTTTCGGGGGTGGGCCTGTACATGATGTTTAAAACATCATTTATGACGGCTACAGAGGATCGCGACGACATGCCGCCTGATATGTAAGTAATTGAATAATAAATAAAAAGCCACCTTTTTTTTGGGTGGCTTTTGCATGTTGGCATGTAGAGACTCTTACCCCATCCAATAAAGGCTCAGCAGTGCAAAGCCATAGCCCATCACGCCACCAACCAGTACATCGCTGACATAATGCAGCCCTAGCCCCACTCGAGAAATTGCAATGAGTAGGCTGAGTGGAAGAACAATCGGCAGCAGCCAGGGGGTGTGGGCGGCCACTAATACGCTGAACATGACGGCGTGCATGGTGTGGCCACTGGGGAAACTGTAGCGATCTCGAGCGGGTTCACCGCAGTGTACGCCTCCCAGGTAAGTGATAAAGGGGCGCTCTCGGCACAGCTTGGTTTTGACCAGCTTATAAACCGTGACAGCTACCAGGGCGATCAGCGAGTACTGCATCATCCGCCACGTGCCATCAGGTTGAAGCCAGGGCTGGGCAGCAATCAGCAGTACCCACACCGGCCAGTCGCCTAACTTACTGGCTGTTTTCAGCGTTAGCCGCCAGGGGCGGTAGAGCGAGAGATGCGTGACCCGTTGGCAAAACCGCCACTCCCACAGGTCAAGACGATCGAATACGACAAGCGGGCGAGCTCGCATGGTGGGCCTCCTGGGCATGGTGTAGGTAGCGCAGAAACTGCTCAGCAATGCCCGACCAGCTTTGTTCTAGCGCGCGTAAACGGGCAACTCTTCCTATTCGTGCGTAATCGGCGGGGTGTTGGCACAGTGCCACGGCCGCTTCTTGAAAGCCGTGGGCGTCGTTAGGCGCTACGGTCACCCCGTTATGGCCGTTTTGGATCAGCTCCGCGCTGGCTGCATGACGATAAGCAACTACCGCCAAGCCGCTTGCCATTGCCTCCGTTACTACGTTGCCCCACGTTTCCGACAGCGAAGGAAATACAAACATATCAGCACTGGCGTAGTGGCAAGCTAGCTCATGTTTATCCACAAATCCGGTGAAATGTGCGTCAGGGAGTGCCTTCTCTAACTGTGCACGCCCTGGGCCATCACCAACGATCACCTGTGCCATATCGGGGCGCACATTGCGCATGGCTTGCAGCGTTTCTTGTAGCAGGGCCAGATTCTTCTCTGGTGCGAGTCGCCCGACATAGAGGGCGACCGGCTGGTGCTCGCTAACTCCCCACTGCTTACGCAGCTCTGCACTACGGTGAGCTGGAGAGAATTTTTCCCCATCAATCCCCCGAGCGAGCACCTGTACTTCATGGATACCCTGTTGGCGTAAAGCTGTGGCTTGCTGATGAGTGGGCACTAGTGTCAGTGCGCAGCCATTGTGAAAGTAGCGCAAATAGCGGCGAGTCGCGGCAGAGAGCCAAGAGGCGCCGTAATCATGGCAGTAATGATCGAAGTTGGTGTGCCAACCTGCCACCAGCGGAATGCTCAACTGTTGCGCTGCCTGGCGAGCTGCCCAGCCGAGCGGGCCTTGGGTGGCTAAATAAATCACATCTGGCCGGTGCTGTTGCCAAAACCGCTGCAACGTGGACGGGCGAGCAAATCCCACCTGAACATCACGATAGCCGGGCAGCGCCAGGTGGTTAACCTGTAGTTCTTGGGTGGCATAGGTGGCACTGCCGGGTGCCTTAGGCTTAGGGCGAATCACATCCATTGTGACGCCCAGCCGCTGCAGCTCACGACATATCCGGTTGAGAGTATGCGCAACGCCGTTAATTTCTGGAGACCATGTTTCGCTAACGATACAGAGCCGCATGAGCGATTCGTCCCTTTATCACGTTTCTCATTATGTTGCGCGGGCACAATGACACTGCCAAGACAGGCAAGTGAACAAGCGATGACAGACAGCCATCATGCAGTAAGTGAGGCGCTGAGTGTTTTTGGCCAGTCCACGATAGCGAGCCTTGCCATAACCCAAAACGTGTTTGATGTACCGAAAGGGGTGCTCCACCTTGGCACGGATACTGGCTTTGATTTTTTCGACTTTCTGTCGCCTGGCATCTCGCTTCTGGCGGGTGCCAGGCCGTTTGGCAATATACCAAGAGACGTCGTTGCGGTGCTTGTGCTCGTCTCTTTTTTGAATACCCAGGTAACCATGCCGGTATCGGCCATGCGAATAGGATTAGGGCATAGCGGTACCGGCCGCGCCCTAGACGAGTAGCGTTGTTACCCGCCTAAGGCGCAGGGGCTAGTGTGCGGTACGTTTGCCAGTGGCGCTATTAAACGGGTGAAGCGCATCGCTGGTCACGTACACCTGCAGCGTTTCACCTTCGCTGACCGGCGGCTGGCCTGCGGTACGCACCACCGTAGGTTGGTCGCTGCCTGCCAAGTTTAGGTAGAGATGGCTCTCTGCCCCGGCGGCTTCAAACAGCATCAAGGTAGCGTTCAACGTTATATAGGGCGCGGCCGGCGGGGCGAGCTGCATATCGTCTGGGCGGATGCCGACGGTATCAGTCTCTTTCGGCAACTGGCTCAGCACGCCCTGGGTATCCTGCTGCGCAAGGTAATCCAGCGGCAGCATGTTCATAGCCGGTGAGCCAATAAATTCCGCCACAAACATAGTGGCCGGACGGGAGTAGATCTCCATCGGGGTGCCCACCTGCTCGATCTGACCAGCATTGAGCACCACGAGCCTATCCCCCAGCGTCATCGCCTCGAGCTGGTCGTGGGTCACATAGAGGCTGGTGGTTTTTAACCGCCGCTGAAGCTGCTTGATCTCAACGCGCATCTGCACGCGCAGCTTGGCATCCAGGTTAGAGAGCGGTTCGTCAAACAGAAACGCGGCGGGCTCGCGCACTAACGCACGGCCCATCGCCACCCGCTGGCGCTGGCCGCCGGATAGCTTGCGCGGTTTGCGCTCCAAAAAGTCCTCAATCTCCAGCATCTTGGCCGCCGTGCGCACCCGCTGGTCGATGTCGTCTTTCTTGAAGCCGCGATTCTTCAGGCCATATGCCAGGTTGTTGTACACCGTCATATGCGGGTAGAGGGCGTAGTTTTGGAACACCATGGCGATATCCCGCTCGGCGGGCTCAAGTTGGTTCACCACTCGCTCGCCGATCTTTAACGTGCCTTCAGTGATGCTCTCCAGGCCTGCCACCATGCGCAGCAGCGTGGATTTACCGCAGCCAGAAGGCCCCACCAGCACCACAAACTCGCCATCTTGGATATGTAAATCGACGCCTTTGACCGCTGCCACGTTGCCCGCGTAGGTTTTTTTCAGCCCTTCCAAGGTAATGCTGGCCATGGTTATTTCTCCGTCTCGGTCAGGCCTTTCACAAACAGGCGTTGCATAAACAGAATCACTAATACCGGTGGCAGAGCCGCCATCACCACGGCGGCCATAATAAGGTGCCACTGGGGGTTCTCTTCAGAGGTCATGCGCTGAATGCCCATCACAATGGTGTAGTAGTCCGGGTCGGTGGTGATCAGCAGCGGCCACAGATACTGGTTCCAGCCGTAAATAAACATGATCACGAACAGTGCGGCGATATTGGTGATGGAGAGCGGCATCAAAATGTCTTTGAAGAATTTCAGTGGGCCTGCGCCATCCACCCGGGCCGCTTCCAACATCTCCTCGGGGATGGTCATGAAAAACTGCCGAAACAGAAACGTCGCGGTGGCGGAAGCAATCAGCGGTATCGAAAGCCCCGCGAAGCTGTTTAGCATATTGAGATCTGCAACGACCTGAAATGTCGGAATAATGCGGACTTCGACGGGTAGCATCAGCGTGATGAAAATCAGCCAGAAGAAGAACATCCGAAAGCGGAAGCGGAAGTAGACAATCGCAAACGCGGAAAGCAGCGAGATCGACAGCTTACCCACGGTAATCGCCATGGCCATGATGAAGCTGTTCCATAGCATGGTGCCGGCCGGCGGCGCGCCCGCGTTTGAGACGCCGGATTGCCACATACGGGTAAAGTTTTCGATGCCGTGGGCACCTGGCAACATTGGTAGCGTGCCGCGTAGCAGGTCGCCCGGCGCTTGGGTCGAGGCCACCAGCGCTACGTAGACGGGAAACACCACCACCGCGACGCCGAGCATCAGCGTTAAGTGGGCAAAAAAGTTCGCCCAGGGACGATTTTCAACCATGACAAGACTCCAACAGTCAGCCTGCGGCTAGTAGTTCACCCGGCGCTCAATAAAGCGGAACTGCACCACCGTGAGTGCGACCACAATCACCATCAAAATCACCGACTGCGCGGCAGATGACCCCAGGTTCAGGCCCACGAAACCATCGGCGTACACCTTGTACACTAGTGTGTTGGTGGCCTGGGCGGGGCCGCCCTGGGTAGTGGCGTGAATAATCCCGAAGGTATCGAACATCGCGTACACCACGTTCACTACCATCAGGAAGAAGGTGGTGGGAGACAGTAGGGGAAACACAATGGTCCAGAAGCGCTTCATGGGGCTGGCACCATCAATGGCGGCGGCTTCGATAAGCGATTGGGGGATCGACTGCAGCCCGGCCAGGAAGAACAGAAAGTTATAGGAGATCTGTTTCCAGGCGGCGGCAAAAATCACCAGCAGCATGGCGTCCGCCCCTGAGGTTCGGTGGTTCCACTGATAGCCCACCATATCCAGCATATAAGGCACGATGCCGATGGAGGGATTGAAGATGAACCACCACAGTACCCCGGCAATGGCGGGGGCAATGGCATAGGGCCATACCAGTAGTGTGGTGTAGGTGCTGCGCAAGCGAATCATGCGATTCACCGTGCAGGCCAGCAGCAGCGCCGCCGCCATGGACAGCAGCGTGGTGCCAATGGCAAAAATGGCCGTCACCGAGAGCGAGTTGAGATAGTTGCCGTCACGAAACAGGCGGGAAAAATTCTCCAGCCCCACGAAGGTCGTGCGTAGCCCAAAAGCATCTTCACGAAGTAGCGACTGATAGAGCGCTTGTCCGGCCGGCCAGATAAAGAAAATCAGCGTGACAATGACCTGAGGAGCCAGCAGGGCGTAGGGCAAAAAACGCCCTGGGAAGGTCATGCGTTTGGTTTGCATAGGCAACGTATCCTGCGTCTATAAACGGAACCAATAAGTGGGGCACTTAAAAACAGGCTCGCCGCCTGCCAAGGGCAGGCGGCGAAGCAGGTGCTTACTTACTGATTCGCGGATTCAAAGTCGCGCAGTAGTTGGTTGCCGCGCTCTACTGCCGCATCGGCCGCTTCTTGGCCCGACTTGTTGCCGGTCATCACAGCTTCCATCTCTTCAGAGATGATGTCGCGGATCTGGACGAAGTTGCCAAAGCGCAGGCCTTTGGAGTTCTCGGTGGGCTCGTTCAGCGTCATCTGCTTGAGCGAAATATCCGCACCGGGGTTCTCATCGTAGTAACCCTGCTCTTGGCTCAGATCCCAAGCGGCTTGCGTGATCGGCAGGTAGCCGGTCTGCTGGTGCCACTCGGCCTGAACTTCCGGCTGGGAGAGATACTCGAAAAACGCTGCTACGGCGGCGTACTCCTCATCGGTGTGGCCTTGCAAAGCCCACAAGGTAGCCCCGCCAATGATGGAGTTTTGCGGCGCACCTTCTACGTCGTCGTAGTAGGGCTGCATGCCAAAGCCCACTTCGAAGTCGGCATTGGCAGCGACGTCGGCACGGGAAGCAGAGGAGCCAAAGAAGATCGCGCACTCCTGGGAGTAGAACATGGGTTCGGCATCCGGGCCAGAACCCGGGCCGCCCCATTTGAACGCGCCAGCGTCTTGCCAGGTTTTCAGGTTGTCCCAGTGGCGGGCGACCAGCTCGTTGTTGAAGTTCAGCTCGGTTTCCATGCCGCCAAAGCCGTTTTCCAGCGTACCCAACGGCGAGTTGTGCATAGCGGAGAAGTTCTCCAGCATCACCCAGCTCGGCCAAGAGGTGGTAAAGCCGCAGTTAGCAGCACCAGACTCGGTAATTTGAGTGGCGTACTCTGCGAGCTCTTCCCAGGTTTGCGGCGGCTGTTCTGGGTCTAGGTCAGCTTCCTCAAACGCATCACGGTTGTAGTACATGATGGGCGTGGAGGAGTTAAACGGGAACGACAGCATATTGCCGTTGGTATCGGTGTAGTAGCCCACCACGGCGGGCAGGAAGGCTTCGCGATCAAACGCACGGCCATGAGCTTCCATCAGCTCATACACCGGATAAATCGCCCCTTCGGCGTTCATCATGGTGCCGGTGCCGACTTCAAACACCTGCAGGATGTGCGGCTGCTCGCCTGCGCGGAACGCTGCAATGGCGCCGGTCATGGTTTCGGTGTAGTTGCCGCGGTAGCTGGGCGTCACGCGGTACTCGTCTTGAGAGGCGTTGAACTCCTCGGTCATGCCTTCCAGAATTTCACCGAGTTGACCGCCCATCGCGTGCCACCAGGTCACTTCGGTAGCGGCATTGGCGGAAACACTTAACGTGGCGGTCGCCACACCGAGGGCAAGCGCGTGCAACGTGAAACGAGACATAACGGCTCCTTGTAGGTCGTGCGCAGTACGTTTATTAAGGTTTTTGGGTGCACTGAACAGTAGAAAGTGTAGATGACGATTTCATGAATGCACGGTGAACTTGTCGTGACGGACAACATTCGGCGAGACGCTGGTAGCGCTCAGTAGGCAAAGGGAATGCGGGGTGCTAGGGTGGCTAAAAAGCCTAACCAACGAGATAAACATGACGAACGTAACTGCGCTGCTGACCCAACTGGTGGCGTTTGATACCACCTCTAGCGAGTCGAACCTGGCGCTGATTGAGTTTGTTGAGCGCTATTTAGCCGATTACGGCGTGACCGCTGAGCGTGTGATGAGCCCCTGCGGTACCAAAGCCAACCTGATTGCGCGCATCGGCCCTGATGCGCCCGGCGGGGTGATGCTTTCCGGGCATACGGATGTGGTGCCCGTCGTAGGGCAGCCGTGGAGTAGCGACCCGTTCACCCTGCGCGATGGCGGTGATGGCCGTTTGTATGGCCGCGGCACTTGCGATATGAAGGGCTTTATTGCCTGCGCGCTCGCCATGGTGCCCACCTGGGCGAAGGCACCGCTGAAGCAGCCGATCTACTTCGGCTTCTCTTATGACGAAGAGATCGGTTGCGTGGGCGCCCCCAGCCTGATTAAGCGCTTTTATGAGCACTACTCCACCACGGCCCACGTGATTGTCGGCGAGCCCACCAGCATGCAGCCGGTGGTGGCGCAAAAAGGTGCGACCAACCTGCGTACCACAGTGATTGGCCGTGAAGCGCACAGCAGCCAAGTGAATCAAGGTACGTCCGCCATTCATGTGGCGGCAAGGCTAGTCACCTTTATTGAAGATACTATGGCAGTGCTAGTGGAAGAGGGTCGGGTGGATCATGCCTTTAACGTGCCCCATACCAGTCTGCATGTGGGTAAAATCAAAGGCGGCACGGCCATTAATATCATGGCTCGGGAGTGCCAGTTCGAGTGGGAAATTCGCCACCTACCCACAGAAACCTTTGAAGAGGTGTACGGGCGCTTTAGCGACTACTGCGCAATGCTCAGTGAGGCGTTAAGTGCTCAGGGCAAAACCGTGGAAATTATTACTGAACCGCTGAACGTGACGGTACCGGGGCTGGCCGACCGAGACAATCAGCAGGTGCTGCGGTTAGCGCAGGATCACCTGCCCAGCGGCTGCTGCCAGCACGCGGTGGCCTATGCGACGGAGGCCGGACAGTTCCAGGGGCAGGGGCTGCAAACCATCATTTTAGGGCCGGGCAGTATTGCCCAGGCCCACCAGCCGGATGAGTATATTGAAACGGCGCAGCTCGATGAATGTAGTGCGTTTATGCAGCGCTTAGGCAGCGCTCTGGAAACGCCATATTCAGGCTAACGCGTTTATTTGCACCCAATAAAAAACACCCGCCAGTGTGATCGGGCGGGTGTTTTCTTGAGACGCTTACGGTCTGGCTGTTAGTGCTGATGCTGCTCTTCGTAAAGCTCTGCTTTCGCATGGCGCATCACATCTTCGCACGCCTGTTGATGGGCAAGCTGGGTAAGCAGCCGTTGCGTGACTTCAAACCCTTTCCCCAAGCAGGTATCTACTTCGTCACGGCTCACCTGTGGTGAGACGTTGTAGTCGATTTTTATCGTGCGGCCACCGCCTTCTAGCCGGTCGGCAAACCCTCTAAGCCGCCACGCGATTCGCTCTTTCCAGTTTGCTGATTCTTCCGCGCCTTCGTTTACGCTAAACGTGCACTGCCATTCCGGTTTGTAAACCTTCATAGGAGAACCTCCACTGCGTTTGGAAAGAATGATTGATCGTGTTGTCGTACTCCGTCTGTCTAGGGATCTTGCTCTGTTACTATACCTAACTCAGGGCTAATACCGAAACAAAACATCTACATCGTTTGCTCCTTGCACAAGCCAGAGCCACTCCTATGACTCACTCATTGCCTAAAAGTTGCCCCTGCGGTAGCAATACTCCGCTGGCAACCTGCTGCCAGCCCTATTATCAAGGGGTCACGCTGCCACCAACTCCCGAAGCGCTGATGCGATCACGATACACTGCTTTCGCGTTGAATCAGCGTGACTACCTACTTGCCACCTGGCATTCCTCGACCCGCCCTCAGCAGCTACCACTCGATTCTGATACCCAGTGGGTCGCGCTCGATATTGTGGCCGCGCCAACCGTGCAAAATGACCAAGGCTCCGTGCATTTTCGCGCCACTTTTCGTGAGTCGGGTGGCTGGCATGTGCTAGAGGAAGTCTCGCGTTTTGTACGGGAAGAGGGGCGCTGGTGGTATATCGACGGTACGCCTAGTGTCATGCGTTTAAAACCACGCCGGAATGAGCCTTGCCCTTGTGGCAGTGGGCGAAAATTCAAGGTATGTTGCCAGCAAGGCTAAGTAGTATGAGGCAGGAGAGGGGGTGAACGCTTTGCAGGTACTGTTGACTATTTGCCGTAGGATACTGCTACGCACTTCCTTTGCGGTCGCTCTTGGTATTGGGCTGCCTGCCAGCACCCAAGCGAGTGATCAGGCAGAGCTGAGCAGCGCCCCTTTTCCTGCTTCTGATATTACCAAACAGCGCGTAAAGCATCTCCCAGTCGGGCGGTGATACAAGCGCGCACCGCGTAGCGGTGCCAGATTGACTTCGCCTCATTGCCCTGATATTTATACAGCATGACAAAGCGCGCCTACAAAGAACGGTTCTACCCCACTTCCGAACAGGCTGAGCTGCTGGCGCAGTCGTTCGGGTGTGCCCGTTTTGTCTGGAATAATACCCTGGCCTATCGCACCGAGGCGTATCAGCAGCGCGGTGAATCGGTCTCGCACTCATCGGCGGAAAAGCGACTGGTGGGCTTAAAGGCGGAGTTTCCGTGGTTGCGGGATGTTTCCAGCGTGATCCTGCAGCAAACGCTCCGCGACCAAAAAGCCGCCTTCGACAACTTCTTCAACCCAAAGCTCAAGGCGCGTTACCCACGTTTCAAGCGCAAGGATTGCCGGCAGTCGATCCGGCTGACCAAGGCCGCGTTCCGCTATCGGGATGGTGAGATCACTATCGCAAAAGCGAAGACGCGGTTACCCATCCGATGGAGCCGGTCACTACCCTCTGCACCCTCTACCATCACGATTTCACGCGATCGTGCTGGACGCTACTTCATCAGTTGTCTGTGTGATTTCGTGCCAAAAGCGCTTCCGGTCACGCGCAAAACGGTCGGCATTGACCTCGGCTTGAGCGATTTGTTCATTACCAGTGACGGCGCAAAATCGGGCAATCCGCGTCACCTGAAACGCTACGAGGCGAAGCTGGCCTGCTTGCAGCGCCGGTTGGCGAAAAAACAGACAGGTTCAAACAACCGCAACAAACACCGTTGGAAAGTGGCACGGCTACATGCCAAGATCGCCGACTGTCGCCGTGACGCTACCCACAAAGCGACCCGCGCACTCATTAACGAAAACCAAGTCCTGTGCGTCGAGTCACTTAATATCATTGGTATGATCAAGAATAGACGGCTTTCTAAATCCATTAGCGATGCCGGGTGGGGTGAGTTCGTCCGGCAACTGGAATACAAGGCCGCCTGGGCGGGGCGCCAACTGGTGAAAGTGAGCCAGTGGTTCCCCAGCAGCAAGCGGTGTCATGGCTGTGGCTACAAGGTTGAGAAACTGCCGCTGTCGCAACGTCACTGGCACTGCGAAAGCTGCGGCTATCCCATTGACCGCGACATCAACGCGGCCAGGAATATACAAACCGCCGGGCTGGCGGGGTTAGCCTGTGGAGCGACCGGAGCGGAGGGCAGCGGCCTAGCTGCTATCTAGTGAAGGCGTGTGGAAGCAGGAAGGTTCTGGGGGTGATCTCAGAACCCTCGCCCAAAGCGCGAAGCGCGGCGGGCGGGGAGTGTCAGCGCAAAGATGGCACGCCGTTCTGGAACGACTTATATGTGTCTCCAGTGCGGGATGACCAAGGGCATATCACCCACTTTGTAGGTGTACAGCACGATATCTCACAGCATAAAGCTTATGAGGCACGCCTTGCTTATCATGCCACCCACGATGACCTCACTCGCTTACCCAACCGTATGCAGTTTGAAGAAAAGCTGCATCAACGGTTCGCCCATGCCCAAGAAAGTGGTGAGCGCATTAGCGTGTTGTTTGTAGATCTAGATGATTTCAAGCCAATCAATGACACGCTAGGGCACGCAGTGGGCGACCAAGTATTGATAGAGGTCGCTAAGCGCCTGCATGCTGCCCTGCGGCAAGCGGATACGGTTGCCCGGCTAGGGGGCGATGAATTTGTACTACTGCTTACTAATATCGTTGATAAAGGGCAAGTGATTGACGTGGCGGAGCGTTTATTGCCAGCGCTCGCTAAGCCTTACTGCATCGATGGCCATGAGCTGTATTTGACCGCCAGCGTGGGTATTGCCATGAGCCAGCCCGATACTCCCCAGCCACAAACCCTGATTCAGCAAGCGGATATGGCGATGTACAAAGCCAAGCAGCAAGGCCGTAACGCCTATGCGTGGTTCAGCCACGACATCAACGAAGTGGCCAACGAGCGGGTCAGCCTGCGTAACGACCTGCAGGAAGCCATCGACCACCAAGGCTTTGAATTGCATTATCAGCCGCTGTTTAACCGGCATGGGCGAATCGACAGCGTGGAAGCACTGCTGCGCTGGCCGCACCCTATTAAAGGTTATATTTCCCCTGCCCGCTTTATTCCCTTGGCGGAGGCTACTGGGCAAATTATGCCGATTAGCGAATGGGTGCTGCAGCGGGCCTGTAAGGATATGCTCAAGTTGCAGCGCAGCGGGTTGGGGGAGCTGCGGGTCGCGGTGAATCTTTCGCCTTTGCAGTTCCACCGTGACAGTTTTCTAGCCACGCTGCGTCAAACGTTATTGGATACTGGATTGCCAGCAGAGCAGTTGGCCCTAGAGTTGACCGAAGGCATCCTGATGGATAATACCGACGCAGCAATCAATATTCTTAATGAGTTACACACTATGCAGGTCAGTGTGTCGATTGATGACTTTGGTACTGGCTACTCAAGTTTGAGCTATCTCAAGCACTTGCCGATCAGCACGATCAAAATTGATCGCAGTTTTATCAGTGAGATCACCAACAGCGACGGTGATTCAGCTATTGTGCAGGGGGTGATCTCCATGGCTCATCACCTAGGCCTTAATGTGGTGGCTGAAGGCGTGGAAACCAACGAGCAGCATCAGCGACTGTTGGCGTACCGCTGTGATTTATTCCAAGGTTTTGGGCTAGCGAAACCCATGCCGCTGGCAGAGCTTGAGCGTTTAATGGCCGAACAGGAAGTGTCCACCTCTACGAACAGCTAACGAGCCGCTATGGAAAACACAGCCACTTCTCCATGGTATTTGTACCTGCTTGAGTGTAGGCGCGGTACCTATGTAGGGATTACTAACAACCTCGCCAAACGCTACCAAGCCCACGCGACGGGTAAAGGCGCGCGCTATACCCGGGCAAACCCGCCACTAGCGTTACTGGGCGCGCAACCCTTTGCCGACCGTGCCGCTGCCAGCCGTGCTGAGTATCAGTTAAAGCAGCAGACCCCAGCCCAAAAGCGTCGCTGGGCAGCTGACTGGCCGTATCACGCATAAAGAAGGAAACCGCATGCTAACGTTTTTTTCCGAAGGTAGCCGCCAGCGCCAAGCCCGTAGCGAACTCCACGATGGCGCTTTAGTTACCCCCTTTGAGTGCCCCGAGCGGATGGATTTGGTATTGGCTGCCTTGAGCAAAGCCGCGTTTGAAGTTCGTTCGCCCAGTGACTACGGCCTTGCGCCCGTGCTGGCGGTTCACGATGCTGATTACGTCGCGTTCTTGGAAAACTGCTGGCAGGCATGGCAAGCGGCGGGCCACGCGGGCGAGGCCATCCCCAATATCTGGCCAGCCCGTACGATGCGCGGTGACCGTATTCCCCAGTCGGTGAGCGGCCAGTTGGGCTACTACGCCCTTGCTGCTGAAACTTCGATTACGGAAGGCACCTTTGCCGCTGCCATGGCAAGTAAAGATACCGCGCTGGCGGCAACCGATCATACCCTCGCTACTGGTGAGCCGACCTTCGGCCTGTGCCGTCCGCCGGGCCACCACGCGGCGGTGGATCAATTCGGCGGCTACTGCTTTTTTAATAATGCCGCCATCGCTGCCCAGCGCGCGCTGGACGCTGGCAAGCGCCGTGTCGCGATTCTCGACGTGGATTTTCATCACGGTAACGGCACCCAGCAGATCTTCTATCGCCGTGACGACGTGCTATTCGCCTCGCTCCACGGCGACCCTGATGTCACCTTCCCCTACTTCTCAGGCTACGCCGACGAAACCGGCGAAGGGGCAGGCGAAGGCTTCACGATCAATTACCCGCTGCCGCCGGGCACCTCCGTTGCGACGTGGATGGCCGCGTTGGATGAGGCGCTGGCGCATATCCATAGAGCAGAGTGTGAATTGCTGGTGGTATCGCTGGGTGTGGATATTTTTGAAGGTGACCCGATCAGCGCCTTTACCTTTCAGCACGTCGACTTTATTGCCCTTGGGCAACGTCTCGCGGCCGCTGGGCTACCCTGCGTGTTTTTAATGGAAGGGGGCTACGCCGTTGAGGATATCGGGGTCAACGTGGTGAACGTCTTACAAGGGTTTGAGGAGGTCACGCAGGGCGTGAAATAAGGCATTAAGGTGACAGTTGCACGAAATTCGGGCAGTCTTATGCCTTTTTGGCCTATCCTGTAGGCGGTTATCTCTTTTTCACCTTATCGTTCAACGTGGGGAGCGGCGCGTGGCAGTTTACGGCGGTATTCAGGCACATGAAGTGGAGCGTTGGCTAAATGCCCTCACCAACGCGGCCTACGACCGACGCTGCCCGCTCTCTAAAGTGCACGGGGGCAACGCTCGTGCTCGCACTGCCCGCCAGGATTTACTTCATCTTGCGACCGCGTTTCGCGGCGGTGAGCGCAGCCGCGAAACGGTAGCGGGTGGTTTAAGCCGCTGGTGCCAGCACTATCTGACCGAAGCAGAGTGGTACGTGCTGGTAGGCGGACGCCAGCCCGTTGCCCAGGCGAAGCCCACCCCGCGTGTGATGGAGCAATCTACCGAAGTGCCTACAGCCGACGAGCAAGCCGCTGTCGATGCCTTGGAAGTGCTTTACCAACACCGTGTGGGTTAACCTACGGACGTTCGCGCTGTTACAATGGAGGCATGAACAGTGCCTCTGCCGCTCCGGCGACCGCCTCCCTTGATGATCCTTTCTACTACTTAGTGAATTTTCGCTTCCTGGTCGCGTGGGTGCAGGCGCGCCACGGAGATTTACTCAGTGCCGATGAGCATCACACGCTCCAGCAGTGGTCGCAGCTGCCCCGCGCTTCTCAAGCGCTGTTAGTGCGGATGGTGATGCGTAAAGGCGAGCTGTTTCGCGTGGATAAGCTCAGCTACCCCGAAATTGGCGATACCCATCTGGCGTTGGCACCGCTGATGGCGCTTGGCTGGGTGGATGACGCGCCGCTGTTAACCATTGAGGAGTTGTTTCGGCTGCTGCGCTTGAGCGAGCTGCGCCACGCCTTGCAAGCTCCTATCAGCACCGCCGGGCTGCCGTCTAATGCCACCAAAACGGCGCTCCAAGCCGCGTTAATGCCGGTGCTTACCGATTCAATACCGCTGCGCCAGTGGTGGCCTGCCGCAACAACGCACATCGTGCGGCTCAACGTCATGGCGCTGTGCGACCGTCTGCGGCTGATGTTTTTTGGCAACCTGCGCCAAGATTGGGCCGAGTTCGTGCTCACCGAGCTTGGCTTGCAGCGTTTTGAACAAGTGCCGCTGACCGCCGAATCACGGGCGTTTCAGCATCGAGACGAGGTGGACACCTACCTAGCACTACACCACCTGCGCGAACGCCTAGAAAACGGTGAGCTGCCTGAACAGCTGGCCACAGAAGTGCCCGCGGCCTCCAACAACCGTTGGCTAGACGCACGCCGCTCGCGGCTGCTGCTGACCCTGGGGCAAACGGCGGAACGCAGCGGTGAAGCAGAACAAGCGCTTTTGTTGTACGCCGAATCGACTAACAGCGAGGCGCGCATTCGTAGGCTGCGGGTGTTAGAGCGGTTAGGCCGTTACCAGGAAGGTTACGAGCTGGCCCAGGCCGCGCTGGGGCAGGCGAGAGAGAGCGAAACCCAAGCGCTTGGGCGCTTATTGCCGCGCTTGGCGCGCAAGCTGAACCAGCCCGCCCCCCAGGCCGTGAAAGCAGCCGAGGCCCCGACCTACGTACTGGAGCTTCCTGGCCCTCAATCGGTAGAGCGCGCCGTTGCCGAACACTTATCCACCGCCAGTGCTCCGGTGTTCTATGTGGAAAACTGCCTAATCACCGGGCTTTTTGGTCTGCTGCTCTGGCCAGCGATTTTCAAACCGCTGCCGGGGGCGTTTTTTCATCCGTTTCATAGTGGGCCTGCGGATTTGTACCGCGAGGACTTCGTTCGCCAGCGCCAAGCCGAGATCGACGCCTGCCTGGCACAGCTAGACGACGGGCGCTACCGTGAGACGATGCGCGCGACTTGGCACGCCAAGCAGGGCATTACCTCGCCGTTTGTGCACTGGGGTGTTTTGAGCGAACCGCTGTTAACAGCCGCGCTTAGCTGCCTGCCCGCCGCGCATCTGCACGCCTGCTTTACCCGCTTGCTGAGTGACCTAAAGCACAATCGGGCAGGCCTGCCGGATCTTATTCAGCTAATGCCCGATGCGCCCGCCGGGAAGCCTCGCTACCGTATGATCGAAGTGAAAGGCCCCGGTGACCGTCTGCAGGATAACCAGCGCCGCTGGATTGATTTCTTCTGCCGCCACGACATGCCGGTCGAGGTGTGCCACGTGCGCTGGCAGCCAACTTCATGAGCCGCTATCGGGTCGCGGTGCGTACGCTGTGCGATTTCACCGCACGCCAAGGCGACCTCGACCACCGTTTTACCCCCGCGCCCAGCGCCCAAGAGGGCATTGAAGGCCACGCGCTGGTGGCCAAACGGCGAGAAAACATAGCGGGCTACCTGGCCGAATTACCGCTCTCCGGCGAATATCAGGGGCTACGCGTGGTGGGCCGCGCTGATGGCTTTGATGTGGCGGCAAATTGCGTTGAAGAGATCAAAACCCATCGCAGCAGCCTAGCGCGCATGGCGGATAACCAGCGCGCACTGCATTGGGCCCAGGTGAAGGTATACGGCGCGCTGCTCTGCGCTGAGCGCGGGCTTTCATACATCACGCTGGCGCTGGTGTACCTGGATATTGCCAGCGGCCAGGAAACCCGGCTGACGCTTGATGCCCGTGCCGAGGAGCTAGCGGCGTTTTTTGCCGACCAGTGCCAGCGCTTTTTAGCCTGGGCCGAGCAGGAGGCCGCCCACCGCGAGTGCCGCGATGCGTGGCTCGCCACGCTGACCTTTCCCCACGTGGACTTTCGTCCAGGGCAGCGGGCGTTGGCCGAAGATGTGTTTAAAGCCGCCAGCACCGGACGCTGCCTGCTGGCCCAAGCGCCCACCGGCATTGGCAAAACCCTGGGCACGCTGTTTCCCATGCTCTCTGCGATGCCCCGTCAGCGGCTCGACCGCATCGCTTTTCTCACTATGAAAACGCCTGGCCGCCGCCTCGCGCTCGACGCCTTGGTGAGCCTAGAGGCTCCTGCCCAGCCGCTGCGGGTGCTGGAACTCGTCGCCCGCGATAAAGCCTGTGAATACCCCGGCACCGCCTGCCAGGGCGATACCTGCCCTTTAGCAAAAGGGTTTTACGACCGCTTGCCTGCCGCCCGCCAAGCGGCGGTGGAAAAAGGCTGGCTAGCGCGCGATGCGCTGCGGGAGGTGGCGCTGGCGCATCAGGTTTGCCCCTACTACTTAGGCCAGGAGCTGGCCCGCTGGGCTGATGTGGCGGTGGGGGATGTGAACCACTGGTTCGATAGCCACGCGCTGCTGCACGGGCTTGCTCAAGCCAACGACTGGCGAGTGGGGCTGCTGGTAGATGAGGCGCATAACCTGGTAGACCGTGCTCGCGGCATGTACAGCGCCGCGCTCTCCCAGCAGCGCTTGAGCTTCCTGCGCCGTCACTCCCCGCCCGCCTTAGCCAAGCCGCTGGCCCGCGTGGGCAGGCAGTGGCAGGCGCTTAATAAAGAGGTGGCCGCCCAAGCGCCGGAGCGGCGTTACCACTTGCTAGAAACGCTGCCCACCAAACTGGTGAGCGCACTGCATACCCTTGCTGGGGCGATGACTGATTATCTCGTGGAACATCCCGAAGGGGCGAATCAGGCGCTTCAAGAGCTGCTGTTTGAAGCGCTGGCGTTCTGCCGCTTGGCGGAATCGTTTGGCGACCACTCCCTCTGTGATCTGGAAAGTCAGGGCAAAGGAAGTGCGGTGCTTGGGCTACGCAATGTGGTCCCGGCGGACTTTCTCGCCCCGCGCTTTAAGCGCGCTCACTGCACGGTGCTGTTTTCCGCCACGCTGTCGCCTTTTTACTACTACCGCGACTTACTGGGGTTGCCGGAGCGCAGCGTATGGCGCGAGGTGGAATCTCCCTTCGTGGCGCAGCAGCTAGAGGTCCATGTGCGTAGCGATATCTCGACCCGCTACCATCACCGCGTGGCGTCGGTACCCCCGATTGTGGCGACACTGGCGGCGCACTATCAGCACAAGCCGGGGCACTACTTGGCGTTTTTCAGTAGCTTTGCTTACCTCGAACAGGTGATGAATGCATTCGAGCAGGCGCATCCTGAGATTCCGGTGTTTGCGCAAACGCGAAGCATGCAGGAGCCCGAGCGAGAGGCGTTTTTGGCGCGCTTTGCCCCCGGCGGTAAAGGCATCGGTTTTGCCGTGTTGGGTGGTGCCTTCGCGGAGGGCATTGACCTGCCCGGTGAGCGATTGATCGGTGCCTTTGTGGCAACACTGGGCTTGCCGCCGTTTAACGACTTTAACGAAGCGCTGAAAGCCCGATTGCAGGCGCGCTTTGGCCGGGGAGGCGACTATACCTACCGTATTCCTGGGGTGATCAAGGTGATACAGGCCGCTGGGCGAGTGATCCGCAGCCCCGACGATGAAGGGGTTGTGGTATTAATGGATGACCGTTTTGCCCATGCCCAGGTGCGCGCACTGCTGCCGCGCTGGTGGCAGTTAGTCTGATCCCATCACTGTAAGGAAACCTATCAACGCTATGGCAGATTTACTTTGGTATCAGTACGTGCTGATTGGGCTTATCTTTGCCTGGAGCGGTTTTGTGCGCACCAGTCTTGGCTTTGGTGGCGCGGTCTTGGCGCTGCCGTTTCTCCTGCTCGTCGTCAACGAACCATTGGTGTTCCTGCCGATTATTGCTATTCATCTGCTGATTTTTTCCAGTTGGATTGCCTGGAATGGGCATCGTCAGCTGCAGCAGGCGGGCAGCAGCGCTGCGGTTCAGAGCAACATCGACTGGGGCTATTTAGGCAAAGCGCTCAAGATCATGATCGTGCCCAAGCTGGTGGGGGTGGTTGGGTTGCTCACCCTGCCCGCCAATGTGATGACCAGTATTATCTTCGGTATCGTGATCATCTACGCCATCGGCTATGTGCTAAATAAGCCGTTTAGAAGTAACAATAAGTACGTGGATTATGTACTGCTGGGGCTGGGGGGCTACGTTAGCGGCACGTCGCTGATTGGCGCACCGCTGATTGTGTCCGTGTTCGCCACTCATGTCGCGAAAGAGCAGTTACGCGACACCATGTTTGTGCTGTGGTTTATTTTGGTCGTGATCAAAATGGTGTCGTTTGTGATTGCGGGCGTTGACCTACAGCTCATTCATCAACTGTGGCTGCTGCCCTGTGCCTTTATCGGCCACTTGCTTGGTGAAAAAGCCCACCGCTACTTGCTTAATGCCGATACGGGGCTGTTTTTTCGCGTATTGGGCGCAGTGCTGATTGTGGTCAGTGTGGTAGGGCTGATTCACCCGCCGGGGTAACTTGCACACAAACAAAAACGGCCACTTGCTCTAAAAGCTAAGTGGCCGTTTTCATTGAATTCTTGGTCGGAATAGCAGGATTCGAACCTACGACCTCTGCCTCCCGAAGGCAGCGCTCTACCAAGCTGAGCTATATTCCGAAAGTTGCTGAGGCGTGCCCAACAACGGGACGAATCATACGCAGGCGAAGGGCTTTTTTCAAGCCTCTTTTTTCACGCCCTTTCTTTGTACAACGCGAAAAGCGTTGTCGGTTACGCTTGGCGATCTACGGCTAAGCGGGCAAGTTGAGCCATGCTATCGCGATAAGGGCTAGGGGGCAGGGCATCCAGTTCGGCTAGCGCTTTATCCGCCATCTCTTCTGCCCGTACGCGGGTGTACGCCAGCGCCCCGGTGTCGTGAATAATCGCCAGTACGTCGTCTAGCTGTTCAAGACCGCCTTTGCGAATCACCTGACGAATCAGCTTGGCTTGCTCAGGAGTGCCGCGCTCCATGGCGTGAATGAGCGGTAGCGTGGGCTTGCCTTCGGCCAAGTCGTCGCCAACGTTTTTGCCCATTGCCTCGGCGTCGCCTTGATAGTCCAGCAAGTCGTCAATCAGTTGGAAAGCGAGACCCAGGTAGCGGCCGTAATGCTGCAGGGCGCGCTCCTGCTCCGGCGTAGCTTCGGCGAGCACCGCGCCGCTGTGGGAGGCGGCTTCAAACAGCATCGCGGTTTTACCCTGGATGGTCTCGAAGTAATCCGCCTCGGAAATACTGGGGTTGCCAATGTTGGTCAACTGCAGCACTTCACCTTCTGCGATCACGCAGGTGGCTCCGGATAGGATCGCCATGATGCGCATGGAGCCTACATCCACCATCATCTGGAACGAGCGGGAGTAGAGGAAATCACCCACCAGCACGGAAGGCGCATTGCCCCAGGCGTCGTTGGCGGTTTTCTTGCCACGGCGCATGTGCGACTCATCCACCACGTCATCGTGCAACAGAGTGGAGGTATGCATAAACTCGATCAGCGTGGCGAGGGTAATATGCTTGTCGCCCTCGTAGCCCAACGAGCGCGCTGCCAACAGTACCAGTAGCGGGCGCAGGCGTTTACCGCCGCTTTCGATGATGTACTGGCCGATGGTTTCCACCAGCGGCACGCGAGAATTCAACTGCGTCACAATGGTGCGGTTGACGGCCTCAAAATCGTCGGCCACCACGGCGTGCAGCGGTGAAGGCGATGGGCTGGCAGGCGAGGTTGGGGAGACGTTGGCTGTCATGGGTTCCGTTCATCGCGGCAGGTAAGAGTGGAGCTCATGCTATGGGGCTGCCTGTAAGGCGTCAAGGTATAGCCGCGCTAAGCAGGCCCAGGCAGGCGTTTGGAAGATTGACAAGCCCCGGTGGCCTTGTGGTATGAAGCGATAGTCGTTATAATCCGCGACCCACTCATCATGCTCCCTGTCAGATGGCTGCCAAAAGAGGCGCCACTCGCAGCAGGTCGATAAGAGCGGAAGGCGATGAGCGTTGGTTACGCGGGGCGTAACCGGCATTAACGACAAGTCCGGAGAGCGACATGTACGCAGTTATTAAAAGCGGTGGTAAACAGTACCGCGTTCAAGAAGGTCAAACCCTCAAGCTCGAGAAAATCGAAGTCGCTACCGGCGAAACGATTGAGTTTGATGAAGTGCTGCTGGTTGCAGACGGCGATGACGTAAACATTGGCGCACCTTTCATTAGCGGTGCCAAAGTTTCCGCTGAAATCGTTTCCCACGGCCGTGGCGATAAAGTGACGATCATCAAATTCCGTCGCCGGAAGCACCACATGAAGCGTCAGGGCCACCGTCAGTGGTTCACTGAAGTCAAAATTACCGGAATTTCTGCGTAAGCAGCCAATTCCCTTTAGGAGGATTTTGCAATGGCACATAAAAAGGCAGCCGGCTCCACGCGTAACGGTCGCGATTCCGAATCCAAACGCCTTGGTGTGAAACTCTTCGGTGGCCAAGCGGCAACCGCAGGTAACATCATCGTTCGTCAGCGTGGCACTCGTTTCCACGCAGGCACTGGCGTTGGCCTGGGTCGTGATCACACGCTGTTCGCTCTGAACGACGGCTTCGTGAAGTTCGAGACCAAAGGTCCGAACAACCGTAAATTCGTCAGCATCGTTTCTGCCTAAGCAACCTCGGTTGCTTTGAGTAAGTTGGTTGGTATGACTTACGCAGTGCGAAGATGACGAAAGAAAAGCCCCGCCATGGCGGGGCTTTTTTGTCTTTTCGATCCCTTTTGCCCGCATGAGCCGGGTGGGGATAGTGCAGTGAGGGCGGCGGAAGCGGCCGGGAGAATCCAATGCAGTTCGTCGATGAAGCCTCGATTATTGTTGAGGCAGGTAAGGGCGGCAATGGCTGTCTGAGCTTTCGCCGCGAGAAATATGTGCCCAAGGGTGGCCCCGATGGTGGTGATGGCGGCCACGGTGGCAGCGTTTATCTGATTGGTGATGATTCGCTCAACACCCTGATTGATTTCAAATTTCAGCGTTTCTACAAAGCTGAAAATGGGCAAGGCGGCATGGGCCGCCAGATGAGCGGTAAAGCTGGTGAAGACCTGCACGTAAAAGTGCCGGTGGGCACCACGGTGATTGATGAAGACACCCTTGAGGTGATTGCCGACGTGACCGAAATTGGTCAGGTCGTGCTGGTAGCAGAAGGCGGCCGCCGTGGGTTGGGGAATATTCACTTTAAATCCTCCACCAACCGTGCGCCGCGGCGCACCACGCCGGGCACCGAAGGCGACCGTCGTAACCTGCGCCTGGAAATGAAAGTGATGGCGGATGTGGGCCTGCTCGGTATGCCCAACGCCGGTAAGTCGACGCTGATTCGTTCGGTCTCGGCAGCCAAGCCCAAAGTGGCCAACTACCCGTTCACTACGCTGGTGCCAAACCTGGGCGTGGTGAAGCTGGGGATGCATGAGCACTTTGTAATGGCCGACGTACCGGGGCTGATTGAAGGTGCCTCCGACGGTGCTGGCCTGGGGCTGCGCTTCTTGAAGCACCTGACCCGCACGCGGCTGCTGTTCCACGTGGTCGATGTGGCGCCGTTCGACGAGTCTGATCCGGTCGAGGCTGCCCAGGCCATCGTGCACGAGCTGGGCCAGTTCTCTCCGGCGCTCTCCGAGCGGCCCCGCTGGCTGGTGCTGAATAAGTTCGACCTGCTGCCAGAAGAGGAGCGCGAGGCGCGCGCCCAGGCGATCATTGATGCGCTGAACTGGGATGGCCCCGTCTTCCGTATTTCGGCGATCAGCAGTGAAGGCACCGATAAGCTGGTGCAAGCCGCTTACCGCTGGCTCACCGAGCAGCAGCGCTTAGAAAACGAAGACGAAGAGGCCCATGCCCGCGAGCAGGAGATGCGCCGTCGCATGGAAGAGGAGTCGGTGGCCCGTACCGAAGCCCGCCTTGGCCGTCGTCGTAAGCGCGATGATGAAGAAGACGATGACGATTTCGACGACGATGATTACGATGTCGAAGTGGAGTACGCCCCGTAAGCCAGCGGCGTACTAGCTAGGATAAATCGCGTGAGCGCAATGGAGTGGGAGAGTCGCGACGTGGAAAGCAACGAGCAGTTGCCGGGCCGTGAGGCGCTGAGTAGCGCCCGCCGGGTGGTGGTCAAAATTGGCAGCGCGCTGCTCACCAATGATGGTCGTGGGCTGGACGAAGCGGCCATTGGCGGCTGGGTGGATCAAATTGCCGCCCTGCATCAGCAGGGTAAAGAGGTGGTGTTGGTCTCCTCCGGTGCGGTGGCAGCCGGCATGGTGCGCTTGGGCTGGCAGGCGCGCCCGAGCGCCGTGCACGAGCTTCAGGCGGCCGCCGCCGTGGGCCAAAATGGCCTGACCCAGTGTTACGAGCAGCACTTTGCGCGCCACGGCATGCTCACCGCGCAGATTCTGCTCACCCACGACGACCTCTCTAACCGCAAGCGCTACCTGAACGCGCTCTCGGCATTGCGCACGCTGGTCGAGATGCGCGTGGTGCCGGTGATCAACGAAAACGATACCGTCGTCACCGACGAGATCCGCTTTGGCGATAACGACACTCTCGGCGCGCTGGTGGCGAACTTGCTGGAGGCCGATGCGCTGCTGCTGCTCACCGACCAGGAAGGCCTGTTCGATGCCGACCCCCGCCATAATCCTGACGCCACGCTGATTACTGAGGGGCGTGCTGACGACCCCCGCTTGGCCGCCGTGGCAGGTAGCGGCGGAGCGTTGGGCCGGGGAGGGATGAGCACCAAGGTGCGCGCTGCCCAGCTCGCGGCGCGTTCCGGCGCGGTAACTGTGATTGCCAGTGGTCGCCAGCCGGAGGTAATTACTCGGGTAATGAACGGTGAAGCACTCGGCACGCTGCTGCGCCCGGATCAAGCCCCTATGGCAGCGCGCAAGCGCTGGCTAGCGGGTCAGCTTCAGGTGCGCGGTACGCTGGTGCTGGATGCGGGCGCGGTCAACGTGCTGCGTGGTAAAGGCTCTAGCCTGCTGGCCGTTGGCGTGCGTGACGTGCAGGGCAGTTTTAAGCGCGGCGACATGGTGCTGTGTGTGGATGAGCAGGGCACTCGCGTGGCCAAGGGCTTGGTCAACTACGGGGCCGACGAAGCTCGCCAGCTAGCGGGCCAGCCAAGCCACCAAATCGAAGCCATCCTTGGTTACGTGGAAGCCCACGAACTGATCCACCGCGACAACTTGGTAGTGGTTTAAACGGCGGGTTAGCCACGCCGCTTCGGCGGTAGCGGTACCTGGCGCGGCCAGTCGTCGGGTACCACCATCAGCCGCGTTAGCGGTCTCTCCTGGCAACTCTTTTCCCAGTAGTTCTCTTCCCAGCAGTTCTCTTCTCCCTTTGGGTCGTACAGCATCACTTGCTGCGGCCCGTAGCGGTTTACCTGTGCCATCACGGCCTCCATCCGCTCATTGGCGTTGCCAAACGCGTCGAGCGATGGCGGCGCTAACCAGTGGGGCTTTGCTAGCCACGCGACTTTTAGCGCCGTGCTGTAGCGTTCGGCCACGCTAGGCCAGTCGTATTGATGGCACCACCACCCCCGCCGATGCTCGGCCGTTGCCCCGACAGGTGGTGGCAAGTTGGGCTGCCATGGATAAAACAGCACGCCGGGCATGGCAAGCTGCTGGGTCAGCAGGTTGCTTAGCGTGGTCGCTTCGCCCGTATCTCTGGGCGTTAACCAGTGAGCAATATTCGCCTGCGCCGTGCGAGTACGGGAGAGCGGTAGCTGATGATGGAGCAGGTGACTGCACTTCAAGGCCAAACTGTCCAAACCACCGGGGCCAATCCAGCGGCTTTGGCTGTTGGCTTCGCCTGGCCCGTCGGGAAGACCAAGATAGAACTTGATCGCTACTTCCAAATGCACCGGCACTGGGTTTGTCCGCGTGCGATAAAGCATATCCAGCTCGCCCAGCGTTGTGCGGCGTTGAGTAATACGCAGATTATTGGCCAGCAGGCGGGTATTAGGGGCGTTATCCAGTAACAGCTGCCACAGCCGCTCATGGTAGTGGCCCATGCGCGTCGCTAGCTTGCCATTCAGCGCCTCAACGCCGGGCAGTAGAGCGGTCAGCCATGCATGGTGATTGTCTGCAAGGCCCAGCGTTAAGCCTGTGGGCCTCCCAGGATAAGCGCCAAGGGTGACTAAATCGGGGGTTGCTAACAGCCAAGCGAGATCGCGCAGCACTGTATGGCGTATCGCGTCGCTGACACCTTCGGCGGAGGTCGTCAAAAAGTCTCTCCTATTCGCTAGCTTGAGAGGCGGCTGTGCTAACCGCCTGTGGCTACGCTAACGACATTCATGTGGGATGCCAATCAAATCCTAGTGAATGCGTAGGTACAAAAAAGCGGCGAGCCCGAAGGCCCGCCGCAGAGAGTGTATGAATAGAGTGTCTTAACAGAGCGTACTAACAGAATGTACGGCTAGATGTACAAGACGCGAATGCGATTAGTCGCGATCCATCTGGGTGACTTCAAAAGAACCCTGGCGCAGGCTCAGTTCCAGCTCGCGGCCGTTTTGCTCGCGGCCTTCAACATCGATGATGCCGCTTTTATCGATATCGATGCTTTCAAATTCGGTCATACCTTCCTGGCTGGCAGCATTGAGTGCTTGGCGCACGTCATCTTCGCTCATGCCCCAGGCTCCGGTAATCAGGCGCTTACGCTCTTCTTGCAGGGTGTCGCCGTTATCCATGGAGAAGTCCACATCGGCGTACCACTCATCGTCTAACCAGCCTTCTAATTCTACACGGCCACGGTCATCAACATTGATCTCTTCGATGTGGCTGAACCCGTAGTCGGCGGCGTAGGTTAGAATGTCATCGATCCGGTCCATCGGCTGAGTGTCTGCTTGGGCGCTACCTGCAGCAGCGGCAAGCAGAAGAGCAGAAGTTGGGATCAGCAGCATTTTTTTCATAGCGTTCATATCAAATTCCTTCTTTGCTTAGTGAATGCATTGCCGGATGATGCCTAACGAAGGTCAGTTAGCGAATGCGACAGGGTATTTATATCACCGGGGTTCTTTCCTTAACCTGACAAAGCCGTTCATCTAGCGTTCATGTTGCCTTTGGCATCCTACTGTTATGAAAATGACGTCTCTTCTCTCTATTAAGCAGCGCTCCTGGCAACGGCTCCCCTATAAGGGCGGGCTGGTATTGGCGCTGGTCCTCGTATTGATGGGTAGTGCGACCGGTGACCAGCACTGGGAGGCCCTGCACAGCGAAGTGCGGCGAGGCGACGTGGTTCCCCTTGATACCATTCTCGACTGGCTCGACGCCCACTACATCGGCGACGTGTTGGAGGTTGAAATCGAGCGCGATGATGGGCTGGTCGAGTATGAAATCAAGCTGCTAGGCCCCCAAGGGCAGGTGGTGGAGTTTGAGTTCGACGGTCACAGTGGCCAGCTTATGCAAATAGAGGGCGTGCGCATCCGCGAGATGCAGCGTTAAGACGTTTGCCTGCGGTCCCCCATCTTCCTGCCTCCATTGGGTTTATTGATAAGGGGTTTTTGATGAAGTGTTTACTGGTAGAGGATGACCAGGCGCTTGCCCGTGAGCTGAGTCAAGCGTTGCAAGATGGTGACTGGATCGTTGAGCTGGCGGAAAACGGCCAGGAAGCAGATTTTTTGGTGCGCACAGAGGCGTACGATACGGTCATTTTGGATATTGGCCTGCCCGATGGCGATGGCACTCGCTGGCTCTCTTCTTGGCGGGAAGATGGTATTGATCTGCCGGTACTGATCTTAACGGCCCGTGAACGCTGGGCCGATAAAGCCGCTGGCTTTACCGCGGGTGCCGATGACTACGTCACCAAACCCTTCGAACCCGCCGAAGTGCTGTTTCGCCTGCAGGCATTGGTGCGCCGTACCCATGGCCATGCGCACCCGGTGCTTAAAGTGGGCGAGCTTAGCCTGGATACTCACACCCAACATGTCACTTTGGTGGGGCGTCCCGTGAGCTTAACTGCTCAGGAAACCCGCCTATTAAGCTACTTAATGCATGCTGCGCCCAGAGTGGTCAGCCGTAGCGAGCTGTCTGAGCACGTTTACGACCGTGACCACGAGCCCGACTCCAACGTCATTGATGTTCAGGTCAGTCGGTTGCGGCGCAAGCTAGGCGCGTGGCGCATTGCCACGCTGCGCGGTCAGGGGTATCGCCTGTTAGCCGATGAACCGAGCGATTCATGAACGCTAATGTGGTCTCTTGGAGTCAGCGCTGGGCTAGCCGCTCTATCAATCTACGCCTGCTGTTGGCGGTGCTGCTCATGGTGCTGCTGGCGCTGCCGGTTGCTGGTTGGCTATTGGCCCACCATTACCGCACCGCTGCGGTCAATGCGTTTGATGAACGGCTGGAAGCGACCCTCAACGTAGTGATTGCCGGGGTCACTTACGACCCGCTGGCCGGGCAGCTCAACTACGAGCGCGCGCTGGGTGATCCCCGTTTCGATCATGTGTATTCGGGTTGGTATTGGCAGATTACCGACGATGCGAACCACTCGGTCACGTCGCGCTCGTTATGGGATCAGCGCTTGCCGGTACTGGAGAGTGAGCGAGTGACCGCCCGCACGTTACCAGGCCCAAGGGGACAGCAGTTACGTGTCGTTGAACGCGATATTTATCTAGCGCCTTTAGAAACACCGCTGCACGTGAGCGTGGCTGCGCGGGACGATGATTTACGCGAAGATATTCAGGAGTTTCAGCAGATGCTGTGGCTGGGCCTGCTGGGCCTAGGGGCGCTGCTACTGGGCGTACTGGCGCTTCAGGTACGCTGGGGGTTAGCGCCGCTGCGGCGTATGAATGCTAATCTGCGCGAGGTGGAGCAGGGGCGAACAGAGCAGTTAGAAACTCGTTTACCCGACGAGTTGGCCACATTGGCAAAATCCATGAACGCCGTGCTGGCCCGTGACCAGCGGCTCATCGAACGGGGCCGCCACACCGCAGGCAACTTGGCCCACGCCCTCAAAACACCGATCAGCGTCATGCGGCTGTTGGCCAAACAGCTACCCAGCGAGAGCCGCAGTGCCTGGGAAGCCGAGCTGTCGCGTATCGATAGCGCCGTGCGCCATCACTTGGCGCGGGCTTCCGCTGCGGGCGAGGGAGTACGCTTTGCTCCGGTGGCCCTCCAAGGCACACTGGCCCCGCTCATCACCGGGCTTGCCCGGCTAGCGCAGCGCCGCCATATTACCCTGCGCCAAACCGTGGATAGCGGCGTGCGGGTGCATATGGACGGTCAGGACCTGCAGGAGATGGTGGGTAATCTACTGGACAACGCCCTGCGCTGGGGCAAAAGCGATGTGCATATCCGCTTGCAGGCTCAAAGCGAGATGCTGTTGCTGGTTGTCAGCGACGACGGCCCCGGTATGACGCCGCAAGAGTGTCAAGCCGCTGTCCAGCGCGGCAAGCGGCTTGATGAGCAGCGTTCAGGCAGCGGCTTGGGATTAGCCATCGTCACTGACCTTGTCACACTTTATCATGGCCAGATGCGCCTACAGCGCGCCGAGTCTGGCGGTTTAGAGGTAGTCATTGAACTGCCTGTGGTCGCTACTTAACGATCTTAAGAGCGATGCAACACACAGCACAGAGGGTGTGAAATGACACAAATCGCCACGACGTTACCCGACGTACTGGTTGGACCTTTGCTGCGTCGCCTCTCGCCGTCGCGGCTGATTTTATGGCTGGTAGCGACCCGTCCGCTGACCATGCAGCTTGTGCTGAACCCCGAGCAAGAGGAGCAGCAAACCCACGCGTTAGATAACGCCCACCAGTGCGTGGCGATTGGTCGGCATGCTTATATTCACTGTATCGACCTTTCGCTGCCCACCGCGCTGCCCACCGACACCCGCATTGCCTACGACCTGCAGGTACAAAGCACTGACGGCGCGTGGCAGCCCCTGCCGGAGTGGGCGCCGTGGCTATGCCACGATGACTATGACTACCCAGGGTTTGTGTTGGCCTCTCGCCACCACCGTCTGATGCACGGCTCCTGTCGTAAACCCCATCACGATAGCGCCGATGGCTTAGTGCGGGCCGATAACTGGATAGCCGAGCGCCAAGAGTCACCCGCCGAGTGGCCCGCGTGGCTGCTGATGACCGGCGACCAAGTGTACGTGGATGACGTGGCAGGCCCCATGCTGCGGGCGGTTCATGCGCTGATTGCCCGCCTGGGGCTAGTGGATGAACTGCTTGAGGGCGCTACCGTCGATGATAGCCAAGCGCTGTATAACGCCCCGGAAAGCTACTACCACCGGGAAGCGCTGCTGCCGGATGTCACCAGCAACGCGGCGCTGCGTGAGCGCTTTTTTGGTGGCGTAAAAAAGCCGGTATTCACCTCGGCGAACGCCCAGAACCACCTGATGACGCTGGCCGAGATGCTCGCCATGTACTGCCTGGTGTGGTCGCCCGCGCCGTGGCAGGTGATTGCCTATGACGCCCCGGCGTTAGGCGAAAAAGAGGCTGAGGCTTACCGGGAAGAGCAGGCGATCATCGAAGCGTTCGTAGGGGGTCTGCCTCAGTGCGCGCGGCTGATGGCCCACGTGCCCAGCCTGATGATTTTTGATGACCACGACGTGACCGACGACTGGAACTTGACTGCCGACTGGGAGCGCTGTGCCTACGGCCACCCGTTCTCAAAGCGTATTATCGGCAACGCACTGGTGGCGTACCTGCTCTGCCAAGGGTGGGGGAATGCGCCCGATAAACTTAATCCGTTGCTACACCAGGCGATCACCCTGTTCGACGATGTCGGCCCGCTGAAGCCTGACCACCAGGACGCGTTTATCGAGCGGCTGCTGCGCTTTCAGGGCTGGGAGTTTCAGGTGCCGGGCACGCCCGTACTCATCGTGCTGGACACCCGTACGCGCCGCTGGCGCAGCGAGCGCAGCCCCAACCGCCCGTCAGGCTTGATGGATTGGGAGGCGCTGATGGAGATGCAGCAGGCGCTGCTGGGCACTAAAAGCGCGGTGATCGTCTCGCCTGCGCCCATGTTTGGCGTCAAGCTGATCGAAAGTATCCAAAAACTCTTCACCCTGGCGGGCAAACCGCTGGTGGTGGATGCCGAGAACTGGATGGCGCACCGCGGTGCGGCCAACGTGCTGCTGCATATCTGGCGGCACTCCAAAACCCCCGGTAACTACGTGATCCTCTCGGGTGATGTTCACTACTCCTTTGCCTACGATATCGTCGTACGCCGTCAGAAGCGGGCTCCAAAGCTATGGCAAATCACTTCGAGTGGGGTGAAAAATACTTTTCCCAAGCAGTTGCTGAATACCTTCGACCGTTTGAACCGTTGGCTCTACGCGCCGTTATCGCCGCTGAACTGGTTCACCAAGCGGCGCAAGCTTAGCATCTACCCCCGGGACCCAGACCAAGCCAGCGCCGGAGAGCGGCTATGGAACGCCAGCGGCATTGGGCTGGTAAGCCTGGATGAGCAGGGCAACCCGACGGATATTCGCCAGCTCGATGCCAGCGGCGGTGACGTGGTCTTTCCGCCCCCTAAGGTGCCTGTCGACTCGTAGAGAACCGCTGTCTGTCATACAAATGTCATCACAATGACGCAGGCTTGCTGCCCTAGAACCTTCCTCATGAAGCGTTACAAATCATAGGGATAGTTTACGTTTGATAGGGCAGCAGGCATATGACCGCACAAGAAGCACAATGGCTAAATCAAATTATTGCGGCAGAAGAGCTGCACGTGCTATTCCAACCGATTGTGGACGCCAATCAGCAGGCTATTTATGGCTATGAAGCGCTGATTCGCGGGCCAAAAACGTCCCCGCTTCACTCTCCCCTGCGGTTATTCGATGTGGCGACCCAGGCGGGCCTACTGGTCGAGCTGGACTTGCTGTGTCGGCGGCTCGCCATTCGCCGGTTTGCCGAGCTTGAATTGCCGGGGTTGTTGTTTCTCAACGTGATGCCGTTAACCATCGTGGAGCGTGACTTCCGCGAGGGGCTGACGCTGAGCTTTATTCAAGAGAGCGGCCTGCCCCCTGAGCGCGTGGTCATTGAGTTGACCGAGCACGTGCCGATTCACGACTACGAACTGATGCGTCAAGCGGTGGACCACTACCGCGATATGGGCTTTCAGGTGGCGCTGGATGATTTAGGAGCCGGGCACTCCAGCCTGCGCCACTGGTCAGAGCTGCGGCCCGACTTCGTCAAGTTAGATCGCCACTTTATCTCTGGTATTGATCAGGAGCCCGCTAAGCGCGAGTTTCTGCGCTCCATTTTGGATGTGGCGCGTAGTCTGGATTGCCAGCTCATTGCGGAAGGGGTCGAGACGGCTGCCGAGCATCTCTGCCTATGGGAGCTAGACCGCGGGTTGGCACTGCTGCAGGGGTTTTACTTTGCCCGGCCAAGCCTTCAGCCGCCCATGCAGCTCAATACGCTATTACCCGCGACGACCCAGCTAAAAAGCCCGGCAGGGCGCACTGCGCACTCTATTTTGCGCCCCATTGAGAGTGTATCCGTGACTTACTCGGTGCCAATGCTTGCCGAACGCTTTCGCGAAGACCCGCGTCTGCGCTGCGTGGCGGTGATCGAAGAGGGCGTTCCCGTGGCGGTGGTGCGCCGCAATGCTTTCCTCACGCTGTTCACCAACCAGTACAGCCACGCGCTGTACGCCAAACGCTGCGTACTGGAGATTGCTGACCCTAAAATGATCGTGGCGGAGGCGGATCTCTCCCTGGAGGCGCTGAGCCAGCAGCTCACCGACAGCCGCGATATCGAGCAGGAAGATTTCGTGATCGTCGATAGCGACGGTCATTACCTCGGCATGGGCAATATCGTCGACCTGCTGCGGGAAATTACCGCGATTCAAGTGCGCCAAGCGCGCCACGCGAACCCGCTCACTGGGCTGCCCGGTAATATTCTGATTAACGAAACCCTAGCCTCCTATTTAGCCCAAGGCAGCGGATTTGCGGCTGGCTATGTGGATTTAGATAACTTCAAAGCGTTTAACGATGCCTACGGCTACGCCCGCGGCGACCACGTGATTATTTCGCTCTCAAGGCTGCTACAGGCCCAGGTAGAGAGTGCGGGTGGCTTTATCGGTCATATCGGCGGCGATGACTTTATGATGCTGCTACCGCTGGGCCATTGGGAAACCGTTTGCCAGCAAATCCTTCACTCTTTTGAAGTGATGGCGCCTGGATTTTACGAAGAAAAAGACCGCCAGCAAGGGGGTATTTCGATAGAGAGCCGTCAGGGAGGCGTGACGTTCTTCCCCTTTGTCAGTGTCTCGATTGCCGTCAAGCCGATTACCGACCCCGCCCCTTGCAAGGCGCTGGAGATCGCCGCGCAGCTCTCGGAACTCAAGCACCAGGCCAAGAAAACCGCGGGTAACAGCCTGTTTGTGGAGCGGCGCGGCTGCTGTGTAGGTGGCTGTCGCTAGGTTGTCACGCAGCCGTAATCAAGGCGTCACGAGAGTGTTCTGCCGCTGTCATATCAAAACATCACTATGGCGTTAACACTTCATAACTCGCTTAGGTGATGCATGCATACTTGTTCGTATGCAACGCGCTGCTGCGCCAAGTACTGGAGCAGCCGCTTAGCAATGGCTTAGTGATGGATTTGCCCTATGCGGCGATGAGCCGCCTGCGCCACGAGCGCCATGCACTAGGCGAAAGCACGTTTATCGAGTGGATAGGCCGTTAACGGCGAGTGATGCAGTAGCGGGTCAACGGCGCTTAGGCCATGATAAGAGCAACACGTTTTTTGGAGCGTTGCCATGTCATTGAGTCGCTGTTCATCTCTTTGTGCGCTGCTCATGCTGCTGCTCTTGGCAGGGTGTGCCAGTAAAGACGTAGCTATGACCCCCGCGCCCAGCCTGCCATCGGGCATCTCGATGGAGCGCGCGTTGATTCTCTCCCATGCGCAGCAGGCCATTGGGACTCCCTACCGCTTTGGCGGCAACTCTCCGGATGGCCTGGACTGCTCAGGGTTAGTTGAAATGACCTACCGAGCCGCAGGCATTTGCGTGCCACGCACTGCCGATAGCCAATTTCGTGCGCTTCCCCAAGTAGATGCCCCACGTCCCGGCGACCTGCTGTTTTTCGGCGATGGCCATAAAGCTACCCACGTGGGCATCTACGGCGGTAACCGCTAGATGATTCACGCTCCCGGTAGCGGCCGTGCCGTGGTAAGCGTACCGCTGGATATCGACTATTGGCAGCAACGCTTTTTAGGGGCGGCAGGTGTTGCTCCGTAAACGAAAGGGGCTGAGGTGATACAGGTCAATATACTCGTCTCCCATCGAGGTATACTTGGATCGTTTTGTCAGCTCATTGTGTTTAATTGCTAGGCAAAATGCGGCAAACTTGATTAATAAAGTGCCTGCTTAGATTGGGTCAATTAAAAAAGAGTGCGCCGCTTACCTCCCCCTGAACGATGTGAATTGAGGTTAAGCAACGCGATGAAAGATATTCTACACCGTCTACCAATGCGGTCTAAGTTTGCTCTAGTAAGTGCCTATTCAAAATTAATCGCGCACTCAGTGCCATAGCCATCGAGTAGCCGGTGCACCTCATCACAGAGGTTATCAAACGAAAGATACGCACTCAG